>Ga0213831_1000172_pt1 | contig 78064 bp, 70 predicted proteins | sample SWATP12_FD_163421 | JGI IMG/M metagenome (GOLD analysis project Ga0213831, IMG submission 163421) | Coastal seawater microbial communities from Marineland, Florida, United States - SWA TP1 #2 | ecosystem: Environmental > Aquatic > Marine > Coastal | place: USA: Florida | collected 2016-08-06 | reverse complement strand
ATGACAGTAAAAGGACAGGAATAGTTGGCTGGAAAACATTATGGGAAGGATGGTTTCTACTCGAAACCATCCTTGAGGGCTACTATGCCTCTAAAGCTCTTGAAGAAATGTGATCAAGAGATAGCGCCGAGGCGCCTTTTTAATATCTTTACACGGAGAGTTTATACCATTAACTATAAGATAAAACGGCTTAAATCTTCGTTTTGAACCACTTCATTCAGTGTTTCTTTGACAAAATTTTCGTCAATCACGATGTGCTCACCTGAACGATCGTTGGCGGTAAATGAAATTTCTTCCGTTAGTCTTTCCATCATCGTATGTAAACGACGCGCACCAATATTTTCAGTTGACTCGTTTACTTTCCATGCAGCTTCTGCGATGGCTCTAATGCCATCTTCACTAAACGACATCTGTACACCTTCTGTCGCCATCAATGCAATGTATTGCTCGGTTAATGACGCATTGGGCTCTGTTAATATGCGGACAAAATCTTCCGTTGTTAATGCTTTTAATTCTACGCGAATAGGCAAGCGGCCTTGCAATTCAGGAATTAAGTCTGAAGGTTTAGCCATTTGGAACGCACCAGAGGCGATAAACAAAATGTGATCTGTTTTAACCATACCGTGTTTGGTGGTTACTGTAGAGCCTTCCACTAATGGTAACAAGTCACGTTGTACACCTTCTCTTGATACATCTGGTCCTGACGTATCCCCACGTTTACAAATTTTATCGATTTCATCGACGAACACTATACCGTTCTGTTCTACTGCTTCTAGCGCTTTTACTTTAATGTCATCTTGGTTAACGATTTTTGCAGCTTCTTCTTCCTGAAGTGCTTTTAATGCATCCTTGATTTTAAGTTTACGCTTATTGGTTTTTTCACTCGACATGCTTTGGAACATATTCTGTAGCTGAGACGTCATATCTTCCATGCCTGGAGGTGCCATAATTTCAACGCCAACTTGAGGGGCAGCGATATCGATTTCGATTTCTTTATCGGCTAACTGACCTTCACGAAGCTTCTTGCGAAATACCTGACGAGTAGCAGAGTTGTCCGTTTGTTCGCTATTGCCGAAAGAATCGCGAGGATTTGGAATTAATACATCCAAAATGCGCTCTTCGGCAGCTTCTTCAGCTAAGTGTTTGACGCGAGCCATTTCCTGCTCTTTCGTCATTTTGAATGCCATGTCAGTTAAATCACGAATGATCGTTTCTACTTCTTTGCCAACGTAGCCAACTTCAGTAAACTTAGTCGCTTCTACTTTAATAAATGGTGCATTGGCTAGTTTTGCTAATCTGCGTGCAATTTCAGTTTTACCCACACCTGTCGGGCCAATCATCAAGATATTTTTGGGGGTAACTTCTGTACGTAGTTCTTCATTCAATTGCATACGACGCCAGCGGTTTCTAAGTGCAATTGCTACTGCTCTTTTAGCGTCAGCTTGACCAACAATGTGGCTGTCTAGTTCGTGGACGATTTCACGAGGAGTCATGTTCGACATGCGATATTCCTATGTTTGATCAATTAAAGTTCGTCAATTGTGTAGTGATGGTTGGTAAATACGCAGATATCACCTGCGATTTTTAATGACTTCTCTACTATTTCAGTCGCTGAAAGTTCGGTATTTTCTAATAGTGCGGTTGCTGCTGCTTGTGCGTAATTGCCACCGCTGCCAATGGCAATCAGATCATGTTCTGGCTGCACTACGTCGCCATTACCCGTAATAATAAGCGATGCTGTCTCATCCGCTACCGCCAGAAGTGCTTCTAACTTGCGTAATGCGCGATCACTGCGCCAATCTTTCGCAAGCTCAACGGCAGCTTTAGTTAAGTGCCCTTGGTGCATTTCTAACTTACTTTCGAATCGCTCAAATAATGTAAATGCATCTGCTGTGCCGCCGGCAAATCCCGCCAACACTTTATCGTTGTACAAACGGCGCACTTTACGTGCATTTCCTTTCATTACGGTATTGCCAAGCGATACTTGGCCATCACCGCCTATAGCAACTTTGCCATTGCGTCTTACAGAAACAATTGTAGTCACACTAAACCTCGGTAGTTTATGCCGATGAGCAACATCGGCGTTATCAATGTATTTCTAGATAAGGGGAGGGAGAGTGATTTTCAAGTCAAGGAGCGATAATTTATGACAAATCATCGCCACAGCCATATTTTACAATGGTTTACATTGTTGCTGCTTAGTTTATGTTTATCTCGTTCCGCGTCACGCTTTTTAGAATATGGACCCAGAAAGACTTTATACCAAGTACCAGTTGTGCCTTTAGATGAGGAAATTTGGGATTCTAAACCTACAAATGCAATTTTAGCTTTCAGCACTTCTGCCTGTTTCATTGTTCTAAATGAACCACATTGCAACTTGTGCGGGCCTGTACTTTCTACAGTATATTCACCTTCTTCAACCTCTTTTCGCTCTAACTCTTTTACATACGCCCACTTTTCTTTAGGCGGCGCTGGTAACTTAGCTTTTTCTTTAGGTGCAGATTCAGTAACCGCTACAGTTTGCTCTGGTTGTTTGTCTTTGATTGTCCATAAACCATAGCTGAAAGCACCAACCGAAAGTACAGTAATAACTGCGACCACTTTTGTTTTAAACGCTAAGCCTTCATTAGTTGTTTGTGGCTCGCTACTTTTTTTGTAAGGGCTTTTCTTTTTACTCGCAGAACGAGCAACATAATCTTGATGCGCCATATAGAAAGGACCGATGAAATTAAACTGATGCGAAGGGCATTGTATCGAACATCTTGGAAAAATAAAGCAGTAATGTCTTAGGCTGCTCGGTAATAAAGTTAAAGTACAATTACCAAGTCAGGTCAGTTGGATCAACATCAATCGTCCAACGCACTTTGTTGGCAATGGAAATTTCTGTCGCATAATTTAGTAGTTGGCGGATGTTGTGGTGCAACGCCTGCCGGGTCGGCGATTGTAATATAAGGTGAAAGCGGTACTTACCCGCTTTTTTCTCCATAACGGTAGGCAAAGGCCCTGCAAACTTACCTTGCGCGATGGGGGCTTGGCTGAGTTCTCTTAGAAACTTCTCTGGGTACGAAGGGTAATTGGCTTCAGCGCGCACTAATACCTGAAAAGAATAAGGAGGCAATTGAGCTAACCTTCTTTCTTCCAAAGCTAATGTTGAAAAGTGGCGATACCCATTGTGCTTGAGATCTTGTAATAACGGATGTTCGGGATAACGTGTTTGTACTAATACTCGCCCCGGTTTACTGGCGCGGCCAGCTCTACCCGCTACTTGTACCAGTAATTGTGCCATATACTCTGAAGCGCGGTAGTCATAACTGAATAATGCACCGTCAACATCCAAAATAGCTACTAAAGTCACATCGGGAAAGTGATGACCTTTGGCTAACATTTGCGTGCCTATCAATATTTGGTGCTCTTTGTTGGCAACTTGGTTCAGCAATTTAGCGAGCTCGCCTTTTTTTCGCGTACTGTCGCGATCTATCCTTACGCTACTGTATTGGGGGAAAGTGGTTGATAGGTATTGCTCTAGCTGTTCAGTACCAACACCCTGTGCCTTAATACGGATACTCCCACAGTTAGCGCATTGCGTAGGAATACGTTTCTGGCTATTGCAGTGATGACAGATCAATAGGCCTTGCTTTTGGTGTAAAGTATAGGTTGAATTACAGCGACTGCATTCAGCTAGCCAGTTACACTCCTGGCAGTTAATGGCAGGAGCGTATCCTCTACGATTCAAGAAAATGAGTACTTGCTCATGTTTGGCTAGTGTTTGCTCTATGGATCTACGCAAAGTTGGAGAAATACCGGACTCTAGCGTTTGGTTGGTGGTATCAATAAGGTCTAATTTTGCTTCTACACTATTGCCTGCTCGTTTGGTCAAACGATGATAGCGAAACTTGCCCGTTGTGGCATTATGAATTGATTCAAAGCTTGGTGTTGCGCTACCTAATACAATAGGTATATCTATTTGTTTTGCACGCATAATGGCAACATCACGGGCATGATAACGTAGGGTGTCTTGCTGTTTAAACGAGGCGTCATGTTCTTCGTCAATGATAATAAGACCCAAACGTTGCAATGGCATAAATACCGCTGAGCGAGTTCCTATGACAATCGCAGCTTTACCCTGGTGCGCAGCTTGCCATGTTTGTAATCGCTCTTTTTCATTCAAGCCAGAATGATTGAGGTATATAGGTACATCGAAGCGGTTTTCAAAGCGCGACAGCATTTGTGGTGTCAGTCCTATTTCTGGAACTAGCACTAACACTTGTTGCTCTTTCTCGATGACGGCTTCAATCGCTTGTAAATACACCTCTGTTTTGCCACTGCCCGTAACTCCGTCAACCAAATGGCAATTAAATGACGCTAATTGTTGCGTGACTGCAGTGACAACGATGGCTTGTTCAGTTGACAATTTATGCTTATTGCTGTGGTTTATATGTGAAGCTCCCCAACTATATGGGGTGTTGTCCGGTAGATATGGTTCGATTAATCTCTTGTTATGCAAGGCAGTTAATTGGGCCTTTTCAAAACCAAGTTGTCTTAACTCTAACCAAGTCAAATTGGGTTGTTCAGCGATAGCCTGATAAAGTTGAAATTGCTTAGGTGCACCTGAAGCAATTTTTTCTATCGCTAATTGAGGTTGTTCAGAATATGTTCTCCAACGTTCTGTTGGAGGGATTACCTCTCTGTCTATTTTTCTTAGTGCAGCGGGTAGCGCTAAATGGTAAACCTCACCAATAGGGTGATGGTAATAATTAGCGACTAAGGAAATAAGGTTAACAATACTTGCGGGTAAAGGAAATTCGTCTTCAGGAATACTAATGATTGATTTAAGCTTGTCTGCATCTATATGAGTATCTTTCGTTAGCTGAACTATAACGCCAATAACTTGCCTACCACTAAATGGTACCAGCACGCGTCTACCAATTGCTTCTTGGCCTATATCTATCGATTCTGGCAGCTGATATGAGAATAGCTGGCGTAACGGCACGGGTATAGCAACTTGAACAATTGTTAATGACACAGATATATACTAATCGTTAGGCAAAGAGAAGCTGCTATTGTGAACGACACAAGGAGCAAATAAAAGCGAGATTTTATTGAAGAAAATATTAAGTGCAAAAATGGGTAAAAATCCGCCAGAAAAAGCTTGTCATTGCGCTTGCTTGTCAGTACAATTCGCCCCCATTAAATTTAACTCGTATGGTGCTTGACAAGATCAAGTGGCGATACGGCCTATTACTGAGGTTTCCCATGAAAGAAGGTATTCACCCTAATTACGTTGAAATTAAAGCACATTGCTCATGTGGTAATGTTATTAACACTCGTTCAACTTTAGGTAAAGACATTCACTTAGACGTATGTTCTGAGTGTCACCCGTTCTACACAGGCAAGCAAAAAGCTGCTGAAACAGGTGGTCGTGTTGACAAATTCAATAAACGTTTCGGTGCTTTGGGTAAGAAGTAAATCCCAACAACTGAAAGGTTTGACTAAAGGCGCTTATGCGCCTTTTTTTATGCATACGATTCAGGAATCAGCAAATTGCAGTTTTCGACTGCTTCGAATATCAATTGACCTAAACCCCTCTTGAAACCTTACACAAAATAAATTTATTTTTATTTAAACCCTTTTTCCGCATACTACATCTAATTAAATAACAAGCAATTACGGGAACCATTTTTTGGATAGTACGCAGGTTATTAACGCCGAAAAACGCTTCACAGCTGAAAACGAACAGGAGTGGATTGCCCTCGTACAAAAGGGGAATCAACCAGCATTTCTCAAGATTTATCAGCTGTATCACAAGAAGATTTATGCACATTGTTGGCGGATGTTGGCCGACAAAGAAAGTGCTGAAGATGTGTGTCAGGAAGTGTTTGTGCAGGTATGGAAAAAAATTAATTTATTTCGCGGTGACAGTAAGTTTTCGACTTGGCTATATAGTGTGGCAACCAATGTAGTGCTTGGTCACCTGAGGAAGCAAAAGAACTGGTGGCAAAATGTATTTAGCATTGAAGACAATGTGGTTGAAGAACCCACTGAAGATATGAATGAACTGTCGGAACTTGATAAACACATTATGAAATTACCAGAACGGGCGCGCCATGTGTTTGTGTTGTTTGCAGTTGAAGGGTATCGACACGAGGAGATCGCCAAAATGTTGAATATGGCTGTTGGTTCGAGTAAAGCGCAGTATCACCGTGCAAGGCAATTACTAAAAGAGTGGGTAAGCGAATGAGTAATAGTAAGTCTGTAGATAAATTGGCCGATAGGCTAGCTGAGCTGCCAGAAGAGTTAACACCAAACCGAGATTTGTGGCCAGGCATTGAAAAAGCAATCGCGGTGACACCACAAGATAACGTAAGCACCTCAAGGAAGCCGATTGTTCCTGTTGCTTGGGCAGCATCGGTAGCACTTGCTGCAGTTTTAACTTGGGGAGTAATAGCGCCAGTTGAACAAGCGGGGCAGTTGACTGCCGACATAGTCAGTGTCATGGAGTACGACTTTAATGAGCAAAAATCTGTGATGTTGGCAAGTTTTGGACAACCTAACTTATCGTCACTTCCAACAGATATGCAAGCGCAATTGGCATCGCTGGAAAAAGCGAGAAAATCGATTGTTAATGCACTTAAAGAGCAGCCAAACAATAGCGATCTTCTTAACTTGTTACGTTATACGCAACAGCAAGAGTTGAATTTAATAGAGAAATTATATAGTCCCCAATGGCAGACAATATAGTGGTAAACGAATTAATTTACAGTGAAGTGTTGAGCTTTACATCGAGGTATTTATGCAAAACTTTTTAACTTATTCTCCCGTACTTTTATCATTAATAGCATTTTCTTCGGTTGCTTTTGAAAGTGTTGATAAAGCCTTGTCTGCCAGTGGTGTTAACCACGTCATTATTGAAAATCAACGCGGAAACGTGAACATCAAAGGTGGTGATTACTCGAGTGTAACTGTATCCGGTAAGTTAGACGAAAAAGCGGATGGTTTTACCTTTGAAAAACAGGGTTCAACGATTGTGATCAAAGTTGAAATGCCCAATCACTATGGCAATAGTTGGGGAGATAATGATGGTTCTGATTTGCAAATTGAGCTGCCCGAAAAATTGAAAGTTAGTTTCAATGGCGTTTCATCGGATGTCGAAATTGGCAATATTGTAAGTGGTGCAGAAATTAAAACGGTTAGCGGCAACATTGATGCACATAACCTAAGTGAGCATGTAGAGCTTAATTCTATCAGTGGTGATATCAACACAAATAAACTCAAAGGAAAGCTTTTTCTTAGTACAGTAAGTGGTGAGATCAAAGATCGTGAATCATCTGGCAGGTTATCAATGCAGGCGGTAAGTGGTGATATTGATAGCGACAGTGAAGTTACAGAAGTGTCAATTGAAACTGTTAGCGGAGAAATTGAACTATCACTCGGGCTTGTCGAAGATATTGAAATTTCTACCGTAAGTGGTGAAGCGGAAGTTTCATTAACATTGGCGAAAAATGGCATGATGAAGATGTCGAGCGTGAGTGGTGATTTAGATGCAGTGTTTAATGGTGATCTCTCGGCAAACTTTAAGTTAAAAACAAATGCTGGTGGTGACATCAAAAATAACATTACCAATGACAAGCCTGAGCGCGGCAAGTATGTTCGCAATGCTAAGTTGAGTTTTGATACGGGAGGAGGTAATGGTTCCGTTAGAGCTACTACCGTCAGTGGTACAATCAAGGTATCTAAACGTTAAGAAAATGCTCGCATAATTTTTCTCTGAAGTTTGGCATTACTCTCTGAGTAGTGCCTTTTTTGTCTATGAAGAACAGTGTTTTAAGGTGGGTAAATTACAGCACTGAATATTGCGCTGTATGAACGATTCAGCGTGTTGCTATAGTGATTATTTGACACTTTGTGTATTTTAAATTAAATTGTGCGCAATTTAATTTTGTAAAACCTAAAAGGCGGAAAACTTATGGAACAATATTACTGGACACATTTGGCGATATTCATTGGCATTGCCACCTTAGTGTTACAAACTTTTGTGGCAATGCGTGCACATCGTAAACAATCACATTATATTCCGGGCATAGTAGACGAAAAGTTAGGACATGAGTCTTTTGTTTTTAGAAGTCACCGCACTTACCAGAACAGCTTAGAAAATGCCCCGCTGATGTTCTTCACTGTGATGTTGGCAATGTTTGTTGGTGTGGCACCGCATGCGTTGGCCATACTGAGCTGGGTATTTGTGATCGCACGAATTATTCACATGGTGTTGTACTATAAAATAGCGACAGAAAAGAACCCAAGCCCGCGCAGTTATTTCTTTTTAATCGCTTTCTTAGCAAATGTTGTAACTCTGTTTTTTATTGGTGCGGAATTATTGGGCTAACAGACTCTTGTTGAGATCTTTTAATCTATCGCCTTGAGCAACGCTTCACACAAACTTTTGAGTTGTTGGCGTTGCTCATTCGAGAAAGGTAGTTCACATAACAATAGTTGAGGGATTTTTGCCGCTTCATGCTCTAGCGTACTGCCTTGTGGCGATAGAGATATTACCATCACACGCTCGTCTTCTTGACTGCGATTGCGATTTATGAATCCTTTCAATTCCAGCCGTTTAAGTAACGGCGTTAATGTGCCAGAATCTAGGCCCAACTGCTCACCGAGCTGTTTTACACTCACTTGCTTCTTTTCCCACAATACCATCATCGCGATATACTGCGGATAGGTTAAATCAAGCTTTTTCAGGTGTGGTGTATACAAACGCACCACAGCGTTTGCCGCGCTATACAATGGAAAACATACTTGGTTAGCTAAACTAAGTTGGTTGATTGGTTTGGTCATTCAAGAAAGCGGTAAATTTACATGTGAGTATGATAAACAAGATTTTAGCTGACGGCTACGTGGAATTATTGATAGTATTACTTTTGCCTATCTGACAAATTTGCTACATTAGCGTTTTACTATTGCGGTAATGTACATATAGCCTCAACAGCAAACCATTTTAATACGTCTGAAACATCTAAACTGAAGGTTCATCCATGGCAGAACGAAAGCCAGAAAAGTTCTCAAAGGACAAAACATTTAATCGTGATAAACAGGTTGAAGATCTCAAGGTTCCACCGCATTCGTTAGAAGCTGAGCAATCAGTACTTGGTGGATTATTACTTGATAATGAAGCCTGGGATAGAGTTGGTGAGCGCGTGGTCGCGCAGGATTTTTATAGCCGCTCACATCGCATTATTTTTGAAACGATTGGTGCGCTGATCGAGCTTGGTGAACCTGTCGATTTAATCACGCTGTCTGAAGCACTTGAGAACGATCAAAAATTAGACGATGCAGGCGGCTTCGTTTACCTTGCGGAAATGATGAAGAATACGCCGAGTGCAGCAAACATCACCGCATATGCTGAGATTGTACGTGAGCGTGCGGTAACTCGTGAGATGATCAGTGTGGCTAATGAAATTGCCGAGGCTGGCTTTGATACACAAGGTCGTACAAGTGCCGATCTGCTCGATTTTGCTGAAACCAAAGTATTTCAAATTGCCGAAAAACGCGCTAATAAATCTGAAGGGCCAGAAAACATACATTCAGTTTTAGAGAAAACCGTTGACCGCATTGAAAAGCTGTATCAACAGCCACACGACGGTGTAACGGGTGTTTCTACTGGCTTTGCTGATCTAGATAAGATGACCGCTGGGTTGCAACCTTCTGATCTCATTATCGTGGCGGCGCGTCCTTCAATGGGTAAAACCACCTTTGCGATGAACCTTGCAGAAAATGCGGCCATGACATCTGATAAGCCAGCTCTGATATTCAGCTTGGAGATGCCGTCTGAACAAATCATGATGAGGATGCTAGCGTCACTTGGCCGAATCGATCAAACGAAGATCAGAACGGGGCAATTAGGTGATGAAGATTGGGCACGGTTGTCATCTACCATGGGCTTGCTTATTGAAAAAGGCAAAATGTTTATTGATGATGCAGCTGGCTTGACGCCAACAGAGGTACGTTCACGAGCACGTCGAATAGCGCGTGATAATGGCGGACTAAGCTTGATCATGGTCGACTATTTGCAGCTAATGCGAGCACCACAATTTGCCGATAACCGTACGTTAGAAATTGCGGAAATTTCACGTTCATTGAAGGCGTTGGCAAAAGAACTTGAAGTCCCAGTCATTGCACTTTCTCAGCTAAACCGGAGTTTGGAGCAACGTGCTGACAAACGCCCTGTTAACTCTGACCTTCGTGAGTCGGGTTCTATCGAGCAGGATGCGGATTTAATCATGTTTATATATCGTGATGAAGTTTATCACGATGACTCAGAATTTAAGGGAATGGCTGAAATTATCATAGGTAAACAGCGTAACGGGCCTATTGGTCGTGTTCCTTTGACTTTCCAAGGACAATTTTCTCGTTTTGATAACTATGCTGGTCCACATGTATTAGAAGAGGACTAAACGAGAGTATGACAATTTCAACTGCCACGGCAGTCATTGATTTAAAAGCGCTGAGTCATAACTTTTATGCAATTCAAGAACTAGCGCCAAATAGCAAGATACTCGCTGTACTAAAAGCCAATGCGTATGGTCATGGATTAGAACGAATTGCTAAGGCGCTGCCGCAGGCTGACGCATTTGGTGTGGCACGAATTGATGAGGCATTGGCACTGAGAGCAGGTGGCGTGGTTAAGCCGATAGTGCTGTTGGAGGGATTTTTCAATAGCGACGATCTTGCGGTATTGGCGGTGAACAACATCCAAACCATCGTTCACAATCGTGAACAGTTAGACGCCATTTGCCATGCCACATTAGATCGCCCCGTAAAAACCTGGCTCAAAATTGATACTGGCATGCATCGTTTGGGGATTGCGCCTGATGAGTTTGAAGAGTTTCACCAACGACTAACACATAGCGATAACGTACAATCTGGTATCGTGCTTATGAGTCATCTAGGTTGCGCAGATGAAACTGACAACCAAGTCACCAATAAGCAACTAACGCTGTTTAAACAACTAACAGCAGGCATTCATTGTGAAGCCAGTGTCGCAAACTCGGCTGGCATCTGCGCATGGCCAGAAAGTCACTTTCAATGGGTCAGGCCGGGACTACTCATGTACGGTGTGTCACCTATGAGTGAGAGCGACCAAGACTATGTCCCATTAATTAAACCAGTCATGACCTTGCAGTCGAGTGTTATCGCAGTTAGACCACTTAAAGCGGGAGAAGCAGTGGGTTATGGTGGTGCTTGGGTAAGTGACAAAGATACAACAATTGGCGTTGTAGCTGTCGGCTACGGTGATGGTTATCCTCGCCATGCTCAAAATGGCACACCTGTACTTATCAATGGTAAACGTTACCCCTTAGCCGGTCGAGTGTCGATGGATATGATCACTGTCGATTTGGGTGATAACAGCAACGTTGCTGTTGGTGATGTTGCCACGTTATGGGGACAATCGTTGCCTGTAGAAGAAATTGCGCGTTGGTCAACAACGATTCCTTATGAGTTACTATGTAACATCACCCGTCGTGTACAAATGACGCTTGCATAGGCTTTGCAACGGTGAAAACCGTTATTAACTTAATTCACCGTTAAGTGTTAATACGATAGTTCTGCTCCCACCATGATCGCGATGCTCGCCTAAGTAAATTCCCTGCCATGTGCCAAGTTGTAATCGATTTTGATTAATTGGAATCGTTAGTTCACTGCCCAGAGTACTGGCTTTAATATGGGCAGGCATATCATCGTCTCCTTCGTAAGTGTGTTGATAATAAGGGGCTCTTTCCGGTACAAACTTGTTGAAATGCGCCTCCATGTCAGATCTTACGGTAGGATCAGCATTTTCGTTAATCGTTAGCGATGCTGAAGTATGTTTGATGAACAAATGTAATAACCCAATTGAGCAATTCGGCATTGTTGATAGCGCTTGCTCAATTTCATTGGTTATGAGGTGAAAACCTCTGTGCTTTGGAGTTAGTCTTATTTCAGTCTGTTGCCACATTGGATTTTCTCATTTTATTTCATGGTTATGTTGCGCGAGTAACTTGTTCAAATGCCGTGATAATTTTTGGAATTAGTTTTTCAATCTGTTTAGCGGCTTTATGGCCTTGATTATAACGGACATATAATGATTTATGTACGCCGTGTAAACCAATACGCTTTTTTAATATACCCGGATATGGTGCACTGGGTGAAAAGACCCAGCTAGGAAGTGTAGCAATGCCCATTCCGTTTGCAATCATTTGTAAAATTACATGTGTATTTGCAACAGGTTTTAGCTGCTTCGGCTCGATATTATTTGGTGTGAGCACGTGTGAGTATATGTCTAAGCGTTGTTTTGGCACTGGATAACTAAGCAAGGTTTGATCTGCAAAATCTGCCGCCTTTACGTATTGCTTCTCCTGCCAATGTGGAGTGTCAGGTACTATGGTAAACAGTTCGAACGAACCGATGTTCTTATAACAGAATTTACTATCAGGCTGATGCTCGTCGGTAAGCAAAATATCTGCGCTCGCCAATTCGACTTGCTCAAAGGTGACGTCATCAAATTCAAGTGTTAATTTGGGGATAGAAGCTTGAATGTCACTTAGCTGTGAGAATAACCATTGAAAACATGCGTGACAGGCAATCGAGACTGTCAGTTTAACGCTTTTATCAATGTTTGGTTTTAATTCTTCAGTTACTTGTTCAATCAGAGGAAGAACTTGTTTCGCAAGGGCTAATAGTTGTTGTCCTTTGACGCTCCATTTAATCGGAGAGGAGTTTCGTTCAAACAATTTTTGATCGAGCCTATACTCGAGATCTTTAAGCTGATGAGAAAGCGCTGATTGGCTCATTGCCAGCACATTGGCCGCGCTCTTCAAGCTCGCTGTTTCATCCAATACTTTTATCGATTTTAAATGCTTTAATTCGAACATATGAATTTTTTGCAACTCCCTGTTGAAATATATGCGTTTGTTTTTTGTACGTTACTCACGGATTATAACCATATAAACTTCTAGACGTCTACAATGGTGAGATAATGAAAATACATAACTTAGGTTTCCCGCGTATCGGGGCTAAAAGAGAATTAAAATTTGCGCTTGAAAAGTACTGGGCAGGTGAGGCACAGGTCGAAGAGCTGAATGATACAGCGACAAAAATTAGAGAAACAAACTGGAAGCTTCAACAAGAAGCAGGTCTTGATTTGCTACCTTCAGGAGATTTTGCATTTTACGATCAAGTGTTAACGACCAGCTTGTTGCTAGGTGTAATACCCAAAAGATTCAAAGCTGACACACATGATTTAGATCTAGAGTTTCGCATTGCTCGCGGCAAAGCTCCCACAGGTTGTGCTTGCGCAGCAAGTGATATGACCAAATGGTTTGATACAAACTATCATTACATCGTGCCGGAGCTCGACCGAAATACTGAATTTGAGTTACATGCCGAGCGTTTACTTAGTCAAATTAAAGAAGCGCAGCAAAACAACAGACAAACGAAGCCAGTCATTATTGGTCCAGTTACGTATTTATACCTTAGCACAGGTAGTGACGAAAGTAAGTTAGCGCATCTTTCTAATTTATTGCCCATTTATCAGGCGCTGATCGAACTTATTGCAAAACAAGCAGGTGTAGAATGGCTTCAAATTGATGAACCAATCTTAGCGCTTGAGTTGAACAATCATTGGCAAAACGCACTGCAGAAAACCTACCAAACGTTGAAGAGCGCTAAGTTAAATCTATTGGTGGCGACCTATTTCGGTTCAGTAACACATCATACAGCCTTAATTAAAACTTTTGATAGTGTCGCTGGTATTCACATTGACACTGTTGCTGAGCCTACGAGCCTCGACACTTTATTGCCTGAAATACCAAGTGACTGGGTAGTGTCGTTAGGTGTTATTGACGGTCGCAATATCTGGAAGGCTGATCTTCTATCTACTTATCAGTTAATTGCGCCAATTTATCAGCGATTAGGCAATAAACTTTGGTTAGCACCGTCTTGTTCGCTGCTTCACAGCCCGGTTGATCTTAATGTAGAAGAAAAGCTAGATCCTCAAATCAAATCTTGGCTGGCATTTGCTAAGCAAAAATGTGAGGAATTGGCATTACTAAAGTCTGCACTTATTTCTGGTGATGCTACAGAGCTTACCGATTATTCAGCTGCTATTCGAGACAAATCGAATGCTCGTCGATGCGTCGACACGGCAGTGCAAAAGCGACTCGCTGATATTGGTGACGGTGATATACGTCGTCCTCATACATTTGAGCAACGTAAAGTAGCGCAACAAGCGCTATTAAATTTACCGGTTTACCCAACGACGACAATTGGTTCATTTCCACAAACAGGAGATATTCGACAAACACGTGCTAAATGGCGTAAGGGAGCGCTATCAGATGAACAATATCAAGCGTTTATCAAACAAGAAATAAAGGACACGATCAAACGTCAAGAAACTTTTGGCTTAGATGTCCTAGTACATGGTGAGCCTGAGCGTAATGACATGGTCGAGTACTTTGGAGAGCAACTGAATGGTGTTGCATTTACGCAATATGCTTGGGTGCAGAGTTATGGTTCTCGTTGTGTAAAGCCACCGATCATTTACGGTGATGTAAGTCGCAAACAGCCAATGACGACCTATTGGACTGAGTATGCTCAATCGTTAACGAATAAGCCAGTCAAAGCAATGTTAACAGGGCCCATTACGATATTGTCATGGTCGTTTATACGTAATGATATTCCGCGAAAAGAGGTGGCTTATCAAATCGCATTGGCAGTGCAAGATGAAGTTAAGGATTTGGAAACAAACGGCTCCAATATTATTCAAATCGATGAGCCTGCGATTCGTGAAGCGATGCCTGTTAAAGAAAGTCAATGGCAGTCATATTTTGATTGGGCCACTAACGCGTTCCGTATTACTACCGCTAACGTACTGGCCTCAACGCAAATTCATAGCCATATGTGCTATTCGGATTTTAATGGAATATTGCCAGCGATAGTTGCATTAGATGCAGACGTTTTAACAGTAGAAACTTCTCGGTCGAATATGGCCTTGCTGGATTGTTTTGAACAAGAAATTTATCCGAACGATCTAGGACCCGGAGTATATGACATTCATTCTCCTAATGTACCGAGCGTTGACTGGATCGTTACTTTATTGCAACGCGCTGAAAAGTATATTCCGAAAGAAAGGCTGTGGGTTAATCCTGATTGCGGATTAAAAACACGAGCTTGGCAAGAAACCGAAAAAGCACTGATTAACATGGTACAAGCTGCAGAACAATTGCGTAGCATATAATCATCCTATTTTATTTAGTTAACGCGCCTGACCAGCATTTTTGTTGGTGAGGCGCTTTTGCATAAAATATCACTTGTGAATAATTGCACGCTTAGTATAATACCGCCTCACTTCTCGAGTATCTCTTAATTTTCCAACACAAACTAAGATTCACCCGACAAGTGTAAGTAAAATTCGTAAATCGAATGAGAAGGGGTATAGTTCCAATTGGTAGAACAGCGGTCTCCAAAACCGACGGTTGGGAGTTCGAATCTCTCTACCCCTGCCATATTTGATGAAAGTGAAGGTATCACTTTTTATTGTGCATAGTGGTTATGCATGAGTCTTAGCTTAGACGGGTAAAACAGGTCAATGAATATGAGTGCAAGTACAGAAAACCAACCGAGTGGTTCTCTTGATTCAGTAAAATGGGGATTAATCATCCTTATTTTGGCAGGCGCAGTAGTTGGTAACTATATTTATGGTGAGTTATCAGTATTAATCAGAGCGATTGCTGTCGTCGGTGCGGTGATAGTTGCAGGTTTAATTGCAATGCAAACGGAAAAAGGCCGTGCAGCAGTGTTATTTGCAAAAGAATCTCGTACTGAAGTGCGTAAAGTTGTATGGCCAACACGCCAAGAAGCTGTACAAACTACAGGTATCGTTTTAGTAGCAACCTTGATCATGTCGCTCGTAATGTGGGGACTTGATTCTGTATTGTTTTGGGTTGTTGGATTAATTACAGGTTTACAGGTTTAATTATGTCTGAAGAAAATACAACGCCATCTGAGGCAACAGGTCCTAAGCTGCGTTGGTACGTAGTGCAAGCGTTCTCAGGTTATGAGTCTCGCGTTCAAAAAACCTTGATTGAACACATTGAGATTCACGGCTTGCAAGACAAGTTTGGACAAATTCTTGTACCAACAGAAGAAGTTGTGGAAATGCGTGCTGGCCAAAAGCGTAAAAGTGCACGTAAATTCTTCCCTGGTTATGTTCTTGTTGAAATGGCAATGGATGAAGAAGCATGGCACTTAGTTAAAAGTGTGCCACGTGTTTTAGGCTTTATTGGTGGTACGAGTGATCGCCCAGCGCCAATTACACAGCGTGAAGCAGACCGTATTCTTCAGCGTTTAGAAGACTCTACTGACAAGCCGAAACCGAAAACACTATTTGAAGTGGGCGAAGTGGTACGTGTTATTGACGGTCCATTTGCTGACTTTAACGGCGTTGTAGAAGAACTTGACTACGAGAAAAACCGCATCAAAGTATCGGTACTTATTTTCGGTCGTTCTACGCCAGTTGACCTTGAATTTGGTCAGGTTGAAAAAGGCTAACTAATAAATTTAAAGACTGTACTAAAATAATACAGTTTAAGACTTGAATCGGCAGCGTTGATTAATATATAATCCGCTGCCGATTTTTTTTATGCGCAGATTTTTTATGTGTGGCATCGAGGAAAAGTCGGTACATTTTTAACAGCGGGGAGCTCGGCCAAATAGGTCTTTAGTTCAATAGAACGGGCGTTTGAACCCATAGAAAAGGTAATATAAAGATGGCTAAAAAAGTCCAAGCTTTAATTAAGCTACAAGTAGCTGCGGGTGCTGCTAACCCGTCACCACCAGTTGGTCCTGCACTAGGTCAACACGGTGTGAACATCATGGAATTCTGTAAAGCATTCAACGCAAAAACAGATTCTTTAGAAAAAGGCGCTCCGGTACCTGTAGTAATTACGGTATACAATGACCGTTCTTTCACTTTTGAAACTAAAACACCACCTGCTTCTTTCTTATTGAAAAAAGCTGCTGGTATCAAGAGTGGTTCAGGTCGTCCTAACACTGAAAAAGTTGGTACAGTTACAACTGCACAGCTTGAAGAAATCGTTAAGATGAAAGAACCTGATCTAACTGCTGGTTCACTAGAAGCCGCAGTGCGTACTATTGCGGGCTCTGCTCGTTCAATGGGTTTAGTGGTAGAGGACTAATCAATGGCTAAATTATCAAAACGCGCTCGTCTTATCCGTGAAAAAGTAGACGTATTAAAAGATTATGAAATCAACGAAGCACTAGCACTTTTAAAAGAATTAGCGACGGCTAAATTCAAAGAAAGTGTTGATGTTGCTGTTAACTTAGGTATCGATGCTCGTAAATCAGACCAAAACGTTCGTGGTGCAACTGTACTACCAAACGGTACTGGTCGTGATGTTCGTGTTGCTGTATTCACTCAAGGTGCTAATGCAGAGAAAGCGAAAGAAGCCGGTGCTGACGTTGTTGGTATGGAAGACTTAGCTGAGCAAGTAAAAGCTGGTGAAATGAACTTCGACGTTGTAATTGCAACTCCAGATGCAATGCGTGTTGTTGGTCAATTAGGTCAAATCTTAGGCCCACGTGGTTTAATGCCTAACCCGAAAGTTGGTACGGTTACTCCTGATGTTGTTACAGCTGTTAACAATGCTAAAGCAGGTCAAGTTCGTTACCGTAACGACAAGAACGGTATCATCCATACTACAATCGGTAAGGTTGATTTCGATGACGCTAAGTTGAAAGAAAACTTAGAAGCATTATTGGAAGCGCTTAAGAAAGCAAAACCAGCAAATGCTAAAGGTCAATACATCAAGAAAGTTTCAGTTTCAACGACTATGGGTGCTGGTGTTTCAGTAGACCAAAGCAGCTTGATTCTTTAATTTTCTGTAGGGCAGGTTAACTGCTTTACACCGGCGAAATTATAAACTATAATTTCGCCCTTTAAAATTTTGGTAGGTGTCGTTTGTATTACATACGACCCCGTCAAAGACCGTAGGTGTATGAAAATACTTAATTTTCCTACGTAGATGGTGATTACCCAGTATTTCCTTAAATTCTGGTCCTCGCCGTAACGGCCTGAAAATTACTTTTCAGGGAGTATGAATACCGGTTTAACCGGTAGAACCAGGAGTAAAAGCCAATGGCTATCAATCTTGATGACAAAAAAGCAATTGTTGCTGAAGTTCAAGAAGCTGCTACTGGCGCTCAATCAGCTGTTGTTGCCGATTCACGTGGCGTAACAGTTGAAGCGATTACAGCTTTGCGTAAGCAAGCTCGTGAAAATGGCGTTTGGATGAAAGTTGTCCGTAACACATTAGCACGTCGCGCTGTTGAAGGTACTGCATTCGAATGTTTAAAAGATTCATTCGTAGGTCCTTCACTAATCGCATTCTCAAGCGAGCACCCAGGTGCTGCAGCTCGTTTATTCGCTGACTTCGCTAAAGAAAACGAAGTTTTTGAATTAAAAACAGCTGCGTACGAAGGTGAAGTTGTTGACGTTCAGTTGCTAGCTAAGCTACCAACTTACGACGAAGCAATTGCACGCTTAATGAGCGCAATGAAAGAAGCATCTGCAGGCAAACTTGTACGCACTATTGCTGCAGTTCGCGATCAGAAAGAACAAGAAGCAGCTTAATTTTCGCAATCGCCGAAATCGGCTTGCAAAGTTCGCTTTTTGTATTAATAGTTATTCGAGCAACTATAAAGTTGTTCATTAAAAACAGGAAATTAAACAATGTCTATTTCTAAAGACGATATCCTAAACGCAATTGCTGAAATGTCAGTAATGGAAGTTGTTGAATTAGTTGAAGCAATGGAAGAGAAGTTCGGCGTATCTGCTGCAGCTGCTGTTGCTGTTGCTGGTGGTGACGCTGGTGGCGCTGCTGCTGAGCAAACTGAGTTCGACGTAATCTTAGAAAGCTTCGGTGGTAACAAAGTTGCTGTAATCAAAGCAGTACGTGGTGCTACTGGTCTTGGCCTTAAAGAAGCGAAAGAAGTTGTTGAATCAGCTCCTAAAGCGCTTAAAGAAGGTGTTTCTAAAGAAGAAGCAGAAGCTCTTAAAGCTGAACTTGAAGGCGCAGGTGCTACTGTTGCTATCAAGTAATCTGTCTGAAGACAGATTAATTGCCTAAAAAGGCACTGGCTGGTGATTTAAACGTCACCGGCCTTTTTGCGCTAAAGAAAGTGGTTTTTTTTTAAACCAAAACAGTGCATTATTTGATGCGTGATAGCATCACTGCAATACCCTGTCTGATACCAATTGGATTAGATAACTGGTGAAATTAAGCTCGTTATTTAGTCCAATTGGTATTTTAAGGCAGATTCGGCCATAACCAGCAAGCTGAGGAACCCCATGGTTTACTCTTACTCTGAAAAGAAACGAATTAGAAAGGACTTTGGTAAAAGTGCACAAGTAATGGATTATCCATTCTTGTTATCTATCCAACTCGAATCTTTCCGTAAGTTTATAGATATCGATCCAACTGGTGAAGCGGGCCTAGAGGCAGCGTTTCGTTCTATTTTCCCAATCAAAGCCTACTCAGGTAGCTCAGAATTACAGTATGTAAGCTATCGTTTAGGTGAGCCATTATTTGATGTTAAAGAATGTCAAATACGGGGTGTAACTTATTCAGCACCGCTTCGCGTTAAATTACGTTTAGTAATTTACGATAAAGAAGCGCCAGCCGGTACAGTAAAAGACATTAAAGAACAAGAAGTCTACATGGGCGAAATCCCATTGATGACTGATAACGGTACATTCGTTATTAACGGTACAGAGCGTGTAATCGTATCTCAATTACATCGTTCTCCTGGCGTGTTCTTTGATCATGACAAAGGCAAAACACACTCTTCGGGTAAAGTGTTATATAACGCTCGTGTGATTCCTTATCGTGGTTCATGGTTGGATTTTGAATTTGATCCGAAAGATAACTTATTCGTACGTATAGACCGTCGTCGTAAGTTACCTGCTTCGATCATTCTTCGTGCCTTAGATTACTCAACAGAAGAAATTCTGGATATTTTCTACGATACAACATCGTTTGAAATCAAAGGTGACAAGTTAATCATGGAACTTGTGCCTGAGCGTTTACGTGGTGAAACTGCAACATTTGACATCAAAATGCCAAATGGTGACATCTTAGTAGAGCAAGGCCGCCGAATTACTGCTCGCCACATTCGCACACTTTCTAAAGAAAATGTAACTGAATTAGAAGTACCAGCAGAATACATCGTAGGTAAGAGCTTATCTAAAGCTTACATCGATGAATCTACTGGTGAAGTGATCGCAGAAGCAAATGCTGAAATTACACTTGAGTTACTTGCTGAGCTTAGCCAAGCAGGTCACAAAGTAATTTCTACTTTATATATGAACGAATTCGATGTTGGTTCATATATGTCTGACACTTTACGTATCGATACGACAACCAACCGTTTAGAAGCGTTAGTTGAAATCTATCGTATGATGCGTCCTGGTGAGCCACCGACAAAAGATGCTGCAGAAGCGTTATTTGATAATCTATTCTTCTCTTTAGAGCGTTACGATTTATCAAAAGTTGGTCGTATGAAGTTCAGTCGCCGTGTTGGCGCTGATAACGACAATGGCGAAGGCGTATTGTCTAATGACGACATTATCGCGGTGATGAAAACTTTAATCGACATTCGTGACGGTAAAGGTGAAGTGGATGATATTGACCACTTAGGTAACCGTCGTATCCGTAGTGTTGGTGAAATGGCTGAAAACCAATTCCGTGTTGGTCTTGTTCGTGTAGAACGTGCAGTGCGTGAGCGTTTAAGTTTAGGTGACTTAGATGCGGTAATGCCACAAGATTTAATCAATGCGAAGCCAATCTCAGCAGCGGTTAAAGAATTCTTTGGTTCTTCACAACTTTCTCAGTTCATGGACCAAAACAACCCATTGTCAGAAGTTACGCATAAGCGTCGTATTTCTGCATTAGGCCCAGGTGGTTTGACACGTGAACGTGCAGGCTTCGAGGTTCGAGACGTTCATCCAACGCACTATGGTCGTGTATGTCCTATCGAAACACCTGAAGGTCCAAACATCGGTTTGATCAACTCATTATCTTGTTATGCAAGAACTAACGATTACGGTTTCTTAGAAACACCATATCGTAAAATTGTTGATGGCTTAGTAACTGACGAAGTTGATTACTTATCTGCGATTGAAGAAGGTAACTTCGTTATCGCTCAAACTAATGCTGAAATCGACGAAAATGGTAAGTTAGTAGACGGACTAGTTCCATGTCGTCATAAAAACGAATTTACCTTGATGTCTGCTGAACAAGTTCAGTATATGGACGTATCTCCACAGCAAACAGTTTCTGTAGCGGCAAGCTTAATCCCATTCCTAGAGCACGATGATGCTAACCGTGCATTGATGGGATCGAACATGCAACGTCAAGCTGTACCTACGCTTAAAGTAGATAAGCCATTAGTTGGTACAGGTATGGAGAAGATCGTAGCGGTTGATTCTGGTGTAACAGCTGTTGCTAAGCGTGGTGGTGTAATCGACTACGTAGACGCTTCTCGTATCGTTGTAAAAGTTAATGAAGATGAAATGGTTCCGGGTGAAGCTGGTATCGATATCTACAACTTAACTAAGTACACGCGTTCTAACCAAAACACTTGTATCAATCAACGTCCTACTGTTCGCATGGGTGAGCCAGTAGTTCGTGGTGACGTACTAGCAGATGGTCCTTCAACTGACTTAGGTGAATTAGCACTTGGTCAGAATATGCGTATCGCATTCATGCCTTGGAATGGTTACAACTTTGAGGATTCAATGTTGCTTTCTGAGCGTGTAGCGCAAGAAGACCGTTTCACGACTATTCACATTCAAGAATTAAGCTGTATTGCACGTGATACTAAGTTAGGCGCAGAAGAGATTACTTCTGATATTCCTAACGTAGGTGAATCTGCACTTTCTAAGCTTGATGAAGCGGGTGTTGTATACATCGGTGCTGAAGTTAAAGGTGGTGACATCTTAGTAGGTAAAGTAACGCCTAAAGGTGAAACCCAATTAACGCCAGAAGAAAAACTTCTACGTGCAATCTTCGGTGAAAAAGCAGCTGACGTTAAAGACAGCTCTTTACGTGTACCAAATTCAGTTTCAGGTACTATCATCGACGTACAAATCTTTACCCGTGACGGTGTAGAGAAAGATAAGCGTGCATTAGAAATTGAAGAAATGCAGCTTAAAGAAGTTAAGAAAGACTTAGGCGATGAATTTAGTATTCTAGAAGACGGCATTTATGCACGCGCTAAGAAGCTATTATTGTCTGCAGGCTTAAACGAAGCAGAACTTAGCAGCATGTCTCGCGATAAGTGGTTAATTCAAAACTTATCTGACGAAGCTCAACAAGCTGAGCTTGAGCAAATTGCTGAGCAATACGATGCAATTAAAGCCGATTTCGATAAGAAATATGAAATCAAGCGTCGTAAGATCACGCAAGGCGATGACTTAGCGCCAGGTGTACTTAAAATCGTTAAAGTTTACTTAGCAGTTAAACGTCGTATTCAGCCAGGTGATAAAATGGCTGGTCGTCACGGTAACAAGGGTGTTATCTCTAACGTTGTTCCAGTGGAAGATATGCCATACGACCAAAACGGTGTACCTGTAGACATCGTATTGAACCCGCTAGGTGTACCTTCGCGTATGAACATTGGTCAGATCCTTGAAACTCACTTGGGTATGGCTGCACGCGGTATCGGTGAAAAGATCAACCGCATGCTTGAAGAGCAACGCGAAATAGCTAAGTTACGTGACTTCTTAAAAGATGTTTACAACTTAGGTGAGTCACGTCAGGAAGTAGACATCGATAGCTTCTCTGATGATGAAGTGATGCGTTTAGCTGATAACTTACGTGCAGGTCTTCCAATTGCTACACCAGTATTTGATGGTGCGAGCGAGAAAGAAATCAAAGAGCTATTTAAACTTGCAGATATGCCAGAAAGCGGTCAGTTTGAATTAACTGATGGTCGTACAGGTCGTAAGTTTGAGCGTCCTGTTACCGTTGGTTACATGTACATGCTGAAACTGAATCACTTAGTTGATGACAAGATGCATGCGCGTTCAACTGGTTCTTATAGTCTTGTGACGCAACAACCACTAGGCGGTAAAGCGCAATTCGGTGGTCAGCGTTTCGGTGAGATGGAGGTATGGGCATTAGAAGCATACGGTGCGGCTTATACCCTACAAGAAATGCTTACTGTTAAGTCGGATGATGTTAACGGTCGTACTAAGATGTACAAGAACCTAGTTGACGGTGATCATCGTATGGAGCCAGGTATTCCTGAGTCATTCAACGTATTGTTGAAAGAGATTCGTTCGTTGGGTATCAACATCGAATTGGACGAAGAATAGCCTAACGGCAGGTTAGCTGACAGATTCAGTACATGAAGAGAGCGCAGATTATTGTGCTCTCTTTAAAAGGTTAACTCCGACAGGAGATAGAGTGTGAAAGATTTACTTAAGTTTCTTAAGCAACAAAATCAAACAGAAGAATTCGATGGTATTCGAATTGGTCTAGCGTCACCAGACATGATCCGTTCATGGTCTTTTGGTGAAGTTAAGAAACCAGAAACTATTAACTACCGTACATTTAAGCCTGAGCGTGATGGTTTATTCTGTGCGCGTATCTTTGGCCCGGTAAAAGACTACGAATGTTTATGTGGTAAATATAAGCGTTTGAAGCACCGTGGTGTTATTTGTGAAAAATGTGGTGTTGAAGTTACTTTAACTAAAGTTCGTCGTGATCGTATGGGTCACATTGAGCTTGCAAGCCCAGTTGCTCACATTTGGTTCTTGAAATCATTGCCATCTCGTATCGGCTTATTGCTTGATATGACGTTGCGTGATATTGAACGCGTATTATATTTTGAATCTTATGTTGTTACCGAGCCAGGTATGACAACGTTAGAGAAAAGCCAAATCTTAACAGAAGAAGAATACTTAGATGCACTTGAAGAGCACGGCGATGAGTTCGATGCAAAAATGGGTGCAGAAGCAGTATTAGCGCTTCTTCAACAAATAGATTTAGAAGCAGAAGTTGCACAAATGCGTGAAGAACTACCAGAAATTGGTAGTGAAACTAAGCGTAAGAAGATCACTAAGCGCCTTAAGCTTATGGAAGCATTCGCACAATCTGGTAACAAGCCAGAGTGGATGATTATGTCGGTATTACCGATCCTTCCACCTGATCTACGTCCACTAGTACCACTAGACGGTGGCCGTTTTGCAACGTCTGATCTTAACGACTTATACCGTCGTGTTATCAACCGTAACAACCGTTTGAAGCGTCTATTAGACTTAGTTGCACCAGACATTATCGTACGTAACGAAAAGCGTATGTTACAAGAGTCTGTTGATGCGCTATTAGATAACGGTCGTCGTGGTCGTGCAATCACAGGTTCTAACAAGCGTCCTCTGAAATCACTTGCTGACATGATTAAAGGTAAGCAAGGTCGTTTCCGTCAAAACCTTCTTGGTAAGCGTGTTGACTACTCAGGTCGTTCTGTAATCACTGTAGGTCCTACTTTACGTCTACATCAATGTGGTCTTCCAAAGAAAATGGCACTTGAGCTATTCAAGCCATTTATCTACGGTAAGTTAGAAGCGCGTGGTTTAGCGACTACGATCAAAGCTGCTAAGAAATTGGTAGAGCGTGAAGGCGCAGAAGTATGGGATGTATTAGACGAAGTAATTCGTGAACACCCAGTAATGCTTAACCGTGCACCAACACTTCACAGATTAGGTATCCAAGCGTTTGAACCTGTGCTAATTGAAGGTAAAGCGATTCACCTTCATCCACTAGTTTGTGCGGCATATAACGCTGACTTCGATGGTGACCAAATGGCGGTACACGTACCGTTGACACTAGAAGCACAGCTTGAAGCACGCTCATTAATGATGTCTACGAACAACGTGTTATCACCTGCAAACGGTGATCCAATTATCGTTCCTTCTCAAGACGTTGTACTTGGACTTTACTACTTAACGCGTGATCGTGTTAACGGTAAGGGTGAAGGTATGGTCTTCGCTGATACGAAAGAAGCGGAAAAAGCATACCGTACGGGAGTTGCTGAACTTCACGCACGCGTAAAAATTCGTATCACTGAGTATGTTCGCGATAAGAATGGTGAACTAGTTGCACGCACTGAATTGCGTGATACTACCGTTGGTCGTGCTATTTTATGGCAAGTTTGTCCTAAGGGCTTACCTTACGAATTAATCGATCAGCCGTTAGGTAAAAAGCCTATTTCTAAGCTAATTAACCATGCATACCGTAACTTGGGTTTGAAAGATACAGTTATTTTTGCTGACCACATCATGTACACAGGTTTCCATTACGCAATGGTAGCGGGTGCATCGGTTGGTATTGATGACATGGTAATTCCAGATGCTAAGTACACGATCATCGAAGGTGCTGAAGCAGAAGTAGAAGAAATCCAAAGCCAGTTCGAGCAAGGTCTTGTAACAGCTGGTGAGAAATACAACAAAGTAATCGATATCTGGTCATCTGCTAACGAAAAAGTTTCGAAAGCGATGATGGACAACTTATCGAAGGAAAGTGTATTAAACCGTGACGGTGAAATGGAAGAGCAAGACTCTTTCAACTCGATTTACATGATGGCCGACTCGGGTGCTCGTGGTAGTGCTGCACAGATTCGTCAGCTAGCGGGTATGCGTGGTCTAATGGCTAAGCCAGATGGCTCAATCATCGAAACACCAATTACGGCGAACTTCCGTGAAGGTCTGAACGTACTTCAGTACTTCATTTCAACTCACGGTGCGCGTAAAGGTCTAGCTGATACGGCATTGAAAACGGCTAACTCTGGTTACTTAACGCGTCGTCTTGTAGACGTTGCGCAAGACTTGGTTGTTACTGAGTATGATTGTAACACTGAAGATGGCTTATTGATGACTCCACTTATTGAAGGTGGTGACGTTGTAGAACCATTACGTGAACGTGTACTTGGTCGTGTAGTTGCCGAAGACGTATTAACACCGGGTACAGAAGACGTACTTCTTCCTCGTAATACACTTATCGACGAAAGCTTATGTGACCTTCTTGAAGAGCACTCAGTTGACCAAGTTAAAGTTCGTTCAATCATCACTTGTGAAACAGACTTTGGTATCTGTGCACAATGTTACGGTCGCGACTTGGCACGTGGTCACCTAATCAACCAAGGTGAAGCGATTGGTGTTGTAGCTGCACAATCAATCGGTGAGCCAGGTACACAGTTAACGATGCGTACGTTCCATATCGGTGGTGCGGCATCTAGAGCGTCAGCTGAAAACAGTGTACAAGTGAAAAACACGGGTACGTTGAAATTACAAAACGCTAAGTTTGTAAATAACTCAGAAGGCCATATCGTAATTACTTCACGTTCATCAGAACTAACGGTTATCGACGAGTTAGGACGTGAGAAAGAACGTTATAAAGTACCATACGGTTCTGTATTGGCTAAGAACGATGGCGAAGCGATTGAAGCTGGTGAAATCGTAGCTAACTGGGATCCACATACTCACCCAATTATTACTGAGGTAGCTGGTCGAATTAAGTTTGTCGACTTAATTGAAGGCTTAACTATGACTCGTCAAACGGATGAGTTAACAGGTCTATCAAGCATTGTAGTAACAGATGCTGGTCAACGTAGTTCTGCGGGTAAAGAAATGCGCCCAATGGTTAAACTAGTTGATGACAAAGGCAACGATGTGATGATTGCGGGTACTGATATCCCTGCACAATACTTCTTACCAGGTAACGCGATTGTTAACCTTGAAGATGGTGCGGAAGTTAATATCGGTGACGCATTGGCTCGTATTCCACAAGAAAGTTCGAAAACTCGTGATATTACCGGTGGTCTACCGCGTGTTGCTGACTTGTTTGAAGCGCGTAAGCCGAAAGAGCCTGCAATTCTTGCTGAGAAGTCAGGTATCATTGGTTTCGGTAAAGAAACTAAAGGTAAGCGTCGTCTACTAATCACGCAAACAAGCGGTGAAGTATACGAAGAGATGATTCCGAAGTGGCGTCAGCTTAACGTGTTCGAAGGTGAATCTGTAATCAAAGGTGAAGTAATCGCCGATGGTCCTGAGTCTCCACATGACATCTTACGTCTTCGTGGTGTTGCACCAGTGGCTAACTACATTGTTAACGAAGTACAAGACGTATACCGTTTACAAGGTGTAAAAATCAATGATAAGCACATTGAAGTAATTGTTCGTCAAATGCTTCGTAAGTGTGAAATCACTGATGCTGGTGATTCAGAATTCCTTAAAGGTGAACAAGCAGAAGTTGCACGTGTGAACATCGCTAACCGTGAGTTAGAAGCACAAGGTAAACAACCTGCGCAGTATGAAATTCAAATGATGGGTATCACCAAAGCATCTTTGGCGACAGAATCATTCATTTCAGCTGCATCGTTCCAGGAAACGACACGTGTTCTTACTGAAGCTGCGGTTGGTGGTAAGAAAGACAGCTTACGTGGCTTGAAAGAAAACGTAATCGTTGGTCGTCTAATCCCAGCAGGTACTGGTTACGCTTATCATCAAGAGCGTGCGCGTAAGCGCCAAGCTGCGATCGAAGAAGAAGTAACAGTATCAGCAGATGAAGCAGCGCAAGCGCTTACAGATGCATTAAATGCTGACTTATCAGACGCAGGGGAAGAATAACTCTGCGTTTGGATAAAAAAATTCAAGTATATAGCCTGTTAAACTTGACAGGTTAAAGCTTGACCATTAGAATTCCGCGACCCTATATTCTGTACGTGAAGTGCTTTGAATTTAGGGTCGCGGTTTTTCACGTTTATGAGCGTGTAAAAATTAGGGGGAACCTTAGTTATTTACACATGTTTTAATTAATCAGGAGCTATTAATGGCAACTATTAACCAATTGGTACGTAAACCACGTGTCAGACAAGTAGCAAAAAGTAACGTTCCTGCGTTACAAGCTTGTCCACAACGTCGTGGCGTATGTACTCGCGTATATACAACTACGCCTAAAAAGCCTAACTCAGCACTACGTAAAGTTGCTCGTGTACGTTTAACTAACGGCTACGAAGTAACTTCATACATTGGTGGTGAAGGTCACAACTTACAAGAGCATAGCGTAATCTTAATCCGTGGTGGTCGTGTTAAAGACTTACCTGGTGTACGTTATCACACCGTTCGTGGTGCACTTGACTGTTCAGGTGTTAACGATCGTAGACAAGGCCGTTCTAAATACGGTGCTAAGCGCCCTAAATCTTAACGGTTTCCGTGAAGTAAGGCCAAATTAACAAATTAACAATTTTGGGTAACACCTGAATTAAACGGAGAATTTAAGATGCCAAGAAGACGCGTCGTAGGGCAACGTAAAATATTGCCAGATCCTAAGTTCGGTAATGAACTATTAGCAAAATTCATCAACATCCTTATGGTTGATGGTAAAAAATCTACTGCTGAAAAAATCGTTTATGGTGCACTAGATATTTTAGCTGAAAAGAACAATGAGAAAGAGCACTTAGAGTTATTCGAAGAAGCTCTTGAGAACATTCGCCCACAAGTAGAGGTTAAATCTCGTCGTGTTGGTGGTTCTACTTATCAGGTTCCAGTTGAAGTACGTCCTGTGCGTCGTAATGCACTAGCCATGCGTTGGTTAGTTGAAGCAGCTCGTAAACGTGGTGAAAAATCAATGGCTCAGCGCCTAGCTAACGAAATGTTAGATGCGTCTGACAACAAAGGTTCTGCGGTTAAGAAACGTGAAGACGTTCACCGTATGGCTGAAGCGAACAAAGCGTTCGCACATTACCGTTGGTAATATAGTATGCGACGCAGTTACTGTTATATTTAATAAAACAGTAACTGCGTTTTTATATAATCTGAGGAATTTGGATTCCTTAGACAGAGGATAATGATTGTGGCTCGTACAACCCCTATTGAGCGCTACCGTAACATCGGTATTTGTGCGCACGTAGACGCAGGTAAAACGACAACGACAGAACGAATTCTATTCTACACGGGTCTTTCTCATAAGATCGGTGAAGTTCACGATGGCGCAGCAACCATGGACTGGATGGAACAAGAGCAGGAGCGAGGTATTACTATTACTTCAGCGGCCACTACTTGTTTCTGGAAAGGTATGGATGCACAGTTTGACGATCATCGTATCAACATTATTGACACTCCAGGCCACGTTGACTTTACCATTGAAGTAGAGCGTTCTTTGCGTGTATTAGATGGCGCGGTACTTGTACTTTGTGCTTCATCTGGTGTGCAACCTCAAACAGAAACTGTTTGGCGTCAAATGGAAAAATATCATGTTCCACGTATGGTCTTTGTTAACAAGATGGACCGTGCAGGTGCAGATTTCCTAAATGTTGTCGATCAAATAGGCACACGCTTAGGCGCGAATGCCGTGCCAATTCAACTCGCGATTGGTGCTGAAGAAAACTTCAGCGGTGTGGTTGATTTGATCAAAATGAAAGCAATTAACTGGAACGAAGCCGACCAAGGGATGACGTTTAATTACGAAGAAATTCCTGCTGATATGGTTGAGCTTGCAGAAGAATGGCGAGAAAACTTGCTTTCGGAAGCGGCAGAAGCTGACGACGAGTTAATGGAAAAATACCTTGAAGAGGGTGACCTTTCCGAGGAAGAAATTAAAACAGCTTTACGTAAGCGTACACTGAACAACGAAATTGTTTTATGTTCTTGTGGTTCTGCGTTTAAGAACAAAGGTGTTCAGTCTGTTCTTGATTCTGTTATTGAATATATGCCATCGCCAACAGAAGTTGCGGCAATTACTGGTATCAATGACGATAAAGATGAAACAGAAGGCGTTCGTGAAGCCGATGACAACGCACCATTTGCGGCGTTAGCATTCAAAATTGCTACCGACCCATTTGTTGGTACGTTAACGTTCTTCCGTGTATATTCTGGTGTGGTTTGTACTGGCGACAGTGTATACAACCCAGTGAAAGCGAAGAAAGAACGCTTTGGTCGCATTGTGCAAATGCACTCTAACGACCGTAAAGAAATTAAAGAAGTACGTGCAGGTGATATTGCTGCTGCGATTGGTTTAAAAGATGTAACCACGGGCGACACATTATGTGATCCAAACAATGTGATCACACTTGAACGTATGGAATTTCCAGAGCCGGTTATTTCAGTAGCTGTTGAGCCTAAAACACAAGCAGACCAAGAAAAAATGGGTATTGCTTTAGGTAAATTAGCTGCAGAAGATCCATCTTTCCGCGTTGAAACAGACGATGAAACTGGACAAACCATCATTTCTGGAATGGGTGAACTACACTTAGACATTATCGTGGATCGTATGATGCGCGAATTCAAGGTTGAGTGTAACGTTGGTAAACCACAAGTTGCTTATCGTGAAACTATCCGTTCAACGGTAGAAGTTGAAGGAAAGTTCGTTCGTCAATCAGGTGGCCGTGGTCAATTTGGTCACGTTTGGTTGAAGATGGAGCCGTTACCGGAAGGTGAAGGCTTTGAGTTTGTCAACGAAATTGTGGGTGGTGTAGTTCCCAAAGAATATATTCCTGCCGTTGAAAAAGGCTGTAAAGAGCAAATGGATGGTGGCGTACTAGCTGGCTATCCAATGCTTGACGTAAAAGTAACGTTATATGATGGCTCTTATCATGACGTCGACTCAAATGAGATGGCATTTAAAGTGGCTGCTTCAATGGGCTTTAAAAAAGGTGCATTAGAAGCTTCACCAGTGCTACTTGAGCCGATGATGAAAGTTGAAGTTACAACTCCTGAAGAAAACATGGGGGATGTAGTGGGAGACTTAAATCGCCGTCGCGGTATGATCGATGGTATGGATGAAGGTCCAGCAGGAATGAAGTTAGTGAACGCGACTGTTCCACTAGCTGAAATGTTCGGTTATGCTACGGATTTGCGTAGTGCAACCCAGGGTCGTGCTTCTTATTCAATGGAGTTCAAGCAGTATAGCGAAACTCCAAAGGCAGTAGCCGGCGCAATATTAGAATCTCGTAAGGCTTAATGAAAGCCTGGCTCAGTCTTTGGCTGGGCTTTTAAATTAAACTTTAAGGTACATGTAAAATGGCTAAAGAAAAATTTGAACGTTCGAAACCGCACGTTAACGTTGGTACTATCGGACACGTTGACCACGGTAAAACAACTTTAACAGCTGCTATCTCTGCAGTGTTAACAAAAACTCACGGTGGTGAAGTTCGCGATTTCGCACAAATCGATAACGCACCAGAAGAGCGTGAGCGTGGTATTACAATCAATACTTCTCACATTGAGTATGACACAGCAACTCGTCACTACGCGCACGTAGACTGTCCAGGTCACGCCGATTATGTTAAAAACATGATCACTGGTGCTGCTCAAATGGACGGCGCTATCTTAGTAGTAGCTGCGACTGATGGTCCTATGCCTCAAACTCGTGAGCACATCCTTCTTTCTCGTCAGGTTGGTGTACCTTTCATCATCGTATTCATGAACAAATGTGACATGGTAGACGACGAAGAATTATTAGAATTAGTAGAGATGGAAGTTCGTGAACTTCTTTCTGAATACGATTTCCCAGGTGATGACTTACCAGTAGTTCAAGGTTCAGCATTAGGTGCATTGAACGGCGAAGCACAATGGGAAGAGAAAGTATTAGAGCTAGCTGAGCACTTAGATACTTACATTCCAGAGCCAGAGCGTGCAATCGATGGTGACTTCATCTTACCAATCGAAGATGTATTCTCAATCCAAGGTCGTGGTACAGTAGTAACTGGTCGTGTTGAGCGTGGTATCATCCGTGTAGGTGACGACGTAGAAATCGTTGGTATCAAAGACACAACTACAACAACTTGTACTGGTGTAGAGATGTTCCGTAAGCTTCTTGACGAAGGTCGTGCGGGTGAGAACTGTGGTGTTCTTCTTCGTGGTACTAAGCGTGATGAAGTACAACGTGGTCAAGTACTTGCTAAGCCAGGTTCAATCACTCCTCACACTAAGTTTGAGTCAGAAGTATACGTATTGACGAAAGATGAAGGTGGTCGTCACACGCCATTCTTCAAAGGCTACCGTCCACAGTTCTACTTCCGTACAACTGACATCACTGGTGCTGTAGAGCTTCCAGAAGGTGTAGAAATGGTAATGCCAGGCGACAACTTGAAGTTTGTTGTTGAGCTAATCAACCCAATCGCGATGGACGAAGGTTTACGTTTCGCTATCCGTGAAGGTGGTCGTACAGTAGGTGCAGGTGTTGTATCTAAAATCATTGCTTAATTCTAAATCTTAGAAATTAATATGATTTAAAGAAAAGGTCGCGCAAGCGGCCTTTTTTGTGTCAGAAACTAAATTCATGTGATGAAAGATTAGGGTGTTGTATGTGATACCCAAAAGAAGTCATCGCTTAATTCTAAATTTTAGAAATTAATATGATTTGAAGAAAAGGTCGCGCAAGCGGCCTTTTTTGTGCGCGAATCACTGTCTGGGGTCAGAGTCAATAAACGCTGATCTCGATTGAATTATACACATGGCGATAAGTTTAGTTGACTCTGACCCCACCTGGATTAATAAAAGCTGATCTCGAATTGAATTATACACATGGCGATAAGTTTTGTTGACTCTGACCCCACCTGGATTAATAAAAGCTGATCTCGAATTGAATTATACACATGGCGATAAGTTTTGTTGACTCTGACCCCACCTAGATTAATAAACGCTGATCTCGATTTGAATTATACACATGGCGATAAGTTTAGTTGACTCTGACCCCACCTGGATTAATAAACGCTGATCTCGATTTGAATTATACACATGGCGATAAGTTTAGTTGACTCTGACCCCACCTAGATTGTTGTTTTTAATCCCGCCTAGATCTTGATCTTAGTCAAAAAGTGTATAACAAACGCAAACAAAATCTGGATGATATTCATTCTCATTTGTATTTCATTTAATTTATGTTTAGAATAGCGCCAATTTAAAAATACTAACAATTTTTTACACATCGGTGACGAAATGAAATTCAAACAAAGTCTAATCAATGCTTCTATTGTTGCAGCAGTTTTATCATTAACTGCATGTGGTGGTTCTTCAAGTGATGACACTCCAACTCCACAACCTCCTGCAAACTCAGCACCTACTGATATCTCACTATCTAACACGACCGTTGATGAGAATGCCGTTGCCGCGGCAATCGGTACGTTATCAGCAACAGATAGTAATGCGGGTGACACGCACACTTACACTGTGAGTGATGAGCGTTTTGCGGTAAACGGTGCAGAGCTTTCTTTAGCTGAAGGTGTATCGTTAGACTTTGAATCAACTGAATCAATCGATGTTGAAGTAACAGTTACTGACAGCGCATCTGCTTCATTCAAAAAGAACCTGACAATTGCTGTAAACGATTTACTAGATACGTACAAGTTTGCAAGTAAGTTTACTGATGACACATCTTCAGTTTCATACAGCGGACAAACCGCACGTCATGCGCTAATCGCAGAACTAAATCATTACATTGGTAACCAGCTGCAAGCAGATTTAGACAGCGGTGATTTAACGACACGCCAAGCAGTTATCGATCGTTTAAACAAGTATTTCCGTACTACAGAAGAGCAATACGATAACTTCCCTATTACTTTCATTGATGCAAAGCAGGGCTTTATCGCTGAGATCTCAGGTAGCCATAAAAACTTAGTTGGTAAGATCGCAGGTAATGACGCAGGTGGCCAAGAGAAAGATTGGCTGACTGAGTTCGCTGGTTGGGGCGCTAAAGGTTCAGTGTCGCCAGAAGGTTTGATCGATGTGTTTTTTGGTCAATTAGCTGATAATGCCGAACAGCATTTGAATGGTGTTGTTCGCACTGCGGCAACAGGTGAAGATATCACTAAAGTGTACATCAATGCAGACGGTACTGATCTTAAGCAACTCATTCAAAAATTCTTGCTTATGGCTATCACTTACTCTCAAGCAACTGGTGACTACCTAGGTGAAGAGACTGAAGGTAAAGGCCTGACTACTGACAATACGGGTCAAGATGGCACTAACGCATACTCTAAGTTAGAGCACCAGTTTGATGAAGGATTTGGCTATTTTGGTGCAGCACGCGATTATTTGGCTTACAACGACAATGAAATTTCGGGTAAGGTAAGTGACGACGAAAGTAATGGTCGTTTGGCCTGGAATGGCAAGCACGACAGCGATGGTGATGGTGAGTTTGATCTAAAATCTGAAGTGATTCTAGGTAATGCCGCAAACGCTGCAAAACGTGATCGTGGTACTGCTAGTAACACAAATCCAACTGATTATACAAAAACAATCATGGAAGCCTTCTTAGCGGGTCGTCAAATTATTAATGAAAACGCAGGTAGCGCACTAACAGAAGATCAAATGAATGCCCTTATTGCGCAACGTGATATTGCGGTTGATGGTTGGGAGCGTGCTATTGCGGCAACTGTTGTTCATTACATTAACGACAGTATTGCTGACTTAGAGAAATTAGGCACAGAAGACTTTAATTATGCAGACCTTGCGAAGCACTGGTCTGAAATGAAAGGTTTCGGATTAGGTTTACAGTTTAACCCTTACTCGAAAATATCTGATGCGCAGTTTGAAGAGATTCACACATTATTTGGTGACAAGCCGGTACTTACAGAAGCAGAAGTTGATGTATATCAAGCTGATTTGATCAAAGCACGTGATATCATTCAAAGTGCATTATCGTTCGATGCGGAAAATGTTGAAAACTGGTAATTTTCCAGTAGATTATACGTGTAAAACACTCGTAAAAGCTTGGACTCAATAGAGTCCAAGCTTTCTTTGTATTTAAAGGTTGTCAACGTGTTACATTCTAAAACAAAAATTTCTACACTCGTGGTCGCAGGGATACTCACATTGAGTGGTTGCTTCGAGAATAATTCGAGTAGCGAAGGACCGGACTTTAATCCTGACAAAAACACTAATACTGATTTTAATCAGCAAGCATTAGTGGAAAATTTAACGGACAATATAATTACGCCAGTTTTTACCCAATTTGCTGAGCTTGCAGAAAATCAAGCTGCGCAAGTAGAAGCGTATTGTAATGTGTTGGATGAGCACATAAACGGTCAAGGCAGTGCTGAGAATGCGACTCAAGCATTAAACAGCGCGCAACAAGCGTGGCGTGATGCAATGAATACGTGGCAAGAAGCAGAAGTGATGCTGTTAGGGCCACTGGTTGAAGATGATAACTTACTACGCAATAAATTATATTCTTGGCCAACCACCAATAGCTGTAGTGTTGATTACGATGTGGTGTTTTATAAAAACGATTTAGTCAATGGGCAACCTTATGACATAACAAAACGTACGCCATCAAGAAAGGGCATGGCTGCATTGGAATACTTATTGTTTAACGACAACACAGTACATGCTTGTGACCCAAGTGCTCCCCCACCAGAATGGAATACGTTTGACGATAACACGATAAAATTAGCGCGTTGCGCATTTGCGGGTGAAGTTGCTCGTGATGTTCACAATAACGCATCATCGCTCGTTAATGCTTGGACTGCAAGCGATGGTTATGCAAATCAATTGAAGCAAGCGGGCAGTACTACTTCGTCGATTGCTGAAATTCATGACGCTGTAAATCGCATTAGTGATGCAATGTTTTACTTAGATTCAGTAACTAAAGACGAAAAGCTGGCAACACCACTCGGTATTTTTCAAAACGAGTGTAATGGCATACCGTGCCAACAAGAAGTTGAGTCACCATACGCTCATCATTCGTTAAGCAACATTTATCATAACCTTATTGGTTTTCAAAAATTACTTACAGGTGGCGATGGTTTAGGGTTTGTTGACTACCTCAATGATGTTGGAGATAGCGCAACTGCCGACACTATGGTTACAGACGTTAATGAAGCCTTGGCAACTATTCTTGGTATTTCAGGTTCACTTCACGACGCATTAGCCAATGATGTAGCAAGTGTTGAGCAATCTCACGCAGATATCAAAGACGTAACTGACAAACTAAAAACTGATTTCATTAATAGCTTAGCATTAGAGCTTCCGTCAACAGCAGCAGGAGATAATGACTAACATGCGTACTTTTAAACGTCATTTAATTGCCGCTTCAGTGCTCACTAGCTTAACAGCTGGCAGTGCATTTGCGGAAGAAAACAAAGAAACAAGTGCAGCAGCTGAACTTACCGAACGCATTCAAATTATTGGCCACGGCAACAAACTTAGAACAGAAGCTGGCTCAGCTACCTTAATTGGTGAAGTAGAGTTGGAGAAGTTTAAGTTTGACGATATTAGCCGTGTACTCTACAGCGTGCCGGGTGTAAACATTCGCGAAGAAGATGGTTATGGCCTGCGTCCTAACATTGGGTTTCGTGGCGCAACACCAGAGCGTAGTAAAAAAATAACTGTGATGGAAGATGGCATTCTAATTGGCCCAGCACCATATTCTGCGCCGGCTGCTTATTATTTTCCAATGATGAGCAAAATGACAGCTTTGGAAGTTTTCAAAGGGCCGGCAGCGATTAAATACGGGCCAAACACAGTGGCTGGTGCGTTGAATATGACGACACGTGCTGTGCCAGAGGTGAGTGAAGGGCAGGTAGATTTTGCCACAGGCAATGACAGTTTTTTCAAAGCAAAAGCGTACTACGGTAACACAGTTGGCAATTTTGGATACCTTGTTGAAGGTGTGCATATCCAGTCGGATGGTTTCAAAGAGCTTGATGGCGGCGGAGATACAGGTTTTGAAAAACAAGACGTTATGCTCAAGCTGAACTACGATTTTAGCAATGAACGATTTAAACAAATTGTTGAGCTAAAACTTAGCTATGCAGATGAACTTTCAGATGAAACGTATCTAGGGTTATCGGATGCTGACTTTGCTCAAAATCCTAACCGTCGTTACGCGGCGAGCCAACATGACAAGATGGATTGGGATCATCAGCAGCTGCAATTGACGCATTTTATCGCCAATGATGACTTTGACTTAACTACTCGTCTTTACCGTAATGATTTTGAACGTTCATGGTTTAAAATCAATGGATTTAAACAAGCTGGCTCATTTACACCTAGCCTACAAGAAGTACTTGCAGATCCAACTAGTGATGCTCATGCTAATTTCTATCAAGTGTTAATTGGTGAGCGAGACAGCTTAGCTGAAAATGAAAAAATAGTGCTTGGTGACAACGCACGTGAATATTACTCGCAGGGAATTCAAACTGAACTAAGCATTCCGATGCAGTTATTTGGTTTTACCCATAAGCTGAGTGCAGGTGTTCGCTTTCATCAGGATCAAATTAAGCGTCGCCATACAGAAGACGTATTTTTGATGCAAGGTGGCAATCTAGTCACCGACGGTTCGGCGACGGTTGCAACTACGACGAACATGGAAGAAACGGATGCATTGTCTGTGTTCATTCAAGATACGATTTCAATTGACCGTCTTGATTTAACTGTTGGTCTGCGTGGTGAGTATCTTGACGCTTATTATCAGAACCAAAAGCCGGGTAAGTCCGGTGAGTGGCTGAAAAAAGAGTCGTCTATTATTCTACCAAGCATTAGCGGTTTCTATACCGTTAACGATGATTTTGGTTTGTTATTTGGTATTCATGAAGGTTTTGTACCTACAAGCCCAGCAGAAGCACCTGAAGTGGATATTGAAAACAGTGTTAACTACGAACTAGGTGGCCGTTATAGCAATAATGGTACGCAGTTAGAGTTAGTAGCCTTTTTTAATGACATTAAAAATTTGAAAGAAAGCTGTACCTTCTCTACGTCGGCGAGTAATTGTAATCTTGATCAAGAATACAATGGCAGTTCGGTTGATGTGTACGGTGTAGAGTTTTCAACATCGCATACATTTTCATTAGTGAGCGATGTCGATATTCCAGTTTCATTGGTGTACACCTATACGTCATCTGAGTTTAAAACGAGCTTTAATTCTGATTTCCCGATGTGGGGTGAAATCACTGCTGGTGACGAATTGCCCTATCTTCCAGAGAATCAGCTTACGTTAAGTGCTGGGGTTGTTGGTGATAGGTGGGAAATCAATATGATTGGTCGCTACATCGACGAAATGAAAGAAGCGTCAGGTCAGGGAGTGACGTTAAGTGATGTGGTCACTGAAGCGTATGCCGTCGTTGATATTTCTGCAAAATATGACTTGATGGAGTTTGGCGCAATTTATCTTAAGGTAGACAATATCTTTGATGAACAAGAAGTTGTGAGTCGTCGCCCATATGGTGCACGTCCGACTAAACCAATGATGGCACAAATTGGTTATCAATATAGCTTTTAAATAAACAATTTGTTGATCTAGAGCTAGAGATATTAAAGGCAACATTGATTATAATCGTGTTGCCTTTTATGTACAGGATGCACGGGATTGACTAGATGGCAAGGAGCGTCGATGTACAGGCTCTTAGATTACTTCGCACTCAGTGCGAACGATAAGATATTCCGTTCGCAATGTGTAGGAGGAACGGATTGTTATTAGGACGATGCTAATAACACAATGACTAGTTTAGGTAACACGGTACATGATTGAATTTTTAAATCAAAACCTGCAAGAGTTATTCTCATACTTACTCGATCCAAATAAACGTTTGTTTATTGGTTATATCGTGTCAGCTGCTGTTCTTGCGTTGCCTGTTTATTGGCTAATGACCAAGCAAAAAAGTGTACCAGGCTTTTTCCGTTTTCTTGTGCCAAAATCCATATATCTGTCGCAATCTGCCAAACAAGATTATGTTTTGTTGGTACTCAATAAACTGATTAAAGCGGCACTTTTTCCTTTAGTGATTGTTACTATGGCTCCTGTTGCATTGGCGGTTTCGTCGACGCTAGAGTGGCTGTTCCAAACGACAAGTTTTTTCTCTGCCACTCCAATGGTTGTCATGATAACTTTCACTATCTTGTTGTTTGTTTTCGATGACTTTACGCGGTTTCTCTTACATTACTGGCTCCATAAAATCCCCATGCTGTGGGAGTTCCACAAAGTTCATCATTCGGCCAAAGTACTTACGCCATTTACTATTTATCGTTCGCACCCCGTAGAAAATTACTTGTATGCCTGTCGCATGGCAATCACTCAAGGGATTGTGGTGGGTGTATGTTATTTTCTGTTTGGCCCAACTTTAAAGATGATAGATATTCTTGGCGCTAACCTGTTTGTTTTCGCGTTTAACATTTTGGGATCTAACTTACGCCACAGTCATATTTGGTTGTCATTTGGTGATAAAGTAGAGGGGTGGCTAATTAGCCCTGCACAGCATCAAATTCATCATAGTAAACATCCAAGCCACTATGACGTCAATTTAGGCACTGCATTAGCGATATGGGACCGTATGGCGAATAATCTCGTCAAAGCCTCTTCGGTAAAGTCATTGGAAGTGGGATTGTCTGAATCACAGGCGGATCATTCTTCACTCACTAATATCTACCTAGAGCCTTTTGTTCGTTGCTATCGTCGTATTGTTAATCGCTTAACGAGCACAAGCGTATAAAAAAAAGCCGCCTAAACAGACGGCTCTAGCTCTTTTCAGTATTACTTTTCTTGTGACTGGAGCCAGTCTGTTAACAACCTTACGGCATAACCCGTGGCACCTTTCGGTACTTCACCTTCGGCAGAAGACGTTAACGCATTACCCGCAATATCTAAATGTGCCCATCGTACGTCACCGGCAAAGTGCTGCAAGAAGCTAGCGGCAGTAGATGCGCCCGGCCCACCAGAACCAATATTCTGTAAATCAGCAATATCGCTCTTCAGTTTATCTTTGTATGCCAGCGGTAAACGCCACAAGTTTTCATTCACACGTTTGCCAGCAAAGGTAAGTTGTTCAATTAACTCTTCGTCATCAGAGAATATAGCCGCATATTCATTACCAACCGCACGTACTTTTGAGCCGGTAAGTGTTGCAATATCTACCATCATTTGAGGCTTATAGTGCTCTCGCGCGTACCACATGGCATCGGATAGCACTAAACGTCCTTCGGCATCCGTGTTCAACACTTCTACTGTAAGCCCTTCAGCAGTTCTTAAGACATCACCAGGTGCCACTGACGTTTCTGAAACCATATTGGCTGCCATGCCCATGACGGCAACAACATTAACCTTAGCCTTGTTCTTAGCTAACGCGGTAACAGTACCTAAAGCAGCCGCCGCACCAGCCATGTCAGATTTCATGCGAGATATTGAGCTACCTGTTTTTACATTGTAGCCGCCTGAATCAAAGGTGATACCTTTGCCAACCAGCGCGATTGGTGCATCATCACTTCCTTTGTAGTGAGCAACAACTAACCTTGAGCCTTGTAAGCTACCTTTACCTACAGCGAATAAGGCACCCATGCCTAACTCTTCAATTTCTTTCGGCGTTAACACTGTCACTTCAACACCGTATTGTTCGATAGATTTAGCTGCCTGTGCAAATTCTACTGGCGTCATGTTTGTGGCAGTTTCATTGACAAGATCTCGCGCTAAAAATACGCCACTTTGAATATTTGTGAGAGGCTCATAGGCGTGCTTGGCTTTGTTAGCATCCAGCACGTCGAATTGAATGTTTTTATCTTTGCGCGCTTCTTTATGATAAGTATCAAAGCGGTACGCTCTTAAATTCATTCCATGCGCTAGTAGGGCACTTATTTGAGCATTTTGCTCAGCATTGTTATCGCCCAAATCATCGGCAGCAATAACAATATCTTCAATATTGTCTTTCTCTAGTTTGGCCGAAATATTACCACCCAGCTTAGTAATCTTTTCTTGTTGAAAATCACTGTTTTCACCAATACCCGCTACTAATACGCGGTCGAATTTAACGCCGGCTGGCGCAATAACTTCAACAAAGCTGCCGTAGCTGCCATCGAATTCAGCGACGTTCACTGCTTTTGACAATTGACCTTTGGTTAACTTGTCGAAACGATTAAACTCATCAGACGCATTGCCTTTACCGTGAAACAATACGAGCGCATCAGCGGTTGGGCTCATATTCTTTTCAAATGAAATTTGTTCTGCGTTTACGTTGAATAGCGCGCAGCTTATAGATAAGGCAATAGCTGTTCTTGTCTTATTGAACATATTATTAGAATCCTTCAGAGATAAATGAAAACTCAGTTTTATCTGAGATTTGAATGAATGTTAAGAGAAAATAGATTAACAGCAGATAGTGTGCGGTGATTTTCGCATAAGGACGCATGCCCCATTTTGCATGGTGCATGCTTGAGAGCTTTACACTTTAAATTGGTTAACCACTTTTGATAACGATTGTGCATTTTGGCGTAAATAATCAAGCCCTGTCGTCATCTCTGTCGATGTCTTAACTGTGTCGTCAGTAAGTACTCGCACATTTTCTACATTTTGCGAAACTTCTTCTGCAACAGTTGCTTGCTGATTTACGGCGTTAGCTATTTCAAGTGTTTGGTTTTGGAACTCGGTTATTACGGTAGTAATTTCTGCCAGCACCTTGTGCACTTGTTCAGTTAGTTCGACGCTATGAGCAGCTTCATCACGGCTCTGATTCATCACATCTACTGCACTTGTCGCAGTACTTTGTAGGTCGTCAATAATCGCTTCAATATTAGCTGTTGACTCTTGAGTGCGAGATGCCAACGTACGTACTTCGTCAGCCACTACAGCAAACCCTCGACCTTGTTCGCCAGCACGAGCTGCTTCAATAGCTGCGTTCAATGCGAGTAAGTTAGTTTGTTCGGCGATTCCTCGAATAACCGTTAATACTTCCCCTATGCTCTGCGTACCTTCTCGCAGTTTACTCACTACTTCCGCAGCCGACGTTACGTTGTCTGACAGTTGATTAATACCTGAAGCTGCTTGAGCAACAACGCGAGCCCCTTCACTCACTTGCTGTTCGGCATTGTTTGCCAATTCTTTTGATGCGTTGGCATTGTTTGATATGTCTTGGCTGGTTTGGGCAAGTTCAGTCGCTGCAGTAGCCACCATATCAATTTCGCGTTTTTGATCTTCAATAATGTTACTGGTTTGATGGCCTACAGCGGTTGCTTGCTCTGTAGACTGTTCCACATCATTGGTAATGACTACCGTTTCTTTTACCAATCCTTGGATTTTATCTACGAAGGTATTGAATTCTTTGGTGAGCGCGCCAATTTCGTCTGGTCGTTGATTATTGATGCGCTGAGTTAGGTCGCCATCGCCTTCGGCAATTTCGTGCATAGCTGCTTTCAAATCGCTGATGCGTTTAAATAGCGGGGTAAGCAATAACCAAATTAATCCTGCAATGAGGGTAATAATCACCAATACTACTATTGAATAGGACCAAAAAGCAGACTGAACTGGGTCAGTAATGAGGCGCTCAGGCACCATAAAACCTAATTTCCAGTTCATTAGTGGATATTCACTTTTAACTTCATCAAATATCACTAAATGTGAACTGCCTTGGTAAGTTACATTGGCAAGGCCTTGCTTTGATTGGCTAATGGTAGTCTGTAACTCGCTAAATCCTTGAGCATCTTGAAAGTGTTGGTCCACTTTGCTCATTATATCGCCGGGTTCAAATTCGTCGTCAAAGCCTGGGAAAAATACAAGCTTGCCTGTATCTGTCATTAAAAAGGCTTCACCCTCGCCTTGATATTTGATTTTAGCGAGGAGATCTTGGCCTATGGTCGTAATCAATATATCGATACCACCTATACCAAGAAATCGCCCATTTGGTAAATAATACGGCCCTTTTACTGTGGCTGAAATTGAACCGTCATTTGCGTCTACCGCTGGGTCGGTAACGTACATACGACCAATATCGATGCCTTCTTGCCACCACGGACGTTTGCTGGTGAAATAATTCGCGTCGGTATAACGACCATTTAAATCGAAATACTCGTGGGTGTTTTCAGTACCAAAAAATACGCTCTTAATTGCTTTGTCTTGATCGGAAAAATAGCGAAAGTACTTCACTACATCTTGATATTCAGGAATGTGATCAATGTCAGACAAACGTTGGTCGTAATTAGTGAACCAATCTACGACTTGAGGGCTGGCAAATACCGCGTGGTTTATTTGCCCTTTGGCCTCAAAATAGCCGCGTATTTCACTTGCCTGTTTGGCAACGATGCCTTCAATTGATTCAATGAGTTGCGCACGCGTATTGTCGCTAACATTAGAGAGTAAAAAGTAAGATGTAATAATAAGTAAAATGGCTACGGCAGAAGAAATACCGAACACCAAGCGCCCCATAATAGAGCGTTTAAAAAAACGGAACATGAAAAACCACCACTGATTTTTGTTATTTTTATATACGACCTGTCGAACATAACAAGACAGCATTGAATTTGGAAGTTTTTTGACCAAAAAAGTGTGCTGTTTGTTATGTAGTTGCATTTCCAAATACCGATGTATTTAGCAAATAACCAGTCTAAACGTTGTTTGTTGCTTGTAGTTTGGAGTCAGCAAAATTTTTAAGGAGAGTACATTCTTATAAGATGTTAAATTTCAAGACAATTCTATTGCCCTGTGAGTAGTAACAATACTATCATGCTGGGTTTAACGATAAGCAATTCATGTCGACAAAGGGAATTATGGCACAGCAGTTATTCGCCTTTTTAGTAACTTTATTCTTACTCTCTCAATTTGCAAACGCTAAAAGCGACTTCGTGGATTATTTTGATCACTACGGCTTTGAGCAGAGCATTAGCCAAGGCAGTGTAAATTGCATGGTGAGAGATCAAAACGGGTACTTGTGGGTAGGGACACAAGGCGGGCTAAATCGCTTCAATGGCATTGAATTTAAGTCTTACATCGCGGATGGCTCTAACAAAAATCCCTCAGGTAATTGGATTACAGGTTGTGCGATGGATGTCGAAGGCAATTTATGGTTCAGCACCAAATCTGCGGGCATTAATAAGTACTCACCACAAAGCAGAAGTTTCATCACCCTTAATTCTGAAAATACCGATAATTTAATCGATGATAGGTTCAACGCTTTGTTCTTTGAGAATGAAGACTACTTATGGGCAGGTGGCGCGAATGGTGAACTAGTAAGAGTCTCTTTGCAGGATAACTCCGTGGTTCGCTTTAAAGTACGTGAAGGCAATATCAGCAAGATAAATCGCATCATTACGGGGCCAAATGGCAAGTTATGGTTAGCAACGGCCAGTGGCTTATATTATTTGGCAGACGCGCATTTAATGCCTGTTGAAAATCTACTTACACATGAAAACCCAATAGAAGGTGAGCTTTGGACACTCGCGAAAGATCACCTTGGCAATATATGGATAGGCGGAAAAACGGGGCTTTACCAACTGTCTTATTCTTCTGACGGCTACATGGTTTCTACGCAATCGGTTAAAGCGTGGGTAACAGGCATAACGGAAAGAACCAAGGGAGAATTATGGGTTACCACTTATGGTGCAGGCCTATATATTGTTGAGCCAAACCATGGTGTCTTGCAGCGCTTCGTCAAAAAAGATCAGAATGCTAATGGGTTGAAAAACGACTACCTCATTTCAATTCATCAAGACACAGAAGACCAGATTTGGGTTGGTTCCGATGGGAAAGGGCTGCAAAGGTATTTGGTTTCTCGCAATAGATTTCATCATACCTCGCATGATCCTGACGACGAAAACTCTATAAGTCATGCTTTTGTTCGCGCGGTCTCTACAGAGAAAGATGGAACACTTTGGGTCGGTACACGAAACGGCCTAAACAGAAAATTACCGAATGGCGACGGTTTTGTTCGGTACTTTTTTGATGAACATCAAGCTAATTCGTTGCCCAATAATAATGTTTTTGCTGTGCATGTCACCGAAGACGATGTCATTTGGGTTGGTACCTATGGTGGAGGACTCGCACGATATAATCCGATTACTGATGAATTTACGCGTTATACAGAAGCGTCTGGCTTACCAAGTAATTATATCTATGCCATAACATCATCCAGCGATAATGCCTTGTGGCTTGGTACAAACAAAGGGCTCATTTATCTAAATCCAAACACGGATAAAATTCGCCATTACTATCATCAAGAAGGTACAACTGACAGCCTAAGTCAGAATACTGTAGTTAGTCTGTATGACGATGGAAAAGACAGTTTGTGGGTTGGTACGTTCTTAGGATTAAACAGATTTAATAAAAATACCGGCAAGTTTACTCACTTTAAGAAGTCACCCGCAGGCTTGACGGACAACGTTATAACATCGCTGATGCAAGACTCTCATGGTGACCTGTGGATTGGTACCATGAATGGACTTAACCGTCTCGATGGGAAGTCGCTAGAGATAACACAATTTGGCGTCGAAAATGGATTACCTAATGGCAATGTATTTGGCATTACTGAAGATAAAACGGGAAGTCTATGGATTAGTACTAACAATGGACTAGCAAAATTTAGTCTTACAAACCAGGATTTCAGTGTTTATTCTGTTGATGATGGATTGCAAGACAGAGCATATATCCTTGGAGCCTATCATCAAGATAATCAAGGCAAGCTATATTTTGGTGGCGTAAATGGCTTTAATTGGTTTACCCCTGAATCATTGGGGCATAAGGAAGATACGCCTGATGTAGTACTAGAAGACTTCTTATTGTTTAACAAAGCAGTTGATGAAGATTCACTCAAATCGCGCATTAGTGCAGGGTTTATTGAGCTATCACATGAAGACGTTATTTTTGGCGTTGAGTTCAGTGCCCCGCTAGCCACATATCCGGAAAAACTACAATTTGCCTATCGATTAGACGGATTTGATAGCAACTGGATCAATTCAACAGCGTTAAATAGAGTGGCGACTTATACAAATATTCCTGCGGGCGAATTTGAGCTAAATATAAAAACACGTTATCCGGGAAATGCATGGAGCAAAGATCTAAGCATTCCAATTAGAATAAACCCAGCTCCATGGTTTTCTAAATGGGCTATAGCCCTCTATGCACTACTTTCGGGTATTCTCTTAGTGAGCTTTTGGCAAATGCATCGTAAAAAGAAGCAGGCCGAGCAACAAAAGCGTCATGCAGAAATTGCTGCTACCGCAAAAGATGAACTCTTGGCGAATGTATCGCATGAATTCAAAACGCCGATTACCCTCATATTAGGGCCTGCCAATGAACTAATACAAACCTGTGATGACGCTACCAAACGGCAACTTCAAGGCATAAAACGCAATGCAGAAAGACTCGACGCACTGGTGAGCAATATATTAGATAACAAAACCTTAGACATTGACGATAATGGCGACAGTACTGACGTATTAGCTATAGGTTCATCGATGATTAATGAATTCTCAGTGCTTGCCAAACAACATCATCAGCAACTTGAATACGTCACATCGAACCAACAGAAGATCTATGTAGATATTGAACCTGAAAAAGTGGAACAGGTGATCAGTAACTTGTTATCGAATGCGATCAAATACGCAGGTCAACATTGCAGTGTAAAATTACGTATTTGGAGTGAAGGGCAGCATTGTTTTATTCAGGTAGAAGACAACGGAGTTGGTATTCCTGAAAATGAGCTAGATGCTGTGTTTGAACGAGGATTTCGAGGGGCTGGCGCGACACCGTTATCGAATGGGCATGGTATTGGGTTAAACCTAGTAAAAGACATCGTTGAGCAGGCAAATGGCGAAATCGAGCTGACTTCACGTATTAATGAAGGGGTAAGCTTTCTCGTCAAATTGCCGCTTGCGATTGGCCGCATAGTGCTGGCGCAAACGCCTTCTCGTAATATTCAGCATATCGAGATGGGTAAAAAGCTGCTAATCATTGATGATAACGCAGAGATCCGCCATTACTTAACACAAATATTATCAAGTCATTATCAATGTCAAACGAGCAATGACGGTGAAGAAGGGTTATCACTTGCACTGGAATGGCAGCCTGACGTTATCATTTCCGACGTGATGATGCCCAAAATGAATGGTTTGGAGTTACTCAAAGCGCTAAGAGCTAATGAAAGTACCAGCCATATCCCTGTTCTCATGCTAAGTGCTTATCCATCAAAAACATTGAAATTAAATACCCTATCTTTACTGGCTGACGAATTCTTGCCTAAACCTTTTGATAAAGCCGAGCTATTTGCCTCATTAAGTAATATCTTGGCGATTAGAGCCATGTCACAGCAAAAGGCGATTCAGCTTTTGCAAGAATCAAAGGGAGAGTTACTGACGCCTAACGACCAAACATCATCTCAGCTTCCTGCGCACAATATCAAAGATGAGAAATTTATTGAGCAAGTGAATAGGTTATTGGCACAACATTATACAGATGCCGAATTTTCACTCGCGGCCCTCGCCCAAAAAATGTTCATGAGTGAGCGAAACTTACAGATAAAAACTAAAGCACTATTTGGCGTTTCTCCTGTGGATTTAATTAGAGAGGTAAGGTTGCATCAGGCAACGCTAGCACTACGGCAAGGTGCTAACAGTATTGGGGACATTACTCAACAGTGTGGCTTTAATTCACAAAGTTACTTTACTAAATGTTTTAAACAAAAATATGGTATGACACCAAATGCTTACAGAAAGATGAAACACGACTAGCATATTTTCGTTATTGTTATAAAAGCTTTCGTTATTGTGATAAGTGTAAGGATATGATTATGTTAATTTTATTCTGCTTTTGAGTGGTGGGGTTAATTGCGTTTTTGAGCGAGTTAACCCGTTTTAAAAGGAGAGTAATGTGACTTTCAAAGCAAAATCCCTAGCTATCGGTGTAACCATATTTGGCTTAATGGCCTGTCAAAGTACATCGACATCAGTAACATCAGGGCAAGACTCGCCCAACGTTAACGAAGTAAAACAGCAGCAATATAACGGGCCGAAAGCGCGTATTGCCGTTGCTCGTTTTACCGATGAGTCGAACAATCGCCACTGGTGGACCAAAGAAATTGGCAATGGTATGTCAGATCAATTAATGACCTCGCTCGTGAATACCAATCGCTTTATTGTGCTTGAACGTCAAGCATTAGATGCTGTGTTATCTGAGCAGGATTTAGTTACATCGGGGCGTGTTAGTGCGGAAAGTGGCGCTGGATATGGGGCTATTGAAGGTGCTGAAATCGTCATCGTTGCCTCTGTCACTGAGTTTGCTGATGACTCTTCTGGCGGAAGTGTCGGTGGATCCGGTTTTTTAGGGGATGTATTTAGCTCAGTAAAGGCAGGGTTTTCGAGCACTCATATGGCTATCGACATGCGATTAATTGATACCACTACATCTCGTGTATTAGCTGCAACCTCAGTTGAAAGTGGTAGCAAAGACTTCGATTTTTCAGGTGCGTTGTATAACTTTGGCGATTCATTTACCTCAGGCAGTTTAAGTGGCTGGTCGAATACGCCTAAAGAAAAGGCACTTAGAGAAGTGATTGAAAAAGCCGTGCAATTTATTGTGACCAAAATACCAGACGATTTTTATCGGTATAATGCAAACAACACATTGATGGCAGGAAAAACACCACCGAAAAAAGTCGCAACGGTTAAGAGTGCCCCGCCAAAAGATAGGCACAGCCGTAATAACGAATCTGAAGATAGCGCAATGGGTTCATCACGTGGGATGTCGTTAGATTCTGTGAGCATAGCGATGGCCCAGGCTCAGTTAAATTGCTTAGGCTATTTATCGGATCAGGAAAAAGAAGGAAAAATGACGCCGAACACGGTAGTGGCGCTCAAAAAGTTTCAAAAGGCTTCTGGGTTAACGGCAAATGGTGAGCTAAATGAAACAACGCAAGACGCTTTAGCTGATACGGGATGTTTAAATAACACCATTGGTGGCGCGATGAGTATGATTGCTAACGCATTTGTTGGCGCATCAGAAACTGCAGATGAGGACTATGACCGAGTTGACAATAATGACTTCTTACTTATGCCAATGCGTGAAAACAAAGACCTAGGTGCTCTATCTATCGCTCATCAGGAAAGTGAGAGTGGCATGACAGAAATCGAAGTCATTGCCAAACATTTTGAATCTGGTATTGCTTTAAAGAAGGCACATGCCACACTATTTAAAGTTGCTTCTGATGGTGGTTTAGCCGATGAACCGGATTATCTTCAACATGACGTGGTAGAGCCTGTGAATAGCGGTAGATACTACCTAAAAGTTGCTTCTCATCAGAAATTCTTTGCTTCTGGCGATGTTATTCTTAAGCGTGGTGTGAAGAATATCATCACGGCAACACTAAACTAGTTTTGATCGTAACTCTGCTCTCCCAAAAAGCGGATACATTGAGGATTGAATGGTTTTAATGCAATGGCTTCATGTTAAATGAAGCCATTTTTTATTCTCTCAAAATGGGTTCTGTTCTTGGTGATTGGCTGTGCAGCACTTTCATCAAAAACTGAGAGCTGAGAATTAGAGAAGAAATTTTAAGTTGATCATTTTGCTCATAAAAAAACGGCCCTAATAATAGGGCCGTTTGTATTTCTGTAGTTGAAACTAGTTCAAATTACTTCTTAGCGTTACGCTCTTTAACTTCAGCGATAACTTCGTCAGCTACGTTTTGTGGACACTGGTTGTAGTGAGAGAATTCCATTGAGAATTGACCACGACCTGATGTCATTGTACGTAGGTGTCCGATGTAACCGAACATTTCTGAAAGAGGTACGTCAGCCTTGATGCGAACGCCAGTAGCGCCAGCTTCTTGGTCTTTGATCATACCACGACGACGGTTCAAGTCACCGATTACATCACCAACGTGATCTTCTGGAGTGAACACGTCAACTTTCATGATTGGTTCAATCAATTGTGGGCCAGCCTTTGGAATTGACTGACGGAAAGCGCCTTTAGCAGCGATTTCGAATGCAACTGCTGATGAGTCAACCGCGTGGTAGCCACCATCGTAAAGTTCAACTTCAACGTCAAGTACAGGGAAGCCAGCTAGAACACCTTCGTCCATCATGCCTTTGAAGCCTTTCTCGATTGCTGGGAAAAATTCCTTAGGAACGTTACCACCAACAACAGTAGAAGTGAACTTGAAGCCTGAGTTTGGCTCGCCTGGCTTGATGCGGTAGTCGATTTTACCGAATTGACCAGAACCACCAGATTGTTTCTTATGCGTGTAAGAATCTTCAACAGCTTGCGTGATAGTTTCACGGTATGCTACTTGTGGCTTACCTACTTCTAGCTCAACGCCGTAAGTACGCTTAAGGATATCTACTTTGATATCTAAGTGAAGTTCACCCATACCTTTAAGGATGGTTTCACCTGAATCTTCGTCAGTTTCAACTTGGAACGTTGGATCTTCTGCAACCATCTTACCGATAGCAATACCCATTTTCTCAGTTGAACCTTTATCTTTTGGCGCTACTGCGATTGAGATTACTGGCTCAGGGAATACCATCGCTTCTAGTGTACAAGGCTGTTTAACATCACATAATGTGTGACCAGTTTGTACGTTCTTCATACCAACGATTGCTAGGATATCACCCGCTTGTGCTTCAGTTAGCTCAGTACGGTCTTCAGCTTGCATCTCAACCATACGACCGATACGCTCTGTTTTACCAGTGAACGAGTTAAGTACTGTGTCACCTTTCTTAAGACGACCAGAGTAGATACGTACGAAAGTAAGGGCACCGAAACGGTCATCCATAATTTTGAATGCTAATGCACGGAATGGCTCGTCAGCGTCAACTAAAGCGAATTCACCTGTAGGCTCGCCTTCTTCGTCTGTTAACGGTTGAGGTGGAACTTCAGTTGGTGATGGTAAGTAATCAACAACAGCATCAAGAAGAAGTTGCATACCTTTGTTCTTGAACGCCGAACCACAGAACGTAGGGAAGAATAACAATTCGTTTGTACCTTTACGGATACAAGCTTTGATTTGTTCAATAGTTGGTTCTTCACCTTCCATGTATGCCATTAATAAATCGTCATCAGCTTCTAAAGCAGTTTCGATTAGCATTTCACGGTATTCAGCAGCTTGGTCAACCATATCTGCTGGGATATCTTGAACTTCGTAGTTTTCAGGCTGGCCTGAATCATCCCATACGTACGCTTTTTGAGATAATACATCTACTACACCAACGAAGTTATCTTCTTCACCGATAGGTAAAGTCATAACAAGTGGGTTAGCGCCAAGTACGTTTTTAACTTGATCTTTAACACGGAAGAAGTTTGCACCTAAACGGTCTAGTTTGTTTACGAAAATCAAACGAGCAACTTTAGATTCGTTAGCGTAACGCCAGTTAGTTTCTGATTGCGGCTCAACACCACCAGAACCACAGAATACACCAATACCACCATCAAGAACTTTAAGTGAACGATATACTTCAACTGTAAAGTCAACGTGGCCCGGAGTGTCGATAACGTTAAAACGGTGCTTTTTCCATTCACAAGTTACGGCAGCAGACTGGATTGTAATACCACGCTCAGCTTCTTGTTCCATGAAGTCAGTTGTTGACTCACCATCGTGAACTTCACCGATCTTATGGATCATACCCGTAAGTTTCAAAATTCGTTCAGTTGTGGTGGTTTTACCAGCATCAACGTGAGCGAAAATACCAATATTTCTGTATTTTGATAAATCTGCCATTGCTTTGCTCTATAGAGTTAGTGATTAAAAACCGCGCGAGTATACCAGAAGTTAAGAGAAACAAACATATGTTCGATGCATTTATTTTTCATTGTGAAGAGCAAAAATTGGTCTTTCGTTAGTTTGTGTAACTAATTTTGCCTATTTATTAACTTTTTGCGACCATTTCACAACTTGGAACGTTTATATAAATAGAATAAGAAAAAGGAATGTATGTTTGGAAATTTGGGAAACTAGCCTAGTTCGGGAAATACAGTCTGGAGAAGAGGAAGCGTTTGAACGTTGCTATCGCCTTTTGTCTCCACAAGTATACTCGTCCATTTTTAAAATATGCGGCAATCACGACACTGCCAATGAACTAATGCAAGATACATTTATTGATGTGTATGAAAGTATAAGGTCATTTACTCCAAATAAGAGTTTTGTCGGTTGGGTTAAACGTATTGCGTATAACAATACTATTAGTTTTTTACGAAAAAATCAGCGACTCGTACTAAATGAAGCGCTAATCGCAGAGCAAGAAAGTGACGAATATATTCATTGTGAGCTTGAAGATACACAATTATTAGACAAGGTACTAAGTCAAGTTTCGGAATCTGAACGACTCGTATTGTGGCTGTTTATTGTTGAACAATATAACCATAGAGAAATTGGTGAGATGTTGGGCTATTCAGCTAGTTACTCTAAATCATTACTTTCAAGAGTGTTAAAAAGAATGAAAAGTTCCAGCGAGGTAAAATCTTATGCCTTATAAAAAGCAAAACGGTTGTATTACAGCGGTTACTGAAAATGAGGCGCATAACCAAGAAGTGTTTAATGCCAATGAGCAAGCGATTGTTGACGCTATGCGGTTAAGTGCCAATCATATCTCATGGCAGCAACCTCCGGCCTCTTCGTGGAAGGAACTACAAGAGAAAATTCAATACAAAAAGGGGGTTAATCATTCTAAGCCGACAACAGATTTGTGGAAGGTATTTTCTAGCATCGCTGCTAGCGTCTTTTTGCTACTAATTGGCGGCGTGATTTATCAACAAAGTTTGATACAGCATGAACTAAAAGAAATTCGTTTGAGTAATCAACTGGTAGAAGAACAACTACTAAACAACTTTACAGAGTTAGATGTTGCAGACGATATTTTTCATCAAGTTTTGCTAAATGAACAACTGATGGAAGGCGCAACAAGTGAGCAAGAGATTGTTAAGCTACTTGAAAAACGCCAACAACTCATTCAATTGATGATTGAGAAAAAAACAAGAGAGGACAAAAATGAAATTATTTCGCTTTAATTTATTATTGCTGACTGCGATTTGCTCAACAGTGTTAATAAAGGCGTTAGCTGCTGAACCGTCATGCTCCTCTATTGAAATTAAACATGATGATAAAACGCAAATAGTGCTACATCAGATGAATGGAATGCCATTGTATGGTGGAAGAAAAACGTTTAACCAGCTAATAAACGCAACTAAATTCAAAATTCAATCAGGTAGCTATTCTACTATTGGATACATAAAGTATCAGATAGAGGATGATGCAACAGATACAATCCCATTGTTTTTTACACTAGAAATCCAAGAGTCAATGGCTTATACACTTGCGCCGACTTATGTTGGGGGACATGTTGTAGACATAGATATCAAGACTGAAGAGCTAAAAAACTGTAGTGATGACTTTGATTTGGATGTAAGCGACTTTATCCAACAAGAAAAGGTTGTTACGGTTACAACGAGAAACGCACAAACTCACAAGGTTCAAAGTTTGTTGGCGAGCATTTTAAAAGCGAGTGGTGAGTCTGAATTAATCGCTACGAGCCCCGAAGGGTATAGTACAGATATAGGGATGAACTTTAGCAAAAAACAAAACCCTCCCAATGTATACGGCATAGAAGTGCTGAGTGTTACACCTTTCTCACCATCTAGTCACTTTGGTTTACGCTCAGGTGATATCTTACTTGAATTAAACGGTATTGCCTTATCTCGTGATGTTCAGACAAATCTAGAAGTGATCAATCATATCCTAGTCCAGTCTTATCCAAGTAGCGTTGCAATGAAAATTCAGCGAAGTGGTCAGCTACGTATGCTCAAAGGTGAATTTATCAAAAGCTTCGTACCTCGTTTTACAATGAAAGTTAAGCAAGGGGATAGCCCGACACCTGCTTTATTGAAATATGTTGCCATTGATGATGTACAGCGCTATCAGCTTGACAATATCGTTTCTAAACTTTCACAGCAATTAAAAGTACAGCTCCCAGATGCTGATATGGTTAATATTGTGCTGCCGCGTCAGGTTGATAATAAATTTGGAATTGATGGAGTCAAATATAGCGACAATGGTATTGATGGGATATTAGTTAATGAAATTAAACCAAATAGCCTTGCTGAGCAGCTTGGCATACTTCAGCAAGATGTTTTAGTGTCCCTTAATGGTAAGTCGCCAGGTGACTTCACAAATTCAACATTTGATCTGAATGACAATAATTTGAAAACGATAGAAGCTGAAATTGTTCGAAGTAACCAAAAAGTTTATATAAAGAAGTCTGTTAAAGTGAACTTTTTACCTGATGTTGAATTAAACATCTCACTAAATAACGAAGCTGATTTCATGGCCAAAAGGGATTACCAGAATATTGTGTTGAGAAAACTTAATAACAGGTTTGGTGAATCACATGGAATAAAAAACACTCTCAATACATATGATTTTTATTCTAGTGACTATATGGCTCGCAGGTATTCAGAAAACTTAGTTATATCGAGAGACTTTGCGCTTAGTCACTCAGAAACTAGAGGGACACGAGAACCGGCAAATGTGAAATCGTCTTCTACTAGCTCACATAATAGCACTGCAGCAACCTCAGTGGGAGCGACTCACCGAAGTGTAAGTACAGACAAATAACATAAAAAATTTGATGAGAAATTCATTCTAAATTAAAAATAGAAAATAAGTTGGTGTGAAAAAATATGTGTCATCGCATACGATGAACATGCTAAGGCACATGAATAACAATAAACTCGATGTTGTGAATCGAAGATAATGGAAGGAAAGTATAATGATAAACTTAAAAAAGATCGTTCCAAGTCTCTTAATACTTGCCGCGTCTAGTACGGCCGTTGCCGCTACTAACTGTGCTACGGTGAGAATCCTTGGTGGGGAAGTTGCTGGAACAGATATTGCGCCTGTCGTAGTTGGACACAATGGTAAGTCTTATGCGGTAAATAAAAAACGCTATCGAGCAGTAGCTAAAGGAAATCACGAGTACTTTTTGCAAGCCGGAATGCATAGCTTTACTCTAGAGATCTGGGATAGACGTCAGTACCTGAAGCTAAATCGAATTCTTAGTCGAAACAACTCTCCACTTTCTAATGTTCCAGATTTTTCTCCTTTCAACCATGAAAGCGTGGGGTTAAGCCTTGACGCAAATATGAGCTATGAAATTGCTTTATCTGAAGATTCAAATGGTGTAGTAAAATTCAAGGTTGTAGATAGTGCTAAAGCACATTGTGAAGCTTCTGAAGAAGAGATTCTACCATCATATACAAAACTAGACTTTGGCATGTTAGAGCCTGAGATACAGGCTAAATTAATTGCCCTTGGAAAAAGTGCTAATGATGCCTTAAGTAGCGCTAATCAAAAAAGTAGCATGACAGCTGTTCATATGGCAGGTTTTTTTGGCCTATCAGTGGAACCCAAAGAAGGCACTTTAGTAGTGACTCACGTTATAAGAGGATCGTCAGCAGATAAGTTAGGGTTGGTTGTTGGTGATGTTATTACTTCTTTTGGAAATGAATCTGATTATAAGCAGTACATATCATCGATTAAGATTGGTCAATCAGTTGAATTTGCGATTATGCGAGAAGGGGTTGAGAAAATGATTGCGGGTGTTTATATACCTGCTGTTGCACCTGAGTTTATGTATGCATTAGGCTCTCATGAAACTAAAGAGGGACAAGCAATTAACAAGCTGGTACCGAAAGAAGGTACTCAAGGAGCCCAAGATGTTAGGTTGCTTGATGTTGCTAATGTTATGTTGAGTAAAGGGATTGCAGATGATTTCTATGTAACTGTACCTCTGGATAACAATAACACTGCCAATTTATCAATTGCGCTAGCTTCATTATCACAGATCAATAACTCTCTATCTGAGCAGCCTGATAGTGCTTTCCATTTGACGAACAAAGGTATTTGGGATGAGCTACAAATCCAAGAAAAGAAAATGAAACTAGACGAAATAAATGCAATTAGACGCTCTGCTGGTAGTAGTAACTAACATTGCTATATTCAATTGGATTAAGGTTACTAGCGCTTAGCACTATTAACCTTAATTCGCTTGGAAACTCAAAGATCAATAACATTCAAGTATAACAGTAGCAACTGTGCTTTTACTCCTTATTAGAGGAGCCACTCCTCTTAATGCATGCATAAGCCCCTACACGATTCTACTCGCCTAGCGTTCTTGTCTTGCAACAATCGGTTGAGTCGACAAGTTAATTGACTAAGTTCCTACTTATGTAGACTTTAAATTACTACTTGCTTAAAAATTATTCTTATGTATAATACGCGCTCACGTTTAGTCTAGGCTTTACGTAATTAGCTAAATTGCTTCGAGAGAATTTAGCTCACACAGCAACCCCGATAGGGGGTTGAATGTTTAGTCGGTACACCCCCCTTTCATACAAAGAAAGGCGATGGGTCGTACTTTGTTCGTTCTTTTATAGGGGATTTGATTCATGTCAAATCAAAGAATTCGCATTCGTTTGAAAGCGTTTGATCATCGTTTGATTGATCAATCTACAGCAGAAATCGTTGACACTGCTAAGCGTACTGGTGCTCAGGTTCGTGGTCCAATTCCACTTCCTACGCGCAAAGAGCGTTTCACTGTTTTGATTTCTCCACACGTTAACAAAGATGCGCGTGATCAGTACGAGATTCGTACGCACAAGCGTTTAATTGATATCGTAGAACCTACTGATAAGACTGTTGATGCACTTATGCGTCTTGACTTAGCAGCTGGTGTCGACGTTCAAATTAGCTTGGGTTAATAGGGGGTTTTAACATGACTATAGGTCTAGTTGGACGTAAAGTTGGTATGACTCGTATCTTCTCTGAAGATGGCGTTTCTACTCCAGTTACAGTCCTAGAAGTTGAAGCCAACCGTGTTGCTCAGGTTAAAACTGTAGACAACGATGGCTATTCAGCGATTCAAGTTACTACTGGTACTAAGAAAGCTAACCGTGTAAACAAGCCAGCAGCTGGCCACTTTGCGAAAGCAGGTATTGAAGCTGGTCGTGGTTTGTGGGAATTCCGTTTAAATGACGGTGAAGGTGCTGAATTAGCAGCTGGTAGCGAAATCACAGTTGAAATTTTCAACGACACTAAATTAGTAGACGTGACAGGCACATCTAAAGGTAAAGGTTTCCAAGGCGGTATCAAGCGTTGGAATTTCCGTACTCAAGATATGACACACGGTAACTCATTGTCTCACCGTTCAAACGGTTCAATTGGTCAATGTCAAACACCAGGTCGCGTATTCAAAGGCAAAAAAATGTCTGGTCACATGGGTGCTGAGAAAGTAACTACTCAGAACCTTGAGTTAGTTCGTGTTGACGCTGAGCGTAACTTGCTTCTTATCAAAGGTGCAGTTCCGGGTCACGTAAACGCTAACGTAATCATCAAGCCAGCTGTTAAAGCCTAACGTCTGAGGAGAATTTTGATGGAATTAGCATTAAAAGACGCGTCAGGCGCTCTTGAAGTTTCAGAAGCTACTTTTGGACGTGAGTTCAACGAAGCTTTAGTACACCAAGTAGTTGTTGCTTATGCAGCAGGTGCTCGCCAAGGTACTGTTAAGCAAAAGAACCGTTCTGAAGTTAGTGGTGGTGGCAAGAAGCCATGGCGTCAAAAAGGTACTGGCCGTGCACGTGCTGGTACAACTCGTGGTCCAATCTGGAGAACTGGTGGCGTAACATTCGCAGCTCGTCCTCAAGATCACAGCCAAAAAGTTAACCGTAAAATGTACCGTGGTGCAATCCAAAGCATCCTATCTGAATTAGTTCGCCAAGAACGTTTAGTAGTGGTAAATGACTTTGCGGTTGAATCGCCAAAAACTAAAGATTTAGTAGCTAAGTTAAAAGGCTTGGAGTTAAAAGACGTATTAATCGTTACTCCAGAAGTTGATGAGAACTTGTTCTTGTCTGCTCGTAACCTATACAAAGTTGATGTACGTGATGTACAAGGCATCGACCCAGTAAGCTTAGTTGGTTTTGAAAAAGTATTGATGACTGCTGGTGCGGTTAAGCAAATTGAGGAGATGTTAGCATGATAAGCGAAGAACGTTTGTTAAAAGTGCTTTTAGCACCAAACATTTCTGAAAAAGCAACAATGTCTGCTGAAGCAAACAACACAGTTGTTTTCAAAGTAGCGACTGATGCAAAGAAAGCTGAAATCAAAGCGGCAGTAGAAAAACTTTTCGAAGTTAAAGTTGAAGGTGTTCGTACCTTAAATGTTAAGGGTAAAACAAAGCGTACAGGTGCTCGTTTTGGTCGTCGTAGCGACTGGAAAAAAGCGTACGTTACTCTTGCAGAAGGTAGTGACATCGACTTCGTTGGCGCTGAAGCATAGGAGAAGTACAGATGGCTATTGTAAAATGTAAACCAACTTCTCCGGGTCGTCGCCACGTAGTTAAAGTGGTAAACCCGGACCTATACAAAGGTAAGCCTTACGCGCCTCTATTAGAGAAAAACTCTAAGTCAGGTGGTCGTAACAATACGGGTCGCATTACAGTTCGTCACGTTGGTGGTGGTCACAAGCAACACTATCGCGTAATTGACTTTAAGCGTACTAAAGATGGTATCCCTGCAAAAGTTGAGCGTTTGGAATATGATCCAAACCGTAGTGCTAACATCGCGTTAGTATTATATGCAGATGGTGAGCGTCGTTACATCTTGGCTCCAAAGGGCCTACAAGCTGGTGATACAATCCAGTCTGGTGTTGATGCGCCTATCAAAGCAGGTAACACATTACCATTGCGTAACACACCATTAGGTAGTGTTATTCATGCAATCGAACTTAAACCAGGCAAAGGTGCTCAAATCGCTCGTGCAGCGGGTACTTATGCTCAGTTAGTTGCTAAAGACGGTGCTTATGTAACATTACGTCTTCGTTCAGGCGAAATGCGTAAAGTTGAAGCAGATTGTCGTGCAACTCTTGGTGAAATCGGTAACGCTGAACACATGCTTCGCTCATTAGGTAAAGCTGGTGCTCAACGTTGGCGTGGTGTTCGCCCAACTGTTCGTGGTGTTGCCATGAACCCAGTTGATCACCCACACGGTGGTGGTGAAGGTAAAACTTCAGGCGGTCGTCATCCGGTATCTCCTTGGGGTGTACCAACTAAGGGTTATAAGACTCGTAAGAACAAGCGTACTGACAAGTTCATCGTACGTCGTCGTACTAAATAGTACTTAATTAATTAAAGAGGAATCACCATGCCACGTTCTCTCAAGAAAGGTCCTTTTATTGACCTACACTTGTTGACGAAGGTAGAGAAAGCGGTGGAAAGCGGGAATAAAAAGCCAATTAAAACTTGGTCCCGTCGCTCAATGATCATCCCTAATATGATCGGATTGACTATCGCTGTCCATAATGGTCGTCAACACGTTCCTGTATTTGTTACTGAAGAAATGATCGGTCACAAATTAGGTGAATTTGCACCAACTCGTACTTATCGCGGCCACGCTGCTGATAAGAAAGCGAAAAAGAAGTAAGGGGAAGTTAGATGGAAGCAATCGCTAAACATAAATTTGCCCGTGGTTCTGCTCAAAAAGCACGTTTAGTTGTGGATCAAATCCGCGGCTTACATGTTGAGAAGGCACTTGAAATCTTAGAATACAGCAACAAAGGTGCTGCTGTTCTAGTGAAGAAAGTATTGAACTCAGCAATTGCTAACGCAGAGCACAACGAAGGTGCAGACATTGATGAATTATTCGTTAAAACTATCATGGTTGACGATGGTCCTACAATGAAGCGTATTAAGCCTCGTGCGAAAGGTCGCGCGGATCGTATCCTTAAGCGTACAAGTCACATTACTGTGATTGTAGCTGATAGCTAGGAGATATTAGAATGGGTCAAAAAGTCCATCCAAATGGTATTCGCTTAGGTATCACTAAACCTTTCGCGTCTACTTGGTTTGCAAGTAGCAAAGAGTTTGCAGATAACTTACACGGCGATCATTTAGTTCGTGCATACTTATCTGAAAAGCTTAAGCGTGCATCATTATCAAAAATCGTGATTGAGCGTCCTGCTAAATCTATCCGTGTAACTATTCACACCGCTCGTCCAGGTGTTGTTATCGGTAAGAAAGGTGAAGACGTAGAAAAGTTACGTTTACAAGTATCTAAAATTGCTGGTGTTCCTGCACAAATCAACATCGCTGAAGTACGTAAGCCAGAAATGGATGCGCAGCTTGTTGCTGACAGCATTGGTAGCCAATTAGAGCGTCGTGTAATGTTCCGTCGCGCTATGAAGCGCGCTGTACAAAACGCAATGCGTTTAGGTGCTAAAGGTATCAAAGTTGAAGTTAGTGGTCGTTTAGGCGGCGCTGATATAGCACGTTCTGAGTGGTATCGTGAAGGTCGTGTACCTCTACATACTTTACGTGCTGACATCGACTACGCAACTGCGCGTGGCGAAACAACTTACGGTACTATCGGTATTAAAGTGTGGATCTTCAAAGGTGAAGTTATTGGTGGCATACCTGCACAGGTAGAAGCTCCAGCTAAGCCTAAGAAAAGAAACAACCGCAAGAGCAAGTAGGGGATAAGTTATGTTACAACCAAAACGTACTAAATTCCGTAAGCAATTTAAATTGCGCAACCGTGGTCTTGCACAAACTGGTAGTTCAGTAAGCTTCGGTACTTACGGCCTTAAATCAGTTGAACGTGGTCGTATGACTGCGCGTCAAATTGAAGCGGCACGTCGTGCGATGACACGTCACGTTAAGCGTCAAGGTAAAATTTGGATCCGTGTGTTCCCAGACAAGCCAATTACTAAGAAGCCTCTTGAGGTTCGTATGGGTAAAGGTAAAGGTTCTGTGGAATATTGGGTATGTCAAATTCTACCAGGTCGTGTTCTTTATGAAATGGAAGGTGTATCAGAAGAATTGGCACGTGAAGCATTTGCATTAGCAGCTGCTAAATTGCCATTCAAAACAACCTTCGTAACTAGAACGGTGATGTAATGAAAGCTAGCGAATTAAGAGAAAAAAGCATTGAAGAGTTAAATGCTGAGTTACTTGAGTTGTTACGCGAACAGTTTAACTATCGCATGCAAGCAAGCACAGGTCAGTTAGCACAAACTCACTTGCTAAGAACGGTACGTCGCAATATTGCACGTGTGAAGACTATCATAACTGAAAAGGCTGGTAAGTAATGAGCGAAAAAATTCGTACACTACAAGGTCGTGTAATCAGTGACAAAATGGATAAGTCTATCACTGTCCTGATTGAGCGTCGTGTTAAGCACCCAATTTACGGTAAGTTCATTTCGCGTTCAACTAAGTTGAAAGCACACGATGAAACTAACCAGTGTAACATTGGTGATGTAGTAACTATTCGTGAATGTGCACCAATTTCTAAGTCAAAATCTTGGACTTTGGTAGACGTAGTTGAAAAAGCTTAATTGCTGATTTAACTTCACAACAGTTAATAAAAAACCCTGCTATTTAGCAGGGTTTTTTTTGTCATAATTATGACGACAGTGCTTAATCTCTTCATGGTGGTCATTTGCCCAAGTAACCAGCTGATATAAAGGTTTTACTATACCTTTACCCATATCAGTGAGCTGATATTCCACCCGCACAGGTACTTCGGGAAAAACAGTTCTTTTGACATATCCTTCTCGTTCTAAGTCTCGTAGCGTTTGGGTTAACATTCGCTGTGAAATTCCGACTATTCTAGTCTTAAGCGAATTAAACCTGTCAGCTTCATCTACCAATGCAAACAAAATTAGCATTGACCATTTGTCTCCAATTTGCGCTACAACATTACGAATTGGGCATTCTTCATTGTTATGGAAAATTCTTTTTTCTACTTTGGCACTGTTTTGCATAACTCACCTCTCACATTTATGCCTTTACGTGGGTTACCTATTTGTAACTAGGGCACAATAACGTGCCTAATTGTAATGTAAGTTACTTTTAAATACTATGATGGTGATTGGTAACCTATTTAGTTTTTTGGAAGATAATTATGTGGAAAAATTTTATACCTGCAATACTTATTTTGGTTTGCACGACGTCATTCGCTCAAGGCAGTGGCAAACCATCGATTGATTTTCATTCATTAAAAAAGTCAGACTGGACACAACAGGAACTAAAAAATGCAAAACTGATTGCTGACTTTGTGCAAAGCCTAATGAATGATCATAACTTCGATTACGTCATGAGAGAGTTCAACGATAGTTCCTATGTTCAGCATAACCGCAATATTCCAGATAAAATTGAGGGGTTAGTGGAATTCTTACGTGAGTTTGTTGAGGATTATCCTGAGTACTCATACGAGGTGAAGCATATTTATGTCGATGGGGATTTTGTTATATTTCACTCACACGCTACTTTAGAAAAGGCTGATAGAGGGAATGATCAAAAAGGTATGAATATCATTGATACTTGGCGCATTGAGAATGGAAGAATTGTTGAGCACTGGGACTCAATTCAAGCGCTTGATGGATTAATGCGATTTTATTTTCTAATGAATGGTGGCTCTATTCGTAACACAAACGGAGTGTTCTAACTTCCGGAATCAGCCCATTATTACACTAGGGGGCTTAGCTCTTAGATTGTTAACAGCTCATGAGTGGTTAACAATGACACGAAACTGGCGGCTACTTCGTCAACCTTAGTAACTGTCAGTTTCAGTCAACTGAAAACTTAAGCCTTAAACTGCTCCAGCATTTGTTCTTGCTTCTTAATATTCTCAACCTGATTTTGCATCGTCACGTTTACGTTGTCGGCTTCGTCAGATACTTGGTGTGAAATATCTTTAATGTTGTAAGCATTCTTATTTATTTCCTCAACTACCACACTTTGTTCATCGGCCGACGCTGATATTTGCACATTTAGGTCAACGATGGTTTGGATTGATTGGCGAATACTTTCAAGTGCGGCATCAGCCGCTTGGGATTGTTCTACTGTTGAAGATGCAATTTCTCGACTTTGATTCATTTCAGTCACCGCTGATTTAGCGCCAGATTGCAATTGGTCAATCATGGTTTTGATCTCATCAGTTGCTTCTTGTGTGCGTTGCGCAAGGGTACGAACCTCATCAGCAACAACCGCAAAGCCACGCCCTGATTCACCCGCGCGCGCTGCTTCAATCGCTGCATTGAGTGCCAATAAATTGGTTTGTTCGGCAATACCGTTGATAACCGCGAGAATATTTTCAATGCCATTTGTAGCGACTTCGAGATGAGATACGACTTGTACTGCATGGTCTATTTGATCAGACAAGGAGGTAATTGATTTATTTGTCGCCTGTACAATGTTGCTCCCTTCAACTGCGGCTTCGTCTGCTCCTCGTACGGCATCGGCTGCTTGTTTAGCTGTATTGGCAACTTCTTTAGAGGTTGCTGCCATCTCGTTGGTTGCTGTCGCAAGAGTGTCAATCTCTGTCAATTGGTTATGCATCGCTTTATTGGCAGTTTGTGCACCTTGTGATGTTGTCTGGGCGTCTAAATAGATGTCATGCCCAAGTTGCTGTATATCGCCAATGAGTTTTTGAAGCATTTCTGTAAATAGGTTGAAGTTGTGCGCTAATGCTGCAAACTCAGGATCGCTATTAGTTTTAAGTCTAACCGTTAGGTCTGCATTACCCTGGGCAACGCTAGACATCGCTTCGTTGATTTCGCTCAGTGGTTTCATCAGGTAATTAATAATGAATAACAAAGCAACAATTCCAAATATCAGAGAAATAATGGAATAAAGCAGCGAATCTGAGCTCAATTCATCAACTGCCATAAAGGCCTTGTTTTTATCGAGTGCTACACCTACATACCAGTCAAAGCCTTCAACTTGTTCAAAACTTACCAGAGTGTTGGTATCACCAAGTTTGACCTGTTGAAAAGCGGTATTGATGTTGACGTTTGGCATTACTTCAGCGAGTGGTTTGCCATTAAAATTACTATTAGGGTGAGATATAACTACGCCCCCTTTACTCACCATAAACGCATAACCCGCGTTAAACATGTTTACCTTGTTAATCATGTTTGAAAGGCCAGCAAGACTTACGTCAAAAAATATTGCGCCTGCAAATTGTCCATTTTGATGAACTGGGGTACCAACCGACACCAATATTTCTTTTGAAACTGCATCTGCGTATGGCTCAGTTACAATGGTTTTATTGGCTTGTTTGGCATCAACGTACCAAGGCCGCGCACGAGGTTCCCAATTTGCGCCCGGGTTCCAATTAGGATCACTGGCGACGTATTTTCCAGTTTCTTCATAGCCAAAACCAATGAGTATGAAGCTATTTTGAAGAGAGGGATTCGACAGTATTTTTGCGGCTTGCAACATTTCCATGTTCTGTTCAATCAGTTCGGTAGTGAGTTCGGCCAAGCCAGTCTTGCCGCTCATTTCTGCTTGCACAGAGTTACTAATGCCCTGAAGTATTTCTGCAACGCTCGTGCTAACCTGTTCTTCAAGCATGTTCTTCACTAAAAAGTATTGGTTGAATGAAAGTAAAGATAATGCCAGAAGTAAGATTACTGACGACGCAGCCACTATTTTATGATTGAACTTCACTCATGCCCCCTGTTTATTATTATTGAAGCAAGCTTATAAGGTGTTTGTTGGTCACTCTGCTTATTATTGCTTACCTGATTTCTCGTGTGTGCTAGTGCTAATAATGCTTAAGTGAATTATGCGCAGCACGCAGTTCTTGTATCGGTAAATCATAGATTTTGTTTAATGTTTAAATGTTACTATTGTGTAGCAACAATTTAATACTAGCTTTTCGTTGAGGATAAATCTATCAGAATATAATGTATATCTTCTTTCGCGGGCTGTTGTTACTTCTCACTAATGAACACACCTAAATCAACTACTGTGTCCGCTTTGTAGAGTTTATATATTGAGACAAACCGTAGTGGGTAAACGTAGAGTTATTTTGCAATGTTTGTTTTTTAATTCGGGCGCTATTAGCTATGGCTTCTGGCGTAGCATAACCGCGACTATGATCGAGGTGAACAACGATTGCACTGTATCTAATTTGCTTAGCTTTAATGCCCGAATGCCTTAATCTAAAGCCAAGCTCACAATCTTGCCCGCCATACTGCATACGCTCGTCATAGCCGTTAACTGCAAATATGTCACTTTTCCAGCCCGAAGCATTATGGCCATTCCAAGTTCTTTTAGTAGGCGTTAAATGATTTAGCCAATACGCTGAAAAGTTGTTAGCGGAAAGTTTTTGTAGTTTAAAGGTTTTCTTAAGGCCATGAGCGAGCAACCATTCTGGAGAAAAAGCGTTACCGTTTTCGATATCTTCTCTGGTAATGGCCTGACTTATTGACATAGGCAATTTGAAGTAGCCGCCTGAAAGATAATATCCTTTGTCGGCCTTATGCCGATGGACCGAGACGAAATCTTTTCTGGGGATGCAATCACCGTCGGTAAAAATGACATATTCGCCTTTGGCCTCTAACAATGCCTTATTCATGATTCGACATTTTTGAAAGCCTTCATCTTCTTGCCAAACGTGGGTAATTGAAATGTGTGTGTGTTGTCGAAATCTCTTAATAAGTTCAGCGGTGTCTTCGTTAGAACCATCATCAGCGATGACTATTTCGAAGTGTTTATCTGATTGAAAATGAAAGCCCCAAAGTACTTTTTCCAACCAGGCTGTAGAATTATACGTTGTGAATATTACCGAGATGAGTTGGTTACTCGTTAGCATATCAAGAAGAAACTGACTTATTTATGCAATCTATTGTTATTCCTCTCGATGACATTCATGTGAATGTAATTAGACAGTTTTATGTCAATAACTCATCCGCCTTAAGTGAAAAATCAGACTAAGGTCAGCGAATCTTAAGGTACACCCGTTTTAATCATAATATGCTGGTCTCAAAGCCTGTTTATACGCAAAGGCTTGGCACTCGGCACCGAAAGATGCAGTTGGAAAAAAGTTAAGTCCTCTTTTAACCATCTGCATGCTTATTTGATTGATAGTAGAGGTAAATATGAACACGCAACTAAAATACTTAGCCTATGCGGTTGCTGTCACCCTCAGTTCTTCAGCAATTGTGGCTTATGCTGATGAGGATGGCGAGGAAAGTGAACCGTTGAGTGAGGCACAATTGTACTTTGAACTAAATGATACAGACGGAGACTTGGGAATTCATGGAAAAGCAGACGGCGATGCGTGGCGTAAACTTCGTATTGAAGGGCCGAATGATGAGGTTCTGCTAGACATAAAAGTGAAAGGCATGATGCGAAGCCAAGGGCTAACTGAGTTGTTTTTTGAATCGGCTGAGCCTAAGTTTGATGAGTTATCTCCCGATGAGTTCTTCTTAAGGTTTCCGGAAGGAGAATATGAAATTGAGGCCAAGACACTTGATGGCGAAGAGCTTGAAGGAGAAGTAGCGCTTTCTCACGTAATTCCCGCAGCACCAGATGGCATTGAACTTACTTATTCGATGGAATGCCTAGATGAACTAGAGCCTGATGACGAGGGAGAATGTGAAGTGACCAGTGAATTACCGTCAGCTGAATTTGAAATGGATGACGAAGGCGATTTTGAACTAGTTTGTGTAGAGCTTGAGGGAGTACTTGAGCCTGAAGTAACTATTTCATGGGAGGCTGTAACTATGTCTCATTTTGCTAAAGGCACCACAGCTCCTCATGGTCTGCACTTAGGAAAAGACGGTGATATTAGCGTAGTGCATTACGAAGTCGTGATTGAAACAGAAACCGAGGATGAACTTGAAGTAGTTTCCAAAACGTTATTGCCGCCAGATGCAACATCATTTGAATTTCCTGATGAAATCATGGCGTTGAGTGAAGAGTTCAAATTTGAAATTCTCGTACGGGACGAAAATGGCAATCAATCAGCTACAGAGGGGTGTTTTGAATTTGCTGAATGAGGATGAAAATGTACACCGACAAAAAGTGAACTGTCACTAAAACCCTTTGTATTATGTGTGTAAGTGCCCGCCAATATAAGGGGTTGTGATGCACGATAATGTCGGTGTATTTTTTACTAATTATCTAAATCAACTTCCGCGTAGATAAATTGCTTTCGCAGACTAATAGCTGCTTCGTAAACCTTTCCTCGATACTTAAAATCGACTTCATAAACTTTTTTACCTTGATAAATGTCGTAGTCAATTTCAATTATTTTTATACGGTTGAACCCTTGTTTGCGCAAGATCTGTTTAACACGTTGCTCACTGATATCTACAACTTCTGGCAACTGACCTTGTATATCTTGATTGGCCGTGGTTCTAAACAAGAGCCCACAACAGGAAATACAAATTATCACAAGTAAGGATATCGGTAATCTCATGTTAACTTTTTCAATAGCTAGCCTACGTATAGTTTAAATCATAACCGCCTTGCCTTAAGAACTCCTTAATTACGCAAAATTCTTGGCATCTTCAGAAAACCTTCAGATCTTCACTATACTCTGAATTTATTGTTAGCGATGTTTGAATTGTTTGCCATTTTAATAAAATACCAATGTGCAAGGGCGTTTATGAAATTATTGGTAATAGAAGATTCCGAAAGGCTTCGCAATAGCTTGGTACTGGGACTAACTCGTTCGGGCTACTCAGTGACGGGGGCTGGTGACGGAAAAGAAGGATTAAATCTTGCGCTGTTCAATAAATATGATTTGATTATTCTGGATTTGATGCTGCCGTCTATGGATGGAATGGCCATTTTACGCACATTAAGAAGTAAGAAATGCAATACCGCCGTATTAATCTTGTCCGCAAGAGACGAGCTAGCCGACAAATTGAAAGGACTGGAAATTGGCGCTGATGATTACTTGTGTAAACCTTTCGCCTTTGAAGAGCTTCAAGCGAGAGTCAAATCTCTACTTAGACGTGCACATCATATTGAGTTAGCGAATATCGAACTTGGCGCGCTCACGATAGATATTGGTATGCGACAAGCAATAGTTGCCGATGAAGTGATCAATCTAACCCCACACGAGTATACGATCTTAGAGCATCTGGCGGCTAACCGCGGTCGTGTTATTACGTACGAAAATTTAGAAAATTACCTTTACGACAACTATGCAACAGTGACCCGTAATGCAATTGAGGCGCATGTTTCAGCTATGCGTAAAAAGCTTAAGAAAGCAATGGGGGATAGCTTAATTAAAACACGGCGTGGGTTTGGCTACATGATAGACAAAACGTCTTAGCCTACAAATTGAATAGGCTCCGACTACACAAATATTGTGTGATGAAGAGGATGAAATTTGCAACACAACTACCGTATTTGCTACATCATTTTTGTATTAGTTTGCTTTAACGCGACGGCGTTAGGCAACGGCATAAATGTAGATGGTAAATTAGACGAGCCTTTATGGAAAAGTGCCAGGATATTTTCAGAGTTTAAGGAAACAGAGCCTTTTACATTAAAATCGAGTGAAAATCATACTAGTGCGCTAGTGAGCGTCAACGAACAGGGCATCTATATAGGGTTTCGTAATCATCAGAATGTTATTGATGAGCATGGTCAGATTTCATTGCGTGATCAAGAAATAGCAGAAGATTACAACGAAGTTATCATAGATTTTGATGGTACTGGGAATAGAGGGTTTGGTTTTAAAGTCAGTCGATTGAATAGTGTACAAGATGCTATTTGGCTAGATGATCGTCGTCAATCGACGGATTGGGATGGTGAATGGTATCACGCTGTATTTACGTCGTCGGACGGTTGGAATGCCGAAATATTTATTCCGTGGACAAGTGTATCTATGGATAAATCTGATCAAGATTATAGATATATTGGTATTTACTTTTCGCGCTGGATTCAAGAGCGACAAATTAAAGTAGCATCACCAGCAATTGCTACTAGTGACATCCAGTTTTTGAAACGGTTCGTAGAGATTGAAATTAACAATTATGCATATCAATCGTTAGATGTATTTCCTTATTTATCAGTTAACCGTGACCTTGTCGCTGATCAAAGTCTATTCAACCTCGGGTTAGATGTATTTTGGCGTCCTGCGTCAAATCAGCAGTTAAGTCTAACGCTTAATCCTGATTTTGGGCAGGTTGAGTCTGATGAGCTTGTTGTGAATTTTTCAGCAATTGAATCATTCTTCGAAGAGAAACGGCCATTCTTTGTTGAAAATCACGCAATGTTTGATCTGAGAGGGCCGGAAAACCTGATCTTAGTTAATACTCGACGCATTGGTGATGCACCGCGCTCAGAGTCGCGTGTTTCAACAGATATTGATTTTGCTGGTCGATATACCTATTTTGCAGGCGAATTTGAGCTAGGAGCCCTTTTTGCGTCCGAGGCTAACATTAGCAATGAATCTGGTCGCGACTTTTTTTCGGGTCGAATGGGGTACATTCAGGACGACTATAGTGTTGGCATGTTAGTGAATCGAACCTTAGATGACAATATTGACCGGCAAGCGGATGTATACGCGTTAGATTTTAGCGGAGTGTTAGGCGCACATGTACAGTTTTTCGGGCTTGCATTACGTAGTGATATTTCGATGCCTGAAATTGAAGACGAATCACATGCTTATGGTTGGACGATAACTACGGAATACCAGCATTCAGAGAACTGGCTACATCAATTTCAAATCCTCGATTATGACAAAGAAATGCAAATCAATGATTTCGGCTTCGTTGAACGAGTTGATTTAAAAAAACTGACATATCACTCGCTTTATGAATGGCCTTTCGGCGTGCCTAGCATAGGCATAAAGGATATGGCGTATGAGCTGACTAGCCAGTGGCAACAAAACCAGGCGGGTATTTCATTACCTTGGAGTATATACAACACATTCATTATTAATACCCTAGCGAATGAAGAGTGGGAGTTAGAACTAAACTACCAGCAGGAAGGGTTTGATGATTTATTAACTGAAGGCCATCACAAAGTAGAATTACCCGCCATGTCCGAATTTAAACTTAGCTACAAAAGTGATCAGCGATTGCCATTAATTTGGGATATGTCTTTTGCAACGGGTCAATCTGGCTTTTCAGGCAATCGAACTGCCTATGAATTTGAACCGAGCTATCAGTTAAGTGAGGCTACTGCCATTGCAATTGAAGTGACATATGTTGAGCATGACAGTTGGCTCATATCGTTATTTGAAGAAGACGACGAAGATGAGGAGGAAGATGGTGAAGAATCAAAATTCACGCATAGCGTAAACCGAAGCTTTCGGTTGGATGAACATATTGAAAATTTAGTCGGTGAATTTAAACAAAGAGAATTATCTGTCGCACTAAATTTCTCGACGAGAATTGCGCAGCGCCATGAAATCAAAATCCAAGTTGAGAGTGTTGCGGTAAGTGCAAAGGCTAAATATCAATATGTTGCACTGGAAGATGGTGTTTTGTCGATCCAAGATGACAAGCCTGAAAGCTTTTCAGAAAGTGAGTTCTTGGCGCAAATTCGTTACCGATATGAGATTAGCCCATTGTCGAATATTTATGTCGTGTACGGCAGAGGTGGAGAGTTTTCAACAGATGAACAAAACAATTTTTCGTGGTTGATGAAACGAGCGATACGCCGGCCAATAGAGGAAAATCTATTTGTTAAAGTCAGATTTCATTTTTAGTGGGTATTTTGTCGAATGTTGACAGGAAAGCTTAATATGCGCTGTAGATGTCAAATGCCTTGTATCATTTCATTTATTCTTTGCGGCATTCTGCTGTTTTCATGTCGCATTGTATTGGCAGCCAATGAGTCGTTTTCCAGCCTGACAACACAAGATGGTCTATCTGACAACAATATAAATGCGATAGTGCAGGATCACTACGGCTTCTTGTGGATAGCAACAGAAGCTGGCTTAAATAAGTACGATGGAAAATCAATTACCACATATAGCTATGCCAAAAACAATATTGGCTTGGCAGACAACGAAATCGTTGCACTGCTTGTTGATAGTCGTAATCGACTCTGGATTGGTACAGAAAAAGGCGGCATGGTTCGTTACGATATCGATACTCAGCGTTTTCAGGTTTACCGGCAACGAGTTGAAAATGGCCGACTAGTGCTAGATGGAAAACACTTATCGAATGATACTGTCCATGCGCTGGCAACGGACAATTTCGGTAATTTGTATATTGGAACAGAGGGTGGAGGTCTTAACGTGCTTGAGCTTGCTACTGGCAAACTAAGCTACTACTTCGTTGACTCAACTAATGAACAATCTCTATGCCACAATGAAGTCAAAGTAATCTTTCGTGACAAAGATGGTGATATGTGGTTTGGCACAGTGAATGGCTTAAATCGATTTACACCACCAACGGGTAAATTTGTCTGTTATCGACATCTCCCTGAAAGCAATAATTCGCTAACAAATAATGAAGTAGTTGCCATAGCTCAATCTTCCTCGGGGAATTTGTGGGTAGGAACAGAAGGAGGAGGGTTAAATAAATTTGATAAGCATTCAGGTGAGTTTCATGGTTTTCAGCACCATACCAAAGAGCCAAATAGTTTGAGTCACAATGAGGTGCAATCAGTATATGTGACCAAAGACGATGAGGTGTGGGTGGCGACCATAAATGGTTTAAATAAACTTGATCGAGATAGCCAACAATTTACGCACTATTATTTTGCAAAGAATCGCACTAGTAGTTTAAGTTCTAATGTTATTTCCACATTATTTGAAGATCGTTCTGGCGTATTCTGGGTAGGAACTGAAGGCGGCGGACTAAATAAAATGCACCCTGAACCTTTTCCGCGATTGGAGCAATTATACAAAGACGCTATCTGGAATGGTCAAAGTATAAGTGCTGTCTACGTAGATAATCGTGGCAACACATGGGTCGGCACAGAAAATCTAGGACTGATTCAATTCAACAGCGCCAACATGCAGTATACGCAGACTGCGTGTTTCTTAATTCATTGTAAAGGAATAACCGAAGTTACTGCTTTGCAAGGAAGTGAAAACACATTATGGATTGCCACAGACGGCGAAGGGTTAGTCAAATACAACCTATCAAGTAATCAATTCGAATCTGTATCACTGCCAATTGCTGGTGAGCATTCAATTAGTGCGCTACTTGTCGACAAAGACTACTTGTTGATTGGCACAGAAGAAAACCGAGTGTTTAGGCACCACATCGGTAGTGGTCAAAACGACATTTTCTCATTGCAGCCGTTGGAAAGTATAGGGGCAGATTACGGAAATGAGGTAACCACTCTATTTGTAGATTCTCAGAGTCGATTATGGATAGGTACAGAGGAGTTTGGCTTGTTTCAGGTGGATAACTCAGGGAAAACAATTAATTGGTATCAACACCAAGTGGGAAATAATTCGCAAATAACGAACAATTCGATAAACGCAATTATCGAAGATAAAAAGGAAAGAATCTGGGTAGCAACAGACTACGGTTTGAATGTGTTTTCTAAGAATGGCGTATTTATGTCTTCGTACTTCATTGAAGATGGGTTAAACGGCAATATGGTTAACAGCGTACTACAAGATGACTATGGTGATCTCTGGTTTGCAACTAATAGGGGATTGATGCGTTATCAGATAGTAACAGATAAATTTTCACAATATGACGTATCGGACGGACTTGTTAACAAACAATTTATCCAAGGGGCGGCATATCATACTAACGATGGCGTCTTAGTTTTTGGTGGAAATGAAGGGGTGGATTACTTTGAGCCTGATAAAGTGCTCAAAAACCAAATCCCACCTACGGTGGTGCTGACGCAGTTAGCTATCTTCGATCAAGAAGCCAGCCTAATTGATGACGGCTATTTAACCGAGCCAATTTACCTTGCTCAAGAGATAGCGCTTGGCCACAAAGATACTGTCATGTCGTTATCATTTGCTGCGTTAGATTTTCATTTTCCTGAGAAAAATAGCTATGCTTATTTTCTCGAAGGGTTTGACAATGATTGGCGTTATGTTGGTCAACATCATGTAGCGACGTATACCAATTTACCTGCAGGTCAATATCGCTTTCATGTCAAAGGCACAAATAACGATGGTGTTTGGTCTCGAACACCCGCATCAATTTCCATTAAAGTAGCCGCTGCTCCATGGAATACTTGGTGGGCCTATGCTATCTATTTTTGCCTAACGGTGCTAAGCATATATGGGTTAATTGCTTTTAGACTAGCAAGACAAAAAGAAGCCTTTGAGCTGACCAAAGCACGAGAAGAGCAACAACGCATAAAAGACAACTATGAAATGGAACAGCGATTCACATCTAATGTTGCTCATGAGTTGAGAACTCCACTCTCAGAACTCATAAGCATGTCAGAAGTTGCTTTAATGTGGCCTGATGATCAACGCGCGACGCAGAATTTTTACCGGAATACCTTAAATGCAGCTCAACAAATGCAGGATATTGTTAGTAACCTACTCGCTTTGGCGCGCTGTGAACGTGGACTTGTATCTTTAAAATATGAATCGCTTTGCTTATTTGACGAGATAAACGATTGTTGGTTGCGTTTCGAACAAGATGCCAAGTTAAAGGGAATAAGCCTACAACTTTCTGTCGACGAGAAAATTAAAATACGTAGTAGTCAAACAGAGTTGGCGTTGATTCTAAACAATGTAATTTCAAATGCCGTGGAATACTCAGAAAATAGTAAGCCGATATCAATATGCGCCCAATTGCAAGATGATGGTTCAATGAGTCTTACGTGTATTAATTACATGGAAGTACTATTGTCAGCCTCTGACTTAAAAAATATGTTTCAACGTATGTGGCGCAAAGATGCATCTAGGTCTTCTGAAAAACACACAGGTTTAGGGATGGCATTAATCAAAGCCTATGCTGACACACTGAATTATGGTGTTGGCGTACAGGTGGTGGAGAAGGAAAAATTTGTTATTACTATCAAGCATATTCCACTGGCTAATTCTCACTAAGTTTTAAGTCCTACTTGATTTTAATTTATTGAACACCACTTATGAGTCAATGCGGCGATTAGTTTTTATTCTTCTTTGTGCTTGTTTCTTGGTCTGATTCAGCAGTGTTCAGACTAATAATTAATAATTGTACAAATAAAGTACCACTTTTACTTTAGTGGTGTTATAATCTCGCGCCCGCTCATTTTGGGATGGGTTTTAAAGGCAGTGACGGGTCAAATTTCTGGCCTTGAATTTATTAACAGCGGAGCACATAAAAATGATCCAAATGCAAACACAGCTAGACGTTGCTGATAACAGTGGCGCTCGACGCGTGCAATGTATTAAGGTCCTTGGTGGCTCGCACCGTCGCTATGCACGCATAGGTGACATCATCAAAGTTGCTGTGAAGGAAGCTATTCCTCGCGGTAAAGTTAAAAAAGGTGATGTACTGAACGCGGTAGTGGTGCGCACTAAAAAGGGCGTTCGTCGCCAGGATGGTTCTGCCATTCGCTTTGACGGCAACGCGGCAGTAATGTTAAACACTAACTTACAGCCAATTGGTACTCGTATTTTCGGGCCAGTGACACGTGAACTACGTACTGAAAAGTTCATGAAAATCGTGTCATTAGCACCAGAAGTACTATAAGGAGTCACGATAATGGCATCTAAGATTCGTCGTGATGATGAAGTAATCGTACTTGCAGGCAAAGACAAGGGCAAGACTGGTAAAGTCACAAAAGTTCTAGTTGAAGAAGGCAAAGTATTTGTAGAAGGTGTAAACCTTGTTAAGAAGCATCAGAAGCCTGTACCTCAGTTACAGCAAGCTGGTGGAATCATTGACAAAGAAGCACCAATTCACGTATCAAACGTAGCGATCCTTAACCCAACTACGGGTAAAGCAGATCGTGTTGGTTTTAGAGTTGAAGACGGCAAAAAAGTTCGTTTCTTCAAGTCTAATAACGAATTAGTTTAATAATTGGAGTAAACGATGGCGAAACTGCATGATTTTTACAAAGATACAGTTGTTGCAGAGCTTCAAAAGAAGTTCGAATACAAAAGTGTCATGCAAGTCCCTCGGATTGAAAAGATCACCCTAAATATGGGTGTTGGTGAAGCTATTGCTGATAAAAAAGTATTAGAAAACGCCACGAATGATCTTACTGCAATCTCTGGTCAAAAGCCTTTAATCACGAAAGCACGCAAATCAGTTGCGGGCTTCAAAATTCGTGAAGGCTACCCTATTGGTGCAAAAGTAACTCTACGCGGCGAGCGTATGTGGGAATTTTTAGAGCGTTTAATCTCTATCTCTGTTCCACGTATTCGCGATTTCCGTGGCTTGAACCCTAAGTCGTTCGATGGTCGTGGTAATTACAGCATGGGCGTGAAAGAGCAAATCATCTTCCCAGAAATCGATTATGATAAAATCGATAAGATCCGTGGTATGGATATTACTATCACTACAACGGCTCAGTCTAATGAAGAAGGTCATGCTTTGCTTACTGCCTTTAACTTTCCGTTCAAGAAATAAGGTGTAGAGTTATGGCTAAAGCATCAATGAAAGCTCGTGAAGCTAAACGCACTAAACTAGTAGCACAATATGCTGAAAAGCGTCGTGCACTTAAAGAAATCATCTCAAGCGTAAATTCTTCTGAAGAAGAGCGTTGGGATGCAGTATTAAAACTTCAAACTTTACCTCGTGATTCGAGTTCTTCACGTCAACGTAACCGTTGTAACGTGACTGGTCGTCCACATGGTTACTTACGTAAGTTCGGCCTAAGCCGTATCAAATTGCGTGAGACTATGATGCGCGGTGAAGTTCCAGGTCTTAAGAAAGCTAGTTGGTAATTCACGGGAGTAAATGGTTATGATGACTGATCCTATCGCGGACATGTTTACACGCATCCGCAACGGTCAATCTGCAGCGAAAACTGCAGTAACAATGCCATCTTCTAAGCTAAAAGTAGCAATTGCTAACTTGCTTAAAGAAGAAGGTTATATTTCAGATTTCGCAGTTTCAGGTGACGTAAAACCTGAGCTATCTGTAGAATTGAAGTATTTTGAAGGTAAAGAAGTAATCGAAACAATCAAACGTGTTTCACGTCCAGGTCTACGTGTATACAAAGGTAGCAACGAGCTTCCTAAAGTATTAGCGGGCATGGGTATTGCTATCGTTTCTACTTCTAAAGGTTTGATGACTGATCGCGCCGCTCGCTCTGCGGGTCTTGGTGGCGAAATCATCGGTTTCGTAGCGTAAGGAGCAAATTATGTCTCGTGTTGCAAAAGCACCTGTCGAAGTTCCTGCTGGCGTTACCGTAACGTTATCAGGTCAAGACATTACTGTTAAAGGTCCAGTAGGCGAACTTTCTCACACTGTAAACAGCTTAGTTAACGTTTCTCAAGAAGAAAACGCTATCACTACGACTGTTGCTACAGAGAGCAAAGAAGCTTGGGCACAAGCCGGTACTGCACGTGCGTTAATCAATAATATGGTTACGGGTGTAAGTAAAGGCTATGAAAAGAAATTGATTCTTAACGGTGTTGGTTACCGTGCAAAAGCTGCTGGTCAAAGCTTAAACTTATCTTTAGGTTTTTCTCACCCAGTAGACCACGCTATTCCAGCTGGCATTACTGTTGAAACTCCAAGCCAAACTGAAGTTGTACTGAAAGGTGCTGACAAGCAGTTGGTTGGTCAAGTGGCTGCAAACATTCGTGCATACCGTAAGCCTGAGCCTTATAAAGGTAAAGGTATTCGTTATTCTGACGAACATGTACGCCGTAAAGAAGCTAAGAAGAAGTAGGGTAATACGATGGATAAGAAAACATCTCGTTTACGCCGTGCAAAGCGTGCACGTGCTAAAATCAGCGAGTTGGGTGCGAATCGTTTAGTCGTACACCGTACTCCTCGCCATATTTACGCTCAATTGATCGCTCCTACAGGTTCTGAAGTAATCGCTGCGGCGTCTACTTTAGACAAAGAAGTAAAAGCTCAAGTTGAGAAAACAGGTAACATAGCTGCAGCAGAAGCTGTAGGTAAAGCAATCGCAGAACGCGCTAAAGCAAAAGGCATTGAGTCAGTTGCATTTGACCGTTCAGGTTTCCGTTACCATGGTCGCGTAAAAGCGTTAGCAGAAGCAGCTCGTGAAGCTGGTCTTCAGTTCTAGGAGTTGATGATGGCTAATGTAGAAAACACACAACAAACTGATATGGCTGAAAAGCTAATCGCTGTTAACCGTGTATCAAAAGTGGTTAAAGGTGGTCGCATATTCAGTTTCACAGCACTAACTGTAGTTGGTGATGGTAATGGCCGCGTTGGTTTTGGTTACGGTAAGGCACGTGAAGTTCCTGCTGCTATCCAAAAAGCAATGGAAAAGGCACGCCGTAACTTAGTAACTGTTGACTTGAAGGGTACTACTCTTCAACACCCAATCAAGGGTCGTCATTCAGGTTCTAAAGTTTACATGCAACCTGCTTCTGAAGGTACAGGTATCATCGCCGGTGGTGCGATGCGTGCAGTACTAGAAGTTGCTGGTGTACAGAACGTATTGTCAAAAGCATACGGTTCTACTAACCCAATCAACGTTGTACGTGCAACTGTATCAGCACTAGCGAACATGAAGTCGCCAGAAGCTGTTGCAGCGAAACGTGGTAAAAGCGTTGCTGACATCTTGGGGTAATTGAGCATGGCTAAAACAGTTAAAGTAACTCAAACTAAAAGCTCTATCGGTCGTTTACCGAAGCACAGAGCTACATTGAAAGGTCTTGGTTTACGTCGTATTCGTCACACAGTTGAGTTAGAAGATACTCCTTCTGTACGCGGTATGATTAATCAGGTATCTTACATGGTTAAGGTGGAGGATTAATAATGCATTTAAATACTTTATCTCCTGCACCAGGCGCTAAGAAAGCCAAGAAACGCGTAGGTCGTGGTATTGGTTCTGGCTTAGGTAAAACTGGTGGTCGTGGTCACAAAGGTCAGAAGTCTCGTTCTGGTGGTGGTGTACGTCCAGGTTTTGAAGGCGGTCAAATGCCATTGAAACAACGTTTACCTAAATTTGGTTTCACGTCACGTAAATCTTTAGTTCACGCTGAAGTACGTTTACATGAACTAAATAGCATCAAAGGTGATGTTGTCGATATTCACGCGCTTAAAGACGCTAACCTAGTTACACGTAACATTGAGACAGCTAAAATCATGTTGTCTGGCGAAATTACTCGTCCAATCACTGTTCGTGGCTTAGGTGTTACTAAAGGTGCACGTGCAGCAATTGAAGCTGCTGGTGGCAAGATCGAGGAATAATACAGGTTATGGCTACACCAGGAATGGATAACAAGGCTCAAGGCGGTTTGTCTGAGTTAAAACAAAGATTGTGGTTCGTATTCGGCGCACTTATTGTGTTTCGTTTAGGTTCATTTGTGCCAATCCCTGGTATTGACGCCGCTGTATTAGCTCAGTTGTTTGAACAACAAAAGGGCACCATCGTAGAAATGTTTAACATG
>Ga0213831_1000166_pt1 | contig 81361 bp, 88 predicted proteins | sample SWATP12_FD_163421 | JGI IMG/M metagenome (GOLD analysis project Ga0213831, IMG submission 163421) | Coastal seawater microbial communities from Marineland, Florida, United States - SWA TP1 #2 | ecosystem: Environmental > Aquatic > Marine > Coastal | place: USA: Florida | collected 2016-08-06 | reverse complement strand
CCTGAGACCACTGTTCACCATATTTGGCCTGCTGCCAGGCCGCACTTTCTCTGGCACTATAAACCTGTAGATTCAAGTCTAAGCGCTCGGTCAGCTCTTCAATAAAGCGGTAAGTTTCCGGAAACAGGTGGCCGGTATCCGTCACTATCACGGGAATGTCGGGATCCACCTGAGTCATCATATGCAACATCACGGCCGATTGAATACCAAAACTGGATGATAAGACGAAGTTTGCGGGCAGGTTTTCCATCGCCCACTCAACACGCTCTACCGCAGTCTGCTTTTCCAACAGTTCATTCCACTGGTTAAGCCAGGGCTCAGGCAATGACGCCGGAAATCGGTTGTTTATCGCTACTTTAGTCATGAAAATCCCTTACGCTGACAATCACTTCTTCAACGATGCCGGTGCGGATAACGAAATCACCGAAAGCTTCTTCGCCGTTGCGCCCCTTGGCCCAGCGTCCAACCAGGTGATCAATTTCATCCAATATTGCCTGCTCACCCAGGTTGTCCTTGTACAGCTTAGGGATACGAGTGCCATTTTGATTACCACCAAGGTGCATATTGTATTTACCCGGGCCTTTGCCCACCAAACCAAGCTCCGCCAGCATGGCCCGGCCACAACCGTTAGGGCAGCCGGTAACTCTAAGTATAAGGTGTTCATCGGCAAGATCATGCTTAGCCAGAATATCCTCAACCTGAGTCACTAACCCTGGTAAATAGCGTTCGGCTTCGGCCATGGCCAATGGGCAAGTGGGAAATGCTACACAGGCCATGGAGTTCTTACGCTGATTTGTAATGGCATCATCCAGCAGGCCATGTTCTCGGGCCAGTTTTTCGATCTGCGCCCTATCTTCTTCGGCAATACCGGCAATGATCAGGTTCTGATTGGCCGTCATACGAAAATCCCCCTGGTGAATTTTCGCTATTTCCGCAACCCCCGTTTTTAAAGGCTTACCCGGATAATCCAGAATACGGCCATTTTCAATAAACAGGGTTAGGTGATGTTTATTGTCTATGCCTTTAACCCAGCCAAAGCGATCCCCACGTCCGGTGAACTCGTAAGGGCGACTATCGGCAAATTCCACGCCGGCACGTTTTTCCACCTCTGCCTTAAAGACATCGATACCGACACGGTCCAAGGTATACTTGGTTTTGGCGTTTTTGCGGTTAACCCGGTTGCCCCAGTCTCTTTGGGTGGTTACTACGGCTTCGGCCACCGCCAGCGTCTTATCCAAAGGAATAAAACCGAAATCATCGGCACGACGCGGATAGGTTGCCTTATCGCCATGGGTCATGGCCAGGCCACCACCGACCAGGACATTGAAACCAACCAGCTTACCATCTTGCTCAATGGCAACAAAGTTCAGATCATTGGCATGAACATCAATATCGTTTTGCGGCGGAATAACGACGGTGGTTTTAAATTTACGCGGCAGGTAGGAGCTACCTAAAATAGGCTCCTCTTCTGTCGTTTCTACTTTTTCTTCATCCAGCCAGATCTCCGCATAGGCTCGGGTTTTCGGCAGCAAATGCTCACTGATTTTTTTCGCCCACTCATAAGCCTCCTGGTGCAGCTCTGACTCCACAGGGTTAGGCGTACAAAGGACATTACGGTTTACATCTCCCGCCGTCGCTATCGCATCTATGCCTATGCTGTTCAACATCTGGTGCATAGGTTTAATATTGGGCTTTAATACACCATGGTACTGAAAGGTTTGCCGTGTCGTGATGCGAATGCTGCCATATAGGGTACTTTCCTTGGCAAACTTATCAATGGCCAGCCACTGCTTTGGGGTAATAATACCTCCGGGCAAACGGGCCCTGAGCATTGCCGTGTGTAGCGGTTCCAGTTTTTGCTTCTGGCGCTCGGCGCGAATGTCTCTGTCATCCTGCTGATACATGCCATGCAAACGGATCAGGTGGAAGTTGTCACCGTTAAAACCGCCGGTAATTCTGTCCTGTAAATCTTCTGCAATGGTACCGCGTAAGAAGTTACTTTCACTCTTCAGGCGTTCATTGTCCGACAACTTGCCCTTGACAATTAACTCACTTTCTTTCATTGGCGTAGTCATTAATAAACATCCTTCTGGTAACGCTTGGCGTTGCGTAAATCTTTTAAATAGTCTTCTGCTTGCTCGGTAGAGAGTCCGGCTTGTGATTGAATGATGTCAATCAGGGCCTGGTGAACATCTTTCGCCATACGGTTGGCATCACCACAGACATAAAGGTGTGCACCGCGCTCAAGCCATTGGAATAGGTCGGCCGCCTGTTCTCTTAGGCGATCCTGCACATAAATCTTTTCTGCCTGATCCCGGGAAAAGGCGACATCCATACGAGTTAACAGACCGGACTTTAAGTAGTTTTGCCATTCAACCTGGTAGAGGAAGTCCTGGGTAAAAGTCTGATCGCCAAAGAACATCCAGTTATCACCTTCCGCATCCTGAGCCTCTCGCTCCTGCATAAAGGCCCTAAAAGGCGCAACCCCGGTACCCGGGCCTATCATGATCACAGGCGTATCGCCATTTTCCGGCAACCTGAAATTATTATTGTGCTCAACAAACACCTTCACCGTGCCGCCCTCGTCAAGGTGTTTGGCGAGAAAGCCCGAAGCGCCGCCCAGCCTGAGCTTGCCGTCTTTTTCATAGCTGACCAAACCAACCGTCAAATGTACTTCTTCATCAACTTCCGCCTGGCTAGAAGCGATGGAATACAGGCGTGGCGTGATCTTACGTAAAGCATCGACAATTTCCTGTGCACCGAGCTTTGCCGGAGCCTTAGCCACTATGTCAACAACCTGATGATTGGCAGCATATTCGCGCACGGCATTTTTATCTTCCAGCAATGCCAAAAGCTCTTTATCACCGGATACCTTGGCCCAAAACTCGACAAAGGCGGGAGAAGTTTGGGTAATTTCCAAGTACCCAATCAAGGCATCGGTTAACGACAGGCTTTGCTCCTGCCCGGCAACCTTAATGGTAACCTTGTCATCATTAGCCAAGCCAAGCGCAGAAACCAGCTCAGCCACTAGCTCTGCAGAATTTTCAAACCAGACACCCAGGGCATCACCCGGCTGATAAGTAAGTCCTGACTCACCCAGATCAATTTCAATGTGGCGGACATCCTTATTGGAGTCTCTACCGGTAATTTTTTGACTGACCAACAGCTCGGCCGGATAGGGATTCTGCTTGCTATATTGGCTAACGGCCGAGTCTGAGACGGGTAAACTAACAACGGGCGCCAAAGTCTCCTTGGCTTGTGTCAGCTCATCTTTTAAGCCGTCAACAATATTACTGGTCCAGCTGGCCGCATCTTCATCATAGTCAACATCACAATCGACACGAGGTGCTACCTGCTTGGCCCCCAGGGCTTTTAATCGCTCATCAAAGTCTTTACCCGTCTGGCAGAAAAACTCATAGCTGCTATCACCCAGTGCCAATACGCTGTAACTAAGCTGCTCGAGCTTGGGCGCTTTCTTCGAGTTTAAGAACTCATGAAAGGCAATGGCATCATCGGGCGGCTCCCCTTCACCATTGGTGCTGGCCACTATCAATAGGTGGGTTTCTGATTTCAGGCTCTTGACCTTATAGTCCGCAACATTTTTCAGATTAACCGTAATGCCGGCAGTCTTGGCATTATCGGCTAAGGCTTCGGCAACCCCCTTGGCGTTACCGGTTTGCGAGGCATAAAGAATCGTTAGCACCGAGGATGTTTGCGCCTGAGCCGCGGGTAAAACAGCGACCGATGGCTGTTCACTTTTTGCCGCAAGATAGCCACTTGCCCAGGCAAGCTGCAATGGAGAGAAACTTCCTATTGTCTGCTGAAGGGATGCCAGTTGGTTGGCATCTAACATGGTTTGATTTAAATTTTTCTGCTCTGGCAACATAACCGTCTATTCGCCCATTTCAATTTATAGGGCAAGGATAGACAGTCTTTGTATAATTTAAAAAGAATAGATAACGATTTTTTATTCCAAAAAGGAATTAACAAGTGTTTGTAATTGGCTAAAAATCAAACGGTAAATTTTTACAATTCAAGCAAACTAATTGGCGTGGAAAGCCAGGCTAACAATTGTCATACAGACAAATATGAAACACTCAACTAGTTAACAAAACAAATGCCAAATTATGGGTTGAGTTTATTGATATATAAAATGCAGCACCAGAAATATCACTTAGCTCTACATAGCTTATCAGCAAGCTTAAGGCTGAAAACTACCCTTCCTATATAGAAATAAAAAAGCCAGTTTAAGTAAACTGGCTTTTTAAGGTATAGCCTATCAAGTTAGGCTAAGCTTTCTATTTCTCTTAGAAACGCATGGTAACACTTGCCTGGAAGTATTGGCCTGTTACATCAAATACTTCTGATACCGTGTTGATACCTGTGCCACCGTTGTCGAAACCTTGACCCGCAAATTGAGGTTCTGTGTCAAACAGGTTGCGGATACCAATAGTACCTTCGGCATTGTCGTTAAAGTAGTAAGTGGCAGATACGTCATGGTAAATTTCAGAATCGAAATTATTGAATTCACCTAATGGTTCAAATGTGCTGAAGTTAAAGTTAGCTTCTTCCACCGAGTCAACCGTTTCACCGATATAACGCATTCTCCACGCGAATGACATGTTGTCCATGGTATAGCTAAGGTTTAAGTTGGCGCGATCTTCCGGTGTTAATACCTCACCGGCATAGTCAACTTTTGAACCATCTTCAATGCTAGTCTGAACCCACTCGTCAGTATGGTTCCAAATAAAGTCCGCACCGAATGAACCTGGGCCAATATCAACCTTATAGTTCACTTCCAAATCGAAACCGTTGGTATCGATATTGTTTTCGTTACTGGTACCTGAATGGACTTCTGTTAAGGCACCTTTGTAATCACGAAGTGCATTGCCACCACAGGTCGCATCAAACTCGCTGGCAGGCACATCAAAACAGCGATTCAATACAGTTGTACGAGATGTTGTTGCGATGGCATCTTCTACTGAAACATCATAGTAATCAAGTGTCATTGAAAGGCCATCAACGATTTGCCATACAAAACCAACACTTAAGGTCTCTGCAGTTTCAGCCTTCACATCCGGGTTACCACCAATGGTACCGCCTGTGCTTTGCGCTTCAACCTGCGTTAATTCAAAGGAGCCGTTAGCAGCAACACGCGCAGCCACTTCAGGGATGGTCATACAGTTAACCGCTGCTTGTGACGTATCAGAAGCAGTAATGCCGGAACATGGATCGGTAACCCCTGCAAATGTCTCGCCGCGACCACCAAACAAGTCGGCTACGTTAGGCGTACGAATCGCCGTAGCGGCAGATGCACGTAACATAAAACTGTCTGTTGGCGAATATTGCATGCCAAGGTTCCAAGTAGTATCACCCCCCGTGATTTCATGATCTGAATAGCGCGCAGCAATATCCAATTCCAGATTATCCATAATAGGCAAGATGGCTTCAGCATAAATATCATCGCTGGTAAAGCTGCCATCGGTCGCATCAGACTTATTGGTACTTGAAGAACCTGTTTGCGCCAAATCCCCCGGGTTATAAGAACCTTTCTCCAAACGATGCTCAATACCAAAAGCTACCGCAACATTACCGCCAGGAAGTTCAAGCGGTAATTCACCGGTAATAGAAGCCGCCATAACAAACTGCTCTACCTGACCGCTTGTTTTCGCAGGAGAGCGCACATAATCAACCGCAGCATCAGTAATTGAACCGGCCGAGAATAGATTTAACGGTACACAGCCTTGAATACGCGCCAATTCGCTCGCACATTGCAACTCACCGGTTTCTTCATTGACTTCAACATCAAAGGCTAATGCCGCACGTTCAACATTGATCTGACCGCCATTGTCTTGTCTCTGGTCTGTTTTACCCCAGGAAATATAAGCATTAGCCGCCCAGTTATCATCAATATTCCAGTCAATACCGTTAACGATACGAATAGTGTCACGCTCTAAATCGGTAGAACGAGGGCCAAATTCAACCATACGGCGCACCATAGCAGGAATATTGTCATCCATGGTTAAACCGTCAGCCAACAAGTTTTCGCGTAACAAATCCGGAACCATGGGGTTGCTCATGGCAATACCACCCGTTCCCCCACGATCCGGTAAAAATACGTCATTAGTATTGAATGGTGTAGGCTCGATAGTTGAGTTGTAAGTTTTAGAAGAGTTCCAGTTACCCTCGACAAAGTATTCAACATTATCGCTTACTTCCTGACGTAAATTCATCGCGATGTATTTACGTTCAAGTGGCGTAACCAACTGACGATAATCGGCACGGTTAAAGCGGTTAGTGCCCGTTGGATCTTGGGCAAAGTTAAACGGCGTACCGTCACCATTATAGCCACCGACACGACCTTGGGGGGGATAAGATGAAAAGACAACATCCCTTACTTCATTGCCATTGTCATCCAAAACCACAGCTTCATCAAACTCAGAAAATGAACGGTCTGAAGACTTCAAGCCTTTATCATCATCAAAACCGATCGCGATTGAGGCATTACCTGAATCCCAGACATTACCGGCAGTAACATTAATAGTATACTTTTCACGATCAGACTCTGAAGAAATGCCTGTTTGGGCATTTACCTCTACGCCTTCAAAGTTTTGTCTAGTGATAATATTGACAACACCGGCAACCGCATCTGAACCGTAAATGGCCGATGATGCACTTTTAAGAATATCAATACGCTCAATCATAGAGGTTGGGATGGCATTCAAATCAACCGCATAACCTACAGACGGCGATACACCTGAAACAAAGCGACGACCATTAACTAATACTAGGGTACGCTCTTGCCCTAGCGCGCGTAGTTGCGTGGTATTAAGACCTACACTTGAATTGGTAAATGCCGTATTTGATTGGTCTGAGCTTGCGATTGCAACAGGTGATTGGTTTAGCACATCTGCAACGTTCAAAGCCCCCATTTCCAAGATATCAGCACGTCCAATGGTTGTTACAGGAACAGGTGTTTCCATATCCGTCCGCTTGATACGTGAACCCGTAACTTCGATGCGTTCAACATCTTCCGCACTTTCTTCTGCGGCTAAAGCAGGTGCCGATACCGCAATACCAGCACTTGCACCAAATAGCATGGCCAGTCGAACAGACTTGGCAATTCGAGAATTGTTAAACATATATGTCTCCCTGAGAGTTTATAATTTTTTATCTGATAATTATTCTCTTATCGAGAGACAAACTAACGCCATTAGCCAGCTCGAACACCAGCCATTACGCCAATGGCCCAATTCGTGTGATAAATGGTAGACATTAGGGTTTAGATGGCATTTATTTGTTAGTTAAAAGTGAGATTCATTAATAAATACTGTTTTAATGCCATTGTAACACCTTGATTTTACTGAACTTAAAAAGTTCAATTGTAAAGAAGCGTAAAATTACAAAATGATATTTGCTTTTTGATGATAAATTAATGAATAATCCAGTGCAGGTTCATAAGTATTACAATAATGTTCGCAGACTACATTAATAACATCCCCAATCGCAAATTTTGGCTAGCCAATATCATTTTTTGGTTAATTTTGAATACTATTGCTGCCTCTCATAGCTACCGCATGAGTATTCACTATGAGCGCCCTGCCATCTGGCTAGACATCTGGTTGGAATATTTACCCTGGTGGGGCAACTGGGCGATTATTGCTCCCCTGATCATTGCATCCACGGCAGTAAATAAAATTGATACCAGGCATTTATTCAACTTTATCCTTAAAAACCTGGTTGTAATGGCATTGATTTTCAGTTTGTACTGGGGCTTAACCATAGTTGAAGTGTCACTGATCAATACGGGGGAGATTTCACTGGACGAACTGTCAAATGCCGTAAACCGATTATTGCTCAGCCCGCTTCATATGGACTTTTTGGTATATATGGCAGTCTTATGCTCCGGCTATGCCTTCTCTTATTATAAGAGCGCTCAGCAACAGGCAACGCAGAATGAGCAATTGTCAAAACAGTTGCTTGAAGTCGAACTGCAATCTCTTAAGTCTCAACTCAATCCTCATTTTCTTTTTAACACCCTAAATACCATTTCAGGCTTGATTCGGCTGGACAATAAGCCAAGCGCAATAAAGGCGCTTAGTGAGTTGAGCCTGATGCTAAGAAAAGTATTGGAAAACCATAACAACCAGCTCATCTCTTTGAAGCAAGAAATCGACTTTATTAATAGCTATTTAACCATTCAAAAGATGCGCTTTACCAACAAGCTGGATACCAAGATCAATGTGGATGAAGATTGCCTGGATGCACAAATTCCCTTTATGCTATTACAACCCTTTGTCGAAAATGCTGTTCAGCATGGTTCACAGCTGGAGAGCAATAAAAATACGTTGGAATTGGACATATATAAAAAACAAGGTAATTTGTTGATCAGGTTAACCAATAAAGTCCCTGAATCGGAAGTCCATAAAGGTTTTGGCATAGGTTTAAAGAACTGTCGAGAGCGCATGAAAAAGCTCTATACAGACAAATTCTCGTTAACGCAAACCAAACTGGATAACGGTTACTTTCAAATATTTTTATCTATACCTTTTGGAGCAGGGCATGATTAAGGTACTCATCGCCGATGATGAATATTTAGCTCGGGAAACAATCAAGCTTTTATTAAAAGATCAGGCAGATATAGCGGAAGTATGTGAGGCCGAAGATGGCAACCAGGCCTTGCAGCTGATTCAACAACAAAAGTTTGACCTGGTGTTTTTGGATATCCAGATGCCGGGGAAAACAGGCATACAGCTGGCGGAAAAACTCTCTCCCGAAACTGTCGTAGTATTTGCCACAGCCTATGATCAATACGCCATTGAGGCCTTCGATCTAAACGCCATAGACTATGTGCTTAAGCCATTCGATGACGAGCGCTTTTATCAAGCGCTTGAAAAGGCCAAAAAGCAGATATCAAACAAGGTTGCGACCGATTTTAAACAGCTAAGTTTGCTTATTCAGCAAATGAACGAAGAAAAGGAAAAAAAGTATAAAACACGATTAATAGTGAAAGAGCCGGGTAAAATCAAATTAATCGAAATAGACCAGATAGATTATATTACCGGCGCTGGCAACTATGCCGATGTCTACCTATTTGGCGGCAAGCATATACTCCATCGCGAAACACTTACCTCGTTGGAAAAACAGCTGGATCCCGCTGTTTTCATTCGAATTCATCGCTCCTCCATTGTCAGGAAAGCCAGTGTCAATGAACTTAGGGCCAATGACAATGGTGATTATACAGTCATCTTAAAAAGCGGACAGCAACTGACCCTATCCAGGCGAAATAAAGACAAGCTAGAAGAACTTATTAGCGAGCGCTGATTTAACTGAATTGCTCTTTAAAGAAAGGTTCTCGGGGTGAATAATCACCCCGAGTAGCATTCGTAGTAGTTAGGATTGACAGATCATAGACACCACTTTGCTAGAATCGATCAAATTAAAAGTAAGTAGCCCAAGGAGTATTTAGAGACACTTATAATTTTGATCCTCTCCAGTATGTCAGTAAAGATTTTAAAAGTCTGGCCCTTGGGACGAAGTGGCGAATTCAGGTGACAAGAGGTATAAAAATCCATGTCTATGGCGTCAACCTCTAGCATACGACAGCAAATCACTCCCAAAATAACGGCTTGTATTACTTTTATCAGCCAGATAGTTAATTGAAGTCTATACTATATCCATAATCGACATCTAAAACCTGTTTTCAGGGGAAAACGGATCCAATAACAGGTTATAGTAAAAAAGAAGGTCTGTCATGAAGAAGCACACTATGACACAGCGCTTCATTATTCCGCTATCTGCCTTTTTGCTTATCGTTGCCATATTGATCATTTACGCCCTGCCAACATTTATCGAGCAAAGGGTGATCAGTTCCGCGACTCAAGAAGCGGTCACCACGGTTAAACAGTTCAAAACCATTCGCGGCTATTACACTAAGAATGTGATCACTAAGGCCAAAGCCTTCGGCATGTCACCACACTTTGAGCACAAGGATGACCCTAACAGGCTGCCCTTGCCGGCCACAATGATCCACGAACTCAGCCAACAACTGTCAAAAGCAGGTACCAACTTAAGCTTGTATAGTAAATACCCCTTCCCTAACAGGGCATCCCGTCAGCTGGATGATTTTCAGACGCGGGCATGGCAATCCCTTTCACGCAATGCCAAACAAGTGTTCAGCGAACAGGTTGAGCGCAATGGCAAGCCCTATATCAGGGTGGCCGTTGCAGACACCATGCAGGCCCAGGGATGTGTAAACTGTCATAACAATCATCCTCTAACCCCAAAAAACGACTGGAAGCTTAACGACGTGAGAGGAGTGCTTGAAGTGGTAAAACCTTTGGAAGAGGTCTTTGCGATGACAACTTCAATTCGGATCTACATTATCCTGGGGACCATTGCCATTATGTTTGTGTTTTCAGCTATAATGATCTTCCTATTTAGAAAAGTTGTCTTAGAGCGCACTAATAGACTTAACCGCTCACTGTCAATCCTTGCCGAGGGTAAAGGGGATCTCACCACACAAATTGACATAGGCGTAGAAGATGAAGTTGGCGATGTAGCAATAAAGTTTAATAATTTCTTAACCACTTTCAGAAACTTAATTACATCAATTGTCGAAACGGCAAAACACCTTGAAACTTCTGTCAAAAGTGTTCTACAAGCGACCGAAGAAATCAATCGTAAGATCGCGGAGCAAGAAGGGCAAACAAACTCCATTGCAACAGCCATCAACCAGGTGACCGCCAGCATAAAAGACATTACATCAAATGCCGAGGACGCTGCCGATAACACACTTAAAACCGACCATGCACTGGTATCCGCCAGGGAAGAAATGAATAAATCGGTTGAGAATATCGCCACCTTATCAAACAACATGTCGGAGTCAGTGACAGTGATTGATAAGTTAAGCTCGGAAAGTCAGGAAATCGGCGTAGTGCTTGATGTCATCAAGTCCATTGCAGAACAAACCAACCTGCTGGCACTTAATGCCGCCATAGAAGCTGCACGAGCAGGCGAACAAGGCAGGGGCTTCGCCGTCGTCGCCGACGAAGTCAGGGCCCTGGCCCATAGAACACAGCAGTCCATTGATCAGATACAGGGGACGGTCAACTCCTTGCAGGAAATAGGGGCAGAGGCCGTGGATAAGGTTACCGGGGGAAGGAGTCTCACGGCTCAAACGGCAGAATTTGTTGAAAGCATGTCAGAGCAATTAAATTCTGCAATCGAACTAGAACATGGCGCAAACGAATCTGTTGGTAATATTGCCGATGCCATGGAGCAGCAATACAATGTTTCAGAGGAAATGGACAGAAACATAGTGCATTTGCGAGATCTGGCCAATGAGTCGATGAAAGAATTGGAAAATATGGTAAATTTGTTAGAACAGGTCAATGCGGACACGCAACAGCTAACAGATGAACTTTCTAACTTTAAAGTCTAAGAATGAACAAGGCAGTCAGCCTGACGGATGACTGCCTTAGATATAATATTTCCTCTAAAAGTGCAGCACAGCGCCTGCATAAACGCCATCAAATTCCAGATCTGTATAAATATCGTCTAAGTCTTCCAACTCCAACTTCACCGAGCGGTAGCCAAGAGTTAGGTTCAAATCAACGGCCCAATTGTCAACCAACTCATAGCTTAAGCCCGCTTGATAATCCAAAATGGTATGATCATCGAACGATAAAAAATTACCTTCCGCGTAGATATTTAATCCTGTTAGCGGCAAGCCGATCATGGTTGAAGCATACAGCATGGGGATCATACCGGATAATGATTGCTTGGCAGTCGTTGGCGAGTCCCCTTTGGTAGCAACGGTAATATCACTGTCAAGATCGCGCGCAGAAATACCAAAGTCAAAAGAAAAGAGCCCATTGTCAAACAATTCATAATACAGGGTATAGTCGACATAGCTCATATCAAAGATGGAATCAACGGCGGTCCCCTTGGTGAAGGTTTCACCGGCAAAATCAAAGTCACTGGTCAGCACGGTAGAGCCGTCGGTGTCCAGATTGGTCATTGAGACCTTGGCATTGGGAATAAGGGGGAGCGGGTGCTCAACGGCGATAAAAAAGCTGCCCTGCTGCTCATCTTTAAGATTAAAGTCGGTTTGGCCGCCTGATTCGCCAAAGATGCCATCAACACTGTTGTCCCAGACCTGGCCGCCAAGATATAGGCCAATCGTATCCGCCTGTACACCCGCTGACAGCAGAGCAGCCATTCCAGCTGCAATCACTGATTTTTTCATTTTATTTTATCCCTGACTAAGTAATTCATTTAAATCAATTAATGCCGCATTGGCACGTGATATATAATTCGCCATCACTAAAGAGTGGTTGGCCAATATGCCAAAACCGTCACCATTAAGAATCATCGGACTCCAAACCGCTTGCTGGCTGGCTTCCAATTCACGAATAATTTGCTGCACACTTACTTTAGCATTTTTCTTGGCTAAGACATCACCAAAATCTATTTCGATTGCACGTAAAAAGTGCAGTAATGCCCAGCATGCTCCTCGTGCTTCATAAAACTCATTGTCAATTTTCCACCAACTGGTTTTTAACTCCATGCTACTGGCGTTCGCCGTCGATTGCTGCGCAACATTATCGCCGGCCAAATCTATGTTAAGTTGATCCCGCCCGACACTGGCACTTAAACGCTGTGAATAGCTGCCCATGCGCTTGGTCACTTCCTTGAGCCAGCTGCGCAAGTTGTCGGCTCGCGCATAAAATTGAGCAGACTGGGTATTAACATCCGCCAAGTCTTTGCGATAGGCATACAAGGCCTTAATCGCCTTGCCATATTCCCCTTCCGAACTGGGCATTGCCCAGCTGGTATGATCGATATTCAAGTTTGGATGGGCAATTTTCAGGTGTTGATTTTCAAGGGACTGTGACTGGGAACGGCTAAATTCCTGCCTCATTACCAGGGCCATATCCCGCACCATTTCCAAGACGCCAAATTCCCAGGAGGGAATATTATCCAGAAATACTGAGGGCGGCAGTGCATCATTAGACAGGTAGCCACCCGGCTTATCTAACAAGGTTTCTGTCACCCGGATCAAGGTTGTGGTCGTGGTATAACCGACCACAGGTTGAACATTTTCTGCCGTCGCATCTGAGGTGACTTCGGCCTTGATATCGATAAGATCTGGTTCAAAGCTCCAATAAACACCAATAAGATAAAAAATAAAGAAAATGCTAACAACAATATAAATTATCGTTTTAGCAGAAAAATTGACCTTCATGGCAAGCTCCTAATGATGGTGATGTTGCATTTTTTTAATGCTTTGCACGGGTAATTGAATAATCAAATCATCTTGATCGGCAAAATGTAGTGTCACTGAAATGGTGTCTTTATGCTTAAGGGGCTGCTGTAAATCAAAAATCATTAAATGAAAGCCCGATGGCTGCAACACCACTTCTCCATGCGCCTTGATAATCAGTGATTGGCGCTGCTGCATTCTCATCATGCCGTCAGCCATTATATGCTCGTGTATTTCAATTCGCTTTGAAACATCACTGCTTGCCCCTGTCAAAATCAGCACTTTTTCACTGTTATTTTTAAGTGTCATATAGGCCGATGAAACCTTGGTTCCCGGAATAGTTTCACGCACATAGCCATCACGAACAATAATTTCCTGCGCCTTAACAGAACCGGCAAGAATAGCTGAAACCAGGCTGCAAAATATTACGGCATAATAAATAATTTTCATATCATCTATACTTCCCTATTTAGAAATACTAAGGTGTTGCTCTGCTATTGTAACTAAGCTAGAACAAAATGGATAACTTAATTCTCACTCAAGAACAAGATGGCCTGCTCACCATAACATTGAACCGTCTTGACAAAAAAAATGCTCTAAACTCAAAAATGTATCAAGATCTTGGTGAATTATTTAACTCTGCCAAGCAAAATAGCAATATTCACTGTGTACTGGTTCAAGGCGACGAAAACTGCTTCTGTGCCGGAAATGACCTTCAGGATTTTATCGACAGCGCCGAAAGTGGCGATCTTGCCGCCCTAGGCTTTGTTAAAGTTTTATCTAATTTCGATAAACCTTTGGTTGCCGCCGTTGCCGGAGCCGCGGTCGGCATAGGCACCACCTTATTGCTACATTGTGACATGGTCATTTCAGCCAACAATAGTAAGTTCAAGCTTCCCTTCACTCAGCTGGGACTCTGCCCCGAAGCAGGTTCGAGTCTGCTATTGCCTATGCGCATCGGCCATAGCAAGGCGTTTGAATTACTGGTACTGGGTAAACTCTTTAATGCCGAAGAGGCATATCAATATGGCATAGTAAATCAGGTTTGTCAGCCTGACGAGTTACTCGAGCGAGCTAAGGAAGTCGCACTCGCTATTACCCAATTACCTTTTGACTCAGTAATGACAAGTAAAAAACTTATGCGCCAGGCAAGCCAGGCCGTTTTGCCTCAGATCATCGAAAATGAAGGCCAAGAGTTCTCTCGCCTTATGAAGACGGAAGACTGTAAAAACATTCTTGCCCAGTTTTTTAACTAACCCCGCTGATACGAAAAAGCTGACCACTTACCCCTGGTTCAGCTTTTTTCCATTTCCATATGATTGGCTAGCCTTGATAGGCATGCTTTTGTTTATCCCTTGTCACCAACCAGATAACACCGGCAATAAGGAAAAGTGGCCAAAACATACCTATGGTTAGCATGGCCAGAGCCCCCAAGCTTAACAAAGCGATAAAAATAACCGAACCAAAGACACTTAAAATAATCGCCAGAGCCAAGACAACCAGTAGAACAACAACCAGTGCTGAAACACTAATGGCTTTTAATGGTTCAATCAATTCATTGCCCATATAAACATTAACGTCCAGCAACTCAACAACGCTCAGACCAAGTACATAGGTCAGAAAAAGTGTCGCAACAATGGCCAAAACCAAAGATTTAAAAAATGACATGAATCCCCCTCGACTCGTTACTTAAGATGCTCCGTTTAATACCTGCTGTTTGGCATTAGTAAGCTGGCAACTAAATAGGCAACACCGGTAGCTACAGGAAAGCTGATCAAGGCGACTATTGCGCCTGCTCTGACAAGCAATCTGGGTACATCATAGTGCCTGGCAATACCGGCACAAACTCCGGATAATTTTTTGTGTGTCATATCTTTAGCTAATGTCTTGTTTACCGAATAGTTACGATCATAATTCATGTTAAAATTCCTCATTACTGCGCTGGTATCCCTAGAGGCTGTTTATCTTTCGCGGTTAATTTTTGTTCGAGATAAAAGCGTTTTAGTCGCGGCGAGCAGTGTGTAGCCTAGTTATTCTAAGTAAATACTGCTCAACAAAGAATGCCAGTACAGGAGTCAAACATATAGCAATCAACAGCGTCCATGAAACCATTGCTATCTCCGCCTAGCCGCTAGCCGTTAACGACTTTTTTCTTAAGTTGTTCCAGCTCCTGCTCAACATCATCGTTCGTTTCAAGTGCTCTGAACTGGCTATTCAGGTCTTGGTTTGATGTCATGTCGTAAGCTTCAATCTGGGCTTCCACCTCGTCTATCTTCTGCTGATAACGTTCAAACTTGCCAATGGCTTCATCAATATTATATATCGCAGCCTTTTCCCTCACTTTAAGGCGTACTTCTGCCGACTGCTGACGTAAAACATAGGCCTCCTGGCGACGTTTGGCTTCGGCCAGTTTGTCCTGTAAGCTTTGGCCATCATCCTGAACCTGGCCAAGAAACTCATCCAATTGCTCTAGCTGTTCCTGTAGCTCTGTTACCTTTTGATTGTTCTTGTGCTTTTCCGTTAACGCCGACTTGGCAAGATCTTCCCGGCCTTTACTTAGTGCCAGCTCGGCTTTTTGTTGCCAGTGTTCAACACTGGATTCCAACGAGCGCAATTGGCGCATCAAGGACTTCTTTTCTGCAATATTCTTGGCAGCCGTGGTTCTGACTTCCACCAGAGTTTCTTCCATCTCCTGAATAATCAGGCGGATCATTTTTTCCGGATTTTCCGCCTTATCCAGCATGCTGTTAATATTGGCATTGATGATATCTGTGAAACGTGAAAACATACCCATAATTAAGATCTCCTATTCATCTTCCGATGTGTTGTCATTATGATTTGGTGATTTGGCTACAGCTGTTTTTTCTTGTTTTTCAACAGACTGACTGTCCACTGAAAACCAGGTTAACGCACTATCAATAGAAAAATTTTCAACATCTTGAGTAATCGACTGCTGAATCTGAGCACTCAGGTTCTGAGCCACTTGCTGGCTTTGCGCAAGGATCATTTTCGCCATCGCCGTTTCCAAAGAAGACTCCTGTGCGCTGGCATTGACACTCAACATTAATCCCAAGCCGGCTACCATAGAGGCCATAATACTTTTACGCGTTAAATTACTCATTTTGATGTCCTTATAAATCTGCTAATAAAAAGTTACCTAACAACTTCTTTTCTTGGTTTAACTATTACAATCCTTGTGCCAACCCAGAAATATTTTTTATACCTTTGATAAATAAGAGGTTATTAACATATACAAGTATCACCACCAAGTGCCGACATAATATGTCGCGCGATAAATTGGTAAATTTAGCTAACGACTTGGTGAATTTAACCAAGCTGAATTTTGATTATGGTTAACAACTAAAATCTTGTCGACAGGCTCATGTATTGGCAGGAAAATGGAGGTATTAGATTTAATGTGGCAAAATTTACGCTGCCACTACCAAGCAAATAGTGGCAATCATATTAGTAGGTACTGGCCTAACAAAGAAAAGGAAACTAGTTTGTCACCACGGGCAGTTCTGTCCTTGTTCCCCACTCACTCCAGGAGCCATCATATACGGATATTGATTGATAACCGCACAACTCTGCCGCAAGCGCCAAGATACAGGCGGTAACGCCTGAACCACAGCTCATTATCAGTGCCTGTTCATGCATGGCAACAGACTGATAAATTGCAACCAGCTTTTCTTTAGGTAAAAAGCTGCCCCTATCCAACAATTGGCCAAAAGGTAAATTTTTTGAGCCTGGCATATGGCCACTCCTTACTCCCTGCCTTGGCTCTTTAGCCTGACCCGAAAACCTGGCTGAGGCTCTGGCATCCAAGATCACACAAGTATCGTCTTCTAGCGATTCCAGCACTTGGCGGGTATCGCTAAAATAATCGGGATTATAGCTGGCTTGAAAGTCACCTGTAGCTGTTTGGCTAGTGTTATTGGCTTGCTCTACTGGGTAGCCGCCGTTTATCCAGGCGGGGAGTCCGCCATCCAGCACGGCAATATTATGATGGCCCATGGCCTTAAACATCCACCAGGCCCTGGCACTGGAAAATACGCCGAAGCTGTCATAAACAATTACCTGGCTGTCGTTGTTTATTCCAAGCAGCCTGGCCTGATGCTGAAACTGTTCAGCGGATGGCATGGTATGGGGAAAAGCGGCGCGGCTATCGGAAAAGTCTGTTTCCAAATCAAATCGTCTGGCATTAGGTAGGCTAACGTCAGGCCATTGAAACTCAGGTTTAGTCATATTGCCGACAGGCTGAATACTTGCGTCTAGGATAATGAGATCAGATTGTTCAATTGACTGAGCCAATTGTTCAGGAGTGATCAGCTGTGTGTATTTTTTTTTCATACTAGGTTGTTATCAATAGCGATTCTAATAACAAACTAGCGAATTTTTTATTTCCTGTATAGTTAAAGTAATTAAAAAGAAAGCGGATAGACTAAAGCGCATCCGCTTCTAAAAACTGGCTGTCCTTGCTGTCATTTTGCTGGCATTCATTTTCGAATAAACCGACCACAAAGGACGCGGCAAGCATACATACCCCAGGCAGCATCATTAAGGTAAAAATGGTTGATAAACTAAGCATAATGAATATTCTCTATTCCACTTCTGTTTCTTGTTGTTTTTTAACTTCTGTTTTAGCTAGTAGCGTTTCCGGCTGCTTGACTAAAACTGGCGCACGCATGGCATGAATAGACACCTGAATATCACGTTTGATTTGTGAATCAAGCTCCAACTGTACCTTGGCGACGTTTTGTAAAGTTAAGGCCTTAGCCGCTTGCTCTAGATTGACTTCTTCATTGGCCTGAGCCGAAAGGGGAATCACTCCCAAGGTTAGTACTGTTGCAATTAGTGTTTTCATCATAGCTCTCCACTTTGTATTACTAGTTAAGTTGCAATAACTAGTACAAAGGTTGTGCCACTTAGTAATAAAAACCTCAACACATTGAAAAATAATATAATTTATTTTTTATGAGGGTGTTAGGGTAAAAGGCAACTCACCCTAAGCAACTGCCAATTAGCTAAAACAACCATTTATTGGTAAAAAAAGTTAACGAATTGTAAAAATGGAAAATACTGTGGTGACAATGGCATCCCTATATCGGGACACCTATTCCCGATATAGGGACATTTAGCTTCAGCCAACCTTGGCAAAGGCATCAAACAAGACTTTTGCTCCCTGGTTTTCTTTAGCAGAGTTTTCACTCAGGTAGCGCCTGAACTGTTTGGCGCCCGGCAGGCCATTGCAAAGGCCCAGCATATGCCTGATCACGTGCCAGGAGCGTCCCCCCTGCTCTACATACTTTTCAATATATTCCGCCATGGCCTCAATGATTTGCCCCCTTGAAATAGCGGTTTTTTCTTGCTGCCATATCGCCTGATCGGCCTGAGTCAGCATATAGGGGTTCTGATAAATCTCTCTTCCTATCATTACACCATCAATATGAGTCAAGTGCTCATTGGCTTCCGCCAGAGATTTTATACCGCCGTTAATGGATATTTCCAGGCGTGAAAAGTCCTGTTTAAGCTGGTAAACCCTATGGTAATCAAGTGGTGGTATTTCTCTGTTTTGCTTGGGACTTAAACCGCTAAGCCAGGCCTTTCTGGCGTGAACAATAAAATGCTGACAACCGGCTGCGCTGACAATATCGATAAACTCATGCAGAAACTCATAACTGTCTAAATCATCAATACCAATGCGTGACTTCACCGTAATGGGAATTGAAACCGCATTTTGCATTTGCTCAACACACTCAGCCACCAGTTTGGGCTCTGCCATCAAACAGGCACCAAAGCGGCCATTTTGCACCCTGTCTGATGGGCAACCGACATTAATATTAATTTCGTCATACCCTTGCTGCTCGGCAATCTTTGCGCATTCGGTCATGGCAACGGGATCACTGCCTCCCAGTTGCAGGACAACCGGGTGCTCTTCATCATTAAAGGAAAGATAGTCACCCTTACCAAATAATATCGCTCCCGTGGTGACCATTTCGGTATACATCACGGTTTTTTGAGACATTAAGCGGTAAAAATAGCGACAGTGTCGATCTGTCCAATCGAGCATCGGAGCAATTGATAGTTTGTGATCAATTTTGGATTTTTTCATTTTTCCTCGCAGGCCTTGTTTTATATAGGTTCAGCATAAAAAAACCTAAATTCTTCACAATGTAAAATAGTTTGTTTTTTACTCAAAAAAGTCCCCAAAAGGGACCCCAAATGTATTTCAGGACCCTCTATAGGCCCCCTGAATTTTTCAGCTAGGAGTAAAAAAGTGGCGTATTTTACCATAGAAAAAATTAACAGTACCAACAACCAAGGAAAAATAAAGACACGATATAAAGCTAATGTTAGAGAGAAAAGCTTTGGCAAAGTGATCTTTAGCAAAAGTAAAACATTCGACTATAAAGCAGGAGCAACTAAGTGGGCTAAAGACTTAATACATTCAAGAGAGCATGGCGAAACACTCGCTGACAAACAACTTATGACTACGACGGTAAAGGAATTAATTGAAAGATATACCGAAAAAAGCTGCGCTTCGAATAAACCACTAGGCAGGTCTGCTAAGGCCTCACTAAAACAAACGACACGATATCCGCTAGGCAAAGTACGACTAGTTGATCTGACTTCACAACATATTGTCGATTTTTGTTACGACCGCTTAAACGCTGAAACTAAGCCGAAGCCGCAAACGGTCTCTGGCGATATATCCTGTCTCCGCAGTGTTCTAATACATGCCAAAAGCATGTTTAATCTTGATATAGATGATAGAACCATTATTGAGTCATACCCAACACTTAAACGTTTAAGGCTAATTGCAAAGTCAGACAAGCGGAGCAGACGCTTAGTAAGTTGTGAATTCGAACAAGTGCTAACCGTCTTAAGGCACTATCAACAACGTGACGAAGTTCAAATTCCATTTGCTGATTTATTCGAAATGTCAGTATTAACGTGTCTACGAATATCTGAGCTTTGCCATCTCGAATGGAAAAACTTAATCCCTGAAAGGTCGTTGATCCTTGTTAAAAACCGCAAGCACCCGACGCAAAAGCTTGGTAACGATATGCTTTTGCCACTCCTTGGAGAAGGACGAGCTCTCGAAATTATTCAAGCACAACCTAAAGTTGGTAGGTATATATTCCCCTTTAACTCTCGAAGCGTCACAGCGGGGTTTCGTCGTGTTATTCGGCGACTAGGCATAACCGACCTTCAGTACCGAGATCTTCGCCGAGAGGGTTGTAGTGCACTTATTGAAAAAGGGTTTTCACTCCCACAAGTTGCAGCGGTGTCAGGCCATAAAGACTTAAAAATTTTACATGATATTTATGTAAACGTTTTTCCGGATTCATTAATCAAGTTGGAAAAAGCACGTCGATAATTGTGTAAAAGATAAAAAATATGATAGGCGGCTCTATAGCGGCCTAACCAACTTATCTAGCCCCGAAACCTAGTCCTAAAGTTCTATAAGTGAAACAAACAATACATTGATGCAGGAACAGAAAATATCCCTACAATAGGTAACCGTCTTTAATAAATAAGAGGGTTACCAAGTGATTAAATCTAAAATAGAAGTTACACCACGCCAAAGTAAACCAGGAACTATCTATCGCGGCCGAGTACGCTTATGGCACAAAGGAGAGAAACAGCCATACTTTCAATACTCGGAAAATTTCAAATATCAAAGCGACACTATGTGTTGGAGAGAAAGCGTGCAGGCTGCACTTGATAATGGCGAATGTATCAAAGCGCTTCTTTACAAGTAAAGAAGCTCTATAAGTGAAACAAACAATACTTTGATGCAAGAACAGAAAGTATCCCTACAATAGGTAACCGTCTTCAATAAATAAGATGGTTACCTAATGATAAAACACAAAACAGAAGTCACACCACGCACAAATAAATCAGGCACTATAACTGTTTTTCGTGGACGGGTGCGCTTATGGCGTAAAGGAGAGAAAAATCCATTCTTCAACTATGACGAAATCTTTAATTACCGAACAGATGCCGATAATTGGCGAAACGATGTAAGAGCTGCGCTAAAGAAAGGTGACTGTATAAAACGCTTCTGCACAAGCAAGCTTCCTGTAGCAGACCTTGTGAATAAAACTCTTGAAGTTCGCGCTAACTCGCTAACGAAGCAAGAACTAAGCGGCATAAAGATGATCTTGAAGTTTCCTATCTCAGAAGTTCCGCTTCACAAACTAACGCTAAACGACATTGTTCAATACGCAAGAGATTTGACTATAAGCGGAACCAGAAAACCACAGACTGTTTGCTGGTATATCAATATGATCAGCTATATGTTAAAGCATGCAAAAGCGAGCTGTCGCATACCTGTAGATAATACTTGTGTAAAAGAAGCTTGGGATGCACTTTGGGAGGAGGAGTTGATTGATGAATCAGGGGTTAGAACAACCGTTGTCAATAAGGGCAATGATGCAACTATACTTGACGAGTGTGACATATATGAGAGTCGGCCTAATGCCATATACCCTTATTCAAAGATATTCGAATTCTGTATCGTTCAGGCACTTCGACGAGCAGCATTACCTCTTATCCAAGTAAAACATTTAGACTTCGACAAGAACTTAATTTATCTCTCCAAACATCGCAACCGCAAAACTAATAAAGGCGAACCCCAATGGTCTCCACTTCGCCCAGAGGCTAGAAAGATATTAATGCAGATGGGCTTTGGACCAGACAGTAATCACTCGCGTGAAACTTATATATTTCCGTATGATGTAGACAAGTTGTCATCAGGGTTTCGTGAAATATTTAATAACGCGGGTCTACCTCATCTGCAATTTAGAGACTTTCGCCGCACAGGAATAAGCCGCCTAGATGCTGATGGTTTTAGCCGAAGTGAAATTGCATCCATTTCAACTCATAGTGAAAAAAGCCGTACGCTTGAAGATCATTACTTAAAAACACCAGTAGTCGAAACATCTAAAAAGCTACAAGAAAAGTATGGTAAAGAAAGTGAAGCTATCGACGGTAATAATGTTGTACCCTTCCCCAATAATATTGAGATACAGGAAAAACAATTTAATAAGGTTTGGGCTGCATCGACTACAGACTTCCATGAGTTAAAAGCGATGATAGATAATTAAAAATCTCAGCCCTCCTGTAGTGTTGCTGAGTACTTAATATAATCCCGGAAAACTATATATAATCGGATCTTCAGGGATTTTCATCTGCAAGTTATTGCAGAAAACCTCGCATAAACGCCTTAATTTATAGGACTTAGAACAAACAAGAATGAACACGTTCCTGCAATATATGGCAGGAAACAGTCGTCTCGGCAAGACCGCAGTGAGTATGAAACTCTGCGAGGAATAATACGCAGTGTAACGAAGTTATGTTTTTTGACAGTGTTTGATTCGGCTGTATTCTTTTTCCATGAATGAACCACTCATCGAAATATATAACTCTCCTAAGATCGTCGATTTGTGGCGAATGAAAGAAGAGTGCCATCAATACTACAAAGGTTGTTTTGACCGCTTTAAACGCGGAGAACAATTCTACCCTTTGGGCTTTGCTCGGACTGACTACCCGAATATAGCTTATTTATTGATGCGCACTCTTTATTCTCTCAATAATAAAGATGTCTTGGACAGCGAGAGAAGGTATCTTTTACGTTTACATTTCAACAAGCACTTCGAAGTTGTTCCTGTTTGGAATGCTGACTGGTCAAGGCATTACTACATACCCAATTTTTGGGAGCTATGGCAACCATTTCACGTACATAGTGTTATAGCAGTCGAAACCCGCAGAGAAGGAACACGAAAGCACCGCTATGCTGTGCTTGAATCTAACGAAGCAATCTTAATGGATTCAGCATTCTTTTTAAGGCAAGCACGTCAAAGCTACACTGAGCTCATATTCCCAGAGAAGCTATACAGGGCAGATTGGCAGTTAGCTTTACACAGAGAAATTAGCAATTTCTATAAAGAGCCTAGCTTAAAGCCACGATCTTCAACAGAAGCGACTATTCTTTCATTCCCTTCCACAACAAAATAACTTTTGCATTTAAACAATGAAAAAGGTGTTTTTATTTGAAATTGACGCTTTGGAGTTCCAAAGTCTCTCTTGTCGACACACTCGCGAGTCAGAACAACGAGAGAAGGCTTGGAAACTACAGAGCAATATAAGGCGCCATAACACTCTGTATTAAGGATACTTCTCTCACCTGTTCATTTATCGACTGCTCTTTAACAATTTGGACTTATCTTCTTTTTTGAAAGCTGGCTATAAAACTAAGTGTTTTATGCAACGCTATGCCAATCGGCGGCTAAGCTGTGCTTGTCATTCATTATTGAGAGGTATCAAAAATGGCAAATAACAAAAAGAAGTCATATGATGAAAAAGAACGATTGCTTTGGGGTTTGATCGTATACGCAGGGTTATTAAAGCAAGCTGATATGCCTTTACTTGGCATACCCGCTAACACGGCAGGTAACTGGAAAAAGAAATATGAGAAAGATTTGTATTTATTGAACGGTATGATCGACCTATTACTAGTGGATGACACTCATCCATAGTGAACGAGATAATTTTCCAAAAACGTCAAATATATTTTATATACCCTAGTTTCACTTGCCAGATTTGTTTAAGCGAACGCAATCAACTCTGGCCATCGTTTACGTGAAGGTTAGTAAGACACCAGCGGTCAAGATGATAAACCTCGCTAACACAATCAAGTGCTGGTGTCGTACAGGCCCACAATGTGGAAACCGCGCAGGTCTAAGTCGTTATGGGGAAAGTAACTGAGTGGTTGTTGCAAGTGTCACTACCGCTGCTACTTGTTGGGTAAATTTGCCAGTAATAAGTATCATATGTTGATGCTAAAAACGATTGGATAACGATAATTATAGTCGGTATTGGTAAGCGTTAGCGAATAGCACAAAGCTCCCCCTTACCAAGCTTTGCTGATAAAAATAACCACCCAACATTAAGGTAAAGCCAACGGTGGCCCGCGTGGTAGTAGCTGACTTGGTAGCATTTCCAGCACCACCATTTTTCCCGAGCACTCAGGGCAAATATACACCAGCTCTTTTACTGCTAAGTCATCTCGTTCGCTAGTTTCTATTGGCTTAGGCATTGACACGTTAAGCAATTGTCGCGCTTTGTTGAGGTACTTTTTACAACCAGAGTTCGACACTAAACCATAATGCCTAATGCGATGAAACCCAGAGGGCAATACATGGAGCAGGAATCGCCTGATAAACTCATTAGGCGTTAGCGACATGGTGCGATAACGCTGCCCAGTCTTTTTACGGTAATTTTTCCAGCGAAAGCTCACCAGATCATCATCCATGTTAACCAGACGGCTGTTAGACATAGCCACTCGGTGAGTATAACGAGAGAGGTAAGCGAGTACCGCTTCTGGCCCAGCAAAGGGACGTTTGGCATAAACGACCCATTCATATTGCTGCTGTAAATGAAGCCAACGGGTAAATTCGCCCTCATCTTCGAGCTTTTGACTGTCACCGAAGAAGGCTAACTCACCTTGCTGATAGAGTGCTCTTAGCCGTTCAAGGTAGCGTCGTCTAAAGTAACGGGATAATACACGTACAGGCAGGAAAAAGCCTGAGCGGCAGGATACCCAGTGCTCTCCATCAAGTGATATGCCACCGCCTGGCACAATGCCATGAACATGTGGGTGATGCGTCATCGCAGAGCCCCATGTGTGAAGCACAAAGGTCACGCCTAAACGTGCACCTACCCGCTTGGGATCGGCACCAATCGTCAGCACGGTTTCTGCCGCTGTTTTCATTAGCAAGTCGTACATCACCGACTTATTGTAATACGCCAATGCCGCAACCTCGCTTGGCAGCGTGAAGACCAGATGATAATAATCCACAGGCAATAATTGTGTTTGCCTTGCTTCAAGCCACCTTTTTGCAGAGCTTGCCTGACATTTAGGACAATGACGATTGCGGCATGAGTTATACGAGATTTGGACGTGCTCACAGGCCTGACAACGTAGCACATGACCACCGAGCAGGGCCGTGCGACAATGGGCGATAGCCGACATCACTTTCAGTTGTGCTAAACTAAGATGACTCGCATGTTGTGCTCGCCACCTTTGCCCGTGCTCTCGAAAAACATCGGCAATGTCCAGTTGTGTTCGGGCCACATGCGCCTCACATCGGCTCCTTTAATCTATCCAATGGGCTTATCACTTCCTTAAGCAGGTTCGTGGCAACTTGCGCATAAAGCGCCGTGGTACTTAATCGTGAATGACCAAGGAGGATTTGAATGACTCGTATATCAACCTTGCTTTCCAACAAGTGCGTAGCAAAGCTATGACGCAAGGTGTGCATAGAAACCTTTTTGGTGATCCCCGCAACTCTTGCTATATCTTTGCATACGCGGCTTAACTGTCGTGTTGAAATATGGTTAATCGGATCTTGCCCAGGGAATAACCAGCCTTCGGGAAACATTAAGCGATGCTGATGAGCAAATTGCCACCAGGCTCGAAGGTGCTCAAGCAAGATCGGAGATAACAGGGCATAGCGATCACGTCCCCCTTTGCCTTTTTCCACACGCAATGTCATGCGCTTACTATCAACATCGCTGACTTTTAGTGACACCACTTCACTGATACGCAACCCTGCACCATATGCAACGGCTAACGCGGCTTTATACTTGGGATGATTGGCGGCTGCTAGCAAGCGTTTGACCTCATCAACATTAAGCACAACGGGTAATGCTCTCGGGATCGGGATGGTGCTGAGCTTACGGATCACCTTTGGGTTATCTAAGGTGTTTTGATACAAAAAACGTAAACCTGAAAGCGTGCTGTTAATGGTTGCGCCAGAGTCGCCTTGATTGACCATAAATAATTGAAACAGCCTGAGCTCTTCATCGGTTGCTGTCCCTGGCGAATGTTTTAAGTATTCACAAAGTTTATTCACTGACCTGATGTAGTTAATTTGTGTTTTAGTGTTGAGTTTACGTAACGCCATATCTTGGTTTAGACATTGGCGTAACGCAGGATCGAAGTAGGTTGAAATCTTCACGACGTTCTCCTAGCAATGCGAGGCAGAAGCGCCTCATTGCTAAGATTAGAAAGGTTATTGATTGTTTGGTGTGCTACATGAGCCTGAATCGTGCTCCATCTACCGCGGCGAGCGGTTTAGTTCATTGTGCCATGAACAGAAGTTGGCTAACCTTATTTGCCATTTTGAACTCTGTATGTAAGCTGTAGATCCAATAATTTTTTGATTAGATTTTATTTCAAAAATACGCCATTAAAATAAATCTAAGCCCGGAATAGCTGCTTCGTCGGGATATAAACAATGATACAAGTAAATTGCAAGACCGGCATCACCTGTCCACAACGTGTATCTGCCTTGGCCGTAACGTAAACGATCTTTTTGGCACTGTTCAATTGCATGGATAGCAAATTTTCTTGCTCTATCAAGCCAAATTGAATCTCCCCACCTTTTATATAAATATAAAAAGGCGTAACCATTACCAGAAGTGCCATGACAAATATTAGAGCCCTTTGCGAGTGGCCCTGCTTGCCATACTAATTCACCGCTTTCTTCTAATAAGTCATCAAGTAGTTTAGAGTTTGATGAATTACTTTTAGGAGTTCTTGCCATTGCCGTTACAATACCTGCTGCGCCATGGCACCACTGTACTAGTAATTTATCAATATTTGGTTTAGTACATAGAACCCAATTAGCTAAGTTGCTTTCTCTTTTAGCAGAAATATTTAATGTGGAAATAGCTCGTTCTATGATCGTCTCGATACAACTATCTGTTAGTAAATCTGTACCTTGCAACAAGATATTTACGTTACCAGTTATGCCATGACAGGCCCCGTAATAATGTCGTTTAGGCCCAAACACTTGACTTTGCCAGAGCCACTCGCCTGTTTCTCTATCTTGTTTCCAATTATCCAATAACGACTGTGCACCTTTTACGAATATATTTTTCCAGCAGATTTCACCAGTCTTACGATATAAAGCCAGAGCCGCGTGCATCATTCCACTTTGTCCAGACGTTATTTCATAGAGAGGAAGAGCTATTGTCTCTTCCATTCGCTTTAAAAGGTATTCCATAGCTTCTTGATTGTCAGGATTCGCTAAAATTCTGGGCACTAGAATTCCTATTTCACCTAATTGCAAACCAGATTCTACCGAAACGTCAGGAGATTTTAAGAATGATGAATGAACGGTTTCAAGTAGATATGACAAATCACTTATTCTATAGCCGTAGTTTTTTAAAATTTGTAAAGCATGAATAGTACCCGCAGCTCCAGCATATGCAGCCCATTTGGGGCCAGCTTTAGGATAACTTTCGGCATCAAGAGGGTGTGTAGGCCAACAAGCTTCAGGCAATAGTGATTGCTCAATATCATCGATAATTGATGATATTTCTTGTAGAGCAATATTACGTTTCCATGAAGATGAGGTTAGTGGTTCATGACGTTCCGTATCAAATAACATTAAATTTATTGCTTTCTATAAGATTGACGCTTTTTGATTTCTTACAGCTTATTTTGAGTATTTGTCAGTAGCATAGTAAAAGAATTTCATTAGAAAATATATGACAAAAATCATGTAAGTTTTACTGTGATGTGAATTTAGTTGGCCGTCTGATGATCGCTCATAACTGCCTACTAGAATATGAAACTTATATTAAAAGCCTTCTAACAGTAGACGGGTAAATCTTTCCACCACGTCTGCTCTTAATACCAAGCTCATTTAATCGACGCGCTATAGAAGAGTATGAGACATGCCCTTCTCCTTGCGCTTGTTTGATTGAAAGAAGAAGTGATTTGTGGAAATTTTTACCATTCTCTAAAAACTGTTCTCTTGCCGCTGTTGTATCTGTCGGTCTAAACTCATCTAATCGAGGGTTTCCTAATATCACGCCCTTCGCTTTTGCTGCTTTTAATGCTTGTTTTGTTCGCTCAGAAATTAATTGACGTTCATATTGAGCGAGACAAGCAAGAATATGGAGAGTAAGACTGTTAGCTTCGGGGAGCTCTGCCACAACAAAATCAACATTATCAGACTTCATAAGTGCGGCGATAAATTCCAAATCTCGAGACAAGCGGTCTAATTTGCTGACAACTAAAGTTGAGCCTGTCATCTTACAATGATGAAGCGCTGCTTGTAGCTTCTCTCGTTCATTATTCTTCCCAGACTCTACCTCAACAAATTCATGCGTTAATTTTCCATTTTGTCGTGTGTTTACATAATTGAGTACCAAGCTTTTTTGTGCATCTAAGCCAAGGCCACTTATACCCTGTTTTTTTGTTGATACTCGATAGTAAGCGACAAACTTCATAAAAAACTCCTATATGATCAATGATCTAAACCAGCGTTTAGCAGGTTGATAAATCCTAATATGAGCATTCGATTTGGCAAAAAACACAGAAATTGGTTTGTGGTCCTGGCACGACCGAGAAGTCTAAACAAAGAGAGGCGCATATTCTCGCTTGTAAAGGAGGCTATATGAACAATTGCATCAATGTATCTTTGTACGCCAATAAAACGTCGAATGCCCTATCTATCACCCAAAATAAAGTTTCCTCGACGTAAATCACGCTTGCAACTCCTGCACCCGTGGCTACTTTTTTATCTGCTTTCATAATTCCTCCATATGCCAGTAAATAATTTTCTCACTGCATCGTTAACAGTCAAAAAGTAACTAAAAAATTGTCGTTTTTCTCCCCTTAAATTGAAAGCTAGCAAGCTAAGTTACTCACATAAAGGGGGACTTATGAAAGACATGATTTATATCGATTTAGACAATGTATTTGGCAATCTAGAGAAGCGACGTGATGTAGAAGATAAAGAAATATCAAGGCGAATTAACTGGTCTATCAACCGAGTAAAGAAGCACCTCAACTTCCAAGGTTATATAAAGACTTTTGGCAATGAAGAATTCTTGAGAGATAAGTTAAAGCCTGAACATTTTAAATTAGGTGATAACATTTTCACTAATACGCCAGTAGTTAACGGGCACAACAAAACTTGTGCTGACGGCCTTATTATCGCTGAAATGCTTCGCGATATAGATGATGTAGATCGCTTCATTCTCTTTTCGTCCGATGTGGATTTTTATCCAATTTGTGAGCTTCTATTAGAGAAGGAAAAAGAAGTTGTCGTTGTGACTCACGGTTTTGCAAACGGACTATTACGCAGGTATTGCAGTGATTTCATACCTGTTCAACCATATGGTTTGTATTGGAAAGAGATGAAGAATAGTTTGTTTTTTAGTGCTAAACAAAAATACCTTCGTAGAGAACGCACGGTGTTTGAACAGCTAGAGCTGAAGTTTAATGAATGTAATAAAGAGTCATAAATACTAAATGGCTTAAGCTGGAGTCAGTAGGCGGATTTGAGCGAGTAACAGACCTTCGTTATTAGAACAGGCTATTTTCAATTTCCTATTAATCAAAGTTTCGGATAACAGCATTAGCCTTAAATAAACTAAAATACCTCAATGTAGACTATACTAAGTATTGTCTTTACGCTGAGAGTCTGGCCAATGTTGTGTATATCTGCTAGTACATTATTATGAGAAGGCAGTTTTTACAGTCCTCAGCCTATATTCTTTTTCTAAATAAAACTTTTATCGAGCACTACAAATCCAATTCAAGTTTCGGAATTGATTTGACCTTCTTCAGATTATCACCAATTGCACTTATCAAAGGAATTGTCCTAATGTCAGGTATTTCTCATGAAAACAATTTTAGATGTATTTGAAAGATACTCGTTTGGGCATGTTACCCTAATTGGCGCACTATCTACACTCGGGATTTCCGCTGTAAGTATACAAATTGACAATGCAAGTTTGCTGGAGCCGTTATACCTTTTCCCGATAGTTCTCGTTAGTTGGTATGGGGGAAAAACTAGCGGCCTAACGCTTGCTGTTTTTTCTATAGTTTTGCTATTAATTTCGAATATTATTGTTAATGACTCTTCAATACTTTCCTTTAGTTATTTCTTTTATCTTGCGCTACGATTTATTGCGTTCTATTCAATTGCCGTTTTAGTCATTGACTTTAGGATGGTCCACAATTCAGAGGCAGATTTAGCTAATAAAGATCATTTGACAGGACTATTGAATACTAGAAGCTTTTCCATTGAGTTGGCTAATGAGATTTTAAGGTCGATACGATACGAGCATAATTTTTCGTTAGCTTATTTGGATATAGATAACTTTAAGATAATTAACGATACTCTTGGTCATCAAGCAGGGGACGTGCTTCTGATCAAGGTTGCCAACTGCCTGACTTCAAATCTAAGGAAAACTGATATTGTAGCTAGATTGGGTGGAGACGAATTTTCAGTTATTTTTCCTGAAACAGGTCAAGAAGAGGTTAAAACTGCATTTGATAAAACTATTAGAGAGCTAGAAAAAATAGGAAAAAACGTTACATTTAGTGTTGGTGTTATTACCTTTGAAAAACTGCCTAAGGATATAAAGGAAGCTATTGATATGGCAGACCAGTTAATGTATTCCGTAAAAACGAGTAAAAAAAATGATGTCGCATTTCGAGTGTTTAAAAGTAAAGCGTAGGAACCTAATAGGTGTTACTTTGTATATCTATCCGCCTGTTTTTGATTTTTTAAATAATACTGTTAATAATGAAGAATCAAATATTAGATTTTTTTAGTTTGAAAAATAACCTACATGATTAAATTCCGCTGGTTTCGGTTAATCTAGACTATACTTAAGGTTCAATTCTCTTATAAGTTCATATAATGATTTATAAACCACAAAGACTTGTTGAATGAAAATTCGACAGTTTCTTATTTTACTTCTTACCTTTGTTTTTGTGCCATTGGTTGTCTCCAAAAATATATATAGCGGAAATGTTTCATATGTGAAGTTCAAAGACGATGGCTCATTTACATTTCAACTCACTGTTGGTAGTAAATTAGTCGTTATAAACGATACTAACTGCTCTGAACAAAGCATTTTTTGGGTTAAGAAACGTCATGGTGTCGTAAAACATGAAAAACTCACTAGAATGCGGGGTGATATTCGAGATGCGTTTTTATTGCAAGATGGGAAAATAGTGGTTTCAGTTTCAACACTTTCCTGTGATAAAAGAACTGGCTACATTTTGGTAGACAATATTATGCTGGGAAAAATGCAATAGTTTTTCTTTAATTTAAGAGTTTTTACATCTAATAAAAATAGATAACCTAATAATTCTTATGTTTTTCTAGCAAAAATAATATTGGCAGTTACCTAAACGTAAAATGGCTCATTGTTGAGAGTTTGCTGCTGGCATTTTTGCGAAGTTCGGCAGTGAGCGAATTGCAAACACTTACATTCATTACTAATGAACTTTTGTTCCGACACAGCAGACTTGGTGCTTTTTTGAAGTTTGTTAACTTTCGTTTGCCTAGAAGAATGACAATTTCCCGTAAAATGAAACCAAGTCTTTTAGCAGTACCTGAAGCTTTAATGGGGCAATAACTTTTTATACGCAACTTATAAACTGACTGTTCTAATCAAAAAATATCTTGGCCAAATCTCGCGTACCAGACTTTCCCAGTGAGGGTCGGTTTTTCCATTTGGAAGTTGTAACAGCCAAACCTTAGCCCACCTTTGAACATTTTTACCTGATTTAGTCAACTTCAGTGGTAGAAACCTACGCTCGTAATGATCACCTTTATATTCAACAATTGAATGGTTTTTTGCTCTTTTAAATAGATTATCTAGCGCTGTACTAATCACTTCAACCTCTGACAAAGGCAGAATGTTCTGTGTTTTTAAGGATACTAAAATTTCGGCCTTCTTTATGCACACACTCATGTACGCATCGAGGTGAGGAGTGTAGACCATCCCTTTTAGTCCATAAATAGAAGCAAGTTCCTTATCAGCTAATTCTTTCAGTGGAATAAGTTCATTGTTAATATCACTTAACTTTCTGAGAAGATTAGACTTATCATTCAATTTCGACAATAGAGTTTTCTCCTAAAAACACATTTTCCGGTATTTAAATCGGATGCTATTAGCAATAATTTTTGTTTAAATGATACAAACTGTAGACGCCGTTTTAAGTATAAATAGTGCGTCAAAGGTTACTGCCGTGAGGCATTATGGTATAGATAAATAAAGATTTAATTAGGGACTGTTGCAGTAACAGCCCCTAGCTATTTAGACCTGATAAATCCAGTTTAAAAAGCATTTTGAATCGTTTGCATTGGTAAATTTGATTAATTTGGTTCCATTTTGATCATTAACGACCACATTTTGTTTGTTAATCGAAATGGACTTAACAGGTGATTTAATCGAATAAACCCTGCCTTTGTATGTATAAGACATAATAAAACTCTTTTAATTTGCGCTAAAGCACATGAATAAGAAAAGCCGTATTATTGTGTGAAAAACTATTAGATATATTATAAGTATCAACCTATTACGAGATTGTATCTCGATAGACCAGACAACAATTTTGGCTTAATATTTTGAGTGATGACTGACTGTGAAAAGGAAAGACAAAACACGGATCATTACAAAGAATAATCGGTTAAATAAACGAGAGGAGAATAGATAACGCCGCAACTATATAGGTCGATGTTGAAAAAGTAAACTATTAATATATATCGTGACCAAGTTAAAACATCTTATCGATTCTCTCAACATTAAAAATAACGTAAAAAGGTGCCTAACTGTTATATATTTTATTTCTCAACAACTTCTGCTTTTGGCGCTCTAGATTGCCTCAGAAGTTTACGACACACCAACGACTGCAAAAGGCTGTGAGATCAATTGGTGAATATATAATGAAGGTCTGCTGATGGCACTTTTGCAAAGTTCAGTTATGAGCGATCTACGGACGTCTGCTAACCAATGTTTCAAGGTGTCATTATCGATGGTGCTTCTGGTTCTTCTTGCCTTAATAGTCGTTTTATATCATGAAGCTTATCAGCGTTTTCATTGTCTTTATGAAATGCGATATAAACATTACGTTCAAATCTTGGTACATCAGCAACTTTAAATAGTTGCCCTTGTTCAATAAATGGTTGAACAAGGACATCTGGCAGGTAAGCACTGCCGCTACACTGCAACATCAGATCAAGAGCGATCCTAGCAGTGCTTGTCCTCACTTTTGGTGCTAATAGAACCTTTAGTTCTTTAGCATGCCAAGCGTTAAAACTAGTTCCCCAGTCAACCATGATATATCGCATAGACGCACTATTGGCTATATCTTGCTCATTAATCGTTGAGACAAGCACTAACTCAAAGGTGTGAAGGTGTTCAATTTTAAGTTCCTCGACTTTTGGAGGGTCAAATAAAATGGCAACGTCCAATGTTCTTTCTAGTAACTGTCTAGTTATATGCTCCCTAGCTAAGATTTCAGCGACCAAGCTAATTTCTGGCTGTAGAGCATATATTTTGGAAATTGCATCATGAATATAGGTGTCCCAAGTATTTGGTGTTCCTGCAATTGAAATTTGAGCGACTTGCCCTGAACTTAATGCGACATCCTGCTTTGCCATCCCTAAAGTTTGTATCAAAGATTCTGCATAAGACACCAACCGTTCGCCAGCAGGAGTTAATTGGATGTTATTTCTGGTTCGGGTAAAGAGTTCGACACCAAAGTATTGCTCTAAATGTCGAATTCTTGAGCTTACTGCTGCTTGGGTTAAATATAGGTTTTCAGCAGCTTTACCAAAATGTCTACAATTTTTCACCTCAATAAAGGTTTTTATTAGCTCTATGTCCACGTTTCATCTCTTATCGTTACGATAAATTTTTATTGTTGTACACAATATTAAATTGGCAGCATACTCCCCGAAAATCCAGAACGTTGTCAATGAATTTAATAAAATGACTTTAATACATGGCTTTGTACAAGCAAACAAATTTTATGATGATGTGAATTTTCCACACGGATTTAGTCGTAGTGGTAAGTTCTCAATTCCTGAGTCAGAACTGCTAACACAAGTAGGCAGGCGTTTATGGGATTTAGAGCAAGGCTTTGCTAGCCCCGAAAACCAAGCAGAAGAGAACTTTATTCGTATGTGCAAATCAGAGAAAGCAGTAGAAACCAAAATTGAGTGTTTATGGGTGAAATACAAAGAGTCGATCAAAACTAAGAGCTTTCACACCCTAAATGGTAGCTCCAAATCCACTAAAGCAGAGGAAATTGATGAGCTTGGAGGAGAATACTAATGCGAGGCTGGATAATTTATAAAGATAATGCGAGTTTGTTACGACAAGAAGCTTATGAGATTCATCGACTCGTCGAAGTAGCTAAAAGAGAGAATATTGATCTTCAAGTTTTTTCACCTGACCAATTCGACTTAACTGTAACTCGTGATGATGAAAAAAGTATTCTGATTGACGGGAAAAAGCATGAATTACCAGACTTTGTAATGCCAAGAATGGGCGCTGGGACTACCTATTTCGCACTTGCGATTATTCGTCACTTAGAAAGATTAGGTGTTTATTGTGTTAATAGTTCTAATTCTATAGAAACAGTAAAAGACAAACTATTCGCACAACAAATATTAGCTGAAAAGAACTTACCGACACCGGATACTATGCTTGTTAAGTTCCCTGTTAATGTTGACTTAGTTGAAAAACAGATAGGTTTTCCGGTTGTTGTAAAAACGCTTTCTGGCTCACAAGGCAGTGGTGTGTTTCTATCTAAGTCCAAGGGTGAATTTGACGATTTAATGCAATTAATAGAGGCGACTAACCCAAAAGCCAACATTATTTTGCAGCAGTTCGTAAAAGCTAGTCATGGAAGAGATTTACGAGTCTTTACTATTGGTGGTCGTGCTGTTGCATGTATGGAGAGAAACTCTGGTGGTGAAAATTTTAAGGCCAATGTAAGCGCTGGCGGTAGTGGAAAGCCGCATCCTATTACCCCTGAAATTGAATGGTTAGCAACACAAACTGCGAACGTGTTGGGGTTAGATGTTGCAGGCATCGATTTATTATTTGATCAAGAGCATTTCAAAATATGCGAAGCTAACTCTTCTCCTGGTTTTGAAGGGTTAGAAGGTGCAATTGAACTGGATGTACCGAAAGAGATATTTCATTTCATCAGAATTCGCTTAGGAATATTTAACAAGCCTACTAAAGCAACATCAACAACTAACAGTAAGGGCTAATATAGCGCCGTAGAGGCGGTTGCTAAGCCAAGTTTAGCGTCCGCTATTGGCACATATGAAGACTGTCAGGCGTGATGAAAATCATCGCTTCACCTGACAGTTTAGGTATGAGTTATTAGCGAATAACCTTTTATTTACAAGTTAAAACAATACTTGCAGAATGAGGCCTTTCAATTTTACATTGCCCCATCACTTTGAACAGTGCATTGTTTTCATTCCAAATGAAAGTCCCACATTGGGTCTCATTTCTATAATCTCTATATAGGCAACCAAAATCCTTATTACTCCCTCTAAAAGTAAAAGTAGACTCCCTACCATCCCTGTTAGAGCCTGACGCCCCCATTGAACCATACCTCCAGCCAGCTCCGCGGATAGAGTTAGTCCATTCAGCGTATTCTTTTACACCAGATGAGTTATTCCATGTTTGTACTACAACTTCTCCTGCATCAGCAAGAAAAGAAGCATTAACGGCTAAAGCTACAATTAAACTTGCTCTCAAGTTCATACTTCTATGTCTCCACTACGGTTTGTTTTAATTGTTCCATTAAGTGACTGAACGTCAAAAAGTGCAAGTATTCTTACCTAGAGATTGTGAAATGCACAGACAAAGCATTACTAAAACCTTACCGTAACAATGCTTTTTCGTTGTAATTTCTTCACCCCTTAATTTTCAAGGGATTCAGAGAGGTCGAAAATTTTTGACAGACCGCCAAAACATGGATAATTGATACTATCCAAATGCTTAGGAAAAACAGATTTGTATCAAGTTGGCGACTATTTATTTAACACTAAACTAGCGCAGATAATTACGCCATGTGGAACAACTAAAGACCTGACTCCGATCGCATTTCACCTTCTCACATACTTAGTTGAAAACAATGATCGTTTGATCAACAAGCGAGAATTGATACTAAAAGTATGGAAGCATGAAGTTTCTGATAGCTCGATCAATAAAACTATTTCGCAACTACGAGCTATTTTTAAAGATTGCCCACAAGCCCCCAGTTATATATTAACTAGACGAAAGCTAGGCTATAGGCTCATTGCTGAAACCAAAGGTTTACCTGCTGGAGTAAGCATAAAAGGTGGGAAATATACAGCCCTAAACAATGCAGAGGTTAAGTTATTCTAGTTATACTTATTATCGTTTTTTGCAATTGACGGGTTTTGTATTTGTCAGTAAAACGGCAGCAATAGCACTATCAGAACGAAAAGTATGTATACTGAGAATTGTAAGAAATAAGCTGATTTGCTTACTGAGGACCCAAAATAGGACCCCAAAGAAAAATCGAATCTTCCAAAACCCTTTATCTACAAGGGGTTCACAGGCTACTTCGTCAAGTCGAGCATAGGTGCAACCGAGAGTTTATGAGATATCATAAAGTTAGCAACAAACCTTTACGTTTTGGTGAGATTAATGAAGAAACTGTCATTAAATATTTTGATAAATTATACGGAATTCAGTGGGGCTAAACAAAGAAATATATTTTGTTCAAAGCTAGCCTGTGCTTATTATCCTTATCCATACCGTATTAATTGGAGGAAGGTAACGCCCCCTTCCAATAGCAAAAACCTTTATGAATTAAACACTTATGCAAATAGAGGGAGTCTGTAGACACTAAATCAATTTTCTTCTCTTAACACGCCCTTTTTAGTCCGCTTCTTATTTTTAGGTGTTGTTGTATTGATAAAGCTTCTACCCTGCCTAGCAGCACTGCCTGTTCTAGATGCAGATGTAGCATAGCCTTTTTTGGCCTTAAAAGAGTTTTTAGCTATAGGTTTATTCACTCTCTTTTGGCTTTTTCTTTTATTTTTTTGGTTTTCTTTGCAATTTTGATAATTGGCGTACCTTCTTTGCTCCTCTTCAATAATACTGTCAGAGTTGTATATTGTTCTCATCGCGGCCTGGATATTTTTTAATTGCGCTCGCTCATAGGCACAGACGGCCTTTTGCGCAAAGCAACTTGAAGAGATAAGAAACAACAGAACAGCTAATGAGTACCTAAACATATATCCCTATAGCACTTTATAATTATTAAAATTAGTTCAATAGTTGCGCAATAACTTAAAGCTAATTGTCCTAATTAGCAATGATATACGCCAAGTTAAAATGTAATGAAATATATACAAGTATGGTCTTAACCCATGAAATCCTCGCTCAAGCCTAGAATAAACATGGGTTGTAAGTCTTCAAAAGCAGGTATTGTCAACGGTGAAACCAGCCACAAAGAGACAGTTTTTATCAGGGCACCAATAATAGTTTTGCTCTGTAAACGACTATAGACTAACTCACTGCCCCGTTTGTCTGGCTCCTGGCTTTTTGCTACCAAATGATGGTCCTTCCGTAACTCTACTAGAGTCCCTACGGTAATAAGGTTGCCAGTGTCGCTTCGTTTTCTTTAAAAACTGCTCGAAGAAAGCATTGAAGTTTTGCTTATTATCCAAAGGATTAATCGCAGACTTGACGCCGTTTTGCTGCGAAACAGACTGCTTTAATGCCTGAGCAAGCTGGGCAAAGTTCTCAGTATCGTCTTCTAATTCCAGCCCTGAATCACTCACAAGCCGGTGCAGGTAAGCATGATCATTTTCGTAAGCCTTTGCCAGCCACTTATTGGCCAGATCCAGGTTTTCCCCACCATAGTCATCGGATAAATACATCATCCCCAGCAAGAGTGCCGCATCGGCATTATTGGCTTTTGCCGACTTAGTTAAATACTTAAATGCCTGTTCGACATCCAAGTATTGTGGATCTGTTAAATAAATTAATCCCATTTGATACCGGGTCGTTGCCCTGAAGGCGTTTTTAATAAAGCGCCTATGCCTATCAATATTATGAAAATACACTAGCGCCGACCCTGTGCTTTGCTGTGTGCCATAACCATAGTAATACATGGTGGCAAGAATATTCATTGCCCCAAGGCTCCCCTTATCGGCCTGCTTCTTCATTTGAACAAAGTGAGCCATGCAGTCTTGCGTTAAACAAGAGTTCGGATCGGTTATAACTATGTCAGGCTTACCAACAATCAGGGAAGCGGCAGGGAGCATATTTTCGTCCATAACAATGGTATATTGATTGTAGCCGCTCTTTTGCTGAATGGATAAAGAGAGGAGGGCCCCCGATTCCAAAGAGGTCAGCTGGGCCAAGATCTCTGCTTTATTTCCTCCATTTACCTCAAAGTGATTGACGACTTGGATCACATCATCCTTGGCAATTTTCAATCGCTCTGCCAGGCTGTTTGGGCTGACAGCAACAACCCTAAACCCTTGTTGTGGCTTTTCAACATCCAGGCTCAAGCCTAGGTCGGTTTTATTGCTGGCCGGTAGATAAAGTGAGTATCGACTTGTGGCAGGTTCTGCTCCCTGCTCAACCTCACTGGCGTTGATTGCCGACACCCTGGCTTGTATTTTTACTACCAGCTCATCCAGCAGCTGCTGCGTCTCTCCTGCATGTTGAGTTTGCCCGAAAGCAAAGGAGCTAGTAGCCAGCAGGACCATAAGCACCAACCAGCATTTTATTAGTCTTTGCATTTTAAGCTCCAATAACACTTTTATCCTCCCTATCGCTAATTAGCCCGATAAGAGTAGCTTTGGTCAAACTAGTCACATGTCACCTTTTTATTCGTTACCTTCCAAATTATTGGCTGCCAGTATTTTCCCTTATGGGTCTTAAATTTATTCGCACGAATAAATTTGGCCCCGAGGTGATAGACAGTGTCGGACTTAATATCTATTTGCACGGGTTTGGCCTGTTGAATGCCTTTTCTCGATTTGAAAAAGTTACCGGACCCTATTAATTCATGCAGGTACACCGTATGTGTGCCTGTCGAGAGTTTATAGGTTTCCCTGCCGCGCATCAGATGATTGTCATCTATTTTATTGATAAAGGCAGGATGAATATCTCGAGTCTCCGGCGGCTTATGAATGATGGACACCATGCCACACCCTTGTTCAATGATATTACCAGTTGTTTTTTGAAGCGCACTTACATCTGTGTTACCAATCGTCAGTGCCAGGGCCGGGGTATAGATTGCAGAAATGGCAATATTCAAGTCTTTTGTCATTCCGGCTTGCATGACCCTTAGTGACAAAGTATCTCCATCTTCAAGCTGCTCTATAAGCTCAAGAATTGTCTTTTCATTATCAGGTGTTGCTTCTAGCTCATTAACCGAGAGTATTTTATCATTAAGGCCTATCGGCGCATTTGCAGCCAGACTGCCAGGGCTAATAGTTAGGATATCGAAATAGCTATTTTCAGCATCAAAATCGAGTATCAGGCCCAGATTAACCTTTGACTCCTCCGGTATTTCAATGTGGTATTGAAATTCGTCCATTGATCGGCCAAGCTTTGTCTCCACTGTGGAGATTGCTTGAAGCGTATCAAGAATATCATCTTCCAGCTTGTCTACCAGCTGTTTTGACTCAGGTTTTAGCGAACCGGTTTGCTGCTGTGCATTGGCTAGAAAGCCAAGACCGCTAAGCGCCAATGCGCTTAATCCAATGCAGGTATATATCTTCATCATCTTCTCCTGAGCTAAATTTTCAAAATATGCGTCTGACTGGCGTTCTCCAGAGCCGTCTTGAGTAGAGCATGACGCTGTCGCCACAAACGCAATTTCTCCTGGTCACTCAGTTTTTCCAAATAGGCTTTTTGTATTTTGCTATCTATATGTTCTAGCTCCACCTGTATTCCTACCCTGTGATACTCTAGCGACGGGCCAAAAGCATACTTATTTATCAGCTGTTGCTGGATTTCATTATTCTCTTGTATTACTTGGGCAATTAAAGCCTGTTGAGACGTGATTGTTATCTGATCCGCGGGCAACTTCACATACTGCCAGGCAGACATCAAAATAAAGCTTGCCGCGATTCCACCACTCACCATTTGCCAGAACTTGACTTTTTTACGTTCTGCCATCAGTGCCTTGTGCTGTAATTCCTGCTGATAGCTCGCCCTTATCTGCTGCCAGCCAGCAGATAAGGGTTCCACATTCGGCATGTTTTGAAATTGATTACGTATCTTGGCCAGGTTGGTTGCCCGCACCTGACATTGTGAACACTGAGCCAAGTGTTCCCTGCCAACGTCATCAAGCTCTAATAATTCATCATTACTAAGGTGCATACTTTTGCTCCTCCTGCTCAGCAACAAGCATTTGCTTTAAAGTGATATAGGCACGATTTAAGGTAACCTTTGAAAAGCTGACAGACTTGCCGAACATCTCTGCAATTTCTTTATGCTTGTACCCTTCAATTTCGTGCAACAGAAAAACGGCACGAGAAAGTGGGGTAAGTTTTTGAATTAACTCTTCAACATCCAAACAGGCTTCCAGCCAGTTTTGTTCGAATAAGTTTATGTCTTCACTGGTCGACAGGACTTCGTCACTCACCAAGTGAACACGATGATGGGCCTTTACCCTATTGATGGTTTCACAGGTAACAATCTTGCGACACCAACCAGAAAATGAGCCCTCATGCCGGTAGCCTTTAATATTTTTCATCACCTTGATAAAGGCATCATGAACCGCGTCTTCAGCCAGTGTGTGTTGTCCGCATATTCGATAAGCCATGGTATAACTTGCTTCGGCAAAAAGTCGGTATATGTGTTCAAAGGCGTCTATATCTCCGCGCTGGGCACGTAAAACCAACTCCTTTGGTACCACTTGATTGAATCCCGTATTTTTGAACATAAAATCAACTTTTTCTTTTAGTTACATATAAAGACAAACGAATAGAACAAAAGGTTACATATTGTTTGATTTTTGCATGAAGTAACCATGACCAAATAGTTAAGCTAACAAATAAAAGCGTTATTTAAAAAACTCTTAGTCATTAAATGTACCATTCGTTTTGGCATTATTTCTAGACGCACATTGCCACTATGATAGACTGCGGGAAATACACTTGTTTGATGATGATGTATGAGCCCAAAATTACTTGACCAAGCAAAACTTGCCTGTAAAAAACGCGGCGTTAGGTTTACGCCAACCCGGGAACAAGTCTTTACGCTGCTCGCTAAACACCAAGGTGCCGCCGGTGCTTATGATTTACTTGCTGAGCTAAAGGCAATCGATCCTTCGGCCAAACCGGCCACCATATACCGAGCACTGGATTTTTTAAGTAAGCAAGGCTTTGTCCATAAAATAGAGTCCATTAACGCCTTTGTTATGTGTCATCATTTTAGTGAGTGTAACCACCCTGTGCAGCTGCTGATCTGCGATCAGTGTGGACATGTAGAGGAAATACAGTCAAACAACCTGGATTTAGCCTTACGCTCTATGGCTGATGCCACAGGCTTTACCATTAGCCATCAGATTGTCGAGGCACACGGTTCTTGCCAGGCTTGTCACTAGCTCTTTCCACTTAGTCATAATATTTTCTCGCCCGTATAGGGTCACTACTTTGTGACTGTGATCAGCAGAGCACAGAGGCCGGCACGCCCTATCAAGCCTCACTTTGAGCTTTATAAGGAGAAAAAGAAAGACATGATGCGGATTTAATAGTATCGAACGTAAAGACATCTATGATGAAAAAGAGCATTATGAAGAAGGAAAATGATAGTTCATTCCTTACATAAATGACTCTTTTATCTGATATTTTATGGGCTGAGCACACATGCGGCAGCCCACACCTGTTTCGTCAGTCTGGCTGACATGGCAATAAACCCCAAGACTGACAAACCGGAAATCATTCACAGGTATAGGGCTCATGATATAGAGAATACCATTGCCATAACTCTGCGATAAGCTTTAACCCAGAGCGCCCAAAGTACCAAACCTATATTCGGGACTATATCGAGCAAGGCTTTTCACTTTCATTAAAAAACAAGCATTTAAGCCTGTCCTGGCTGGGAATGGAAGGTGAAGCGGGAAAGTGATTGTCTATCAGGAAGGGAATTTAAAAAACTTTTCTGCCGGATTAGTGGTAAAAAACAGCATACTCGTCGATACTTACTCTAGGCAAGTAAATACCGTGAATTATCAAGATACTGCAATCAAAGGCAGTTTGACTTTTAGCAAATCACAGCGAATTGCTAAAATTGAGTAGATTAATTAGTACAGACTGATTTACATTTGCGTCGTAAGCATGCAGAATCAGTACACTAATAGACAAAAGGGCTCGGAAAGCTTCATGAATGTAGAGTTTATTAACCCGTTTCTTTCTTCATTGCTGAATGTAATGTCTACTATGGCACAAATGGAATTAACTCCTGAAAAGCCAAGGCTGAAAAAAGATGAAATAGCCATGGGCGATGTATCGGGTTTAATTGGCATGGTCAGTGATCAGGCCAAAGGGTCATTATCCATCACTTTTGAAGCATCTCTGGCAATAGCAACCATGAAAGGCATGGTTGGCGAAGGACCCGACGAGGTTAATGAAGAAATTACCGATCTGGTCGGTGAAATCACCAACATGGTAACGGGTGGCGCCAAGCGCATGCTCAGCGAAAAAGGCTTTGAGTTTGATATGGCGACACCTATGGTTGTTTCAGGTAAAAAGCACACCATTCACCATAAAGCCGAAGGCCCTATCGTCATCATCCCACTCAACTCTCCAAACGGCAAAGCCTTTATCGAATTCAGTTTTGATTCCTAGTTTCCTTTGTTACTTCTAGCCCCATATCAAATATTTTGGGGCTTACATCAGCAGAAACATTGCCCTGCAAAAATATTCTTTTTATCTTATGTTGGAAAAATCTAGCTCTGTATAAATCAAGGACACCTTATGTGGCAGCAAGTTGAATTTAAATTAACCGCCAAATCGCGGGGCTTTCACCTGGTTACGGATGAAATCAACAAGCACCTTAGCCAAATTTCAGGGATCAACTGTGGGCTGTTGCACCTTTTTATCAAGCACTCCTCGGCATCCTTAACCATAAATGAAAACGCCGACCCTACAGTGCGTAGCGATATGGAAGCCCATTTTAACCAGTTTATACCAGAAGCCGCCCCTTATTATCGGCATACCTATGAAGGGGATGACGACATGCCGGCCCATATCAAGGCAAGCACACTGGGCTCTAGTGTTTCCATCCCCATCAGCCAGGGCAGGTTAAATATGGGCATATGGCAAGGCATCTACTTGGGGGAGCACAGAAACCACGGCGGACAGCGCACCCTAGTTGCCACCATACAGGGTGAATAAGGTTAAACCACTTCCATCTGGACCCGACGAGTGATGTTACAGAGCAATTCGTAGGGAATGGTGGTTGCGTGTTTAGCTATCTCTTCTACTGGCAGGCCCTGCCCCCAAAGTACGGCGGGATCACCTACCTTATCCGTTGAGTCTGGCCCCAGATCGACAGTGATCATATCCATGGAAACCCGTCCGACCAGCGGCACTCGGCGACCATTGACAAGCACAGGCGTACCATTACCTGCGTGGCGCGGATAACCATCGCCGTAACCTATGGCAACCACGCCTATCATGGTATCTCGCTTGCTAATCCAGGCACCTCCATAGCCAACCGCTTCACCCGCTTTTAAATGGCGGACGGCAATCAAACTTGATAGCAAAGTCATCACAGGCTCAAGACCAATACTCTTGGCCGATTGCTCAGGCACAGTCATTGGGGACACCCCATACAAGATCAAGCCAGGACGTATCCAGTCATAATGTGCCCCTGCCCAAAAAATACCGGCAGAGTTCGCCATGCTTTTGCTTTGTTCAAAACCCCTGGTTAACTGATCAAATAAAGCCAGTTGAGATTGTGTGACAGGATTTTGCTTATCGTCAGCACAGCCCAGATGACTCATTAACACCAGGGAGTCTTGTACGCTGTCACTCTTAGACAAGGCTTGGTAAAAGTACTGAAATTGATCGGGATCCACCCCCAGCCGATGCATGCCAGTGTCCACCTTCAGCCAAACCTTTAACGGCTCATCCAGCTTGGCCTGAGTAATAGCCGCCAGTTGTTCATGATTATGAACCACTGTCTGCAGGTTATTGACCGCAAGTACCGGCAGGTCACTGGTATCAAAGAAGCCTTCAAGCAAAACGATGGGCTTTACCACGCCGGCAGCGCGCAAGGCGAGCGCCTCATCCAAGCGGGCAACGCCAAAGGCATCCGCTTGTGGTAAGGCCTTGGCAATGCGCTCCAGGCCATGGCCGTAGGCATTGGCCTTTAACACGGCAAGCACCTTGGTTTGTGGGGTCAAAGATTTAATGACTTTAAAGTTGTTAACCAGGGCTTGACGATCTATTTTGGCGGTCGCGGTACGTAAGCTCATAAACTAGGTATTAATCTTCTTCCAATACATGCGAACCTGCATAATTATCAAAGCGGGAGAACTGCCCCTGAAAGGTCAGGGGAACACGGCCAATAGGGCCATTACGCTGTTTACCTATGATGATTTCCGCCATCCCTTTAAATTCAGAGTCATCATGGTAAACCTCATCACGATAAATAAACATGATCAAATCAGCATCCTGCTCGATAGAGCCGGATTCACGCAAATCCGAGTTTACCGGCCTTTTATCCGCCCTTTGCTCCAAGCTACGGTTAAGCTGAGACAAGGCAACAACAGGCACTTCCAGCTCTTTCGCCAGGGCTTTGAGTGATCGGGAAATCTCTGCAATTTCCAGGGTACGATTGTCGGCAAACTGGGGTGCCCGCATCAGCTGCAAATAATCGATCATAATAAGGCTAATTCCGTCATTATCCCGGGCAATACGCCTGGCTCTCGATCTAACCTCTGTCGGCGTCAAACCGGCAGCATCATCGATATACATCTTGCCCTTTTCAATGAGCAGCCCCATGGTTGACGATAAACGGGCCCAATCTTCATCACCCAGTTGACCCGTCCTGATCTTGGTTTGGTCGATGCGACCAAGCGAGGCCAGCATCCTCATCATAATTTGCTCTGACGGCATCTCCAGACTGAAAATCAGCGCCGGTTTGTCTTCAGTCATGGCGGCATTTTCCGCCAGGTTCATGGCAAAGGTGGTCTTACCCATGGAAGGACGCGCTGCGACTATGATCAGATCGGAAGGCTGCAAACCCGCCGTCATTTTATCCAGATCGGAAAAGCCGGTAGAAACCCCCGTCACACCATCATGTGGCTGCTGATAAAGCTTTTCGATCCTATCCACCGTTTTTTCCAAAACGGAGTGAATATTCTCCGGCCCCTCTGATTTATTGGCCCTCTGCTCAGCGATCTGGAAAACCTTGGTTTCGGCAAAATCGAGTAAATCGGCACTGGTGCGACCCTGAGTATCATAACCGGCTTCGGCAATCTCATTGGCAACACTGATCATTTCCCGAGTCACCGCACGTTCACGAACAATATCGGCATAAGCCGTGATGTTCGCCGCACTTGGCGTGTTTTTCATCATCTCTGCGAGATAGACAAAGCCGCCGGCATCTTCCAGCTTTTGGTCATTTTCCAAGTTTTCAGATAGGGTGATCAGATCGACCGGTTCACCCAATTCGATGAGTGCGCCAATGGCTTCAAAGATAATACGGTGTGAACGGCTGTAGAAATCTTGGGCAACCACGCTTTCACCCACGCGATCCCAAGTCTCATTATCCAGCAATAAACCACCTAACACCGACTGCTCGGCCTCAAGAGAATGAGGCGGCACCTTAAGTTCATCTATCTGATGATCTTTCATGAATTGCTTTTCTTTGGCAAACTTGGCTGGCTTAGGATCGGCCATTTATCACTACCCTACAGAAACCCGGCAGCAGGAATGCTACCCAATATAAAAGAGAGATAATGTAGCAGAAATAGCGACAAGTTCACAGCGGTATCAAGGGCAAATTAGCAATATTCGATAACCAACGGATGCGCTACCAATGTGAAAAGAAGCAAGTATTTTCCTGGTTGAAAAATACTTGCTTGGGGCTAGAGGCTGTTTACCTTTCGCGGTTAATTTTTGTTCGAGATAAAAGCGTTTTAGTCGCGGCGAGCAGTGTGTAGCCTAGTCATTCTAAGCAAATACTGCTCAACAAAGGGTAAAACGCTTTTAGCCGAACCTGTCAGGCAGCGTTTGTTGGCTATTTCTACGGCGTTATCGCCTTTTTATGTAGAGCAACTAGATTACAAAGGCTCTGCCTTGTATAAATTGCCAACAAACTGCTGCAAAAACAATCTCGAAAGATAAACAGCCTCTAGGGACTTTCTATTTAACCAGTATCTCACCACTGACAGTGCTGGCCCTAACCGAAGCACTGCCGCTACCGGTTTGAAAGTTTAATTTCGAGCTTGGACCATACTTGGCACGCTTGGCCCTATCCGAGGTCAACTTGTTTTCCAAGTCGCCGCCGGCACTGGCATTCATGCGAAAGCTCGCTTCAACCCCGGATTGGAAATCTATCTCCATATCGCCACTGACACTGGAGAGCTTGACTAGGCCACTGTCCTTTAGAGTTAAGTTTGCATCCACATCCCCACTGACGGTGGAAGCCACCAGTTCATCGATATCGGCCATAGACAAGTCAATATTGCCGGAAACATTATTGACGAAAACTTCACGAGCTTTGGTGTTGGAGACTATCTCCCCGCTCACGGCTTTTAACTGCACCCTGCCGTTAGAGTTTCTATCCTTGATATCACCACTGACCGACGACAACCTGATTTTGCCGTCTAAGTCTTTACTTTCGATGTTACCACTAACCGTGCCAAGCTCGATATGCTCGCTCAGGTTAACCGCCTCAATATCACCACTGACGGTTTTAACTTCAGCCCCCACCATTAAATTGCTTAAGTCTATATCTGACGACACCCCTTCGAAGTTCATACGAACATCTTTAGGCATCTTAATTGTTAATTTGGAACCATTACGGTTGTTATTATGACCATGATGGGAATGGCGAGGAATAACCACCTTGATCATAATTTGCGATCCGTTCTGCTCAAAAATCAAACGTTCAGCCTTATCATCAAGCTCACCCGATAGTGACACCTCTTGTTGATCCCAGCCAATTACCTTTACTTCGCCCCGCAAGTTCTCGATGCTGACGCTATTCACGCCACTGGCTGGTAAACTTTGCTCAACCCTTTCTCCCGCGAAGCTGGGTAATGCGATACTGGCGATAATTGCCGGGATAAGTTTCACAAACATATTCATAATAACCTCTGTACGTCTATCGCTAAATTGATTGCCACTGCGGGCGATAAAGCTGTTCAATAAAATCTAGTTCTTGTTGCTGAGTCCAGCGCAGCAAATTCAATAAATCGGCATTATCGGGATCATCCCGCAATGCCTTTTCTATAGATGCCCTTGCCGATGCCAACTTGGATAATTCTTCCTGCATGGCCGGCGGCAGTTTGCTGATATCGGGGCGACCAAAACTCACCAGCAGGGTTTGTTTTTGTTGCTCAAAGCTGTCCTGCATCACGGCAACCAGGCTTTGTGACTGCTCGACGCCGCTATTTGGCGTAAAACTCACCCAGGTCAGTAACACGGCCGCCACAACAGATGCTGCCCATGCCAGTGGCATCACTAGCTTTTTATTGGAAGAATCGGGTTCCTGCGCCTTGCTTTGGATCGCCCTTTCAATACCCGACCATAGGTCGCGTTCCGGGGACATCTCCTGTGGCAAGTCATCAACGCGTGCCTGCAACTCCTGCTCTGATATCTTCATGGTCATGCCTCTACCCACTCTCTTAATAAGCCCTTGGCCCTGTGGTATTGCGCTTTACTCGAGCCTACTGCCATACCTAACATATTCGCTATCTCTTCATGCCGGTAACCTTCAACCGCAAAGAGCACAAACACTAAACGCGCCCGCTCCGGCAGCTTCATGATCTGCTTGTCCAGCTCCGGTAAGTCCGGCATTTCAACAGCGGCTTCCTGTACCTGCTGATCTTCAATGCTGAAAATTCTTTGCAGCCAGGTCTTATGCTTACGAATATGCCCCAGCACTATATTGGTGGCGACGCTATGCAACCAGGTGCTGAACTTACTTTCACCCCGAAAGTTGCCCAGCTTCTGCCATACCTGAACAAAGACTTCCTGACAAACATCCTCTGCCGCTTCCTTATCCGCCAGCATGCGCCAGCACAGGGCATAGATCCTGCGGTGATAGTTTTCGTACAGATGATGAAAGGCCAGCTGATCACCCTGTTTGGCACGAGCAATCCATTCCTGTTCATGATCTAACGTAAATAACTTTTGGGCATCAATTACCTTTGACTTGTCCAAACAGCAATATCTCAAATTATCTCAGTTATAGGGTTAGATGTAGTATGACGAAAAAGGGTTTAAATAGAAAAAATATTTTTCACTATTTCATTTAAACTCTATAGAATTCATCGTATTAAATTAGGATTACAGTATTACCATTATTTCGCCAAAGGTTAGACTAAGTTTGCCCATATGGACTTACATCCCTGGAACTTAATGGTAGAGCTTCAAGGTGGCCAATGGCATATTACGGGCGTACTGGACTTTGGTGATGCCATGTTTGTGGACGATATTTTATTTGACCTGCTTACCCCTGCTATTTTTATGGCTCAGGGTGATAGAAAGCTGTTAAAGGAGCTCTTGCATAGCTATCAAGCCGATAAACAGCTACAAGACATTCCTTTAGATAAAGTGCTGATGGCCTACGCCTTAATCAGGCCAAACTCCAATATTAACTTTGTTATGGAGCAGGTTCCCGGGCTGGATAAAGGCAGCATATCGCCGAGCAGCTGTTTCCACTTGCCTAAATCTCTAGCTCAGTCTTTTCAGACAAACGGGCCTTTAACCTGGCAACAAAGGCCGAGCCCTTATCCAGATCGAACCAGATCACTTTTGCCTGGCATTTGATGCCAAAAGGACCATACAAGGTCTGTGGCTCTTTTAACTTCAACTCCAACGAAGGTGCCGCCATAAAACTGATGTTTCGTCGTTTGTACTCGGCCGCTTCCTGTTGCTGCCAGCTCAATCCTGAAATCGCGTCAATATTATGAAATGGGACTTCGATACGCCAGAGCAGGCTGGTCTGTAAAAGAAGACTGTTTGATTTTATCCGCACCGGCTTATGTGCCATGGCAAAGGCAAAGCCCAAAAAGCCAACACAGGAATATAGGCTCAGTATCGTCTTTACCCAGCTCAGTGTTGGGCTGACTTGCTCAATCAGAAAATGACTAAAAGGTGCCTCCACCAAGATCACAATGACCAGACAAACGCTAAGAGAAGGCGCCCCCGAACGGACATGGTAACTGAAACTGTTTTCAGGCAAAGCTGTGTCCGGTTTTCTTCTGCCATAAAAGGCAAAATACCAGCTCAGAAACTCACTCTTGATCACTGTCTTTATTTTCCAGGGCATAGGCAGCAGCATTAGTAAGGCCCGTATCTTGTTTTCCCCATAAAGGGAGCGCTGCCTTATTTTTTTCAATATTGTGACAATAAAATAAAGCAGATAAATCTCGGCAATTATCACGGCAGCGATCAAGAGGTAGCGATAATAAGGGTAATAGAGTTTTACCGGGTCAACGTCCTCCGGCAGGATAAAATAACAATACAGGGCCCCCAGATAAACCAATAAATACAGAGGTGTTTTACTTTGTTTCCCCGTCTTGTATATCAATACATAATACAGTAAGGGGACAATCAGCATAACATCGGCGGCAACACCCCAGGCCAGCAGTTGCCGACCTTGGTGAAAAAAAGCTTGCTGGCTAATAACATAGCCACTGAGCATGATACAGATTGCTAGGGAGATAAAACTGATATAGCGAATTGATATTGTCATTGTGCTAGCGCCAAATTAAGAATTTTTAGCTGAGCGGAAGAAATTTCACTGCCCAGCTGTTCGCTCAGCACATGATAAAACAGTAATTCCATCTCGGAGATTTCACCTTCCCTGTTTTTCAACTGCAGAGCGTTGATAAAAGTCTCCACTTCAGGGTGGGACTCTTCATAAGTAGCAAACTCTTCAAATTTTAATAGGAATTCACAGCTTTTTTGCGCAATTTCGGGATGATCCAGTGCCAGCTTGAAATTGGCAATAACCGCTTTCTTGGTTTGTTCAGGCCAGTCCAGGGTGACCAATAAGGACAACATTTTTCTGTCTAGCAAGGTGTATTTAGCCAAAATATCTTCCGGCAGATGGGAAAAAGCCTGACGGTAACGGGATAATATCTCTTCAATTTCATCAGGCAGTTTCGATTGCAAGCTTGCTGTGGTGGGCTTTTCTTCAGCCAGCAAGCGCTCGATTTGTTCAAGCTGCTGCCTTTGTTTGGCTATTGAGCGCTCCGTTTCCAGCTTAAGGTGAGATAGTACCTTCGGCCACTGATATTTTTCATCCGGCAGCAGGAGCTTTTTTATTTCCCTAAGGCCAAGACCGGTGAGCTTTAATTGTTTTATTTGATATAAAAGTGCAATTTCCTTGGCACCATACAAGCGGTAGCCCGCTTCATTTCTTTGCGGGCTCACCAGCCCCTGTTCTTCATAGTAACGAATCGCCTTTGCGCTTAAGCCCGTGATATCGGCGCATTGCCCGCGAGTCAGTAATTTTTCCAAGTCACTATCCTTTGCTTTTTACATCACCCGCAATAATAAGCCCTGCCCTAAGGGCAAGGTCAAGCCTAATTGGCGCCAATTTTCCCCAGACACAAAAAAAGCGCCGTAGTGGCGCTTTTTCATGCGATGCATAGCAAACTTACTTTTTGCCAAGAGCACCGAAACGCTTGTTGAACTTGTCAACACGACCACCGGTTTCAGCCGCTTTTTGCTTACCAGTGTAGAACGGGTGACACTCAGAACAAACGTCAAGATGAATATCTTTACCGCGAGTAGAGCGAGTTACAATAACGTTACCACAAGAACAATTTGCTTTGATCTCTGTGTAATTAGGGTGAATACCTTCTTTCATGGGAAACCTCTGTTTCAGGCCGTATCGCCACTTGATCTTTGCCAAGTACCATACGAGTTAAAAATAATGGGGGCGAATAATAAAGGATCGCCACAAGAGGTGCAACAAAAAATAGCTAAAAAACCAGCAAAAACTGGCTTTTGTTAGAATCCGTCAAATGTCACTTGGCACTTTGCCTTGCAGAAGTCAAAATAGGTTCATCAAAAACAAAAAGAATTCCAATGCAAGACTCGGTTCAATACGTACAAGTTGCCATTCCCGTTCCCATGCGCCAGCTGTTTAGCTATCAAGTGCCGGCGCCACTGCAGTTGCCCGAGATCATCCCTGGGGAAAGAATCATAGCCCCCTTCGGCAACAGGCAAGTGGTTGGCATAGTACTGAGTGTCGACAAGGAATCTGATATCAGTGCAGAGAAAATAAAGCCTATCAGCTCTCGGGTTTCTGATAATTTCCACTTTGATCAGGCCTTACTGAACTTTTTACAGCTCTGCGCCAACTACTACCATCACCCCATAGGGGATGTGCTGCAATTGGCCTTGCCGGTATTGTTACGCCAACTTAAACAGCCGGATACTCGCCCGGCAAAAACCTGGGCCTGCACTGAAATTCTGTCAGTAACGGCCATTGAGGAGCTGAAGAAAAAGGCCCCCAAGCAGCATCAGCTTTATCTGGTTTTTCAGTCACATAAAAATATTAGCTGGCCGGAACTTCGCACACTTGGCTTTAGTAAGACGCAACTCAACGCCTTAAATGAGAAAAGCCTGATTGAAGAGAGAGAGCAAGAACTCACGACATTTCACTGGCTAGATAGCATGCTTAACCGGGAAGATAAGCTGCAACTTTCCATAGAGCAGGCCCTGATCGTATCGGCGGTACAACAAAACCAAGATAAATTTGGCTGCCACCTAATCGATGGCATTACCGGCAGTGGCAAAACCGAGGTCTATCTGCAAGCGATAGAAGAGGTACTGGCCACTGATAAACAGGTACTGATTCTGGTGCCTGAGATCGGCCTGACACCACAGACCCTGAACCGCTTTGAGCAAAGGTTTGATGTGCCCATTTATCTTCATCATTCTGGTCTGAATGATAAGGAAAGACTGGAAACCTGGCTGGCCGCACAACAAGGCAAGGCCGCCATAGTTGTCGGAACCCGCTCTGCAATATTTACGCCGCTAAAAAAACTTGGGCTCATTATCGTCGATGAAGAGCATGACAACTCCTTTAAACAACAGGACAGTTTCCGCTACCATGGCCGTGATATCGCCATTCTAAGGGCCAGGCAGCTTAACATCCCCATATTACTGGGTAGCGCAACCCCCAGCCTGGAGTCGCTGCAAAATGCCTTGTCCGGCAAATATCACTACCATCAGCTACTTAAAAGGGCCGGAACCAGTACCCAGGCCAAGATATCTCTGGTTGATTTGACCCGGCAACCTACGGAATTTGGCCTGTCTCACACGGTTAAGCATGAAATAAAAGCTACTCTGGCAAAGGGCGAACAGGCGCTGGTTTTTCTGAACCGGCGCGGCTATGCACCGGCCATTAACTGTCAGGAATGCCACTGGATTGCCGACTGCCAGCGCTGTAACAAACCCTATACCTTGCACCAAGGCCAGGGACTCCTGATATGTCACCATTGTGGCAGCCAGAAGCGTTTGCCCCGGCAGTGCCCAAGCTGTGGCAGCGTCCGCATCACTTCCATGGGGCTGGGGACGGAGCAGCTGGAACAAAAAATCAATGAAGAGTTCTCGGATTACAGTGCCGTGCGCATCGACAGGGACAGTACTCGGCGCAAGGGCGAACTGACAAAGTTGCTACAGGAAGTTGCAGAGAAAAAACACCAGCTGCTCATTGGTACGCAAATGCTGGCCAAAGGCCATCATTTTCCGGATGTTACCCTAGTGGCAATACTGGATATCGACGGTGCCCTGTTCAGTTTTGATTTTCGAGCCGCCGAACAGATGGCGCAATTGCTGGTGCAAGTCGCAGGGCGCTCGGGCCGTGCCAGTAAACCAGGCCAGGTACTGGTGCAAACCCACTATCCCGACCATCCGTTGCTACAGGATCTGGTCAATAATGGCTATTCGCACTTTGCCCAGTTTGCCCTGCAGGAGCGTAAACAGGCCCTGCTGCCCCCTTTTAGCTATCAGGCCTTGATCCGCGCGGAAGCCAACTACCCTTCCTATCCGGACAAGTTTTTACGAGAACTGTGCCAATATCCTCTCGAGGGCTGCGAATTTGCCGGCCCAGTACCGGCAGCAATGGAAAAGAAGGCAGGTAAATATCGCTATCACCTGATAGTTCAGGCCAAAGAAAGAAAGGCCCTCCACCAGGGGGTACAACACTTGATACAGCAGGGACAAAGCAGCGAGTGGCACAATAAGTTGCGCTGGAGTGTCGACATAGACCCCATGGATTTAAGCTGGTAATAGCAAGCGCATTAATAATTGATAAATAACCGGCAGAAATTAGTGTCAATTTAATACCAGTTCGTTAAACTTAGCCCAGGTTTTTCAGTGTATTTGTATTTTCATGGCTCATCAGGACTACGTTTCCCGTTCCCGCTCATCCAGTAAAAAAAACAATCCTTATAAATCCAAGTCAGCCGAGGCGCCGCAGGGGGCACCGTTAAAGGTCAAGCTTATTGGCATTTTTACCCTGCTTGCCGTTCTTTTATTCGGCTATTTTTTATGGTCAATAAAGGATAAACAGCCAGAAGCCACGCCTGCTCAGCCTCAAAAAGCCGCCGTTAAACCAAAAGAAAATGAACTACCGGAACCGCCGAAGGAGAAATGGGCCTATATGAAGGAGCTGAAAACCAAGGAGGTGGAAGAAGGCCAGTATGAAGTTAAGGACAAGGGGCCGTACCAGATGCAATGCGGTTCATTTAAGACCCAAAAACAGGCGGAAGTACTTAAGGCCAAAATTGCCTTTACCGGAATTGCCTCGACAATTCGACAAACGGCAGGAAAAAATGGCACCTGGTATAAAGTTATCCTGGGGCCTTATGCTAAAAAGCGAGATGCCGAAAAGGATAAGCACAAGTTAAAAAACAATAATGTGAATTACTGCCAAATCTGGCTGTGGCGCTAACTTTAGCTAAATTTATTTTTTCTAAAAAATTGCGGCAATCCCCTTGAATTCGCCGCCTTCCTCCCCTATTTAATCTACATTAATGAATGCCGGTAAGCTTTTTACCGGCCCATCTATTGAGGTTAAACGTGACTACTATAGTTTCAGTTAGACGCAACGGTAAAGTCGCCATTGGCGGCGACGGCCAGGTTTCACTCGGCAATACGGTAATGAAAGGCAATGCCCGCAAGGTTCGCCGTTTGTACAATGACAAGGTACTGGCTGGATTTGCCGGCGGCACCGCAGATGCCTTTACCCTGTTTGAACGATTTGAAAGCAAGCTGGAAATGCACCAGGGCCATCTAACCAAGGCGGCCGTTGAGCTGGCCAAAGACTGGCGCAGCGACCGTGCCTTGCGCAAACTGGAAGCCCTACTGGCAGTCGCCGACGAAACGGCGTCTTTGATCATTACCGGTAATGGGGATGTCGTCCAACCCGAGCATGATCTGATTGCCATTGGTAGCGGCGGTAATTTTGCCCAGGCAGCGGCCACGGCATTGTTGGAAAACACCGAGTTAACGGCAAAAGAGATTGTCGAAAAATCCTTAAAAATAGCGGGTGATATTTGCGTATTCACCAACCAAGAACACACTATTGATGAGCTTTAAGCCAGCGGTATCGATAAGGAATTAATTATGTCGAATATGACTCCTCGTGAAATTGTTCATGAACTAGACACTCACATTGTTGGCCAAAGTGAAGCCAAGCGCGCGGTTGCCATAGCGCTGCGCAACCGTTGGCGCCGCATGCAACTAAATGAAGACTTGCGCACAGAAGTCACCCCGAAAAATATCCTGATGATAGGCCCGACCGGTGTCGGTAAAACCGAGATTGCCAGACGACTGGCAAAGCTGGCCAATGCCCCCTTTATCAAGGTAGAAGCCACCAAGTTTACCGAAGTGGGCTATGTCGGCAAGGAAGTGGAAACCATTATTCGCGATCTGGCGGATATGTCCATCAAGATGACCAAAGAGCAGGAGATGGCTCGGGTTAAGCATTTGGCTGAAGAAGCGGCCGAAGAGCGTATCCTTAATGTCCTGTTGCCGCCACCACGCGATACCTTTGGCAACGAAGAGGAAACCGACAACTCGGGCACCCGCCAGGTGTTCAGGAAAAAGCTTCGTGAAGGCAAGCTGGATGATAAAGAAATTGAAATAGACCTTACCGCTCCTCAGGTTGGCGTTGAAATCATGGCCCCTCCGGGTATGGAAGAGATGACGTCACAGCTACAAAACATGTTCCAGGGGATGTCCAGCGACAAAACCAAGAAGCGTAAGCTGAAAATCAAGGATGCCTTTAAACTCCTGCAGGAAGAAGAAGCAGCCAAGATAGTTAACCAGGATGATATTAAACAAAAAGCCATTGAATCGGTAGAGCAAAACGGTATTGTCTTTATCGATGAAATCGACAAGATTTGTAAGCGTGGCGATACTTCAGGGCCGGATGTTTCCCGAGAAGGAGTACAGCGTGACTTACTACCTCTGGTAGAAGGTTCAACCGTTAGCACCAAGCATGGCATGGTCAAGACAGATCATATCCTGTTTATTGCCTCCGGCGCTTTCCAAATGGCCAAGCCTTCGGATCTGATCCCTGAATTGCAGGGCCGTCTGCCGATCCGGGTTGAACTCCAGGCACTGACCACCGAAGACTTTGTTCGCATTCTAACCGAGCCTTTTGCGTCATTAACCGAACAATATATCGCCCTGATGGCGACCGAAGGTGTGAACATAGAGTTTAGCGACGATGGCATCAATGCAATTGCCAATGCCGCCTGGCAGGTCAATGAAAGCACAGAGAATATAGGTGCCCGTCGCCTGCATACCATGATGGAGCGCTTAGTGGAAGAAATCTCCTATACGGCCAACGACAGGTCGGGAGAAACGATTCTTATCGATGCCAAGTATGTTGAGAGCACGCTTACCGAGCTGGTACAAAACGAAGATTTGAGCCGATTTATTCTTTAACGGAAGTGTTTTATGACTGAAATCACTCACTTTGTTTTAGACCCGGCAGCCGGTTCGCTGGCGGTGACGATTAATGATAAAGAGACTTTTAACTATGGTTACGAGTATCTGAGAGTGCTTTCACCCAATAGAGCCAAGGGAAAACCCGGGGCTGTGGTGCCCCCGGTTAGCCACAAAAAACAGGTCAAGCTGTTAACCGTTGAAGCCGTAGGTAAGCACGGCTACCGCCTATGTTTTGACGATCAACACCAGGCCATCTATTCGCCTGAACTTCTTATCGAGCTTGCCAAGAATCACGATGTGCTTTGGCAGGCATACCTGGATGAGTTAAAAAGCACAGGTCATAGCAGGGAAGCCATGATAGATATTACTCAGGTTAACTAAATTCCTTCATCCCGCAAAAAGCGTTCAAACCCTACATCCTTTTTACAATGCAAAACAGATGATTGGATTTGAACGCTCACTTACTCTGAACAATTTCAGGCTAAACGGTAAAGCGACTGACCTCTCTGTGCAGTACGTCTGCCTGTGCCGAAAGCTCCTCACTCATTTGCGCATTTTGATGGGCCGATTGGCCGGATTGCTCGGCAACATCCTTAATGGACACTACGTGCTGGTTTACTTCCGATGCCACGGCACTTTGCTCCTGAATGGCGGTAGCTATTGCGGTATTCATTTCCATGATGATAGACACGCCTTCGGTAATTTCCTCCAGCATATTACCCGCTGAGCTTGCCTGGTTGGCGCTTTCCTGCCCCTGGGTTCGACAGCTGGCCATATGCCTGACTATATCTTTGGTGCGAGTCTGCAGGGAGCTGATAATGCCTTCAATTTCCTGGGTGGAATCCTGGGTCCTACTGGCCAGGGTACGCACCTCGTCGGCGACAACGGCAAAGCCCCGGCCCTGCTCGCCGGCCCGGGCTGCTTCAATGGCGGCATTGAGTGCCAGTAAATTGGTTTGCTCGGCAATACCTCGGATCACATCCAGTACCGAGCCTATGGTTTCCCCATCTTTTTCCAGCTCTTGCACCACATGCTCGGATTCCAGCAGTTGTTCGGATAATTGATCAATTTGCGAGATGGTTTTATCCACCCCCTGTTTACCATTATCGGCATTTTGATTAGTGGTTTCTGCCTTACTGGCCGCCTCTCTGGTGTTATTGGCAATTTCATCCACGGTTGCCACCATCTCTGTCACCGCCGTCGCCACCATATCTGTTTCCTGGATCTGGGCGTCAACTCCAATATTGGTGGTGTGGATATTCTCCGACAGGCTTTGCGTCGCTTCATTCAGGGTTTTAACCGAGTGGTTGACCTCGACAATAAGGTTGCGAAAACTGGCGATCATGGTATTGAAGACCTTGGCCACTTCCGCCAGCTCGTCTCTGCCAGAGGTATCGACACTGATGGTTAAGTCGTTGGTTTTGGAGATATTAAGCATGGTATCTCGAATATAGGTCATGCGATGCAGTATGCTTCGGCCAACCACTACCGCAAATACCACGGCAATGACCAAGACAATGGTAAAAAGCGTATAAGCAAGAAAGTTCACAAACTGAGTATGACCTGTAACCGCTTCCTTGCTCTTATTCAAGACGGTGGCCAATAGGGAATCAACCTGGTGTATAGTGGCCCGCATCTGACCAAGCAATCCGTCTTTTGGCGTCATTCCCAGTGTTTTCTGCTCTGCAACCAAATTAAGAAAGGAAGATTGATAGACCCCCAGCGACTCTATAATTTGTTCCTGCTCGCTAGTTGAAAAGCTGCTCCCCCTGACATCCATTACCAGGCCATCCAGGTTGCCGTTTAATCTATCTACATACTTGCTATCCAGCCTTAACATAAAGTCCTTTTCATTGCGCCTCAGCTGTAACATACCGCTGAGCAAGTGGTAGTCCTGCTTGCCGATGAGCTCCTCAACGTCATGTACCGCGCTTCTAAGCTTGCCATAGAGGCCATCCTTGGGGTTGAGACCGATTTTCTTTTGTGAATCCACCAGGGCCGTAAAATGCTTGTGATACTGGCCCACCACCTTAGCCAAGCTTGCCACTTCCGACATTTCCAAGCCAATTGATTTAAGCGACTCATCCAGTATTCGAATATCCGACTTCAGCGCAGACATATTTTTATTGAATTTATCCACATACTTAAGATCTTTGCGCGCCAGAAAGTCTTTTTCATTGCGCCTAAGCTGTAACACCTTAGTTTCAACCAGGCCTATTTGCCGGGCAATAGCGATATCACCATCCAGGGAAGAAACAGAGTAGGCCAGCAGTCCCAGCATAACCAACATGGCAACAATAAGAATGGCAGTATTGGCAATTAACTTGTGTTTAATCAACATGATTAAGGTTCCTGCAGTTAGTGTTTATTGGTTAGTTGGTGGCCCCTTCACCTGAAAAATCAGCAAATGACTAAGACACCCATTTATTAGGTCGTACTTGCCAACATAACTGATCAATATAAAAAGTTTAGTTCATATTAATTGAATTGAAAGCTAGCCCTTTGATCTTCGACAGCTTTTGCAGTAATTGACTCTTAATTACAAAGTTAATCTTGTGCCTGATATTCAAGCAGTTATACTGGGAAAGTATCTACTAAATTTGCCGCTAAATATAGTAAGCAAGGATTTGTCATGGAATATAACACGTCAGAATTATGTAACCTTTATGCTGATTTAATTGATGTTATTGAGCCGGTTTTCAGCAATTACGGTGGTCGAAATTCCTTTGGCGGTAAGGTAGTTACCATAAAGTGTTTTGAAGACAATGGCTTAATTGCCCAAGCGGTGGAAAACGATGGTGAAGGCAAGGTGTTAGTCATAGATGGCGGCGGCTCCACGCGCCGTGCCCTGATAGATATTTATATTGCCGAAACCGCAGCAAAGAATAACTGGGAAGGCATAGTGTGCTACGGCAGTGTGCGTGATGTCGATGCCCTGGAAGACGTCGATATAGGTATCCAGGGCTTACTGTCTATTCCTGTTGGCGCGGTCGACAGCGGCGTAGGAGAAACAGATCTCGCCATTAATTTCGGTGGAGTTACCTTTCTACCCGATGATCATATCTATGCCGATAATACCGGCATGATCTTATCCCCCGATCCGCTTGATATAGAGTGATAGCCTATATTTATAATTCAGGTTTTGCTTGGGGATGTAACTTAAACCAACGTTCCAACCATATTTCCAGCTCATCCAGTACAACACCACGGTTGGTGGCAAGGCCTTGAGCAAATTCCCCACCCATGGCAATAAACAGCTCTTCAACTTCTTTGCTATTAACGCTAGTACCAACCAAGGGCAATTGCATGCTGCGGGTCAGGTTGATCAGGGCATTAATTATGGCTTTATCCGCCCTGTTATCTTCAACCTGCTCCAAATAACCACAATCGATTTTAACCTGTTCAATGGACATTTTGCGTAAATAGCGCAAAGATTCATAACTACCAGAAAACTCATCAATCGAAATGCCAACCCCCAGAGACTTCAGCTGGTCTATCATGGATTTAGCCCTGCCACAGGCAGAAAGCATCACCCTTTCACTCAATTCAATCAGCAAATACTTGGCAGGGATATTAAAATTGCTGATTTGCAGCTCAATAAAGTCCACCAAATCAGGTTCAAGTAAATCTCTACTCGATAAATTTACCGATACAGGTTGATACATTCCCAGCTTATGCAAACTAAATAAGGCCTGAAAGGCTTGTTTAATCATCTGCTTGGTGAGTAAATAGACTTCGCCACTATATTCGGCGGTTTTAATGAATTCATTTAGCTCCAATGGCACTTCACCGCGCCAGTACCAATGCACCATGAGCTCAAATCCCCTTATACGCCTATCACTTAGTGCAACCTGAGGCTGCAGGTACCAACGCAAGTTTTCATCGGCAATGTCCTGTTTCAGCCGCTCCATTTTTAGCAGCTGCTGTTCGGCGTATAAAAGAGAATCATTGTTAAAATAGTCCAGCATTTGCTGAGATTTCTCCGCCTGTAACAAAGCGTCTCCTGCATGAGCAATGATTTCAGAAAAACTATTGCCATGTTGCGGTGCAATGGCGACACCAAAAACCAGTTCAAAATTTAAGGAAAAACTTTTAAAACTCATCGCATCAGGCACCCCCTTAGCTAACTGCTGACAAGTTTCCTCAATAATGCTCTGTTCTGGGTGGTGGCTCAAACTCAGATCAAGCAGGACCAAAAAATTCAGACTTTGCAAGCGGGCGATTCTCACAGGCTGTTCCTGCACGCCAAAATTAACCAGCATGCTGTTGTCGGCCAATTTTTGTTGTAAGCAATAGGCAAGCTGCAGTAAGAGAATATCGGAATTATGATGGCCCAATACAGTGTTAACCTGCTGGAAATTTTTTGGCTTAAATACTATCGCGGCGAGTTTTTTTTCACTCGAACTTTTGAGTTGATAATCGAATGCCTTCAGGGCGTGTTGATAGGTAGGTAAATTAGTTGCGGGATCATGAGTGTAAGAATACATCTCGTCTATGCTGAGCTGTTCTTTTTCCTCTTTAACTACCGGTTGTTCCAATATACCTTGAATCATCAACCAGCAGCCATTGATTAAGGCAACCAGGTAAGCCAAAACGCTTGTAATCACCAGCCATCTCATTTCCAGCTTGGTGATCAGCCACATATAAATGGCGATTGCAAAAGCCGATATTACCAGCCACTGTAGAATAAGTCGATAGGCCTTAACTTCGGTGTTTTTTACAATCTGCCAGTAGCTAATTGCCGAAGAAAGCAAAATAACGCTGGCAATAAGTGCCCAGGCATTATAGGCATCGACCTTGGGTAAAAACCACAGTGTCAATAAATAGAGCAAGCCGCAGGCGATGTTTAAGCCTTTGAGCCAGTTAATTAATTTTGCCTGAAACTTGGGCGAAGATTTTATTCCCCACAGGCAAAGCAAAGATAAAAAGATAATACCGAAGGATAAAAGGGCCAACGCCTGATAATCGACCAGATAGGCGATGGATGACAAGATCCCCAGTAGGCTCAGCGTGATTAGGGTCGGGAACCACCACTTAACCTCAATCACGGAACGCAATACGGCAACTATAACCAGGATGGGCAGACTGACCCCAAGTACAAAGGCAATACTAAACTCTATAGATAAAGTCAGCTGTTGTGCCGCGAAAGACGGCAGGGAAAAAAGGCTAAGCCAAGCCCCAAGCAGTAGTCGCCTAAAACGTGAAGAAGGGCGGAAGTAACAATAATCCATGCTTTAGTCTTAATACCATTTACCGCAATGCACCTAGCTTAAGACTAATCAATAGCATGAATTCTGTACAGGAAAAATAATGATTTAGTGCGAGTTAACCAAGCTTACCTATATGACTTGCTTACCATTTTTAATAAGAGCCGTTAACGGATTGACACCAAACTGGTAACAAAGCTCCGCCGGCTGTGCTATTTGCCAAATGGCCAGGTCGGCATCGTAGCCCACGGCGAGCTTGCCTTTACTTTCCCCCATTCCCAAGGCCTTGGCACCATGACAGGTGACTCCTGCCAAGGCCTCTGCCGGCGTTAACCTGAACAGGGTACAGGCCATATTGAGCATTAACTGAATCGAGTTTATCGGTGATGACCCAGGATTGGCATCTGTCGCTATCGCCATCGGCACGCCATGTTCTCGCAGCGCCTGAATAGGGGGCAATTGAGTTTCCCGAAGAAAATAAAAAGCGCCCGGTAAAAGCACCGCCGTCATATCTGACTTGGCCATGGCCGCCACCCCTGTTTCGGTTAAGAACTCTACGTGATCGGAGGACAAGGCCTGATAGCGTGCGGCCAGCTCTGTGCCGCCGAGATCAGAGAGTTGCTCGGCGTGCACCTTGATCGAAAGTCCATATTGCTTGGCCGAAGCAAACACTCGTTCGGTTTGCCTGATATCAAAGCCTATGCCTTCACAGAACACATCAACCGCATTCGCCAGCTTATGCTTGGCAACCAAAGGCATCATCTCATCGCACACCAAATCTATATAGGCATCCGGCCTATCCTTATATTCAATGGGCAGTGCATGAGCACCTAAAAACGTTCTTTTAACGGTAACCGGCAGCTGTTCGGCTAACCGTCCTGCCACCCTAAGCATCTTGAGTTCATTTTCCGTATCCAGGCCATAACCGGATTTTACCTCTATGCTGGTCACGCCCTGTTGATGCAAGGCGGTTAAACGGGGCAAGGCACTGGCCAACAGCTCTTCTTCACTTGCCGCTCGTGTTGCCTTAACCGTTGAGATAATGCCGCCGCCCGCTTTGGCAATCTCTTCATAGCTGGCGCCATTGAGCCTTTGCTCGAATTCGGCGGCACGATTTCCGCCAAAAACCAGATGGGTGTGACAATCAATTAGCCCTGGGGTCATCCATTGACCCTGACCGTCGATCACTGCCACTTTATTATTGTCATAATCCGGCAAGTCACATTCCTGTCCCAGCCAGGCAATCTTACCGTCGGCAATAGCAATGGCCCCCTGTTCGATAACGCCATAGCCTGAACTTCCTTCCGTCATAGTCGCCAAATGAATATTTAGCCAAAGGGATTGCCAGTCAGATGAATGAGTCATAATAAAATTTCCAGTTAACCATGAAAGTTGCGTACGCTGCTCTATCTTTATCTAGCGATAACGGCTCGTAGCATCAGGGCTGCAACTGTACCCGATACTAATTTAACAAGCAAGCTTGTATATACAAGTAAAATATGAGAATGTATTGGCAAATTAAATATAGACATTAATGACAAGCTCTATGGCAAAACCCAAGTTCCGCATTATCAAGCAACACATCTGCGACAATATCGAGTCGGGTGCCTGGGCACAGCATAGCAAGGTGCCGTCGGAAAATGAACTGGCCGAGCAATTCAATGTCAGCCGCATGACGGCGCGCAGGGCCTTGCAAGAACTCACAGAGCAAGGGGTGCTGGTACGCTCGCAGGGCGCCGGCACCTTTGTCGCCACCTTCAAGTCACAGTCTTCCCTGTTGGAAATCCGCAATATCGCCGATGAGATCACCGAACGTGGCCATCAACACAGCGCACTGCAATTGGAATTAAAGACAGTTGACGTGAATGAAGAAATTGCCATTCTCCTGGGCCTGAAAAACAAGGTGAGCGTTTTTTATTCAGAAGTGCTGCATTTCGAAAACGGTGAACCCATCCAGCTGGAACAGCGCTTCGTTAACAGCTCTCTGGTGCCAGAATACTTGCAGCAAAACTTCGCCCAGGTAACACCTCACGAGTACCTGTCAACAGAAGCCCCACTAACCGAAGCTACCCATGAAGTGGAGGCGGTATTGGCCAGCAAGGAAATTTGCCAGTTATTGCTGATAAACACAACACAGCCCTGTTTACAGGTTAAGCGCCGCACCTGGTCAAGCCAGGGTGTAGTCAGTTTAGCCATTATTACCTCACCGGGCAGCAAATACCGACTCGGCAGCCATTTGGTATTTTAATAAATATTAGGGACTGGCCTTGACGATTGAATATGGTCGTTTTGGAGTCAACTGTATAAATCGAACAGATCAAAGCCAGCAACTGGCCTATACTGATTGCTGGCTTTCTAATATTGACGACAGAATCACAATCAACAGGATAACTTTGTAAGCCATTGAAAAGTATAGGTTGTCATAATAATGTCACCCGAATGACGTAACAATTTTCTCGTCCAATTTAGTGTCAGGCCCCATGCTAGGGGTGAAAGACGAAATTGCTTTTTGGAGTATAAAATGCAGCCCAATGAAAACACCTTGTCACCCGATAAAATCAAGTCCTTTCGCAAAGATAACGGCTGGTCACAGGAGCTACTGGCCAAGGCATCCGGCCTGAGTTTGCGGACCATACAGAGGGTGGAAAAAGAAGGCAAGGGTTCAGCCGAGACCCACCTGGCTCTGGCGGCGGTATTTAACGTTTCTCCCAAGGAGCTTTTTCATACTTCATCAACCCCTGATGTTAATTGGAAAAGGAAGAATATTATGCAAAGTGCATTTGCTCTAGCCGTTGTTATCGGTGCCATCACCATGCTGTTTTTACTGGCTGGTGAGTTAAAAATGTTTACCGATGCTGCAAGCGGCCTGTTTTTAGTGCTGTTTATTTATGCCGGAACCGTCGTCGCTTTTGGCTCCCACGGTCTGATAAAATCTATTAAGGGGCTGAGCTATTTATTTGCCAGCGAAATATCTCCCTCTCCGGCCACAAACTTTCTGGCAATTATCTTAAAGAAACAAATTTACTTTGCCTATGGTGGTGCTTTCATCGGCCTGCTGATCGGCAGTATAGCCATTCATACCAATGTTACAGAGACTATCATTTTTCACCGGGCCTATGCGGTAAACCTAGTAGTCATTTTGTATGCCGCGATAATTGCCGAAGGCATATTAAGGCCACTCGCGGCCAAGCTGGAAAGCCGGGAAATAGCCTCTACATTTAACTAAGGCAGTGCTTTAAACGCCATTGCCTAAATTTAAAGGCTAGGTAATGGCGCTTAACTTATTGATATTAATGTTCTATTCAGTCTCAACCAAATCATGTTGTTTCAGGATTGGACTCAATCAAGGCCTCCTAGTACAGACCCGTTAACATTATGTCAAGTGATTTACCTTGTATTACCAAGCCATAAACAAACTTACACCTAGCTCATTGGCAGCGGCTCCGATAGTGTCGCCGGGTTTGTTTCACGACAAGGAGTTGATATGGACATACTCATGTCTTTAAACACTTGGATTATCATTGGCATCCTATTATCGCTTGCGGAAATATTTATTCCCGGTGGCATACTGTTAAATCTGGCCATTGCCCACGCGACCGGAGACTCCATAGCCAAAATAGCCGATGCCATAGGCCAACCTGGCGATAAAAATGCGTTGCAGATGCAGCTCAGTGAGCAATATTTACAGCAAATGCAAGGCCTAGATCAGAAGTCTCGTAAGATCATCCTGCCCGCCAATATTCTGGATGTTGATAACTGGCAACGTCTGGGATCAATAGCAAGTAAGCATGCATATTCGCCTGGTGCTCATTACCGGGCGAATACTTTTCCCTTGGCTAGAACAGCAGAAACCCGATTGAACACAGCATAAAGAGGGAACAGGCTATCCAGATATTCTCACCTATTTTAAACTGGCCTAGACGATAGTCCCGCCTTAACTTGGTAATAAACAGGTAGAAGGCCCAGGTCAGTACGGCTATCAGCAAATGAACCAGTTGGGTTGACCAGCGCAGGTTTTCTTCCCATAAAAATACCGGTCCGGTATAGAGAACAAAAAAGAGATCAAGCAAGGTGATATGCAGCCAAACGACCAGTAACAGCAGGGTTGTTTTTTTTCGATACCAGGGCATAAAAAGTAATAATTTAAACAGCGAGAACTCGCATTATACATAAACCTATTCTGAGCTCTACAATAAGTTGACGCGCCTTAACAGCATCACTCTGTGCTTGTGAGCCAATCATTCAGGTCGTCTTGGATAAAGTTATAACCAAGCACTTCTCTCGCCTTTTGCCCACTGACCTGTCTGCCAGTATCTTCCTTGGTTTCAGGCTTAAACTTAGGGGCTGCTTGACCCAGCGATTTGGCTGCGGCCTGGTAAAATGACGACTTTGTCCCTGAGGTATTACTGACGCCATTGTATACTCCCATCACGGCCTTCTCTTGCAGTAGCGCCTGTAACAAGCCGACGGCGTCTGCCTGGTGAATCAGGTTGATCTTGGCATTAGGACCTGAAAGTCGTCTCTGGCTGTTAAAGAAACGCCCCGGATGCCTTAGTGGCCCGACAAGACCAGCCAGGCGCAGAATACTCTTTTCTCCGGAAAAGGAAGCAAGTGCCTGTTCCGCCCGTCGCAAGATAGCTACCTTGGCTGCCGATACATCCAGTTCGGACTCTTCTGTCACTGTACCGGATAAGCCGTTATAGACTCCGGTTGTACTCACTAAAACAAGGCGCTTTACCCCGGACTTTTCGGCCGCACGCACCACGCCGGCCACCTTATCCGGGTAGTCTTGCTGCCCCTGTTTTAACTTGGGCGGAAAACAAATCACCAGGGTCTGATAATCAAAGGCATCATGTTGGTGCAGACCGTCTGAATTTGAGCTTAAGGTAAGCTGTTTCGCCGTTATCCCTTCCGCTGCCAACTCTGCCACGCCCTGCTCTGTTTGCCGAGTTCCCAGCACCTGAAAGCCCTGTGAAAGCAAGGATTTTGCTAACCCTGTGCCCAGCCAGCCACAGCCCAGGATAGCGACACTTTTTGAATTATCAGGATGCATTATGGCTTTGCTCAAATTCACTGATCCTGTTGATCACCTCTTTGGCAATGGCATTGGGGACAGGAATGGAAAGGTTATACTGAGCCACTTTCCAGCCGTCTCGGGTTTTAATCAGCACGCCAGAGCCTCGACAGGTACCATAGCTTTTATTGGTCAGCAGCTCGTCAAAAAAGGCCATATCGCCCTGCTTATCAATGGAAATGTTTCGCTCGGTAGCCTGGTATAGCCAGCCTCTGCCTTGACTAAAGTAAGGCTCAACAAACGCTCTAAATTCGGTTTTGGTCCACCTTTCGCCCGCATCCGTACCCAGAAAAACGGCATTATCGGTAAACAGGGAAAAATAAGTTTCCAGATCTGCCTCTGCGGCTGCCCGGTGGAAGCTGTCCAAGGTCTTTTCCAGTGCATTATTGGCCGAGGCGGCATGGCTTAAACATAGGGTCATTAAGAGTATTATTATTTTTTTCATCTTCATTCCTTTGGAATAACAACATACAGGCCGGTAAAGGTCGCTGCTATCTTATCACCACAGCCAACTTTGACACACATTTTATACTTGGCTTTTTTTCCTTTAGATAGAGGAAGTAAATTACCCTCAACATCTTCCTTCTCCACTATGGCATGGGCTACCCCTTTGAGCGGCATATGATAGCGAATACTGGCATCGGCCAGCACTATGTCCCCGGCTTGCTGCTGCTCGGCCAGCTGCAAGTGTACCCAGCCCCAACCGGTTAAAGTGGCCAAGGTATAAACGCTTCCGGCAAACATGGTGTTATGGAGGTTCTTGTTAAATGCCAGATCACAATTGGTGACAAGCTCATTGCCATCATAATGAGCAATATTGATCTTCATTGCCTTGCTAAGGGGAATGGTATCATGCCAGGTTTGCTGCAGCTCCTGACAGAGCTTGACTAGGTGCCCTTTCAATGGTGACAAGGCTTTTGTCATGGCAAAGTGTTTGATTTCTTCAAATAGCAGGTGGGAAAAGCCCAGCTGCCGATAACCTTTCTTTTCATAGAAAGTAACGGCATTTTCTCGCGCCTTTAATGTTATTGTCTTAATGCCATGACGCCTGGCTTCATTTTCCAGCGCCATTAACAAGGATTCCCCATAACCCTTTCCCTGGCATTTATCCTCTACCGCCATATAGCGTATTTGCGCGCAAAATTGATCTGTCTTATGCATGCGGGCGACGGCCAAGATATCACCGTTTTTACCGACTATCATGCGATGAAATGCCTGTTCTTCCAGCTCGTCCTGCTCGCTGCCCATAGCTTTTCCCCAGGGGGCCCTCAGTATTTTCCAACGTAACTGGTAGTAGGATTGAAATTCGCGGTCAGTTTCTGGCGCCTTACATAGATTCATTGTCTATTCTTACTCTTATACCCTAATCTTTATTATTTAATTTTTTGCCGATGAAATTAACGACTCAAACCCAAGATGGCAGACTTGTTTATTTTCATCAGTGTTCAGATAATTTGTCTGTCAGTGAAAATGCCTATTTTCGCTGGCTGAATTTTGGCGAAGTTACCCAAAGCATTATGCACAGGCGTTGTCCCTGGCAACTAACGCTTCCTCACCAAACCGCCCTATTGCTGCCTTTATTACACCTTCCCGTGAGCTCGGTAACCGAATTAGGCCTGGGAGGAGGAAACCTGGCACGCTTCCTAGTCAAATTAAAGCCAGATACGGATTTTACCAGCGTAGAATGCAGCCAAACTAGCATAGATTGTTTCGAGCATTACTTTAACCCTGACGCCATTAAGTTAAACCTTATCAATGACAGTGCCGAAAACTGGTTAGCAGCCAATACCAGGCCAATACCCTGGTTGATTTATGATATCTACAAACGAGCAGACGCTAATAATATCACCCCATTAGTTCAAGCGCTTAGCCTAATAAAAGATATGAGGGCACACCAGTGCGTTTCTATCAATGTCCCACAAAGTACCCAATGCGAGCAGGAATTATTATTTAAAGAACTATCCAGTTTTTGTTCACGCTATCAAATATACTGCTTTGATATTCCCAGGTATCAAAACCTGGTGATTCACCTGCTATCCTCGGATATTGACACAGATACCTCTCTCCATCAGAACCCAAATAATTTGCCAGGCTATTTATTCAGGCGCTGGCACAAGCTCTGGTTACTGGCAAAGACATTTCCATTTAAGCTAAACTAGCAAGTCAGGGTAAAAGTGACCGGTCCGTCATTAACCGAAGTCACCTTCATATCTGCGCCAAAGATGCCTGTGGGTACCTGAAAACCATGCTCTCTTAGCTGCCGACAAAAGTACTGATACAAGGCCTTGCTAAACTCGGGTTCTGCCGCACTGGTAAAACTGGGGCGCATGCCTTTGTTGGTATCGGCGGCCAGGGTAAACTGGGACACAACCAGTACGTCACCGCTGGCTTGCTTCACATTCAGGTTCATCTTGCCATTTTCATCTTCAAAGATGCGGTATCCAGCAACACGTTCCGCCATGCGTTTGGCCTTTTTATCATCATCCCCCGGCTCTATGGCCAGTAACAACAGTATTCCACGGTTTATCTCGCCAACAATTTCTCCTTCCACCTTAACGCTGGCTTCACTTACTCTCTGTATTAACGCAATCATACTTCTTTTTCTTCTAAAAACTTCGCCATGGTATCGGTTGCCTTGCAAAACGCATCTATGGTCTGGCTCTCAAAACCGCTATGACCGGCATAAGGCAATATTTGCAATTGGGCATTATGCCAATTTCGCACCAGTAAATCAGCAATATATAACTGGCACACCATATCATATCTACCATGCAATAAAATCGCCGGAATGTTCTCAATTTTATGGATATTATCCAGCAGGTAATTTTCGGGAAAAAAGCAGTTTTCGGCAAAATAGTGAGTCGACAGCTTTGCCATACACAAGGCCTGATGGGCGTCTTGCACCTGCGCCATGCCGATATGAGGGTGCTCTATGGTGGAAAGACGCAATTCCCATAGATACCAGGCCTTGCTTGCCGCGATCACGGCGACCTCGTTTTTTGAGTTCAAAACATTGAGGTAAGCCTTGATGGGTTCGCTTCGTTCGGCTTCCGGTAGCTGGCTTAGAAAGCTCTGGTAATATTCGGGGAAAAACTTTTGTGCCCCTTCTGGATGATAAAGCCAGTCATACTCGTCTTGTGTTCCAAGGAAAGTCCCCCTTAGGATAAAAGCCAGGACACGTTCTGCATGGGCAATCCCATACGCCAGGGCCAGCGTGGTTCCCCATGAACCTCCGGCCACCAGCCAATGTTCAATATTAAGGTGCTCACGTATCAACTCGATATCATTAATCAGGTGCTCAGTGGTATTATTTTCTATGCTAGGAGAAGGTTGTGAGCGGCCACAGCCCCTCTGGTCAAACAGGATAATGCGATACTTTTCGGGATCAAAATAACGGCGATGGTTTTCACTACAGCCGCCCCCCGGACCACCGTGTAAATAGATAACAGGAATGCCCTCCGGGTTTCCCGATTGTTCCAGATAAATTTGATGGTTATCGCCAACAAACAGCCATTCATGCTTATACTCTGAAATTTTCGGGAATAACTTTCGAGACATAAAAACTCCGGTTTAGCCAGGGCAGAGATTTGTTTTTTTAAATTCAACTAATCTAACAAGCTTAGTTGTGATCGCTTAACTTTTCCTGATTATCATGACGCTGGTTAAAGCTTTGTAAAGCAACGGTAACCAGGGCTCCTACCAATACCACCAACCAGGAAAGATAAACCCATAAAAACAAGATAGGAATACTGGCCAGGGCGCCATAAATTGCCTGATAGGAAGGCAATTGCGTGACATAAAAGGCAAAGCCCTTTTTAGCCAGTTCAAATAGCAATGCCGCGACCACGGCTCCCGTGATGGCATACTTAAAAGGCACTACCTTATTTGGCACCACCATATAGAGAATAACAAAAGCCGCTATTGAGGCCATCCAGGGCAAGGCACGTAAAAAGATATTAGCCAGCCCCAAAACATCATAGTCCCCCAGTGATACCAGGGAAACTATATAGGAGGTTGCCGCCAGACTACTGCCGACTAGCACTGGGCCTAAGGTGAGCACCATCCAGTACATGGAAAATGACGTAATAACACGGCGTTTTTCCTTTACTCGCCAGATTTTATTAAAGGTTTTATCTATGGACGAAATCAGCAACAGGGCAAACAGGAATAAGAAGGTGATGGCTACCGCCGACATTTTTGAGGCATTATTAACAAAGCCGGTAATATGATGTTGCACCACGTCGCCCGAAGTAGGAACAAAATTACTGTAAACAAAAGATTCAATTTCGACGCGAATATCCGCAAATATGGGAAAGGCCGTCATTACCGATAACATTACCACCATAAGCGGAACCAGCGACATCAGGGTTACATAGGAAAGGTAACCGGCAACCACATGGATTTGCTCTTTTTGCACCCGCCTAAACAAAAAAGGAACAAAGGCCAGTAAAAATTGTTTTAACGGCAAGTTTTGTAAATAACTCATTATTTTAAAGTCTTTCAACAATTTACTTTTCCTAATTTTCGTCTGCACTATACTATGATAAACATATTTGCTTTAATAACGAAGTCAATGAATTCATATTAATAACAATAAGGAAGACTAATGTCTGGTCAAGGTTCAGGCGGCAACGTGCTTGCTGCCATATGTAGTTTCTTTATCGCAGGCTTAGGCCAGTTAGTGCAAGGTAGAATACTTGCCGCGATAATTTTTTTCCTGCTAACTTGGGTTAACTACACCCTGGCGGCAACGGGTATCTTGTTTTTTATGGCCTTACCTGGCTTTATTTTTCATGTCTGGGCAATTATTGATGCGGCTCGCTACAAGGGAAGTGATTAATCATGCCTGTTATGCTGAGCATAGTGCCTAAGCTGATAGCGACTCTGATATTACTCAACATTATTGGGTGCCAATCAGCCTATTATTCGGCCATGGAGAAGGTTGGCATTCACAAACGCGATATAATGGTGGATCGCGTAGAAGAAGCAAAGGAAGCACAAGAAGGTGCCCAGCAACAATTTACCTCGGCGTTGGAGCAGTTGTCCGCGCTTATTTCCTTTGACGGCGGTGATCTTGGGGAGCAATACGACATCATTAAAGATCAGTACGATGCCAGTAAGTCTGCCGCAGATGAGGTTACAGCGAGAATAGATGCCATAGAAAGCGTTGCCGATGCCCTCTTCGACGAATGGTCTGACGAAATTTCACAGTATGAAAGTGCCAGGTTAAAACGCCAAAGCCAGTTAAAGCATAAGGAAACAGAGCGCAGATATGATAAGTTATTGGCAGCAATGCGTAAGGCGGAAAGTAGAATGGCACCTGTTTTAAGCGCCCTGAAAGACAATACGCTTTACCTGAAACATAACCTTAACGCCAAGGCGATTGGCGCCCTTCAGGGGGAATATAAAACCATCAAGCAGGATGTGGAAATCTTGATAGATGAAATGAACAAGGCAATCAACCAATCACAACAATTTATTGAATTGCTTAACCCATAAAACTTATTGACAGTTAAATCCTGTGCTCCAGATCCATGGAATGTTTCGGCGTTAATGGGTCTATTATCACTTCCTGGCGATTAATCAGTGCGAGCAGTTCGGATAGTTGCTTGATTTGAGTGGGCCCTGCGCGGCCTTCTTCAAATAACTGGCTCAATTTCTGTAGTGTTTTTAGCTGTTCAGGAGACATAATACCAATTCCTTTTGCATGCTATAAAAATGGTTCGAGTATTGTTAACTCGCAACACGGGGTTTAACCAGAGAAACAACCGAGGATGAGCAAACCTTAGTCTCCCGTCCGTCATCAATATATTCCTGATATAAAACGCTTAACTCTTTTGATTCATCTATGCTTGCACTGTTGGCAACCATCTTTTCAAACAAAAAACTTAAACGCTTTAACTTGTTTCCATCCATTGCACTGCTCGCATATTCGCAATAAATCCTACAACTAAGATTAGCAGTAAAAGCCACAGCATCCAGTGAAGTATGTGTAACCAGAAGTAACAATATATTTACAAAAAAAGCGCTGGTTCATTATTTAGTTAATTAACATAGAGTTAAGCCAAGAACACCATATTTAGTATGCCAAAGGGTCTTAGAATTTCTGACAAAAGATTGAGACATATCTCACAAAATTATCAAAAACACTGACCACTTGGTTAAGCAGCAGAATTTCCTCCATATAATAAAAAAGCCGCCATAGGCTTACCTAGGGCGGCTTGTTAAAACAAGAGCAGTTACTTTTTAGCTGCGCGACTTTCACGCTTTCTGTCGCTTTCTTTTAACCACTTTTTACGAATACGAATATTCTCCGGCGTCACTTCAACCAGTTCATCATCATCGATAAACTCTAATGCCTGCTCCAGGGTCATCTTTATGGGGGGAGTTAACACCTGAGCGTCATCAGTACCTGCAGCACGGACATTGGTTAGCTGCTTACCCTTAAGGGCATTTACCGTTAAGTCATTATCTCGGCTATGAATACCTATCACCATGCCCTCATACACTTCAACACCATGGCCTATCATTAAGCGGCCACGCTCTTGTAAATTGAAGAGTGCATTGGTCAGTGCCTTACCCTGGGCATTGGCAATCAGCACGCCATTGATACGCTGACCGATTTCGCCGCCTTTGTGAGGCCCGTATTCAAAAAATGTGTGATAAATCAAACCAGAACCAGAAGTCAGCGTCATAAATTCGGTTTGGAAACCGATCAAACCACGGCTTGGCATAATAAAGTCCATGCGGATGCGACCCTTACCGTCTGGTGCCATATCGGTCAATTCGGCTTTACGCAAGCCCATCTTCTCCATGATTGCGCCCTGATGCTCTTCTTCAACATCAACAGTAACGGTCTCATAGGGCTCCTGCAGCTCACCATCAATTTCACGCATGATAACTTCCGGGCGAGATACCGCCAGTTCAAAGCCCTCACGGCGCATGTTCTCAATCAGGATCCCCAGGTGCAACTCACCACGGCCGGAAACGCGGAACTTATCCGGATCATCGGTTTCTTCAACACGCAACGCAACATTATGGACCAATTCTTTTTCCAGGCGCTCAAGAATATTACGTGAGGTGACATATTTACCTTCCTGACCGGCAAAGGGTGAGGTGTTAACCTGGAAGGTCATGGTAACCGTGGGTTCATCAACAGACAGGGCCGGCAAGGCTTCAACTTCGTTCGGACAGCAAACGGTATCGGAAATTTTCAATTCGCCCAGGCCGGTAATCGCAATAATATCACCCGCTTGTGCCTGATCGACTTCATGGCGTTCCAAGCCCAGATAACCAAATACCTTACCCACTTTACCGTTATGTATCTTGCCACGTGAGCCCTGAACCGTCACCTGCTGGTTAGGCTTAACCGTGCCTCGGGTAACTCGGCCGACACCAATAACCCCAAGATAGGAGCTGTAGTCCAGTTGTGAAATCTGCATTTGGAATGAGCCTTCAAGATCGGCATCGGGTGCCGGAACTTGCTCAACTATGGTTTCAAACAGCGGCGTCATATCGCTGCCTTCAACACCTTCTTCCAAAGAGGCCCAACCGTTGATTGCCGACGCATATACCACTTGGAAATCAAGCTGTTCATCTGTCGCCCCCAGGTTGTCAAACAAATCAAAGACCTGATCCATAACCCACTCTGGGCGAGCGCCGGGCTTATCAATCTTGTTAATAACAACAATTGGCTTTAACCCCTGAGCAAACGCTTTCTGGGTAACAAAACGCGTCTGTGGCATTGGCCCCTCTTGGGCATCAACAATTAGCAGGACAGAGTCTACCATTGACATAACACGCTCAACTTCACCACCAAAATCGGCGTGACCCGGTGTGTCAACTATATTGACGCGGTAGTCATTCCAGTTAATCGCTGTATTTTTCGCTAGTATCGTGATACCACGCTCTTTTTCGATATCGTTGGAGTCCATAACACGCTCGTCGTGATCACTGCGCGCTCCTAAGGTTCCGGATTGTTCAAGTAATTTATCTACCAGGGTGGTTTTACCATGGTCAACGTGGGCAATAATCGCGATATTGCGTAATTTATCTAACACAGGCTTTGCTCATAGGGCTTAAAATTGGTCGCGTATTGTACAGGAGTTAGGCCAACAAATAAAACAGTTACTTGGTTATCTTTTTATGAAGAATAGTGTAGTCTTAATACTCATAGATCACTCATGCACCAACACAAAGCACAACAAGCACCATTGCGGTGCACCAAAAAATGTCAGTTAAAAAAAATAGTTTATATATCAACAGGTTCATACTTGGCATGATTTTGGCTGTGTAGCAAACAATTAGGATTTGAACCTTATTTAATATTCACGAGCTAACTTACACTGGAGAGACCCAATGTCACAAGCAGTATTAGATTTAATTAAAGAGCACGATGTCAAATTCGTTGACCTTCGTTTTACAGACTCAAAAGGTAAGGAACAACACGTTTCGCTTCCTCACCACCAAGTCGACGAAGATTTCTTTGAAGACGGTAAAATGTTTGATGGTTCATCAATCGCCGGCTGGAAAGGCATCAATGAATCCGACATGATTCTAATGCCTGATGCATCAACTGCTGTACTTGACCCTTTCACAGAAGAAGTAACTTTAAACGTACGTTGCGACATCGTTGAGCCTGCCACCATGCAAGGTTATAGCCGTGACCCTCGCTCTGTAGCAAAACGTGCCGAAGAATACATGCGTAGCACAGGCATCGCAGACACTGTATTAATTGGTCCAGAGCCAGAATTCTTCGTATTTGACGATGTTAAGTTCCACGCCGATATGAGTGGTGCCGGTTATTCTGTTGACGATAAAGAAGCCGAGTGGAACTCTAAGACTTCTTATGAAGAAGGCAACACGGGTCACCGTCCAGGCGTTAAAGGCGGTTATTTCCCGGTAGCGCCTGTTGACTCTTCACAAGATCTACGCTCAGCCATGTGTTTGGTTATGGAAGAAATGGGACTAGTTGTTGAAGCGCATCACCACGAAGTTGCCACTTGTGGCCAAAACGAAATCGCTTGCCGCTTCAATACCATGGTAAACAAAGCTGACGAAGTACAAATCTATAAGTATGTAGTACACAATGTTGCTCACGCTTACGGTAAAACGGCTACCTTTATGCCTAAGCCACTAGTGGGAGATAACGGTACTGGTATGCACGTTCACCAATCTCTGGCCAAAGACGGCGTTAACCTTTTCTCTGGCGACAAGTACGGCGGACTGTCTGAAACTGCACTTTACTACATTGGCGGTATTATCAAGCACGCTAAGGCAATCAACGCCTTTACTAACGCTTCCACTAACTCATACAAGCGTTTGGTACCAGGTTTTGAAGCTCCAGTTATGTTGGCTTACTCTGCCCGTAACCGTTCTGCGTCAATTCGTATTCCAATTGTTCCTACGCCAAAAGCCGCCCGTATCGAAGTTCGCTTCCCGGATCCGACAGCTAACCCTTATTTGGCATTCTCAGCCATGTTAATGGCAGGCCTTGACGGTATTAAAAACAAGATCCACCCTGGCGATGCCATGGATAAAGACTTGTACGATCTACCGGCCGAAGAAGCCGCAGCTATCCCTCAGGTTGCCTCGTCTTTCGAAGCAGCGCTTGATGCTCTGGAAGCAGACAAAGAATTCTTGATGGCGGGTGGCGTTATGGACAACGATATGATCGATGCCTACATTGCCCTTAAGCGTGATGAAGTAGAAACATTAAATTCAACCACTCACCCGGTTGAGTTCCAAATGTACTACAGCGTTTAATTGAATATTTCGCTGAAAAGATAAAAAGCTCACTTAGGTGAGCTTTTTTTGTAGCCTAAGCAAAATATTTTGGATAGATTAGACTTATACCTAAAGGAACAGGAATAGTTTTAATAAACCATGGGTAAAATTATTGGGGTTTTAATACTAATATGCTCATTGGCAACGCCAGTGCTGGCCACTTCGACTAAAATTTACGTCTGGCGTAATGAAGAAGGGGTTTTGGTATTTTCTGATAGCCCCAAACCCGGTGCCGAAGAAGTAGAAGTCAAGGAAGAAAACAATGTAATCCCTTCTGTTGACACCTCGATTCTTGATATCACACCTAAAGCCATCGAAGAAAAATACCAGGTCGAAGTTACACAACCGGAAAACAATGCCACGGTACGGGATAATACAGGTTCTGTCTATGTGGCAGGTCGTATCAAGCCTATCTTTAAGCGCGGCCTGAGAATCCAGCTCTACCTCGATGGTAAACCCTATGAAAAACCTCAAACCCACTCCATGTTTGCCCTGCGCGACATTGACAGAGGCGAGCATCAAATCAAAATGGACTTGCTGGATAAGAAAGGCAAGGTTATTGCATCATCTAACCTGGTAACTTTCTATATGCATAGAGCGTCCGTTATTAAGGCAAATTAACGCGAAAAAAGTGCGTATAAGACTTATAGTTATACTTTGACGACTTATGGATGCACCATATTAGAGCAATGAGGTTTTATGTTGCACGATCTCCGTGAAATACAACAACAAAAAATAAGCTACCAGCAGCAACTAGCAAATCAGATGGTTACTGCCGTGGTGGTATTGAACGAAGACCTGCTAATTCAGTACGTCAATCCGGCCGCAGAAGCCTTGCTGGTCAAAAGCCTGAACAAGTTGTACGGCCTGCCCTTTGAAAGTGTCTTTCTTACCAATTCAATAGATACCAAGCGCCTGAAACAGCTATTGGCAACGGGACAGGAATTTACCGATAATGATGTCGTGCTGGAATTTTTCGAGCATTACCCTATTACCGTAGAGATCACCGCATCATCGGTCGAGTTTAACCGCTTGCCTCATGTGCTGCTTGAATTTCGCCAGATAGATCAGCAAAAGCAGATCAGTACCGAAGCCTTTCAGCAACAGCAATGGGAGTCGGCCCGAGATCTGATCAGGGGCCTGGCCCATGAAATCAAAAACCCACTGGGAGGTCTGCGTGGCGCGGCTCAACTGCTGAACAAGGAGCTGACCGATGATCAACAAGAATATACCCAGATGATTATCGAACAGGCAGACAGGCTCAGTACCCTGGTTGACCGGTTATTGGGACCGAACCAGCTTCCTAAAATGTCACAGCAAAATATTCACGTGGTATTGGAAAAGGTCAGTAAGCTGATCAGTTTCAATAATCCAAAGAACATTAAACTTATCAAAGACTATGATCCGTCGATTCCCGACATTGAATTTGACGAAGATAAGCTGCATCAGGCCATTTTAAATATCGTCAATAATGCAGTACAAGTCATAGATGAAGCCGGTCATATTACGTTAAAGACAAGGATAGCCAGTAACCAAACCATTAACGGCAAACGAGTAAAATTGAGCGTGCAAATCAGCATACTGGACAATGGCCCTGGTATTCCCGCTCATTTGCAAGATACGCTTTTTTACCCCATGGTATCGGGGCGAGTTAACGGTACAGGCCTGGGTCTGTCTATTTCCCAAACACTGATCAATCAACACCAGGGCAAATTGTCTTGCATCAGTCGTCCCGGGCGCACCGAATTTATTATTTTATTACCAATATCCGAAGAGAAGACCTAATGATCACAGAACAAATATGGATCGTCGATGATGATAGCTCAATTCGCTGGGTGCTAGAAAAGGCCTTTGCCAATGCCAATATCACGGCAGCTTCTTTTGATAACGCGAATAACCTGCTGACGGCGCTAGATCATGGTCAGCCGGAAGTCATTATCTCGGATATTCGTATGCCAGATATCGATGGTATGACGCTGCTTAACGATATTAATGCCAGGTTTCCCCATATTCCGGTGATCATAATGACGGCACACTCGGATCTGGATAGTGCGGTAAATGCCTATCAGGGAGGAGCATTCGAATACCTTCCCAAGCCCTTTGATATAGATGATGCCGTGGCATTGACCAAGCGAGCACTTACTCACGCCAGAGAGCAAAATGCCAAGAACCAGCAACAGGATACATCTCCTGCAGCCGTGGGTATTATTGGCGAAGCTCCCGCCATGCAGGAAGTGTTCAGAGCCATAGGTCGGCTGTCACGTTCCAGTATCAGCGTTTTAATAAATGGCGAGTCCGGCACGGGTAAAGAGTTGGTTGCTCATGCCCTGCATTTACATAGTCCAAGGTCACAGGCCCCTTTTATTCCATTGAATATGGCGGCTATTCCAAAAGACTTGATCGAATCAGAGTTGTTCGGCCATGAAAAAGGTGCCTTTACCGGCGCCAATGCCGTCAGGCATGGCAGGTTCGAACAAGCTCATAATGGTACCCTTTTCCTTGACGAAATCGGCGATATGCCCCTGGATATTCAAACCCGTCTATTGAGGGTGCTAGCTGATGGGCAATTTTACCGGGTCGGCGGCCACTCGCCCATCAAGGTTGATGTCAGGATCATTGCCGCTACGCACCAAAACCTGGAAGATAGAGTCAACAAGGGTGAATTCCGTGAAGATCTTTTTCATCGTTTAAACGTTATTCGCATTCATATTCCCAGCTTAAGGGAAAGAAAAGAAGACATACCACAGCTTGCTGCCCATTTCCTTAAACAGGCGGCAGATGAACTAAGCGTTGAGCCTAAATCACTGCATAAAGATGCAATTAACTATCTAAAACAATGCAACTGGCCAGGTAATGTTCGCCAGTTAGAGAACATTTGCCGATTTCTTACCGTCATGGCAAGCGGCCAGGAAATCTTGATCGAAGATTTGCCGGCAGAGCTGACGGAAAAAACAGCCAAAGTAACGGATACCTCAGTGAGTTGGCAAGGTGCATTGAGTCAATGGATGGACGACCAGTTGTCCCAGGGTAATACGGCCATCTTGGATGAGGTAACCCCGGAGTTTGAGAAAATACTGCTGGAACGTGCCTTGGCTTTTACCAATGGTCATAAACAGGAAGCGGCTAAAAAACTGGGCTGGGGAAGAAATACCTTAACCAGAAAACTTAAAGACTTGAATATGTAGTATGCTGCTTAGCTTTCTGAGCAGCACTCTTCCTGTGCACACTGCTTACAGTTATTACAGAGTTTCAAATTAATCAGGTGTGCGGCAACGATCAAGGTTGCCCCTATCATTATAATAAAGGGCTGTACTTCTGGGGAAAAATCGTGTTTTTGCCAATAAATAGCAACGCCGATAACCAGCAGATAGAAGGGGTATAAACGGCGGTGGTAACGCTTAAAGCCTGACAGCAATGCAAAGCCGCCCAAAATTGCGGTAATGATCAGAAAAACATGCTCCCAAACATGATCGGCCAAGAAACTGATACCTAACAAAGGCAGTGCCGGCAATAGGACAGGCAGCATTATGCAGTGCAATGCACAAAGGGATGTTGCTGTAATACCTATTTTATCTAACATTAGAAGCCTGAAACCGATCTGAGTTATAACAATAAGTGAGATAATATCACATATGATACATTATAACACTGAATTATGCCTTGGTGATCGGGAAACTTATTACCTGTGTAATATGCTCAACCCCCGAAGCCAACATCATTAGTCGATCTATTCCCAAAGCAACTCCTGCACAATCTGGCAGCCCCTGTTCCAAGGCGGATACAAAATTTTTATCTATTGGTCTTTCCGGTAAGCCCCTAGATTTTCTATCACTATTATCTTGCGTAAATCGAATTACTTGTTCTTGTGCGTCTGTTAGTTCGTTAAAACCATTCGCCAACTCTACCCCTAGATAATAGCACTCAAAGCGCTCAGCGACTCTGTTATCCTTTGCACTAAGCTTTGCCAGTGATGCCTGCGAACGAGGAAAATGATAGACAAAATAAGGCCTATCCAAACCAATTTGAGGCTCGATAAACTCCGAAAAGATAAACTGTAATAAGGTATCAATACTCTCTTCTGCTACCAACCAATCACTTAGTTTGCCATGGCGATCTATATACTCTAGCAGCTGCGACTTTTTTACCGCTAATGGGTCAAGACCTACATATTGCCTAAACACTTGCTGATAAGTCACCTGAACAGGTTTTTGGCAGGCTAACACTTGCTGTAGCAGATCTGCCACCTCCGCCATTAAATCAAAGTGATCATAGCCAACTCTATACCATTCCAGCATGGTAAATTCAGGATTATGGTGCCTACCATAGGGCTCATGACGAAATGCCTTACATATCTGATAAATACAACCGTACCCTGATGCCAAAAGGCGCTTCATGGCGAACTCTGGAGATGTTTGTAAATACATATCCCTTGTCTCTGAATCCAAAGAAGCCAAAAAATCATACCTGGTGGAAAAAGCATCCAGATGCACATCCGTGATGGTCCCCTGCGATATTAAGGGAGTTTCAACTTCTATAACGTTACGTTTGGCAAAAAATGTTCTAATTTCTCTCAGTAAACCGGCCCTTTGCTGCGCCAGTTGCCAAGTTAACCCTGTGCCCCAAGACATGCTAAATTCTACCCAGTGAAAAATTACACTTTAAACGAAAAAAGCCCTTGTCGATAGACAAGGGCTTTTTATTATCGAAATAGGAGTCTGGTAATGTCCTACTCTCACATGGCAACTGCCACACTACCATCGGCGCTACTGCGTTTCACTTCTGAGTTCGGCATGGGATCAGGTGGTACCACAGTGCTATTGTCACCAGACAAAAAACTTTATAAGTTAAACTACTCTAGTAATAGCCTAAGTTGTAAAGTTTAGCAAAAAGCCCGTTCTTTAGAACGGGCTTTTCTAATTAGAAGTCTAGCAATGTCCTACTCTCACATGGGACCTCCCACACTACCATCGGCGCTACTGCGTTTCACTTCTGAGTTCGGCATGGGATC
>Ga0213831_1000165_pt1 | contig 81706 bp, 73 predicted proteins | sample SWATP12_FD_163421 | JGI IMG/M metagenome (GOLD analysis project Ga0213831, IMG submission 163421) | Coastal seawater microbial communities from Marineland, Florida, United States - SWA TP1 #2 | ecosystem: Environmental > Aquatic > Marine > Coastal | place: USA: Florida | collected 2016-08-06 | reverse complement strand
AACTTTTAGATAAAAAAAATAGGTAAATCCCATAAAGTGCAAGATTAACTGTACGGCCTTTTGCTATTAAAATAATGGATTGATTTTTAGAAGCTTACAAAAGCGGACAGTTTTTAAACGGATGAAAAACCGGGACTGACAAAGATAGCTAACAGTAGAAAGCCGTTATCCCGAGCAGAATAACGGCTTTAAATCTAAGGCTGAGAATGACTCTTATAATGTTGCAAGAGCCTCTTCTGGTGCAACAAAGTCATAGCCTAATACATCAGCGACCGGTTTATTGGTTACCTTGCCGCCCAACACATTTAGGCCGTTCATCAAATGTTCATCTTCCAGCAATGCTTGCTTGGCACCTTTATTGGCTAGGGTTACCGCAAAAGGCATGGTCGCATTGGTTAGGGCCATGGTTGAAGTACGGGCAACGCCGCCCGGCATATTGGCAACGCAATAGTGAACTACATCATCAACCACATAGGTTGGCTCTTGGTGAGTTGTTGCTTTAGAGGTCTCGAAGCAGCCACCCTGATCGATCGCCACGTCAACGACGACTGAGCCTTTTTTCATCATTCTGATATGTTCGGCAGTAACCAGCTTAGGCGCAGCGGCACCAGGAATAAGTACGGCACCAACCACTAGATCAGCCTCTACAATCAATTGGTCCATGGCATCTGCAGTTGAATAAACGGTTTTTAAGCGACCATCGAATTCTGTGTCCAGCTGGCGAAGGCGAGGTAGTGACCTATCTAAAATAGTAACATCGGCACCCATGCCCACTGCCATGCGAGCCGCTTGTGTACCTACAACACCACCACCTACGATTAGTACTTTTGCAGGGGCAACACCGGGAACACCACCTAATAATGCACCTAAACCGCCTTGTGCTTTTTCAAGGGCATGTGCGCCCGCCTGAATAGACATGCGACCGGCAACTTCAGACATAGGAGCAAGTAAAGGTAAGCCGCCGGTAGTTGCAGTAACAGTTTCGTAAGCGATACAGGTTGCACCTGATTCAATTAGAAGTTCTGTTTGTCTTGGATCTGGAGCCAAATGCAGGTAAGTGAACAGCACTTGTCCGGGACGAAGCATTTTGCACTCGTTAGGCTGTGGCTCTTTCACTTTAATTATCATCTCTGCAGTAGCAAAAATTTCTGCCGCAGAATCAATGATTTTTGCACCAGCTGTAATATATTGTTCATTATCAAAACCAATTGCAGCACCACCGTTATTTTCAACGATTACTTCATGCCCGTTTACAACTAACTCTTTAACACCAGCAGGTGTTAGGCCAATACGGTATTCGTGGTTTTTTATTTCCTTAGGAACGCCAATGATCATAATAATTTTCTCTTTGTTGAAATTTGAAACTAGTATAATGACTAATTACTAGAATAACCTGTCGTTATTTTGTTAGGTGCGATATATTGTTCTTTAAAATGTAATTTATGTGGTGATAAATATAATGAGTGAAAGCCATAGTAAAAAATTAGACCGCATCGATCGTAATATTTTAGTCGAACTTCAAAAAAATGGCCGGTTATCCAATGTCGAATTATCCAGAAGAGTGGGCTTGAGCCCGACACCTTGCTTGGAAAGAGTCAAACGCCTGGAAAATGAAGACTATATTACCGGCTATAAAGCCATGCTTAATCCGTTAAAACTGGAAGCGGCTCTGCTGGTGTTTGTCGAAATCACCCTGACCAAAACCAGTCCGGATGTGTTTGATGATTTTTCAAAATCTGTCCAGGAGCTGGATGTCATACAGGAGTGTCATCTGGTTTCGGGAGACTTTGACTTTCTGCTAAAAACTCGGGTTTCGGACATGGCGGCATATCGTCAGTTATTGGGTGATACCCTGTTACAATTGCCCGCTGTGAGCGAAAGTCGTACTTATGTGGTGATGGAAGAAGTAAAATCGAGCAACGTTCTGGCAATTAAGCGTTAAGGCATTTAACTGGCGCCAATATTTTGTTATTTTAGCCAACATAATAATGAAAAGTTTTCCATGAGTAAGATATTGTCTTCAGATTCCCCTAAGTTAAATGGTGTTCAACGTTTACTTGAAGCCGGTTTATTGTTTTTTTGCGTGTTTGCCATGTATGTCATGCTGGCACTCTTTAGCTTCGATCCCGCTGATCCCGGCTGGGCACAAACCGGTTACCAAACTCAGATAAGAAATTTGGGGGGCGCGGTCGGGGCCTATATATCTGACTTGCTGCTCAATCTTTTTGGTGCCATTGCCTATAGTCTACCTTTTGTCCTGGCCATTACCGGCTGGTTACTATTCCAGAAATTTCACCGTCTGATGCAGCTGGATTATTTGACGCTGGGCTTAAAATTTATCGGTTTTATCATGTTTTATATAGGCATTACTTCGATTGCCAGTATGAATTTTGACGATATATTTTACTTTTCTGCCGGTGGTATTTTGGGTGATGTCTTAAGCAAAAGCATTTTACCTTACCTGTCGTTTGTCGGCAGCACCTTGCTGTTTCTTTTGCTTTGTTGCTCTGGCTTTGTCTTGTTGACCGGTTTTTCCTGGTTAAAGTTTATCGACTCGGTCGGTGCCTATACCATTTTTGCCGTTCAGTACCTGGCAGGGCTACCGGCCTTGCTGAGTGAAAAGTTCGGTACAGATGGCTCGGATAAAAAAGTACAAGATGCCGATATAGAAGAGCCCAATCCCAAGCTAAACAAACCCAAAGGGTTAGAGCCGGAGCCCGAAGAAGTAAAAGAGGCGTTTGCGGCATTAACCGCAGGCAACCAGGATGAACCCTTGTTGGACTCTGATCCCCTGGACGATGAAATTTCATTTGGATTCGAAGACGAGTTTAGCCAAGATAAGAAAGAGCCCTTTGTAGCCATAGATGATTTGATGGAAGGCCCACTGGCAATCAATGTTCAAGAGCATGTCAGCAATGACGAAATAGAGGCGGCATTCGAGTCGGTTGAAAAGATCACTATTGACAGTGACTTTGAAGATAAGCAAGAAACGCAAAGCGGTAAATTCAATAGTGAAGAGTCACCACAGGATAAGTTTGGCGGTATGCCGTCTCTTGATTTATTGGATCGTCCCAATAAGTCGGAAAACCCGATAGATCCAAAAGAGCTGGAACAAGTCAGCCGTTTAGTCGAAGAGAAACTACTGGAATTTGGCGTTAAGGCGCAAGTGGTTGATGTATTTCCGGGGCCGGTTATCACGCGCTTTGAACTGGATCTGGCGCCGGGTGTTAAAGCCAGTAAGGTCTCCGGACTTTCACAGGATATCGCCCGCTCACTGTCTGCCAAGAGCGTGCGTGTGGTTGAGGTTATTGAAGGCAAATCCGTTATCGGGATAGAGTTGCCTAACAAGCACAGGGAAACCGTTCACTTTACCGACGTTATCTCGGTACAAAAATTTGCCGACTCACCCTCTAATCTCGCCATGGCCATTGGCAGTGATATCTCGGGCAAGCCGGTTGTGGCAGACCTGGCCAAAATGCCACACCTACTTGTGGCCGGTACCACGGGCTCGGGTAAGTCTGTTGCCGTCAATACCATGATCGTCAGTATTCTGTACAAGTCGACGCCGGAAGAGGTGCGAATGATCATGATAGATCCCAAGCAGGTGGAACTTTCTGTCTATAATGGCATTCCTCACCTGCTTTCCGAGGTGGTTACCGATATGAAAGAGGCCGCCAATGCCCTTAGGTGGTGCGTCGGCGAGATGGAAAGACGCTATAAGTTGATGTCAGCCCTGGGGGTGCGTAACCTTAAGGGGTATAACGAAAAGGTAACACAGGCCATAGATGCGGGAGAGCCGCTAATAGATCCTTTATGGCAACCGACGGATGCCTTTAGCCAGACACCACCCACGCTGGAAAAACTGCCCGCCATTGTTATTCTTGTTGACGAGTTTGCCGATATGATGATGGTTGCCGGCAAAAAAGTCGAAGAGTTGATTGCCCGTATCGCCCAAAAAGCACGGGCTGCCGGAATGCATTTGATTTTGGCAACGCAAAGGCCATCGGCTGATGTTATTACCGGGCTTATCAAGGCCAATATTCCAACACGCATGGCGCTTAGGGTTCAGTCTCGAATGGAGTCGCGTATTATTCTTGACCAACAGGGTGCCGAGCAACTGCTTGGTATGGGGGATATGTTCTATCTGCCGCCTGGAGAAGCCGTCCCGATACGTGTCCATGGTGCCTTTGTCGATGATCATGAAGTCCATGCCGTTGTCAGCGACTGGAAAATGCGCGGCGAGCCAGATTATCTGGATGAAATACTCTCCGGTGAAAATGAACAGGATATTCTGCTGCCGGGAGAGCAGTCGGAAGAGGGGGATACTGAACTGGATGCACTCTATGACGAAGCGCTCGCTTTTGTCACGGAAACGAGACGCGTCTCCATCTCCAGCGTGCAACGCAAGTTTAGGATAGGGTATAATCGCGCCGCACGAATTGTCGAAGAAATGGAAATGCAGGGCGTGGTCAGCACGCCTGGTCACAATGGCGCTCGGGAAGTACTGGCGCCACCGCCGGTAAAAGACTTTTAATCGTACCCAAATAAATAAAATTAAGAAAATATGTTATCTAAATTGAAAATAGCTCTTGGCTCGGTTGTTATCCTTGCCTGTACCAACACCTTCGCGGATACGGCCAAACAGCCTGTCAATAAGGCAAGCGCTGCTACTCAGGAGCAGAAGAAAGAAGTCACTGGCGCTGTCGATGTAAAATCGGTATTGATGGCTAAACTGGATAAGCTGTGCTTTTTAACCGCAGACTTTAGCCAGCAGGTCATAGATCCTGACGGTAACCTGTTACAGCAGGCCTCAGGCGCTTTGATGTTAAGCAAGCCAAACCTGGTGCGCTGGGAAACCACTGAGCCGGATGAGTCCCTGATTGTATCTGACAGTGAAACCCTGTGGTTTTTTGATCCCTTTATTGAGCAAGTCAGTGCCTATCAGTTACAAAATGCGATTGCCAATACGCCTATCCTGCTACTGACCAACCAGGATCAAGCCCTGTGGGAGAATTATACGGTTAGCCAGGCCAACAAGAACAGCTTTCTTATTCACGCCAACGATCCGAACAGCCAGGTTAAAACGCTGGAACTGGTATTTGAGCAGGATAGGCTGGCGGGCTTTGTTATTCTGGATGCTACCGGACAGGTTAGCAAGATAACGCTGAGCCAGATAGATTTGGCCAATAGGCCAGCAGATAAAAACTTCAAATTTGTTGTTCCGGAAGGTATTCACCTCGATGACCAAAGGTAGCGGCTCTTTACCTTTGGAATTTGAGCAGCCAAATGAATTTAAGCCTTTGGCGGCACAGCTTCGCCCTGAAACTTTGGATGATTATGTCGGGCAAAATCATATTTTGGCCAAGGGTATGCCTTTGCGCCTGGCGATTGAGCAAGGCCGTTGCCATTCACTGATATTCTGGGGACCGCCGGGAACCGGAAAAACGACGCTTGCCGAGATCATTGCCAGCCATGCCAATGCCGATATCGAACGGGTTTCTGCCGTAACCTCGGGCATCAAGGATATTCGTCTGGCCATAGATAACGCAAAAGAGCGAGCCATTCACCAAAACAGGCGCACCGTACTCTTTGTCGATGAAGTACACAGGTTTAATAAAAGCCAGCAAGACGCTTTTTTACCCCATATAGAAGACGGCACGGTTATCTTTATTGGCGCGACAACAGAAAACCCGGCATTCGAACTAAACCGGGCCATTTTATCCAGGGTCAGGGTCTATAATCTTAAAAAGCTTGAACAGCCAGAACTGGAGCTGGTATTGGCAAGGGCGCTGGCTTATATTGAAGCCAAGTCAGAATACCGGGTACGGCTTGATAGTAGGGCACAAGCGCAACTACTTGCCCTCGCGGACGGTGATGCCAGGCGCTTGCTGAATCTATTGGAAAATTGCCTGGATATAACGTCAGAAAAGTCCGGGGTAAAGGCAATCAGTGTCGAGCAAGTCATTCAGGTTGCCGGTGACAAAATGGCGCTCTATGATAAAAGCGGTGATGCCTTTTACGATTTGATCAGTGCCTTTCATAAATCCGTGCGCGGCTCAGACCCGGATGCGGCGTTATACTGGTATGCCCGTATAATAACTGGTGGCGGAGACGCTCTTTATGTCGCACGCAGATTACTGGCCATTGCCAGTGAAGACATAGGCAATGCCGACCCCAGGGCCCTACAACTGGCGATAAACGCCTGGGATACCTTTCAAAGAGTAGGGCCGGCCGAGGGCGAACGTGCTATAGCCCAGGCCACTGTTTATCTGGCGTTGGCTCCCAAAAGTAACGCCGTTTATCAGGCGTTTAATGAGGCAAAGGCTCTGGCAAAACAAACCGCCGAACTGGATGTACCACTGCATTTAAAAAACGCGACCAGCAGTATCACCAAGGAACTGGGACATGGCGCCGACTATCGCTATGCCCATAACGAGGACAATGCCTTTGCCGCCGGTGAAAACTATTTTCCGGAAACTATCGCCAACACCCGCCTATATAACCCCACTGAGCGGGGACTGGAAAAAAAGTTGAAGGAAAAACTCGAATTTCTTAACCAGTTAAACAGGAATAGCCATGTCCAGCGGTATCAGTAACTTTACCCTTTATGCACTCGTGGCACTTGGCGGGGCGGGTGGTGCAAGCCTGAGATTTTATATTTCACAAATAATGCTTAACTGGCTGGGAAAAGGATTCCCTTTTGCGACGCTGGCGGTTAATATTTCCGGCTCCTTGGTAATGGGAATATTATACGGTTTAATTGAACAGGGTATTTTGCAGGTCAGTGTCTACAGAACCTTGATTGGCATCGGCTTTTTAGGCGCTTTTACTACCTTTTCAACATTTTCATTAGATTCTCTGTTGCTGATCCAACAGGGAGATATTTTTAAAGCGATGATAAATATACTGCTTAACGTCAGCCTATGTATTTTTGCGGCTGGTATGGGTATCTTTATCGTGACAATTTTTAACAAGTAAACAAAATACGTGATATATCATGCTTGATCCAAAACTACTTAGAGCAGACATAGAAAAAACGGCTGCATTATTGGCAAAACGCGGCTTTACGCTTAATGCAGAAGAGCTCATGCAACTTGAAGAGCAGCGCAAGGCAATTCAGGTAAAAACCCAGGAATTACAAAACCAGCGCAATACCCGTTCCAAATCCATTGGCCAGGCCAAGGCCAGAGGCGAAGATATTCAGCCCTTACTGGCAGAAGTTAGTCAATTGGGTAACGAACTGGAAGCGGCTAAAGAAGAACAGAACAAGGTACTTGGCAAAATAAATGACATCGCGTCCGGTATTCCCAATATCCTGCATGACTCGGTACCGGAAGGCGAGAGTGAAGAGGACAATGTAGAAACCAAGCGTTGGGGAACTCCGAGAGAATTCGATTTTGAAGTAAAGGATCATGTTGATCTTGCTGCGGCTCTGGACAAGGGCCTGGATTTTGAAAGCGGTGCCAAGCTGGCCGGTACACGTTTTGCCGTGATGCGGGGCCAAATCGCCAAGCTTCACCGGGCGCTTGCCCAGTTTATGCTGGACATTCATAGTGAAGAACATGGTTACCAGGAAATGTACGTGCCTTATTTGGTTAACCACGACTCCTTATATGGTACCGGACAGCTACCCAAATTTGGTGAAGATTTGTTTCATACCGACTTGGCCAACAAAAAGTTTTCTTTGATCCCTACGGCCGAAGTGCCTCTAACCAACCTTGTACGAGATGAAATCGTAGAAGAAGCCGAACTGCCGATAAAAATGTGTGCTCATACGCCGTGTTTTCGTAGTGAAGCCGGATCTTATGGACGCGACATTAGAGGCCTTATCCGCCAACATCAGTTTGATAAGGTTGAAATGGTACAGTTGGTTAAGCCCGGTTCTTCTTTTGATGCCTTGGAGCAGTTAACCGGGCACGCGGAAAAGATCCTCGAGAAACTGGAATTACCTTATCGTACCGTGGTGCTCTGTACAGGCGATACCGGGTTTAGTGCAACAAAAACCTATGATATTGAAGTTTGGTTGCCGGCACAAAACACCTATCGCGAAATTTCTTCCTGTTCGAATATGGGCGACTTCCAGGCTCGCCGAATGCAGGCCCGCTATCGCAACAGTGAAACCAATAAGCCCGAGCTCTTGCATACGCTTAATGGTTCTGGTTTGGCAGTTGGCCGTACTCTGGTGGCAATTTTGGAAAACTATCAGCAAGCGGATGGTAGTATCGAAATTCCAAAAGTGCTGCAGCCTTATATGAAAGGTGCCAGCAAGATAGGCTAAACAGCATAAATTCTTGTTTATGAAAATCCGTTAGGGGCAGCTTTAGAGGCTGTTGTCTTTCGCGGTTAATTTTTGTTCGAGATAAAAGTGTTTTAGTCGCGGCGAGCAGTGTGTAGCCTAGTTATTCTAGGCAAATACTGTTCAACAAAGAATTAAACACTTTTAGCCGAACCTCTCAGGCAGCGTTTGTTAGCTATTTCTTCGGCGTTATCGCCTTTTTATGTAGAGTAACTACACGACAAAGGCTCTGCCTTGTATAAATTGCCAACAAACTGCTGCAAAAACAATCTCGAAAGATAAACAGCCTCTAACAGATTTTTTATTATCTTACTGAATACAAAATGCTATTTTCTGGTCTTAATAGGCAAGAATAGTTTTTTGGGAGCCGACCCTTGATAAAAAGTTTGCTATTACAGGCCCTGGTCTTTATTGCCATTTTCAATGGTATATCCTGGCTAAGGGAAACCAGCATGCTGTCCACCGATAGCCAGCTAACCGAAATTCACCAAGTAAAGACGCTGTCGGAACAGCCAATTGAAATTAAGGCGGATAATAAGCAAACCCTGGTCTATTTCTTCGCTCCCTGGTGCCATGTGTGCCATGTCAGCATAGAAAATTTGCAGTCTATCTATGAGAAAAACAATAAGGTCCAGATCATTGCCGTAGCGCTGGATTATGTCGATAAGGCCGAAGTTGCTAAATTTACCGACCAGCATCGGCTGACTTTTCCTGTTGCCTTGGGCAACGAAGAGCTTAAAAAAAGCTTCAAAGTTAAAGGCTATCCAAGTTATTACGTTTTGGATGAACAAAATACTGTAGTGGCTCGTTCAATGGGATATTCTTCGGAAATAGGCCTGTACTTAAGGTTGCTTTAGTACTTCTGATCCTGCTTGTGTTTGTGTACACTAAGGTATTCAACAATAATAAGCAGCAGAATTCTCCATGCAAATCACAGCAAATTTCGATAGCGGCAATATCCGAGTTATTGACGCAAGCTCTCCAGACAATATTCAACTGGAAATTGAAAAAGACAAGCAGTCAGAATTTTACCAGTGGTTCCACTTTAAATTACATAACAATAACCGCGTCGAGCATGTGCTCCGTATAACCAATGCAGGAAAGTCTGCCTATGTTGAGGGCTGGGAAGATTACCAAGCGGTCGCTTCCTATGACAGAGAAACCTGGTTTCGCGTACCGACAGAATTTGATGGCGAGCAATTAACCATTACCTTCACGCCAGAATATGACTCGGTTTATTTTGCCTACTTTGCACCATTCAGCTATGAACGCCATCAGGATCTGATCCACAATGCCCAGCTAAGCATAGATTGCCAGTTACAGGTGTTGGGCCAAACACTGGACGGTAGAGATATGTCAGTGCTTAAAATCGGCGAGCAAGGCGAAGGCAAGAAAACCATTTGGTTAACGGCCAGGCAGCATCCGGGCGAAACCATGGCCGAATGGTTTATGGAAGGCTTTATCGATAGATTGTTAGACGAAGACGACGGTGTTGCCCGAGCCCTGTTAAATAAAGCGGTCTTTTACCTGGTACCCAATATGAATCCGGATGGCAGCGCCAGGGGACATTTGCGCACCAACGCCGTTGGCGCCAACTTGAACCGTGAATGGCAGACTCCTACTATGGAACGTAGTCCGGAAGTTTACCTGGTGCGAGAAAAAATGTTTGAAACGGGCGTCGACTTGCATCTTGATATTCACGGAGACGAGGCGCTTCCCTATAACTTTGTCGCCGGCGGCGAGGGCATTCCTTCCTATGATCAGCGTTTAGAATCATTGGAAAATCAGTTTAAGCAAGCGCTATTATCTATCACGCCGGAGTTTCAGGATGATAAAGGCTATGATAAGGACGAGCCGGGACAGGCTAATTTAACCGTCGGCTCTTGTTGGGTTGGTGAAGAGTTTAAGTGCCTGGCCTTTACCATAGAAATGCCGTTCAAGGACAATATCCTGTTGCCGGATTACAGCTATGGCTGGTCTGATGCCCGTAGCAGCCTGTTTGGCAGGGACGTCTTAACGGCAATCTATCAAACGGTTGATGATTTGCGTTAATACCAGGAGGTGTTAAGTTTTCTAGACTGTTTTTGCAAAGAAAATTTGGCGATGTACTGCTCGCCGAAATTAAAACATTTTTGTCTCTAGCTAGCAAAAAACAATCGTAAAAGCTTAACATCCTCTAATAAAAATTAAATATAAAACAATAAAATGCGTTAGTTTGGAAGGAGTAGTTCGTGCAAGAACTTGTCAATATAGTCAATAGTTATATATGGAGCCCAGCGCTCATATATTTATGTTTGGGTGCCGGTTTGTTTTTTACCGCCATCACACGGTTTGTGCAAATTCGTCACTTTAGAGAAATGTGGCGACTGTTAATGTCAGGGAAGAGCTCCGAGCAGGGTATTTCTCCTTTTCAAGCGCTAGCTGTATCCCTTTCCGGCCGAGTCGGCACGGGTAATATCGCAGGTGTTGCCGCCGCGATTGGCTTTGGTGGCCCAGGGGCCGTATTCTGGATGTGGGTAGTGGCGTTTTTTGGCGCGGCAACCGCTTATATCGAGTCCACGAACGCACAAATTTTTAAGGAAGAAGAAGAGGGCATGTACCGTGGTGGCCCGGCTTTTTATATTGAAAAGGCCTTGGGCCAGAAATGGTATGCCTGGATCTTCGCGGTTGCCACCATACTGGCCTGTGGTTTGTTACTGCCTATGGTGCAATCAAATGGCATAGGCGAAGCAATCGAGCAGGCATTTGGTGCGACGGCAACGATAGACACTGCGTTGGGGGCCATTAGCTACGCAAAAATTTATACCGCAACAGGTATTGTGCTGCTGCTTGGTTTTATTATCTTTGGTGGTGTTAAACGTATTGCCCATTTTACCCAAGTGGTGGTGCCCTTTATGGCATTGGCCTATATCATAATCGCCATTGTTATTATTGCGCTGAATATAGGAAAGTTGCCGGAAGTCTTTATGTTAATTGTCGGCGATGCCTTTTCGCCCATGGCAGGCGTTGGCGCTGCTATCGGTTGGGGTGTTAAGCGTGGTGTATATTCCAATGAAGCAGGCCAGGGCACGGGGCCTCATGCCGCGGCCGCAGCCGAAGTTGAGCATCCGGCGCAACAAGGCTTGGTACAGGCGTTTTCTGTCTATATAGATACCCTTTTTGTTTGCTCTGCCACAGCCTTTATGATCCTGATCACAGGTGCCTATAATGTTCATGGCGCAGGTGAAGCCTTTATCGTACAAAATGTTGCTGCTGATGTTATTGCCAATAGCCCAGCCTATACACAAATGGCGGTGGATAGCGTATTTACCGGTGTCGGCAAGCCATTTATTGCCGTAGCACTGTTTTTCTTTGCCTTTACCACTATTCTGGCCTACTACTTTATTGCCGAGAATAATGTTTATTACATCAAGCGTACCTTTAATATTCCGGCACTGACCTTTATTTTGAAGGTGACTATCATGAGCGCCACTTTTTACGGCACGGTCAAGGCGGCGGACATCGCCTGGGGCATGGGGGATATAGGTGTTGGTATGATGGCCTGGCTCAATATTATCGGTATTTTGATCATATTCTTTGTGGCAAAACCTGCGGTAAAAGCGTTAAAGGATTATGAACAGCAACAGAAACAAAATGTTGATGTGTATACCTTTGACCCCGAAAAGCTGGGAATTAAAAATGCGGATTTCTGGCAAAATAGAAAAGAAAACAAAGAATCCTGATATAAATTAATTATTATGAAAAAAACGCCCGCAAGGGCGTTTTTTTTAGGTAAAATAACCGCTCATTTTTATTGTGAGATTGTTATGGCTGTTATTAATTGTCCAAATTGCAAAAAGAAAATATCCAGTAAGGCAAAAACATGCTCTTATTGTGCGATAGATTTGACTTCCATGGACGAGGAAAAGATCGAAAGCATACGTCAGTCTAATCGCATTAAGCAGTCTCAACGTATGATGAATTATTCCTTTATTGCCATGCTGCTATTTTGTGGTGGTTTTTTATTTATGTTCTGGCAGAACCTGCAACCCGGAACCTGGCAATATATGCTGGCATTGATTAGTACAGTGTCAGGTTTTGTTTTATATATAGTTACGCGAATTCGACTCATTTTTTTAAAGAAAAGTGCTAAATAGTTATGGACTTATTACAACTTGTAGACAATATGTCAGAAGAAATGTATTTGCGCCTTAAGTGTGCTGCTGAAACGGGAAAGTGGCCGGAGGGCACGGTTGTCGATCAGGCCCAGAAGGAGTCTGCCTTGCAAATCACCATGGCTTATCAGTCTCGTCACCTAAATTCCGATGAAATGCTCACCATAGGCCCGGACGGCCAGATGGTGATGAAGAGCAAGAGGGAATTGAAGCAGGATTTTTCTATTAAAGATAAAAATATCGCCAGGTTTTCAGACTTATGATTTTTTCGAAATTTTTTAAGCCCAAATGGCAACACAAAGACATTAACGTGCGCATCAGTGCCATCAATGAAGACTTGGCCGTTAACGATAAAGAGCAGTATCAAACCCTGGCTTCATTGGCCCAGACCGATGAAAATGAATTGGTTCGTCGTGCCGCCTTGTTAAAACTGAATAACTTTAACGAATGGCTTAGCGCCAGCACGAACAATTCGAATACCAAGGTTAAAGAGTATGCGCAAAAGCAGGTGGCTCAAATTATCTTGGGCGAGCATGAGTTAACCCTGTCCAAGCAGGAAAAGCTAAACTATCTGGCGACTCAGAACAAAAATGGCCAGCTGGAAGAATGGTTGAAGGGCGAATCTGATCCCGAGCTTATCATTGCCCTGTTTGACAAGATTGCCAAACCCCAACTCACCTTAACCACTTTTCAGCATCACGCCAAGGAGCAGGTACAGAAACACCTGGTGGATGAAGCCGAAGACAAGGCACTGTTGGAAAAGTTACTCAAGAAATCCACTCTGGAAGAAGTAAGCCAATATATAGCAGACAAGCTTGCAGCTATCGAAGAGTTTGCCGCTAAACCCGGCAAGCTGAAGAAGCAATCTCAGTTGATACTGTCCAAATTACTGGCATTAAAAGACCTGGTTGATTTTGAGGAAATGACGGCCAAGAAAGAGCAGCTGGTACAAGAGTGGTCAGAAATTCAGGACGATTTAAAAACCTTTCTCCCTGCGGAGGTTAAGCCGCTAATCGAAAAGTTTGAATCCATAGAGCAGCAGTTATCCAAGATATTTGCCAAGAAAGCCGAAGAATTTCAGCAATTGCAAATTGCACAAAAGCTGGCAAAGGAAAAAGCCGATATCTGCGCGCAACTGGATGCCGCCATAGAAGACATTAGCCGCTCATTAGCAACGGCAATCTATGAAAGCCGCGAACTGGATGAGGCGAGTTACCAGCAAGAGATCACCACGCTTAACGAGCAGGTCGCATCATCTGTGTTAAATGATCAGCAGAAGCAATCTTATCATAGCAAGCTTGAACAACAGCAAAGCAAGCTAAGCCAGTTGCCCGTGATTGCACAGTCGGTTACGCAGGCCACTCATTTGATATCCAAAATATCCCAGTTAGCCTTGCCAACCAATATTGAAGCGCTAAATGAACGACAACCCGTATACAATGACTGGCTGTCAAAGTGGAAAGAGGTGGAAAAACAGGCGGAGGGCTTTTTGCCTGAGTCCATACTTGACGCCTATAGAGAGATTGAACAGGCATGGAGAACCGGGCTTAAGCCGCTGATCCATGAACAAAAGTCGGCATTTTTACAAACGCAGAAGAAGATCTCAGAACTTAAACGGCTGATCGCCAGTGGAAAATATAACGCAAGTTTCGGTGTTTATAAGAAGATTCAACACTTGTTCGAACACTTAGCCAATCACCAGAAACAAAGGTTACAACGCGACTATGATAACGTCAGTGAAAAAATGGCTGAGCTTAGTGACTGGGAACATTATATTGCCACGCCCCGTAAACAGCGGTTATTAAAGGATGTGCAAGCCATAATTGATGAGCCCTTGGATAACCCGACCGAGCAAGCGGCTAAAGTCAAACTGTTTCGTAAAACCTGGAATAGCCTGGGACATGCCGATGATGAACTGGATAAAGGCTTAAACGAAGAGTTTAACCAATTATGTGAACAGGCGTTTGCTCCCTGTCGTTTGTATTATGCCGAACAGGAAAAATTGCGTGAACAGCACCTGGCTGTTCGCCTGGGAATTATCGAAGAGGCCAGGGCGCTTACCGCTAAGATTGACCTGGACCCGGTAGACTGGAAAAAGCTGGATGGCGAACTTAATAAGCTTAACCATAAGTGGCAAAAGGCGGGAGAAGTCGATCGTAGCAAATATAAGGAGCTACATCATAGTTACCAGGAAGCGTTAAAACCGCTCAAGACTGCCATCAAGGATTTTCATCAGACCAATATCGAAAAGAAAAAAGCGCTGATAGCACAAGCTGAAAAAGAGCTGAACAACCAGGATATCTTTTCTGCCATTCAAGGCGTTAAGGAACTGCAATCACAATGGCGCAATGTTGGCTATGCCGGACCGAAAGAAGAAAATAAGCTCTGGCAAAGTTTTAGAAAGATTAATGATGATTTGTTTAAAAGGCGAGATGAAATTAAGGAAGAAGAGCAGTCTCAGCAGCAGGAGCATAAGGCGGCTTTCGAGCAATCCTTTTCTGATATCAAAAACAGCATAGGGAACAAAGAAAACCTGAGTGAACTCAATCAGGCCATCAAGGAAGCAGGAGCGCTTTTAACTAAAGTTATAGCCCATAAGCCTGTTATTAAATCGGTTGCAACTCAGGTTGAGAACTTTATTGCCGATACCGAACAGCAGATCAGCAAGCTTCATCAAGAAAAAGCCAAGCAAAATTGGCTCAATGTCTTTTCCTTATTGGAGCTGGTGTCTACAGAAAACCCGGAACATGAGTCGTTAACTGAAAATAATCTCTATCAAACTTTGCCCGCGTTTTGGCAGAAGAAGTTTCAAGAGCTATTGGCAAAGGACAATATTGTTGACCGATCACAAAAAACGCTGGAGCTGGAGATTTTAGCCGGTGTCGAATCGCCGTCTGAGTTCACCCAAGAGCGTTTATCGGTTCAGGTCGCCTTGATGCAAGATAGAATGTCGTCCGGAGCCGAAGTGGATCTACAAGCGGAATTTGTTGCCTGGTTAAATTGTGGCAAGCTAACCGAGCAGGACAATGCCCTGATCGCCAGGTTAAAGCCTGTATTCTGCAAGTAACATTTTGATGAGTAAAGTAATACCAATGGAAGTAAAGAATTGATCATTCAGCGAGAGTTAAAAGGCTTAGAAGCAAGGCATTGATTGCCGAGAATGGTTATTCCCTTGTCAAAATCAATAACGCAACATATAAGCCTTTTAAACTCGCCCTCTGGGAGCTCGTCAGGAAAGTGATAACTTCACAAATTTCATTGATGGAGAATGACTACACCGGCATCAATTTGCTTTGTTCTAACTTCCCTGGCGTAGCTCTGAAGTGACTAATTCTTTATTTCCATTGGTATAAGAGGCCAGCAAATGCTGGCCTTTTCATTTCTTTATTGGTGTTTTATAAAACGCTTTCCAGTGTTAATTCCATCATGTCTTTAAAGGTGGTTTCGCGTTCATCGGCTGTCGTTTGCTCGCCGGTTTTAATATGATCGCTAACCGTTAAAACGGTTAATGCTTTTTTACCGTATTCAGCCGCAACACCATATAAGCCGGCCGCTTCCATCTCAACGGCTAATATGCCGTATTTTTCCATGGTGGCAAACATTTCTGGCTGAGGGGTATAGAATAGATCGGCGGTAAAGATATTACCCACCCTGATATCAAGCTGCATTTTCTCTGCAGCATCTACGACATTTTTCAGTAAGCCAAAATCGGCGCAGGCCGCAAAGTCACATTGGTTGAACCTTTGACGGTTGACGTTGGAGTCGGTACTGGCAGCCATGCCGACAATAATATCCCTTACCTTGATATCATCGCGCACCGCACCGCAAGAACCGATGCGAATAATGTTTTCTACACCATAGTCTTTATAGAGTTCGGTGGCATAAATGGAAATCGAGGGGACGCCCATGCCGGAGCCCATTACTGATACGGCCTGGCCTTTATAGGTACCTGTGTAGCCAAACATATTTCTAACGCGTGTCACGCACTTTGCGTTTTCAAGAAAGTTTTCAGCAATAAATTTTGCTCTTAGGGGGTCGCCGGGCATTAAGACTGTTTTTGCAAAATCACCGGGATTTGCTTCGATATGAGGAGTTGCCATGAGAGTTAACCTTTTTAAATGTTAAAGTCTCAGTAAGTTTCAAGCCAGTACAACTGCTATCAAGGGTGTTTTACTGATGTGTCGTTTGTATTTTGTATTCCGTTTTATCTTGATGTTTTTAACAGGGCAAAACGAATAAGCCATTAATTCTAACTGAAAAAGCGTTCAATAATCCAGTTGTATCCAACGCCGCCTAAATAGATGCCGAAAATACCTGCAATGCCTGATAGGACAGGTGGTGCAGGTAAGGGCAGTTTAAACAGTGAGAATAGGGCCCCCACTATCATACCTGTTACCAGGGCTAAGAGTACTTCTGTCATTTGTTCTCCTTTTTGTTAAGGGTTTTTCTTGGTTAATAAATACTTTTTATCAGCATCAGATAAAAAACTGACATCCAGCGCGTTGCGTTGCAATTGACTTATTTCTTGTTCGCTAAGCTGAAGCAGATTTCGCGCCAGATCAAATTCATGTTTTATTTCTATGCCTTCAACGGCAGGATCGTCTGTGTTTAGGCAAACCTTTATGTCATGCGCCAAAAAGATCTTAATAGGGTGCTTGGACAAATCAGTAACCGTGCCGGTTTGGTAATTTGAGGTTAAGCAGGACTCTATGCCGATATTATTCTCGGCCATATATGCCATAAGGCTTGGATCTTTATGGGCGGCAACACCATGACCGATACGCTCGGCCCGTAATTCTTTTATTGCTTGCCAGATACTCTTAGGGCCTGCAGCTTCTCCGGCGTGTACAGTTACCCGTAAGCCGGCCTTATGTACCTGATCAAAATGTTTAATAAACAATTCCCCTGGCTGATTATATTCATCACCGGCCAGATCTACGGCTATCAGGCTGCTTTTGTGGGCCAGCAAGGCATCCAGTTCCATTTGGCATTTTTCTATGCCAAAGGTTCTGCTTAAGATCCCAATCAGATTAATTTTGACATCAAAAGATTTAAGTGCAGATGCAACACCATCGATAACGGCAGCAACCACATCCTGTATCGGTAGCTTATGGGACATCGACATATAATAAGGGGAAAAGCGCAGTTCTGCATAGTCCAGGCCGGCATTATAGGCGTCTTCGACATTTTCATAGGCAATGCGTTTACAATCATCCAGTGACTTTAAAACGGCTACTCCCCAATCTAGCTTCTTAAGAAAGGCCAGTAGGTCTGCTTCACTGTTTTGAATTTGCACATGCGGAAGAAAATTTTCGAAGGTGTCCTCAGGCAGCTGAATATTATGTTGCTGTGCCAATTGCCAGATGGTTTGTGGCCGTATATTGCCGTCGAGGTGGCGGTGCAGATCTATTAGGGGCAGTCTAGGGTCTATCATATTATTTTTGCTAATCTCGCCTTTATCTTAAGTTGATTGAACGGCCCCCTTGTCAGGTCGTTCAATATTTATGCGCTTATTGCGTTAAACTTCTTATTATATCTCTTTTTTAGTATTTTATGTTGGTATTAATAGGACAAGACTGATAAATTAACTCTGGGATTAGTCATCTAGGTGTCTAGACGTAAATAAAGATATATGAAGTAAAGAGAAAAGCCATGTTCTACCAAACCGACGATATTCGTATCAATAAAATTAAAGATCTTTTACCTCCTGTCGCATTGCTGGAACGATTTCCGGCCACGGAAAAAGCGTCAGAGTCAGTATATTCAGGTAGACAAGCAATTCATAAAATCTTTAATGGCGATGATGACAGACTGTTAGTGGTCATAGGCCCCTGTTCCATACATGATCCAGAGGCCGCCTTGGAATATGGGCAGCAGCTATTAACACTTAGGGAAAAATATAAAGACAATCTCGAAATCGTGATGCGGGTCTATTTCGAGAAACCGCGCACTACTGTGGGCTGGAAGGGATTAATTAACGATCCTTACCTGGATGGCAGCTTTAAACTTAACGACGGTCTGCGCATGGGGCGCAAGTTATTGCTGGATCTAAACGATCTGGGCCTGCCGACGGCCGGTGAGTTTCTGGATATGATCACACCACAATATATGGGTGATTTTATGTGCTGGGGCGCAATTGGTGCCAGAACAACCGAAAGTCAGGTGCATAGGGAACTGGCGTCCGGCCTGTCTTGCCCGGTTGGCTTTAAAAATGGTACCGATGGTACGATTAAAATCGCCATTGATGCCATAGGCTCTGCTGCCGCTTCACATCACTTTTTATCCGTCACCAAGTTTGGCCATTCAGCCATAGTTGAAACAACGGGCAATAGCGACTGTCATATTATTTTGCGCGGCGGAAAAAAGCCTAACTATGACGCCGACAGTGTTAAACAGGTCACGGACCAGTTAAAGGCATCCGGGCTAAACACTAAGATCATGATTGATTTTAGCCATGCCAACAGCAGTAAAAAGTTTGAAAACCAGATGCTGGTTTGTACCGATGTCTGTCAACAAATTGCACAAGGCAACCAGGATATTTTTGGTGTCATGGTGGAAAGCCATCTGGTTGAAGGGCGCCAAGACCTGGTTGATGGTAAGGCTGAAACCTATGGCCAAAGCATCACAGATGCCTGTATTGGCTGGCCGGATACGGAAATACTGTTATCTCAGTTAAACGAGGCTGTTTCGGCTCGCAAGGCGTAATATCTTTTAACTTACTCAAAAAAAGCTGCTGTTCTAAGCGGCTTTTTTATTGCCCCAACTACAGTGACTTCTTTGATTTATAAGAATGTTCCGTGTGGATAAATGAGTAAAGTAAATAATATGTTTAATCGCTAGTATTACTAGCGAAGAGCTTGTATTAGAACTCAGCCAAACATGGTAATTACACAATATAGTATCTAATGTGAACTGCCTTGGATAATACCTTATTAGAGGTGTTGAGGAACGAATGTAAAACTATGTAAAGACGGTTGTTTCCACAAATTCGCTTAAATACCATATTGGGCAGTTAGCTTTTACCGTACTTTTTTGTACTAGGGAACAACTTGATGCTGGATGTTACAGCAGCTCAAAATACCAAATGTGTTAAATGCCTAGCACTGCTTGCTTCATTACTCTTAACCGCCTGTAGTGCGCCAAGTGGCATATCCGATAAGACGAGAGCGTTAGAAACGCCGGATAGCTGGTATGCGGGGCCTATAGATTCCAAAGGGGCTCACCCAAAACAATCGTCGCCTGAACACTTGGGTGTTGATAACTGGCTGGTTAACTTCGATGATACTAAACTGCTCGAGATTGTTAACTATGCCTTGCAACATAACCATGAACTCAAGGCAAAATTGGCCAATCTGGAAATTTCTCGTCAACAAGTGGATATTAGTGATGCCAGTAATTTTCCAGAACTGTCGCTTGCCTTGTCTTCTTCCAGGCAAAAGCAGGTCAATGGTGATTTTAACAATTACCAAAGCGGAGCGGATATTAGCCTGGATTTAAGTTATGAAGTGGATTTATGGGGCCAGTTGTCTGATGAGCAGGTGCAGAGCCAACTAAATTACTCGGCGGCTCAGGCTCAGTACCAGTATGAAAAAATAACCTTGGTAGCCAATATAGCCAAGGTCTGGTTTGATTTTACGGAATCTTATCAATTACTTAGGCTTTATCAGCAGCGCTCAGACAATTTACGGAATAACCTGTCTATCATTCAGGCTTCTTATCGACTGGGGCTGAGCGATGCCTTGGATGTTTACCTGACGCAAAATGACGTCAGCCGAGAGCTCGCTCGCATTGCCGAGCAGAAGCAGAAAATGCAGGAAGACAGCCGTCGGCTGGAATTACTGTTAGGCGATTATCCTACCGGCAAGCTTAAGCCCTTGGATGAACTGCCGCTGGTAAGCGGGGACTTTTCTACGGGCCTGCCTGCGCAGCTGCTAACACGCCGTTTGGATATCCAGGCGAGCTGGTATGAATTGATGGCGCTGGATGCCGGTCTGGCCGTGGCACACAAGCAAAAATTCCCAAGGTTTTCACTTAACGCCAGTACCGGGCATAGTTCTGATCAACTTGAAAACTTGCTGGATTCTAGCGCCATGGCCTGGTCTTTGGTTGGAAACCTTACCATTCCCTTGTTTAACGCCGGCCGTTTGGCAGCATTGGAAGAACAGGCCAGGCTAAGGGTGGTTCAAAAGGAGCAGGAGTATTTACAAAACGTGTATCAGGCATTTGCCGAGGTTGAAGATCAAATCAGCAACCGAAGCGCACTGACCGAACAATATCAGTATTACTTGCATGCCCAAGAAAATGCCTTGGCCGCAGAAGACCTGTCATTTAATCAGTATATCAAGGGTTTGGTGAGTTATACCTCTGTACTAGAGTCTCAGCGCCGCGCATTCGATACTCAAACCACAGTGATACAACTGAAAAATCAACTCTTGCAAAATCGCATCTTGGTCTATCAGGCACTCGGTGGCAATTATGACACTAGTGCCAAAGCGAGTGACATACTCGCAACCGAGCCGAATTCTTCAACAATTTCAGCTAGAAAAAACGGATAATCAATGACGTTTAAATATAAAAAACTACTTCCGGTTGGCATTCTAATTGTTTTTATTGTCGTTGCCTGGGTAGTGAAAAATAATCCACCGACAACAAAGCGTGCCCGTCCAAGCCAGGCTCCACAATTGACCGTAGATGTGCAGGAAATCAAGCGACAGGACTTTGCCATAAACATAGATAGCTATGGCATGGTCCGGCCGCGTACCCAGAGCATGTTGCTGCCTCAGGTATCCGGACAAATAATGAGCATCAGCCCTAAGTTTCGAGATGGCGGCTTTTTTGAAAAAGGCGATGTTTTAGTCGAGCTGGATGACAGGGATTACAGGGCAGAAATTAAAATAGCACAGGCCAGCCTGTATTCTGCCAAACAGGCGTTAAGCGAAGAAGAGGCGAGAGTTAAACAGGCAGAACAGGACTGGCAAAGGCTTGGCAATGGCGATACAGCCCCCGAGCTTGTGCTGAGAAAACCTCAACTTACCGCCGCTCAGGCCAATGTATATTCTGCCGAAGCGACACTGGCCAAGGCGAAGCTTTCCTTGGAGCGCACCAAGATAAAAGCCCCTTATACCGGCAGGATCCTAAAAAAGGAAGTCGATGTCGGCCAAGTGGTGTCCACTGGTACCCAGCTCGCTGAAATATATGCGGTCGATTATGTTGAAATACGCTTACCGATCAAAAACAAGGATCTGCCTTTTATGCTGCTGCCTGAAGCCAATCGTTTTGAGCAGGAAAGCGCTAAAAGTCAGTCCTTGGTCGCATTTTCTTCGGATTTGACTGCGCGCCAAAGCTGGCTTGGTAAGGTGGTAAGAACCGAAGGCGCCTTTGATGAGAACTCGCAGCAGTTATATGTAGTCGCTCAAATAGATGACCCCTATGGCGTTAATGCTTCTAATATTATGCCATTAAAAATTGGCCAATATCTTACGGCTAAAATCAAGGGTAAAGGAGTTAAAAATACCCTAGTGATCCCCAACAAGGCCATCTACCAGGGCAGTTATATATACCTGGTTAAAGATAAGGCTCTGCAGCGCCAAGATATCAATATTGCCTGGCAAAATGCCGAAGTGGCCATGATTTCCAGTGGTGTAGAAGAGGGCGACTTATTGGTGTTAACACCGCTTGGACAGGTGAACTCAGGAACTCCAGTAGCCATATCCTCAGACCCTAATAGGACTAAAGCCAAGAGGGGATCAAAACCAAGCTTAAGTGATAGAGCTAGCAAGCAAAAGGAGCAAAACTGATGATTGCCTGGTTTGCCCGTAATCATGTTGCCGCCAACTTATTGATGATAACCATACTGCTCGTTGGCGTTTTATCATTGAGAACCAATATTCCTTTAGAGGTTTTTCCTTCCTTCGAGTCGGACATTGTCAGTGTTAATGTTAGCCTGCGTGGTGCAACACCAGAGGATGTTGAATTAGGGGTGACCATAAGGGTTGAAGAGGCGGTGCAGGATCTTGAAGGGATCAAAAAGATCGCCAGCAACTCGGTGGAAGGCTCTGCCAATATCTATATCGAAGCCGAGTCAGGCTATGACGCCAGAGAGCTGTTGGCAGATGTCAAAAGTAGGGTAGATGCCATCAACACCTTTCCCACGGATGCAGAAAAACCCGTGATTGCCTTACGCCAGAGAAAACGCGAAGTCCTGGCGGTGACTATTGCATCTGTCTATGGTGAGAAGGAAATCAGGGAGTTTGCCGAGCAGGTTCGCGACGACTTGCTGGCATTACCACAGGTCACCCAGGTATCACTCGATGCGGTGCGAGATTATGAAATCAGCATAACCGTCAGCCAGGACAAGCTAAGGGAATACGGTGTTGAAATTGCCGATATCGCTACGGCCATAGGTAACAGCTCACTGGATATGTCGGCCGGTAATGTAAAAACCGAGGGCGGCGATGTTCTGGTAAGAACCAAGGGACAGGCCTATCGCAAAGACGAGTTTGAAAACATCGTGATCAAAACCAATGCCGACGGTTCAATTCTGAAAGTAAAAGACATCGCCCAGGTGAATGACGGCTTTGAGGAAACACCGTTAAGAGCCAGGTTTAATGGCCAGCAAGGAGCCTTGATCGAAGTCTATCGAATTGGCGATCAAAATGCCATTGAAGTGGCGGATGCCGTCAAAGGCTATATTCAGGAGCGCCAGGATAGCCTACCCAATGGGTTTACCCTAAGTTATTGGGATGATGATTCCCAAATCGTAAAAAGCCGCCTAAATACGTTGACAACTAATGCCTTACAGGGCGGATTTTTAGTCTTGCTGCTGTTAACTCTCTTTTTGCGGCCCTCTATTGCATTTTGGGTGTTTATTGGTATTCCCATTAGCTTTATGGGGGCCTTTGTTATGATGCCGGTATTTGATATTACGATAAATATCATGAGCTTGTTTGGCTTCATTTTAGTGTTGGGCATAGTTGTCGACGATGCCATAGTCACGGGAGAGAATATTTATCGTCATACGCAAACGGCAAAAAGCGGATTGGAAGCTGCGATAAAAGGCACGCAGGAGGTAGCTACCCCGGTGACATTTGGTATTTTAACCACGGTAGCGGCATTTTTACCCTTGGCCTTTATCGAAGGCCAACGTGGCGTCATGTTTGCCCAGATCCCTGTTATCGTGATCCCTGTGCTTATTTTTTCCCTGATAGAGTCCAAGTTTGTTTTGCCATCGCATCTAAAGTCGTTAAAGCTTAGGCATGAAAAAGAGGACGAGTCTAAATTCAGCCGCTGGCAACAAAGCTTTGCCGATGGTTTTGAAAATATGATCATCAAATACTATAAACCCCTGCTTAACCTTGCCCTTGCCAACAGGCTAAGCACCCTTACCTTGTTTATTGGCGTTTTTATCTTGATTTTTGCCTTTATTACCAGTGGCTGGACAAAGTTCGTCTTTTTCCCTCGCATAGCCAGTGAAACCGCAAGAGCTAACCTAACCATGCCGGTTGGCACCAGCTATGATGTTGTCGATAGCTATGTGAAAAAAATGACAGATGCTGCCTTAACACTACAGGACAAGTATCGCGACGAAGAGGGCAACAGCATTATCCTGAATACCCTGGCAATTACCAATAGCGAAGAAGGCCGGGTGCGTTTTGAAATCTTACCTCCGGATCAAAATGAAACGGGCATAGGCACGGCGCAGCTGGTCAGGGAGTGGCGTGAATTGATAGGTCCACTGCCGGGAGCCGAAAGTTTGACCTTTAGGGCCGAACTTGGCCGTGGGGGCGATCCCATTGATGTCCAGCTTATTGGGGCAGACTTGGCTATTTTAAAGCAGGCCTCACAAGAGGTGAAAGAAAGGTTGGCCACATACCCGACCGCATTTGAAATTGCCGATACCTTGTCTGATGGCAAGGAGGAGCTGCAAATCGAGCTCACCTCGCAAGGTTTTGCCCTGGGCATGTCGACATCGGCCATTACTCGCCAGGTAAGAAATGCCTTTTTTGGCTCGGAAATTCAACGCATTCAACGGGGACGCGATGATGTCAGGGTGATGATACGTTTTCCCATCGAAGAAAGACGTACCGTCTCGAACCTGTCCGATATGCTGGTTACCACACCTAGCGGTGGCAAGGTGCCGCTATCACATGTGGCTAACCTGATACCAGGAAAAAGCCCGTCGGCCATTAACCGTAGTGACAGGTATAGAACGGTTAATATTACGGCCGATGTCGATAAGCAGGCCACCAATATGACGGTGCTGAACGCCGACCTGAAATCCTACCTGGATAGCCTGATGGGGAAATATCCCGGGCTTAAATATGTGCTGGAAGGGGAGGCAAAGGAGCAGGCGGAATCTTTCGGCAGTTTGCAGTTAGGCCTGTTGTTTGTGTTTTTTATTATTTATTGTTTACTGGCAATACCGTTTAAGTCCTATCTACAGCCTATTATAGTGATGTCGGTTATTCCGTTCGGCGCCATAGGGGCCGTAGCCGGTCACTGGATCATGGGGATGGATCTGACCATAATGAGCTTGCTTGGCATGATGGCATTAATAGGAGTTGTCGTTAATGACAGTTTGGTTTTGGTGGATTTTATCAATAAGTCTCGTATAGCCGGCAACTCGATAAAACAGGCAGTGCTAAAAGCCGGCCAGGCACGCTTTAGGCCCGTAATGTTAACGTCGTTAACAACCTTTATTGGTTTGATGCCGTTATTATTTGAAAAAGCCACTCAGGCCCAGTTTTTGATCCCTATGGCAGTATCATTGGGATTTGGAATAATATTTGCGACCTTTATCACACTGATATTGGTACCGGTCAATTATTTGCTTGTAGAGGATTTTAAGCGCTTGCTGGGTATCAAACCGGTGCGCTATGCTGCAGAAATGAGCTAATTATCACTAAGAAACTCTTTTTTAGGTTTACTTTTTATCAAGTATTTGTAACTATCGCCGATAAGTAAATTACCTTAAGCGTTTGTTTATTCAATCAAACGCTAAGATAACCCAGGTGTTGTAGTACTGATATGTGTAATTTTCTTGGTCAGAATAATGATAATAACTGGCTTAAAAAACAGAATAAGGCTAATCAAGTTCAAAAGGCGTGTCAGCGTCTATACTTCGAGTGTATACCGCAACATATTAACTTTTTTGTAACAGGGAAGTTATGAGTTCTGTGATTAAACTCAGGTTAACTTGGTTAGCGTTTTGCCTAAGCATTATTCTGCCTTGCTTTTCAATACAGGCTGTTGAGGTGATAGTGCACCCGTCGGTTAACCCCGACTATCTGTCCTCGTCTCACATTCGCCGAATTTTCACCATGCGAAACCGCCAGTGGCGAGAAAACCTACCTATTAGGGTCTTTGTTTTACCATCCAACAACCAGCTTCATAAGGACTTTTGTATCCAGGAACTTGAGGTTTTCCCCTACCAACTGGATAAGATATGGGGAAAATTATTATTCTCGGGTATGGGTGAGCCCCCGCAGGTTATGAATAGCATTGAAGAAATGATCACGACAGTAAAAAACACGCCCGGTGCGATTGGCTATGTAGACACACTTCCTAAGGATAGCGGAGTAAAAGTAATGATTGTAGGTAATGCGAATGATTAATGGTGCATCATTCAAAGGAATAAGCCGGCTCTCTGGCTTACTGTTGGCTTTGGTATTTTCCCCTAATCTAGCGGCAGAGCAGGGAGCTTGGTCCGTGCATGGTTTTGCCGCGCAGGGATTAATCAAGGCGGCCGACAGTAACTTTGTTAATGATAATGGCGAAGCCAGCTTTGATTTGTCTGAATTTGGCATCAATGCTTCCTATCACTGGACACCCGACCTAAGAATCGCGGGTCAGCTGGTTTATCTCAATGGCGGTAACAGGTACGAAGAAGGGGCTCGAATAGACTATTTATTGCTGGACTGGACACTAACCAGTGATCTCGATTCTCAGCTAAACCTGTATCTAGGCCGATATAAAAACCAGCATTGGCTATATTCCAGCACACGTGATGTGCCGCATACCAGGCCGTCTATTATTCTGCCGCAATCTGTTTATTATGATATATTTCGAGACGTTGCCTTGGGCAGTGACGGCATTGCCTTATCTTATACCAGCATGACTGATTTTGGCGAAGTGGACTTACTCTGGAGTTATGGTAGATCGCCGATAAGTGACTCTGCCAGCCAGTTATTAGTGAGCGAGTATGCCAAAGGTGATGTTACTCAGGACTTTGTCCATCAGGCGAGTTTGTATTATCGCCCAACAAGCAGTCCCTGGCAGTTTGGTCTAAGCCTGCTTGATTCTGACTTCGAGTATGATGCTTCGCAGCAGGAACCCTTTTTTGATGCTAATGCAACGTCGCAAAGAGTGATGTTGAATATGCTATATAGCGGAGAAAAATGGGAGTTTGCAGCAGAATTGCTGCAGGAGAGGTTTTTGTTTAATGGCTTCCTAACACCTGATACATCGCCGGATAATAAGGGGCAGGGGGGCTATATACAGGGGCGCTACTTTGTAAATGACAAGGTGACACTCATGGCCCGTTATGACAGGTTCGATTTTAACAAGGACGACAGGAAAGGCCATCAGCTGTCGCAAGACAGTGGTGGCATAATTCCACATTACTTCGGATATATCTATGATGCTAGCTTGGGCTTTAGTTATCGCTTTAATAACAGCTGGCAGGTACAGGCAGAATACCATTGGCTGGAAGGACGAGCCAAATTATCTCCCGCGATCATTCCCGATCTGGAAGCCAATAATGGCAAATACTGGGATATGTGGGCCATCCAGCTTATGTATTGGTTTTAACTCTTGCGCAGGTTTATTAGCTTACCCTGGAAAATACTGGCCATCACGCTATGTGCCATGTTTGCCATTGCCATTGTCTTGAGCCTGGTTTCTGTTGTTCAGTTGCAAAGAGATTTCGATCAGCGCCAGGATGAAAAACGCGCATCGGCAAAGCTCATCTACAGTTATCTTAAGGACATTTCTAACGACAAACGGATTTTATGGTTAACGGCGTTAAGCTCTCAGCATCTATCCAACCAAGTGGACTTTGACGCATTCGATAATGCCGTACAGCGCCAGTTCGATTTGGATGAACTTAGGATAGATGCGGTATGGCTAGTGAACCAGACCGGACAACAGGTTTACACCAGTGGTATTGAAGCCAACGAAGAGGCTAAACAGGTGGCTAAACAGGTTTTAGCCAGTCAGTCAGCACAAGATTTAGTTTATTGTCAGCCTGTGTCTCAGGATTGTTTTCATATTGTGGCAATTCCAGTGCTGGTCAAAAGTAAGGGAATCAATGTCCTGCTTAGCCGGGCAAGTTTAAGCGATCTACTTTTCACCTTTTTAAAACTCAACGAAAATACCCGGTTAGCCATTATCAATATTTCAAACAAAGCCGGTATTGATAAAGATCTAAGCAGTATGCGTATCTTTACCAAGACCTCCGGTAGCAAGACGGAAGAGATCATTGGAGCAATGCCGAGCAACACCCCTATCTCGGCATTTAAAGACGGTTTGCTCACCAATGTGGGGGACGAATATTATGCCACCAGTTTATTCGAGCTTGAAGCGAGCAGCCAGGATGGTAACTACGTGATGCTGATAGAGGATATTACCTCATATCGGCAAACCAATAGGCGTTACCAGATGATGATCGTGGTTATTGCCACACTTGTTTTTTTGGTAATTTCCTTCGTCGTGCTCTATATCAGTAAAAGGACCAGCCGGCGCCTGCTTAGGCTGGCTGAAAGTTTGCCTTTGCTGGCTGAAAAGCGCTTTGACGATTTTAGGAAACATAAGGTATCGGATACGAGATTTGCGCAGGATGAACTGGATATCTTAACAAGTTCAGCTTCCGGCTTGGCGGATCAGTTGGAGGATTTGCACCTTAAAATAGAGCAAAATACCCGAGAGCTTGAAAATATCGCCATGTATGATCTGCTTACCGGCCTGCCTAACCGTAATATGCTCAATTTCCAGTTAAAGAAAAACCTGGCCAGCTTGTCGAGAAAAATCGACAATATCGCGGTTTTGTTCTTGGATCTGGATGATTTTAAAAAGGTCAATGACAGTCATGGCCATAATATGGGTGATTTGTTATTGGAGGAAGCTGCCCGTCGCTTAAGGGCGACAATTCGCGATACCGACCTAGCAGCCCGTTTTGGCGGTGATGAATTTGTTATCGTCTTACCCAATATTGGCGATTGGCAGGATGTCGAAGAAGTTGCCAATAAGATTTTAGCGGTGTTTAAGTCACCCATTACGCTGAACGACAACAGCTTCTATGTATCAACCAGTATCGGCGGTGCAATAGCCAAGAACCGTGAACTAACGGCGGAAGATCTGATCCGCCATGCGGACATGGCCATGTATGAAGCCAAAGAAAATGGTGGCAATTGTTATCGTATATACGACTCTGGCATGTACCAAAGGGTGGCGCAAAAAGTGATGCTTGAGACAGAGGTGCGAGAGGCCATTGCCCAGCAGCAGTTTAGCCTGAGCCTGCAGCCACAAATTGAAATTGCTACAGGTAAACTGTTTGGCTTTGAAGCCCTGCTGAGATGGCAACACCCGACGCGCGGCATGGTTTCTCCCGATGAATTTATCCCAGTGCTGGAAAACTCCAAGCATATGATAGAGCTCGGTTACTGGGTTATCAGGCATAGCATAGAGCTATTGGCTGAGCTAAATAAAACCGGTTATAAGAATTTACGAATTGCCATTAACCTTTCGGCTGCCCAGTTTGCCGATCCTGGCTTAACGGATTTTCTCGTTAAGCAGGTCAATGCCTTTGATGTTTTGGCCACGGATATTGAGCTGGAATTAACGGAGCGTACTCTGGTTGAAGATATTGATACAACGCTTGCCACAATGAATAGGTTGAAGGAACTAGGCTTTACCTTTTCTATTGACGACTTTGGTACTGGATATTCATCATTGAGCTATTTAAAGAAGATGCCGGTGGACTGTATCAAAATAGACAAATGTTTTGTTTCTGGCATGCTGGATAACCAGGCGGATATGCAGATAGTTTCATCCACTATTGCCATGGTGCGAAATCTTGGAATGAAGGTGACGGCAGAAGGAGTAGAAAACCGGGCACAGCTGAGGATCCTAAAACGTGAAGCCTGTGATCTGGTGCAGGGATATCTGTTTAGCAAACCCATCAGCGAACATGAGTTATTTGAGCAATTAAACCTCTTGGTGGACAAAGGGGTCTGGATCGAGGCGGCAGAAGCGGGATACTACGCGATTTAAATTTTTGCTACGCAAATACCTTATCAGTAATATTTGCAACTACACTAACAAGAAATAATGAAATAGAGAGAGTGATTCATGGCAGAAGAAACTATTTTTTCCAAAATTATCCGTCAGGAAATACCAGCACCTTTACTGTATCAAGATGAACTGGTGAGTGCTTTTCGTGATATTGCACCGCGCGTTGACAGTCATATATTGATAGTGCCGAACAAGGTGATCCCGACAGTGAATGATGTCGAGCCGGAGGATGAATTAACCCTGGGACGCATGATCACAGTGGCTAAAAAGCTGGCACAAGAAGAGGGGATTGCAGAAGACGGCTATCGTTTGATCATCAACTGTAATGCTCATGGTGGTCAGGAAGTCTATCATATCCATATGCACCTGCTTGGCGGTCAACCACTCGGCCCCATGTTAGCCAAATAAACTAGCTTTTCTTGCTGGCCTTAGGCTGAAGCTAAGGCCATTTAGCATTTATAGCACCAACACCTAAATTATCCCTGTACTTTTACTAATAACTTGTTAGTATCCACGCCAAAGCCAAGGGGTGCGGAAAAAACGAGCCGTATTTTTCGCTGAGATGCCACGCAAACCCTTTGAACCTGAACCGGATCATGCCGGCGTAGGGATGGTTAGGATTATACTATCAGCCTCCATGTGCCGGATCCCATAAAAGTAAATTATGAGATTCTTAATGAAGTTTTCTAAACACCTTATTGCCTTAGCGGTGGCTACCAGCCTTAGCCCATATTCATCGATTGCCAACGACGAAATAAGCACGAGTGAAGAACAGCAGATCGAAGTGATCACGGTAAGAGGTGACTTTCGTCAACATAATTTGCAGCAAAGCCCGGTTTCTCTATCTGTCCTGACACAGCAGGATATTGGCCTACGCCATGCCCAAAACCTTGAGGAAGTTATCGCCGCCATTCCCAATGTTAATTTTGCCAGCGGCACTCAAAGGGCACGTTACTATCAAATTCGTGGCATAGGGGAGCGTAGCCAGTTTAAAGAGCCTATCAACCCTTCTGTCGGTTTGATTATCGATGATATCGACTTTACCGGCATTGGCAGTGTCGCTTCGACCTTTGATGTTGCCCAAACAGAAGTGTATCGTGGTCCTCAGGGCACACGCTTTGGTGCCAACGCCATGGCGGGCCTGATCAATATTATCACCCATGCACCAACGGACGACTTTGAAGGCAAGCTAAGATTAACCGCCGGGAATTACGCCAGTTTCGGTGCGGGCCTGGTTTTATCGGGCCCTGCTTCAGATATTGCCAACTATCGCTTGGCGGTAGAAAAATACCAAAGCGACGGTTTTATCGAAAACACCTACCTTGAACGCGATGATACCAACAACAGGGACGAGCTTACGGTTCGTGGCAAGCTAGCGATTGAAGCAAGCAGCGAGCTGGCAATAGACATTAATATCTTCCATGCCGATTTTGATAATGGTTACGACGCCTTTTCCTTGGACAATACCCGCGAGGCCATGTCGGATCAACCGGGCTTTGATCGACAGAAAACCACGGCATTAGGTGCAAAGTTCACCTATACGGGTATGAATGCATTTGACCTGGTTACCTTGTTAAGCGCTGCCGATTCGGACTTGGCCTATGGCTATGATGAAGACTGGAGCTATGTTGGCTTGCATCCCTGGGAATATTCTTCAACCGACCATTATCTGCGTGATAGACAAACCCAAAGCGTCGAGATGCGTTTTATTTCCAATGAAAGCAGCCGCATTTTTAATGATACCAGCTCATGGTTAACAGGTGTTTACTTTAAACAGGACAGGGAAGAGTTAACGCGCCAGTACACCTACCTGGAAACGGACTTTTTCTCCTCTTTTGATACCGACACCCTGGCGGTTTTCGCTCAGCTGGAGAGCCGGTTAACGGACAAGCTAACCTTGGTATCAGGCCTGAGATTTGAAGAGCGTAGTGCCGATTATACTAACTCGGATCTAATTACATTTGATCCTAATGACACCATGATGGGCGGAAAGTTGTCTCTCTCTTATCAATACCAGCCAAATTCAATGCTGTACGCCTCTATTAACCGAGGTTATAAGGCGGGCGGTGTTAATACCGAGGGGAGTTTACCCCAGGCGTTGAGGCAGTTTGAACCCGAGTACCTGTGGAATTATGAGCTCGGCTATAAAACCAGCTTTTTTGACGGCGATGCCTATATTCGCACGGCCATCTTCTATATGGATCGTAAAGATGTCCAGGTGAACAGTTCCATCGATATCCAGCGTGAGGATGGCAGCTCTGAGTTTATTAGCTATCTGGGTAACGCCGCCACAGGGTTTAACCAGGGGCTTGAAATGGAAGGGGCATGGCAAATCGACGACAAGCTGGAGCTATACGGCAGTTTAGGTTTGCTCGATAGCGAGTTTGACGAATATATCAATGCCGATGGTGAAGATTTATCCGGCCTTGAACAGGCTCATGCACCCAATTATCAGTTTAATCTGGGGCTTAATTATCACCCCAACGAGGACTGGCTGGTTAACCTCTCGCTTGACGGCAAGGATGAGTTCTATTTTTCCAACAGCAATATTGAAGCAAGGGCAGAGCAAAAATCCGATTCTGTCGTGCTTGTAAATACTTCGGTAACCTATATTCAAGACAACTGGCAGCTAAAAGCCTGGGCTCGAAACCTTTTCGACCGGGAGTATAAAACCCGGGGCTTTTATTTTGGCAACGACCCCAGAGACGGCTACCAGGCAAAGGCCTATACTCAACTGGCAGAGCCTGCCGTATTGGGTATGACGCTGGATTATCAATTTTAGCGGAAAGTTAATGTCAGAAACTATTAGCCACTTTACTTCCTTGCCGTTATTGGAGTTAGCCGCCGTTATTACCGCGCTTCTCTATGTGATTCTGGCTGCCAGAGGCAATATCTGGTGCTGGCCGGCAGCCTTTGTCAGCACGGCGTTATATACGGCAATTTTTTATGATGTCTATTTATGGATGGATAGCCTGTTACAGCTTTATTATATGGTGATGGCAGTATATGGCTGGTTTTGCTGGCAAAAGGAAAAAAACAAAGCAGCAAGTAATGTATTGGAAAGCCAAATAAGCGTCAGCCAATGGCCATTGATAAGGCATGTAAAGGCAATTATTGTTTTGACCATCTTATCCCTTGCTTTGGGCTGGTTTATGGATGTCAAAACCCCCACGGATTTTCCTTACCTGGATGCAGCCACCACGGTGTTTGCGGTTTTTACCACCTATTTGGTAACACAAAAAGTTCTGGAGAACTGGCTTTACTGGCTAGTGATAGATTTCGTGTCCATCTACATCTATATTCAAAAAGGCCTGATGCCGACGGCGGTACTTTTTGCCCTATATGTCGTTTTGGCTGCCTATGGTTATTATCATTGGCTGCAGGCCCTTAGGCAGCAAGAACCTGTCCCTGAAAACCTATGACAAGTATAAAAAGCCTGCCTTTTTTTATTTCTGGTAGTAAAAACTCTGAGATTAAGGCTATTGAAATAACTACAGGTAAAACCAATCATTGTTTTGAGGTTCACTGCCAGGGCAAAAAATATTTTGCCAAGCGCTTTAGCCAAAACAAGGAGAGAAGAAGGGCGGAAATAGAGGCATCACTTGCCGCATCAAGTTTAGCGCTTGCTCCTAAGGTGCTATACCATGATCAAGACTGGATAGTATCCTCATTTATTGACCACAAACCCGCTAAGGAAGAAGTTAGAACCGCGGCCTGCTTAAATTTAGTGACCAGGTTTCATCAAATAGACATCCCGCTTCCCGTTCATAACGTCAGCGAGGTCATTAAAAACTTGTGCAATACCAATTATTTATCTCAGCATCAGTTGGCACTGTTGGCAAAAATTAGGGAAAGGCTTGCTCGAGTCTTGATACCGGAAAAACTTGTTCCCTGTCATGGCGATTTAAACTATTCAAATTTATTGTTTGGTATAGAAAAAGCCTATCTGGTGGACTTTGATTGCGCCTGTTTGGCGGAGCTTGAATTTGATATTGCCATGTTTATTGCCGTCAATCATATCGACTTGGCACAGATGGATAATATCTTGGAAAAATACCAGTACTTTGCAGGAAATAACCTGGCGCCAAACAAAGAAAAGGTTATGCGTTACCTTCTATATTGCTATCTAATCAATGGCTTGTGGTATTTGCTAAGAGGCAAGCTTCAAAATGACGATAGACTGATTGAGCTGGCCTTTAAACAATTTCGCTGCTTTGATCAATTCAAGTTTATCTCTCAAAAGCTGGATATTGAAATGAGATAAGGTGCTGAAAAGTTACGATTAAAGGTAATGCGTGTTAACAAAAGCTCACGCATAATTAGCATAAGGATACCTAAGAGTTAATTTGTGTGAATTGGAAAGAACTCATCGAAAATAGAAACCGTTTTTTCTGGCTGCTGCACAGTGCCGGCTGGTTTGGTTTCGCGCTCGTGCATTACCTAGGCTCTTTATTGCATGAAGTGAGAGATATTTTCGTCATTATTATCTTACTGAACGCCTATGGAGGCTGGTTGTTAACCGTACCACTGCGTTATGTTTATCGCAGAGCCTGGAATCTATCCCCCCTAAAAATCGCCATGGTAGTGATGATTGCTTCCTATATCACAGGGGTGGCCTGGCAGGTGGTGAAAAACCTCAACTACTGGGAAATCTATAAGCATGGCTATGAGCCTGAATTTTGGCTGCACTACTTTAAGGGCAGCACCTGGGCCTTTTATATAATCCTTAGCTGGAGCGGTTTGTACTTTGGCATCAAGTACTATCAAATGCTGCAAAAAGAAAAACAGAATGTCTTGCAGGCCAATACGGTTGCGCACCAGGCGCAGTTGAAAATGCTCAGATATCAGCTCAATCCGCACTTTTTGTTTAATACGCTAAACGCTATTTCCACCCTGATCCTGGTCAAGGAAAATACCACGGCCAACGGCATGGTCACTAAACTAAGTGAGTTTTTGCGTTATTCCCTGGATAAGGATCCCATGAAAAGGGTAACCCTGGATAGCGAAGTTCATGCGTTGCAGTTATACCTTGATATTGAAAAGGTCCGTTTTGAGGAAAGGCTTCAGGTCTATTTTCATATTGCCGATGATTGCCGGCAGGCACTGGTGCCAAGCATGATCTTGCAACCTCTGGCAGAAAATGCCATCAAACATGCGATAGCGGTTCAGGAAAATGGCGGTACCATAACGGTATCTGTTAATCGATTCGGTAATGACCTCCTGATTGAATTGGCCGATAATGGGCCGGGAGCCGAAATCAAAAACGGCAACTTGCATCGAGAGCATGGTGTCGGCCTGGCCAATACTCGCGAACGCTTGCAGGCCCTATACGGAGATAATTTCTCTTTAGTGGTTGCCAATAATATGCCTTCTGGTGTAAAAATTAATATTCGAATACCGTATAAACTAGGAAATACGCATGACTAAACCGCTTACTACTATTATCGTTGATGATGAACCATTAGCGAGGAAGGGGTTGGCGATACGTTTAGAAGACCATGCAGATGTTCAGGTAATAGAAGAGTGTGCCAATGGCCGAGAGGCGATTGAAGCGGTTAGGGCGCATGAGCCGGACCTGATGTTTCTGGATATTCAGATGCCGGGAATAAACGGCTTTGAAGTGGTACAGAATATCGTTGAGCAAAACCTGAAAATGCCGATAGTGGTATTCGTAACCGCCTTTGATCAATATGCCCTGCAAGCCTTTGAAGTTCACGCTCAGGATTACCTGTTAAAACCGGCAGATGAAGCCAGGCTGGCCAAGGCCATGGATAAGGTGCGCGAACATTTACAAAGCCGGGAAGACACCCAACATAAAACTCAGCTTATTCAGCTGGTCAGCGATGTTACCGGCAATGATTGCAGCAAAATTTTGGCAGAGCTTGCCAGTGACGAGCCGGTAAAGCTCACCACCTATTCGGATGTGCTGGCCATTAAAGACGCTGGTGAACTGACGAGAGTGCCGGTAAAAGATATTTTGTGGATTGATGCCGCGGGTGATTATATGTGCGTACATACAGAGTCCCAAACTCATATCCTGCGTAAAACCATGAAACAACTGGAAGAATCTCTGGACTCACGCCAGTTTATTCGCAGTCATAGATCCACCATAGTCAACAAGCACTATATTCAGAAGTTTTGTAGCCAACTCAACGGCGAGTACTACCTGGTGATGAGCAACGGCAAAGAGCTAAAAGTGAGCCGCAGCTACAAGGAAAAGGTCAAACAAGCGGTAAGCCAGTAACTTCTAATCATATTTTAACATTGACTTTGTGCCGCCAGGGCTAGGAAGTTTTGTTGGGCCGCCACCAGGCTTGTGCTGACCTTTTTTTGGTGTTTTATTACATCCGGCAGGGGAACATGGCAGATTTGGTTATTTGTCTCCCCGATCATCATATTTGTTTTTCCTTCGTTTAACGCCTGGATGGCGGCAATGCCCATCTTGGTGGCCAAGATCCTGTCTTTTGCGACAGGGCTGCCGCCACGTTGAATATGTCCCAAAATACAGGCGGTACAGTCAATACCCGCCAAGCTTTTCAATTCCTCTGCCAGCTTGGTTGCTCCACCTGCCCAGAGGTTTTCGGCTATTACTATAATGTAGCTGGCATGACGATTAGTTTGTGTCGCCTTGATCTCACTGGCTAATTGTTTCAGTTTACTTGGCTTATCCTGAGTTGAAAAATTCTCAAATGACAAGACTTGCTCGGCGGCACAGGCAACGCCAACATTAAAGGTGATATGACCGCTATGCCGACCCATTAACTCGACGATAAAGACACGTTCAAAGGCGTCTGCTGTGTCTCTTATCTTATCTATGGCTTCAATGCCGGTATTAACTGCGGTGGCAAAGCCTATGGTGTGATCCGTACCATCGATATCATTGTCTATGGTGCCCGGGATACCAATGACTTTGCCGTCCCAGTGTTTTTGCAGATCAATAAGGCCTTTAAAGGAACCGTCGCCACCGATTACTACTAAGGCATCAATTTTTTCTTTTAACAGGGTATGAGAGGCCTGTTTCAGGCCATCTTCCGTCATCATTTGTGGGCAGCGGGCACTTTTTAAAATGGTACCGCCCTTATGGATAATGCTGTTAACCCCTTGAATTGTCAGCTGGGTAACATCCTGATTGATCAGCCCGTTATAGCCGTGATAAAAACCTTGCACTTCCATACCAAAGTGGTGCGCAGCCAACACCACAGAACGAATGGCGGCATTCATGCCCGGGGCATCGCCGCCACTGGTTAATAGTCCGATTCTTTTCATATATCCATCACTATCAGGGTCTTTAGTCTTTACTACTAATGTATAAAAACTTCAGTAAGTTATCCGTTAAATGTAACACTTGTTTTTCTCTGTTGGATCAAAAATTTGCTTTTATTTTGTTAGCCTGGAAAATGAGAAACAGAGCTTACAGACATATATGCACTATTTGTTATCACTGCACATTTTAAAAGCAGGCTTTTAAAGGAAAACATACAAAAAAAGCAGCCATTAGGCTGCTTTTTGGGAGGATATAAAGCTTAACTTAGGTGGGATTTGTTGACCTTCAATACCTTAAGGGTATTTGAGGCACCTACAGTTTCCATCAAATCGCCATGGGTCAGGATCACTTTATCATCAACGGCCAAATCAGAATTTCTAATGACTTCACGTAAAACTTTATCCGCCAAGTTATCACCATGGCAGGTGGTTGAATCAAAAGCTATCGGGTAGACACCACGGTAAATAGCCGTCTTATTCAGTGTTCTATCATGACGAGATAACGAATAGATGGGCAAGCCCGAAGTAATGCGTGACATGATCTTGCTGGTATGACCCGACTCGGTAAGCGCGATAATGGCTTTGACACCATCCAGGTGGTTTGCTGCATACATGGCAGAAAGCGCGATGGTTTCGGCGACTTCGCTGAACATCATCTCAATTCTGTGGCCAGATTTAGTGACTGAACGATGCTTTTCTGCACCCAAACAGACATTTACCATGGCCTCAACCGTTTCAACCGGATATTTTCCTGCGGCGGTTTCTGCAGATAGCATTACCGCATCTGTACCGTCGAGTACGGCATTGGCAACATCCATGACCTCGGCGCGGGTGGGCATCGGCTGTTCGATCATGGTTTCCATCATTTGCGTCGCGGTAATAACGATACGGTTTAACTGACGGCTGCGGGCAATAATGTGTTTTTGCTTGCCGACTAGTTCGGCATCGCCAATTTCTACCCCGAGATCGCCACGGGCTACCATAACGACATCGGATGCCAGGATGATATCATCCAATATTTTTTCATCATTAACGGCTTCTGCGCGTTCTATCTTGGCAACCAGGCGAGCCTCGCAACCTGCTTCCTGTGCTAGTAAGCGTGCTTCTCGCATATCGGAGGCATCACGAGGGAAAGAAACGGCAAGAAAATCAGCGTCGAGCTTGGCGGCCAGTTTGATGTCTTCCTTATCCTTGTCCGTCAGTGCGGCTGCCGACAAACCGCCGCCTTGGCGGTTAATGCCTTTGTTGTTGGACAGCGGGCCGCCAACAATCACTTGGGTAAACACCGAAGAGTCAGTGGTAGAAAGTACCTTTAACTGTACTCGCCCGTCATCCAGCAACAAAATATCATCAGTGCTGACGTCCTGTGGCAATGCCTTGTAATCGATACCTACTTTTTCCTGGCAGCCTTCTCCTTTGCCAAGGGTGGCATCCAGTTCAAACTTATCGCCAATTTCGAGTTTTATCGGGCCATCTTTAAATGTGGACACGCGAATCTTAGGACCTTGCAAGTCACCCAGGATACCGACATAGATACCCAGCTCGGATGCAATCTCACGCACCATATTGGCTCGGTTAATATGATCTTCTGGCGAGCCGTGTGAAAAATTAAGCCTTACCACGTTTGCGCCGGCCGCCAACACTTTTTTTAGCGTTGCTTTATCATCAGTTGCAGGGCCTAAGGTCGCAACAATTTTTGTTCTTCTAGGCATTATCATCCTTACCTTTGAATGGGGTTAATATAAAATAGGTTAGTTATATGAAAGATTCATGAAAAAAGTGCAAAGAGCTACTCTTTACGTTCAAATCTGGAGCTACGCAGACTGTCTTTCACTTTTTTAAGGTTATCTCTAAATTTGGTGCCGCGGCGCAAAGTAAAGCCTGTTGCCAAAATATCTATCAGGGTCAGCTGGGCAATACGGGAAGACATGGGCATGTAGAGGTCTGTGTCTTCACCCACATCAAGAGAGAGCACGATATTACACTCCTTGGCTAAGGGAGTTCCGTCAGTGGTAATACCTATAACGGTTGCATCATTTTCCTTCGCCAAACAGGCAACTTCCACCAATGATTTGGTTCGCCCGGTATGGGAGATCACCACGACGACATCACCTTGCTGGCTATTAATGGCACTCATGCGTTGCATCAGGATATCGTCAAAGTAAACGACAGGGACATTAAAGCGGAAAAACTTGTTTTGGGCATCATGGGCAACCACTGCAGAGGCGCCCAGGCCAAAAAAGGAAATTTTGTTTGCCTGAGTCAGTAAGTCAACGGAGCGATTGATGGTGTTGGTATCTAAACTTTTACGCGCCAATTCAAGGCTTGCCATGGTCGATTCGAATATTTTGGCGGTATATTCATCGGCACTGTCATTTTCATCAACATGGCGGTTAACATAGGGTGTGCCATTGGCAAGGCTTTGGGCTAAGTGAAGCTTAAAATCCGGATACCCCTTGGTATCCAGCCTACGACAGAACCTGTTGACCGTTGGCTCGCTAATATTTGCCTGTTTTGCCAGGGCGGCAATACTGGCATGAATAACCGTGCCGGGAGAAGAGAGTATCACTTCCGCCACTTTACGTTCGGATTTACTAAAAGTTTCTAGTTCGTTGGCGATTTTTTCTAATATATTCATTAATCTTTAACCCTAGATCTTTTCCGTTACTGTAATTTAATTTCTATATAGTAACAGAAAAATGAAAATTTATTTCATAATTACCCCTAATATAAATCAAAACGACAAAAATTTGCAAATGTTTAATAATTAATCATTCGACTCTTATAGTTTGACGCTAATAGTATAGCGCCTTAATGGATGTGTAATAAAATTACAGAAATAACTTTACTGATGAAGAAACAAGCGCTAAATTAGTAGCTAATGTAGTTTAGTTACAAAGAGTAAGCTTGAGATACAACTTATGAAGAATTTCGATAGCATGACTGCTAGTGATATTGTGATTTTTGGTGCTTTAGGTGATTTGTCCCGAAGAAAGCTATTACCGGCACTATACCAATTGGATTGTGCAGGTTTGCTTCATGAAAGCAGCCGCATTATTGGCGCGGCAAGACAGGATATGGAGCACAAGGCATTTGTCGAATTGGTTAATGAAAATTTAACTCAATTTGTCGGCCAAGAGCTGGATGAAGAGGTCGTGGCAAGGTTTACCGCCCGACTTGTTTATCAGAAACTGGATCTTGTAAACACTAAATCTTATCTTGAACTTGCTAAAACACTTGAAGATGGCAACAAGGTCCGTGTTTACTACTTTTCGACTCCGCCTGCCATCTATGGTGATATCGGTTGTGGTTTGAACCACGCCAAGCTTATCGAAGCACAAGACAGGGTGGTGATGGAAAAGCCCATAGGTCATTGCCTGGAGTCTTCTAAAGTCATCAATGATCAAGTTTCCCGCTACTTTAACGAGAATCAAATTTATCGTATCGACCATTACTTAGGTAAAGAAACCGTACTAAACCTGTTAGTGCTGCGTTTTGCCAACTCTCTCTTTACCACCAACTGGGATCGTAACTGTATCGATCATGTTCAGATCACTGTTGCTGAGAGTGTCGGTATCGAAGGGCGCTGGGGCTTTTATGATGAAGCCGGTCAGATGCGTGATATGGTACAAAATCACCTGTTGCAGATACTTTCTTTATTGGCCATGGAGCCACCGGCTGATCTGGGTGCCGACAGCATTCGAGACGAAAAGCTTAAGGTGATTAAAGCGCTGGTGCCTATTACCCGTCAAAACGTTAAAGAGAAAACGGTGCGTGGCCAGTATACAGATGGTTATCTCAATGGAATACCTGTTCCTGGTTACCTGAAAGAAGAAGATGCCAACCAAAACAGTAATACCGAAACCTTTGTTGCCATTAAGGCAGAAATCGACAACTGGCGCTGGTCCGGTGTGCCGTTTTATTTACGAACCGGTAAGCGTATGCCGGCCAAGCACAGTGAGATTGTTGTTCACTTTAAGGCACAGCCCCATAATATTTTTAAAGAAAGCTATGGAGACCTGCCGGCGAATAAGCTGACCATAAGGTTACAGCCGGATGAAGGGGTTGAGTTGCAGATGATGAACAAGATCCCCGGCATAGCGTCACAAATGAATATTCATGAGAATAAGCTCGACCTGAGTTTTTCACAAACCTACAACAACGAAAGGGTGGTTGATGCCTACGAACGCCTGATGCTGGAAATTATTAATGGTAACCAGTCGTTATTTGTTCGCAGAGATGAAGTGGAAGCCGCTTGGCGCTGGGCTGACAGTATCATTGAAGCCTGGGCATCAACCAATGAACCACCCAAGCCATATGCTGCCGGCTCCTGGGGACCCGTATCTTCCATATCGCTTATTGCACGCGATGATCGCCAGTGGGTTGAATAATGTACCAGATAAATGAATTTAGTGAGCGCAGTGCGCTTGATGAACAACTGGCCGAGCAGGTTGCACAACTGCTGGAGCAGGCAATTGCCCGAAAAGGGCAAGCCAGCATTGCCGTTTCCGGCGGCTCTACCCCAAAAGGCTTTTTCAAGGCCCTGTCTCAAAAGAATCTCGCGTGGAAGAAGGTTACAGTGACTCTGGCGGATGAACGTTGGGTGGATATAGACAGCGATGCCAGCAATACCCGGCTGGTTTGTGAAAACCTGCTACAAAATAACGCCAGCGAAGCAAAGTTCTTTCATTTAAAGCAAGGTGAGGAGCTGACAAGCGAAGTACTCGCAGATCTCAACCTGGCAGCGAGCACTGCCATCTTGCCTTTAGATGTGCTGATTTTAGGCATGGGAGAAGATGGACATACGGCGTCACTTTTCCCCTGCAGTGATGAGATTCAACAAGGATTGGACACTGGTAATGCTGATGCCCTGATCAAAGTGATCCCAAAAACGGCACCTTATGATCGTATTAGCTTTAGTTTTGCCAGTTTGGAAAAAAGCCAAACCATCTTCCTGCATATTTGTGGTGACAACAAGAAACAGGTATTGGAGCAGGCCTTAGCCAATACCGATACACATGTCATGCCGATCAGGGCATTTTTGCATCACCCAAAAGTGAACACTCAAGTGTATTGGGCCAAGTAGTATTATGATGAATGAACAAATAGTTAAAATCACCGAGCGCATCAAGGCTCGCAGTGAGCAGACCCGCCAGGCATACCTGGCAAAGATTGAGGCGGCCAAGTCTGAAACCGTGCACAGGGCAAGCCTGTCCTGTGGTAATCTTGCCCATGGTTTTGCCGCTTGTGGAAAGGAAGATAAGCAAAAGCTGGTAGGGATTAACCATTCCGATATTGCCATAGTGTCAGCCTATAATGACATGTTGTCGGCACACCAGCCTTATGAAACTTACCCTGGACTCATTAAAGAAGCGGTAAAGGAAACCGGTGGCGTTGCCCAGTTTGCCGGTGGTGTACCCGCCATGTGTGACGGTGTCACTCAGGGCCAACCGGGCATGGATCTCAGCCTGATGAGCCGTGATGTTATTGCGATGTCAACCGCCGTTGCCTTGTCTCATAATATGTTTGACGGCGCACTCATGCTGGGCATTTGTGACAAGATCGTCCCTGGTTTGTTGATTTCAACCATGACCTTTGGCCATTTACCCACGGTTTTTGTGCCGGCCGGCCCTATGCCATCCGGTATTCCAAATAAGGAAAAGGCCAGGGTCAGGCAACAATTCGCCAAGGGAGAAATTGGCGAGGAAGCCTTGCTGGAGGCCGAGTCCGCGTCCTATCATAGCCCAGGCACCTGTACCTTCTTTGGCACGGCAAACTCCAACCAGTTGGTTGTGGAAGTCATGGGCTTACATTTACCTGGCGCTTCTTTTGTGCCACCAAACACGCCTCTACGGGATGAATTAACCAAAGCCGCAGCCAGGCAGGTAACCCGCCTTACCCAACAGTCGGGCAACTATATGCCGGTAGGCAAAATGATCGATGAAAGATCCATCGTTAATGCCATAGTAGCGCTGCTGGCAACAGGCGGCTCTACCAACCTGACCATGCATATTATCGCTTTTGCCAGGGCGGCCGGTATTATTATTAATTTCCAGGATTTTAATGATCTATCTGATGCCGTGCCATTGATCACCCGCATTTATCCTAATGGCCATGCCGATATTAATCACTTTCAACAGGCGGGTGGCATGGCGCTATTGTTTAAGGAACTATTGGCGGCCGGGTTACTGCACCAAGATGTCGAAACCATATGTGGCAGGGGCCTAGCCCGTTATACGCAAATGCCGGTACTGGAAAATGGCCAGTTGCAGTGGGTTGATGGGCCAAGTGCCTCTGGAGACAATGAAGTTATTGCCAGTGTCGCTAAGCCCTTTAAAGCGGATGGTGGCTTAAAGGTACTAAAAGGTAATCTAGGCGTGTCTGTACTTAAGACCTCGTCCTTAAGAGACGGTAGCTTTGTGATAAAGGCGCCGGCCATTGTTTTTGAAGATCAACACGAGCTGGATGATGCTTTTAAGGCCGGTCAGCTTGAAAAGGACTTTGTCGCCGTAGTGCGCTTTCAGGGACCGAAATCACGTGGCATGCCAGAGTTACACAAATTAACGCCACCACTTGGCGTTTTACAGGACAAGGGCCATAAGGTTGCCCTGGTAACGGATGGCCGCATGTCAGGTGCCTCAGGCAAGGTACCGGCAGCCATCCATCTATGCCCGGAAGCACTTGATGGTGGCCTGATTGCCAAGGTGCAGACCGGGGATATGATTCTGCTCGACGGTGAATCCGGTGAACTCACGTTACTGGTATCCGAGCAGGAGCTTGCACAAAGGGAAAATGCCGTGTTCAATGTTAACGGACATCACCAGGGCATGGGACGAGAGCTCTTTGGTTTTATGCGCAGTAATTTAAGCTCGGCAAATACCGGGGCTTGTTCTTTGTTTGCCAATGATTCAGCAGGTGATGATCATGAGTGATGGTCGATTAAATCTTATTGCCGATATCGGCGGCACTAACATTCGCCTTGCCCTTACTCAGTCAACGGGGGAAATCAGTGCCATTGAAACCTATCGTTGTGCCGAATACGAAAGCTTGAGTGATGTTTTACTCGCATATCTTGAAAAACAGCAGGTCGAGGGGAAGTCGTTAAATGCCTGTCTGGCCATTGCCTGTCCGGTAGAAAATGATGAGATCTCCATGACAAACCTGCCATGGAAGTTTTCTCAGTCAAAACTAAAGCGGGACTTAAATTTAGACGGCTTGTTCTTGATCAACGATTATACGGCCATTGCCCATGCCATCCCTTTGTTAACTGATGAGCAAAAGGTCCAAATTGGCGAGGGAGCTGCCATTGACAACAAACCCATTTCCGTATGTGGACCCGGCACAGGTCTAGGCGTAGCCAACCTGGTCTATGCCAAAGACAGCTGGCATTGTATAAGCGGTGAAGGTGGGCATATTGACTTTGCTCCGGTCGACCAAGACGAAATTCAAATATTGTCTTACCTGATGAATAAAAAAGAACATCGCATTTCATACGAGCAACTATTGTCAGGCAAGGGGCTGGAGCAGATCTACCAAGCCCTGGTCGCGAAAGACGAGCTCGGCTATCAAGATCTGTCTGCAGAGGCTATTTCAGCCAAAGCCCTGGATGACTCTTGCCCAGTATGCCAACAGGCACTTTCACAGTTTTGCAAAACTTTAGGCAGTTTTGCCGGTGACTTGGCAATGATCATGGGCAGCTTTGGCGGCGTCTATATCGCCGGAGGCATAGTACCACGCTTTATCGACTTTTTAAGCGGCAGTGATTTTAGAGCAAGATTTCAGGCGAAAGGGCGTTTGTCCAGTTTTATAGAAGATATTCCCACTTATGTGATCACCGAGCCCCAACCGGGACTGCTGGGTGCTTCGGCCTATCTTCATCAACAAGTTAAAGAGGAATTATGACGGTATCGAGAAATTGGCAATTAGCGCCACAAGACCTTTTCGCAATGGGGCCTATAGTTCCTGTTTTAGTGATTAAAAGTGTTGCAGATGCCTTACCTATTGCAGAAGCATTGTTAAAGGCAGACATCAAGGTGCTGGAGGTCACCCTAAGGACGCCCTCGGCCCTGGATGTCATCAGCACCATAGCAAAAGAATTACCAGAAGCCGTTATTGGCGCCGGTACTGTGACCAATAGGGAATTGTTACAGCAATCATATGATGCCGGGGCTAAGTTTGCGATAAGCCCGGGACTTACGAAAGATCTATTGAAGGCGGGCAATGAAGGAAATATAGCGCTGATCCCTGGCATTTCATCCATCTCTGAAATGATGGACGCCATTGATAGCGGATATGATCACTTAAAGTTTTTCCCTGCCGAAGCCTCTGGCGGGGTAAAAGCGATTAAATCAATTGCTGGGCCATTTCCGGACGTGCGCTTTTGCCCTACGGGGGGGATTAATCTTAATAATATTCGCGACTATCTGGCGTTGCCTAACGTGGCATGCTGTGGTGGTTCCTGGTTGGTTTCAGACGAAATAGTTGCAACCAAGAACTGGGGTGCCATAACGGATCTTGCCACTCAAGCGCTTAATCACGTCAAGTAACCTTAAAAACTAACGAAGTTGGCTCTGTGCCGGCTTCGTTTAATTTTTCCTTTCCTTAAAACCTAACATTCTCAAGCAATTTATACTTATGTCTAATTAAGGGAATTTATCCGCTAATATATCCTTAAAAAGGTTAAACAAAGCGAGCCATTCTTTGATTTGTGACATATATCAAGATGTATGTTTATGCTATATTTAGACCAGATTTTCGGGATATTTTCACTTTAAGTAATACCAATTGAAATAATGAATTGAACAACTTAGAGCTTCATTAGCGAGCTTAGAGCAAACAAAATTATTTAAACATAGTTATTCTATATTTCATTAATTTTGTGATGTTATCAGCTTGCTAATGAGCTCTCAAAGGGCGAGTTTAAAAGGCTTATATGCTTACGTTTTGATTTTGACAAGGGCCCTACATGGATGTAGGTAATTAGACAATGCAGGAGCAATTGTCCTGAATAACCATTCTCTGCAATCAATGCCTTGCCTCTAAGCCTTTTAACTCTCGCTAAGTGATCAATTAATTAATTCACTTGGTATAAGTGTTAATTCGGTGAAAACTAAATAATTATATAAAGGTGTCACTTTTTTAATTAGACAAATAGTAAAACCGTGTGTGATTGCCGCTTCTGTGCAATACATGCTCCCTTTTTGTGATAAAGGAACAACTTAATGCATTTTTCGGATATTTCTTTTGGTAAAAAGATATTTATTCTTCTTGCTGCCCCAATTTTAGGCTTCTTGTTTATCAGCTTAAACACTATCTATCAAAGTGTTTCCATTGTGAGTTCGATGAATGAATTGGCTCAACTTGCACGCCTGTCCACCTCATATAGTGAGCTGGTTCATGAGTTGCAAAAGGAAAGGGGAATGACGGCCGGATATTTGGGCTCTAAGGGCGCCAAATTTGGAGATAAGCTGAAACAGCAAAGGTCTGAAACTGACGGCAAGGTCAGTGCTCGTAATGCCTTTTTGCAAGAAAATGCGTTTGAACAAAAAGACATAGTAGCACTTAATCGCTTACTGGCAAGTAAACTGAGCGAGCTTCAAGGGATCCGCCGACAGGTGGATGAACAGTCGATTCAACTTCCCGCTGCAATCGGCTATTACACAGGGCTGAACAAAGAGCTGCTTAGTGTTTCAGAGTCTATTGCCGAACTAAGTACCGACTCGACCATTACCAAAGCGACCATAGCCTATTATAACTTCCTGCAAGGTAAAGAGCGGGCGGGTATTGAACGGGCGGTATTGAGTAATACCTTTGCCAGGGACAGTTTCGGTCCTGGCATGCTGGCGAAATTTATTACCCTGGTGGCGGATCAAAATACCTATTTTAAAAACTTTAACGCCTTTGCCAACCAGGCTAATAAGGGCATTTATCAAAGTCAGATCAAGGACAAGTCGGTTAACCAAGTTGAAAAGTTAAGACAAGTGGCACTGGATAATGCCGGCCAGGGCCAATTTGGTGTTGAAAGCGTCTACTGGTTTGGTCAGTCAACGGCAAGGATCAATAAGTTAAAGTCCATCGAAAATAAGTTGGCCGAGGGATTATTACAATTGGCCGAGGAGAAGAAATCTGATGCGAATCAGACCTTGGTGTTGCATCTTGTTGAAGCCGTTGTCCTGATCCTTATCATTTTCTTTGTTACCCGAAAAATTGTTTCTGATCTACGCATGCGGGTTAAGGATCTAACGGCGGTAATGGCAAAAATAAGGGATGATAATGACCTGTCTATTCAGGCTAAATATACGGGAAAAAGTGAACTGGGTCAGATAGCCACTTCTCTTAATGCTACGCTTGATAAATTTTCCGGGGCCATTAATCAAATCGCCACGTCAAGCTCGACGCTGGCGGCCGCGTCTGAGCAAACCTCGACTACATGCGAGGCAAATTCAAGGTCCATGGTGGAGCAACAGGATAAAATCGGCCTGATTGCAACTGCCGTCGAAGAATTATCGGCAACCGTTCAGGAAGTCGCGGGTAATACCCAGCTTGCCGCCGACTCGGCAAAAGATGCGAATGAACAGGCACAAAACGGCTTGGGTGTTGTACAGGCTTCCTATCAGGAAATAGAAAACCTGGCCGATGAAATTACCCGCTTATCCGATCGCATTACCAATTTGCATGAAAGCAGTAACAATATCACCAACGTCGTTGATGTTATCAAGTCGGTTGCCGAACAAACGAACTTGCTGGCATTAAATGCGGCAATCGAGGCGGCACGTGCCGGTGAGCAGGGACGTGGCTTTGCCGTGGTCGCGGATGAAGTCAGGACCCTGGCGCAGAGAACTCAGGATTCCACCAGTGAGATTGAAAGCTTTATTAACTCGTTACAGGAAGATGCGAGTTCGGCATACAATGTCATTGAAACCAGCAAGCAAAAAGCCGGGGAAGCGGTAACTAGCTCCAAGAATGTTGAGCAATTGCTTAAAGGCATTACCGAGTCGGTCAGCAACATATTTGCCATGACGGAACAGGTCGCCGTTGCCGTAGAAGAGCAGGCAACGGTAACCCAGGATGTCGCACAAAATGTCGTCAGTGTCGAGCAAAAGTCGATGGAAACAACCACAGGCGCGACGCAAATAGCCGCAACGGCAAAAGAGCAGTCGCAACTGGCGGACTCCCTTCAACAAATAGCCACCACATTTAAAGTTTAGTTTTCGCTAACATTTGAGTTATTACAACAGCTGAACGGCCACTAACAAAGCCCTCGGATAGAGGGCTTTGTTATGATTGCTCGAATAAGGATTAACGGGGCAGACTCAACTCTCCCCGTAAGTTTTGCTGCATCAAGTGGCAAATTTTATCATAGTCAAATTCCTGGCTTAACAGGTAATGTAATTTGGTTAGCGTCGCTTCCAGTGTCATATCAACACCACTAATCACGCCTATCTCGCTCAATGCCTTTCCTGTTGCATATCCCGACATGTTTACCGTCCCCTTTACGCACTGGCTGCAATTAACAACCACTATGCCTTGTTGTTTTGCCTTTTTTAGACAGGCCAGCAGGGCATCATCCTGGGGGGCATTACCAACGCCATAACTTCTGAGGATCAAGGCCTTTACCGGCTGTTTGATCACGTTTTCTATAAGTACACTGCTGATCCCCGGGTACAAATGGACGACCCCTATCGGCTGTGGGGTAATTTTTCTTAACTCGACCCTTTCATCGGGCGCCGGAGTTAAGCTTCCCGCCACCAGTTGAATATTGATACCGGCCTCGAGCAAGGGCGGCATATTAGGAGAGTCAAAGGCATCAAAACCATCGGCATAGGCCTTGATACTGCGATTACCACGGAACAGCTTGTTATTAAAAAACAAGCCAACCTCGTTAATGGGATAATTGGCCGCGATAAAGAGGGAGTTGAGCACGTTCACCTGGCCATCAGAGCGTAATTGACTCAAGGGAATTTGTGAACCTGTTACTATGATGGGCTTGGACAGGTTTTTAAACATAAAGGACAGTGCCGATGCGGTATAGGCCATGGTATCCGTGCCATGCAAAACCACAAAACCATCGTAGTCTTCATAATTATCCATAATATCATCGGCAATGCGTTGCCAGTCTCCTGGCGTCATATTTGATGAATCGATTAAGGGCTGATATTCGTGAATGGCAAAATCAGGCATTTCCGGGCGCTGAAAGTCAGGCGCCTCCGCAATGGACTTGGTCAAGTGTCCTTTTACCGGCACATAGCCCTGAGTGCTGGGCTTCATGCCTATAGTTCCGCCCGTATAGGCGACGTATATTTTCTTTTTCATATTAGCTTAAAGAATAAGCCCCAAACTCAATTGAGGCTTATGCCATGTTAATGGATTTGACAGGTAAGGCAAAAGGAATAGATGCCCTGGGGATCATTAAACTGATTGAGTCTGTTCAATTCCGCTTTTAATTGCCCGAGGACCTTCTCAACCGGCCCCTGCGTGCGAATGTCGGCGGGTGCAAACAATTTAGCCGTATTGCCAAACAAGTTGCGTAAGAATATTTCCTTAGGGGACAATTCTTTCTCAATTAATAGCGTATCGTATTGCTCAAGGCCGGCAATTTTCGCCGCTTCACCGACCGCGTCTTCCAGATCGCCTAGCTCATCCACCAGACCAAGCTCTTTCGCCTTAACACCCGACCATACCCGGCCCTGGGCAATGGCATCGACTTCTTCCAACGACATGTCTCGGTTATTGGCAACAAGCGAAATAAAGTCCCGGTAACCGCGCTCGATATTCAGCTGAATGATTTCAGACATGCCATCGGTAAGGGGGCGGGTGACACCGAATCCGGCAATATCTGTCGTTCCTACACCATCGGTGTGAACGCCCAAACGGCTGAGAGAATTCTCGAAAGTCATGATAAAACCAAAGATACCTATGGAACCTGTAATAGTGGTAGGCGCGGCATATATTTTATTGGCAGAAGCGGAAATCCAGTAGCCTCCGGATGCGGCATAAGTCCCCATTGATGCAATAACAGGCTTGCCCGCCGCTTTTAACTGTTCAACTTCCTGGCGGATAATCTCTGACGCATAGGCACTGCCCCCCGGGCTGTCGACACGCAATACCACGGCCTTAACCTTGTCATTGTTACGCGCCTTGCGCAGCAGTTTCGCGGTGCTGTCACCACCTATGGTGCCGGGTTTTTGTGTGCCATCTAAGATAGTGCCTTTGGCAACGATCACTGCAACCTTATCCGTTACAGGGTTAACCACAGGGAAAGCTGGCTTGGTGGTTTTTAAATAATCATAAAAGCTGATTTGGCTAAAGTTTTCGTTATCTTTACTCTTGCCCACCTTTTCTATCAAGGCAGTTTGAATTTGCTCGCGAGTTTTTAACTCATCCACCCAGTTATTATTTATTGCATATTCGGCGAAATTACCATTGGCCTGTTTCAGTTTGTTGACCAGTGCCTCGGTTGTTTCATCGAAATTCGCGATAGAAAACTCACGTTGCGTAGAAACATCCTTTTTATATTGGTTCCACAAATCACCCAACCATAACTTATTGGCCTCCTTGGCTTCGGGGGACATATCGTCACGCATATAGGGCTCTACCGCTGACTTATAAGTGCCAACACGGAAGATGTGCTGGCTAATAGATAGTTTATCCAGGGCAGACTTAAAATAAAGCTGATAGCGCCCATAACCGTCCAATAACAGCCAGCCTTTGGGATCCAGCCAGACTTCATCGGCATGGCTGGCAAGATAATACTGATCCTGAGTATATTGATCACCTATGGCAATCACTTGCTTGCCACTGGATTTAAAATCTTCGATGGCACTTGCAACATCTCTTAGTTTGGTTAAGCCGGCGCCGCGCAGATTCTGAAGTTTTAAAACCAATAACTTTATTCTGTCGTCGGTTTTTGCCGTAGAAATAACATCAAGAATATCGCTTAACAGTACTTCCGGCCTTTCTTCCTGTTGATCGAATGCTTCGGAAAAAAAGGCATCTACCGGCTCTATTTCATGTTTTTGCTCAACAATATCGCCATAAAGGTTTAATACGAGTGCCGATTGCTCGGGTACCACAACTTTTCCATCATCGCTGGTGGCGGCAATAATAAAAATGATCAATAAGGTAAAGAAAACCAAATTAACTATGACTCGCCTGGAAATGTTCAAGACATTTAAAGTATTACGAGCCAAACGCTTTAATAAACTGGGCCTTTCATTCATAGGTATAAATTCAATAGTGGACTATTATAAAGATCCTTCTATGCTACTTAATCTTAGACAACTAAAGTAGTCGGAATTGTAAAAAAATAAGTATTTTATTTAAAAATGAAAGCATTTTTCAGATTATGGGTTCTAATTAACAAATCCTCGTTAAACTATTCACCCTAGAGTACCAATGACCTTGATTAAGTATTACCAAGCACTGATAAGCAAAGCCTTAAAACTCGATGGCATACCCGCCTTATTGATCCGTCTTTATTTAGCCCCGGTTTTTATTATGGCGGGCTACAGCAAAATGCAGCTGGCGGATCCTCAAGTTACCGGCCTGGCAAGCTTTAGTGCCAGCCAGGATATTATTGCCTGGTTTGGCAATACCGATTGGGGACTGGGGCTGCCCATGCCTGAATTATTAGCAAACCTGGCAACCTGGACGGAGTTTTTTGGTGGCTGGCTACTGTTAATTGGCTTACTCACTCGCCTGGTGTCCATCCCCCTGATGTTTACCATGCTAGTTGCCGCAACCAGCGTGCATATGGACAACGGCTGGTTTGCCATTACCCCGACTAACCCGGACACCAGCCCTGCCAAGGTAATTACCTGGCTGGGAATTGATTCGGGGAAGGCCAGCCTGGACAACAGCCTTGCCACGGCAGAAAGGCTGTCTCGCATGCGGGATATTCTTGAAGAAAACGGCAATACGGAATGGCTTTATGAAAATGGCAATATTGTGGTGTTGAATAATGGCATCGAGTTTGCTGCCACCTATTTTATTATGCTGTTGGCATTATTTTTTATCGGAGCAGGGCGTTTTACCAGTGTTGACCATTTGTTGGCAACTAAGCTGATTCCGCCAAAAAATACTTTTTAGAGTAATTGATTCTCCACCGGGCCTTCATTTAAGATGATGGCCCGAACCTACCTTTAATAAAAACTGAATGAATAGTATTGATTTATTACTCAAGCGACAATCCAATCCACTGCTCCAAGCTCCTGCGCCCAAAGAAGCAGATATAGACACCATTCTTAAAGCCGGCATGCGAGTGCCGGATCATGCAGGATTAACACCATGGCACTTTACCCTGATTAAAGATAAAGGGTTACAACGCTTAAGTGAAGTATTTGTAGAGGCGGTAACTCTTGACCAGGCAGACGATGCAAAATTGGCAAAAGCGGCAAAAATGCCTTTTCGTGCTCCCCTGATTATTCTTGTCAGTACTAAATTTCAGCCGCATGAAAAGGTACCGGAACAGGAACAGATAGTTGCCGCCGGCTGCAGTGCCCATGCCATGCAAATGGCGGCTTACGCTTTGGGTTATGGCGCCATGTGGCGTACAGGAGAGCTAAGCTATCACCCTTATGTGAAAGAAAAACTTGGGGTTACTGCTGGTAATGAAATTATTGGCTTTCTCTATATTGGCACAATTGCCAAACCCTTGCCCACTAAGAAATCCAGGAGCTATGACTGCCATATAAGTTATTTATGAGCACGCGCTACTTGTTCTGTTTGAACAAGTATCATATTTTCACAGGGAGGGGGATTCATATTGCCTGAGCATAAGGTCAACTGCCAAGGCAAGTACTTTTCTCTCCCTGGCAATTTGGCCAGGTAATTAGTTAACTCGTTATTCAGTATAGGCCCTACCACTACACGATATCGGGTTTTAGCCGTTGTGTGATTGTTGATAATTTGCGCATCAAAATTGGCATATTCAAGCAATCTTTCCTGGGCGAATTGTTTATCGTTAAAACTGCCAACAACCAGGTACACTTCTCCTTTATTTTCGACTCTTGCATTGGCCTGAAAGCCATCTCCATTAGTGTTTGAGTCGTTTTCGGATAAAAAAGTAAAGCTGGAGTCTATTTCAACCTTGGGCTGAGCGGCAATTAGTCCTTCTGCGTGGGAGATATTCGGCAGGCACACCTCTTGTTCTGACAATGCTCTGTGCATGGCACAGTCTTCATTTCTTACCGCAGAAATTAGATGATCGGACATTGATTTTCCGCTAACCATATAACTAACACCAGATAGAGTGAGTGTTGCCAATTTAATGGAGGCACAACCACTTGCCGATATGGCGAGGCCTAACAAGACAATGAATTGAATTTTTTTCATACATGCTTCACTTAGTCAATTCAAACCACATAAAAAGATAAGCAAAATATGAACCAAGATCCGTGGAAAATTAAAAATGGATTTAACCGAAATACGCCTAACTGCGTGAAAAATGCTTAGTTGGTTTTTTACAATTGGTCAACAATTCGCCAATATAAGAACACAAATCGATCAATAATTAAACAAATAAATAGAATGAAATTTACAATTTTTTAGAAAAATCTTAGTTTAGAATAAGTTAGAGAATAAGAAAATTTTATACTCAGGTTTGGCAAAACGCTATTAAAAAGCCCTCATTAGAGGGCTTGGTAACTACGACTTAGTATGCCGCATTATTAGGCGTTCGTGGGAAGGGGATGACATCACGAACATTAGCAATACCGGTTGCATAGGCTACCAGACGCTCAAAACCCAGGCCAAAACCAGAGTGTGGTACGGTACCGTAGCGACGCAGGTCTCTGTACCAGCTGTAATCAACAGGGTCTAAGCCCATTTCGGCCAATCGCAGATCCAAAACATCCAAGCGCTCTTCACGCTGGCTGCCACCTATGATTTCACCTATGCCTGGCGCCAGAACATCCATGGCGGCAACTGTTTTGCCGTCATCATTAAGACGCATATAAAAGGATTTGATGTCCTTGGGGTAGTTTTGCAGGACAACAGGGCCGCCCACATGTTCTTCGGCTAAATAGCGTTCATGCTCCGAGTTTAAATCAACGCCCCATGAAACCGGGTGTTCGAATTTCTTACCACAGTTTTCCAAGATGGTGATGGCATCTGTGTAGTCCATGCGAACAAAGTCACTTTCAATCACAGACTGTAAACGCTCGATTACCGTCTTATCCACTCGTTGCTGGAAAAATGCCATATCATCGGCACGTTCTTCCAATACCGCTTTGAACACATAACGAAGCATTTCTTCGGCAAGATCGGCGGCATCAGACAGATCGGCAAAGGCAATTTCCGGCTCTATCATCCAAAACTCCGCCAAGTGACGGCTGGTATTTGAATTTTCAGCCCTGAAGGTCGGGCCAAAGGTATAAACCTTGGAAAGGGCACAACAATATGTTTCAACGTTTAACTGGCCGGAAACGGTTAAGAAGGTCTCCTTGCCAAAAAAGTCTTCACTATAGTCGACCTTACCGTTTTCGGTACGTGGCAGGTTTTCCATATCCAAAGTGCTGACACGGAACATTTCGCCCGCGCCTTCACAGTCACTGCCGGTAATGAGTGGTGTGCTGATCCAGTAATAACCCTTGCTATGCAGGAATCTGTGTACCGCCTGAGCCAAAGTATTACGGACACGGGTTACCGCGCCACCAATATTGGTTCTGGCTCTTAAGTGTGCTTGTTCGCGCAAATACTCCAGGCTGTGGCGCTTGGCTGCCATAGGGTAGGTGTCGGGATCTTCCACCAGGCCCAATATTTCGACTTCGGTCGCCTGGAGCTCGAATGACTGGCCCTTGCCCGGAGATTCTACCAGTATACCTGTGACTTTTACCGCGGCACCAGTGGTTAGCTTAAGCACATCCGATTGATAATTATTAAGGTCATTAGGCACTATGGCTTGAATTGCATCGAAGCAGGAACCGTCGTGTATGGCTAAAAATGAAATACCAGCTTTAGAGTCACGGCGGGTTCTGATCCAACCATGAACACTAATAGCTTCGTTTACAGGATACTTTCCTGCTAAGACATCAGTAATCGATATAACTGACATTTAACGACCTCTTTTTATTAATCAAAATCACTCTAACTTTAGGGCATGTTATGTTACCTTGCCTTTTATCTTTAACAAGTAAAAAATAACGATTTAACCACTTAAACCCCATAAAATTTGTGCAAAGAGTAAAATAAGCAGTAACTAAGTATGGAATGGCAAGGTAGAGAACGGCGAAAAGCACACGATGCCTGGTATTATTTGGCCAGGGTACTGGCCATCGCAGGCTGGGTGATTTTTATCATTGCCCTGATCATATCTTTTTATGCCGCCCCGGACGACGACTATGGTTTACTCAGATATCATGGCATAGCTATCAGAAAATTCTGGCTAACACCACTTACGGGCTACCTCTATATCATGCTCTGGTTTAGCGCGCTTAGCAGCTATATCTATCTAATACTGGAGCGCTACCGTCGGCGACGCAAAACAGACAGCAAACATTTTAATGTTGCACTTTTGCTGCTAATTACCATCGCCTGGGTGGTTTATATCCTGTTCCAGTTTCGCTAGACAGTTTAACTGTCTAACTAAAACACTCATCTTCATCAAGCACTCTAGCTATGGCATCCACCAGCTTAAGTAACTGTTCTTGGTCGATAATAAAGGGCGGCATTATATAGATGAGTTTGCCGAAAGGACGGATCCAAACCCCCAATTCCACAAAGCGTTTTTGAATATTCGCTATATTGACCGCTTGCCTGGCTTCAACTACCCCTATGGCGCCCAGTACCCGGGTATCGGCCACTCTCGGGTGTCTTGCCAAGGGTAAAATACTTTGCTTCAGTATAGTCTCAATGTTGGCTACCTTGGCTTGCCAGTCAGAGGATTGCAGCAAGTCCAGGCTTTTATTGGCCACCGCACAGGCAAGTGGGTTACCCATAAAGGTGGGGCCATGCATAAAGCATCCTGCTTCACCATTGCTGATCGTCTCAGCTACCTCTCGCGTACAAAGGGTTGCCGCCAAGGTCATATAACCGCCGGTTAGAGCCTTACCCAGGCACAGGATATCCGGTGCAATATCCGCCCATTCACAGGCAAACAGCTTGCCGGTTCTGCCAAAACCCGTGGCTATTTCGTCGGCAATAAACAGGACATCATATTGATCACATAGCCGGCGGCAGACCTTTAAGTAGTCAGGGTGGTAAATCCTCATGCCACCCGCACCCTGTACCACGGGTTCAATAATAAAGGCGGCTATTTCCTTATGGTGTTCGGCAAATAACTGAGCGAGCGCTTTCGTGTCATCTTCATTCCAGTCTTGTTCAAAACCTATGCCAGGGGCCGGAGCAAACAACTGTTTATTGAGCACTTGCTCAAAAATCTGGTGCATGCCATTGACGGGATCACAAACCGACATGGCGGCAAAAGTATCCCCATGGTAACCGTTGCGCACCGTCAACAAGCGTGTTTTATTGCGTTCGCCCTTACTTTGAAAATATTGAATGGCCATTTTAATGGCGACTTCAACCGCGACGGAACCGCTGTCACACAGAAAAATGCGCTCAAGCGGCTTAGGCGTTAAGTCGATAAGTTTTTGGCATAGGTCGATGGCAGGCCTGTGAGTAATACCACCAAACATCACATGGGACATTTTCTCGGTTTGTTCGATTATGGCTTGATTCAGTTCCTGATTGTTATAGCCGTGTATCATGGCCCACCACGAGGACATGCCATCTATTACTGAGCTGCCATTTGCCAGATTCAAATACACGCCATGTGCCGACTCTACCAGGTATGAAGGCAAGGGGTTTGTCATCGAGGTATAGGGGTGCCAAATATTTTGGCGATCATATTCGAGAATATTGGTATAAAAATTATCCATATGTTAACTATTGCCTTTATTAAACGTTGACATCATCTGCGTGCTGGCTAGACTACCCGTTAACTTTTACAGATGCAATTTAGAAATTAATCACAGGTAAAGCAAATGTCAGCACAAGCAAATTCATCAAGTTCAGATCAAGCAGTCGTTCGCCATAATTGGCAGCTAAATGAAGTGAAGGCGCTATTTGATTTACCCTTTAATGATCTCATGTTTAAGGCGCAGACGGCACATCGCCAGCACTTTAATGCCAATGAGGTTCAGGTCAGCACCTTATTATCGATAAAAACCGGTGCCTGTCCCGAGGATTGTAAATACTGTTCGCAAAGTGCCCGCTATAAAACCGACATCGAAAAAGAGCGCCTGATGGAAGTACAAAAGGTGCTGGAAGCCGCTGAAAGAGCCAAGGCTCAGGGCTCGACACGCTTTTGCATGGGCGCAGCCTGGAGAAACCCGAAAGAAAGGGATATGCCTTACGTGCTTGATATGGTGAAAGGCGTAAAAGCCATGGGAATGGAAACCTGTATGACCTTAGGCATGTTGTCTTCCGAGCAGGCCAGTGAATTGCAGGCCGCCGGTCTTGACTATTACAACCATAATCTGGACACCTCCCCCGAACATTATAACAGTATCATTACCACAAGAAGCTATCAGGACAGGCTGGACACCCTGGATAATGTCCGAAGCGCCGGGATGAAGGTCTGTAGCGGTGGTATAGTAGGCCTGGGTGAGCAAGCAAAAGACAGGGCATCCTTACTTGTCCAGCTCGCCAACCTGTCTCCGCAGCCAGAAAGTGTGCCGATAAATATGCTGGTCAAGGTCGAAGGCACGCCACTGGCGGATGTTGATGACCTGGATCATTTTGATTTTATTCGCTGTATCGCGGTGGCCCGTATCATGATGCCGAAGAGCCATGTTCGCTTGTCGGCCGGGCGCTCGGAGATGAACGAGCAAATGCAGTCCCTTTGTTTTCTTGCCGGAGCTAACTCCATTTTTTATGGCTGCAAGTTATTGACGACGGAAAACCCGGAAACCAATCAGGATATGCTGTTATTCGAAAAATTAGGCATCAATACCGAGACTGTCGCCAGTGATATGGACGAAGCAGAGCAAAGCCATGCCCTGCAGAGCGCGGTAGTGGAGCAGGAAAACGCTGATCTTTTCTATAATGCTGCTCAATAGATAGTCTATGCCATTTGAGTTTGTCAAAGCAAGGGTCAAGGCCCAGGAGCAAAAGAGTCTTTATCGCCAGCGTGTCTGTGTGACAGAGCAAGATAGCCGAGAACTGAAAGTTAACGGAAAGCAATACCTAAATTTTTGCTCCAATGATTACCTGGGTTTGAACCATCACCCGGAAATTAATCGGGCGTTTTTGCAGGGGGCGGAAAAATTTGGCACCTGTGCCAGTGCCTCCAGCCTGATCACAGGCTTTCAATATGCACATCAGGCATTGGAAGAAGAAATTTGCCAATGGCTTAATAAACCGCGCTGTCTGCTGTATTCCAGCGGTTTTGCCGCCAATGTCGGCGTATTGCATGCCCTTGGCCAGGAAGATAGCCATTTCTGGCTGGATAAACTCAGCCATGCATCATTGATTGATGGCGCCTTGGCCAGTAAGGCCAAAATCAAACGCTTTCAGCACAACAATACCGAGCAACTGGCGAACTGGCTAGCTAATTCCTCGTCAAATAACCAGCTGATCATTACCGAAGGGGTGTTCAGCATGGATGGAGATCAGGCGGATATATCGGCATTGTCTGAGTTGGCAAAGCAGCATTCGGCCTGGCTTTATCTGGATGAGGCTCATAGCCTGGGGGTTGTCGGTGAATCCGGCGAAGGATTGTCTGGTAAAGGCAAAGCCGATATCGTTATGGGAACCTGTGGTAAGGCCATTGCAACCAGTGGAGCCTTTGTGGCCTGCGACGAGGCGCTGTATCAATACTTGGTAAACTTTTCTCGCCATTACATCTATTCAACGGCGATTTCTCCGGCTATTGCCTGGGCAACGAAAAAAAGTATCGAGATAATACAGAAAGACCATTGGCGCCGTGATAAAATCCGTGAATTGAGTGCGCTATTTAAGTCAAAGCTTGATTCAGGAATCAAGCTTGTGCCAACGACTTCTTCAATTCATGCCATAGTGGTTGGCGATGAAGATAAAGCGCTGGACGTTTGTAAAAAATTAAGAGAAAAGGGGATCTGGTTAACGGCGATACGCCCACCAACGGTTCCCGCTAATAGTTCAAGGTTACGCGTAACCATTACTGCAAATCATAAAAACAATGATATCAATTACTTGTGTAATTGCTTAAACGAGGTTCTTGCTTAATGCCTGACACAAAAAATAGGATAAAAATTGCACGCTCTTTTGGCTCGGCAAGCCACTCCTATGATGTTTCTGCCCGTTTACAGCGATATGCCGGCAAGCATTTAATGCCCTGGCTACCCAATCGAAATGACTTAACCGTACTCGACCTTGGAGCCGGTACGGGATTTTTCACTAATATCCTCGCCGGTACTTATCAGCAGGTGATCGGCCTGGACATTTCCCGTCAGATGGTAGAGTTTGCCAAGGCACACCGTTCCTCTGATATCTCCTGGCTACAGGGGGATGCCTTTAAACTGCCGTTGCAAACGGCCAGCATTGATTTTATTTATTCGAACCTGGTTATCCAGTGGTGTGATCCCTTGGACAAGGTATTGGATGAGATATTAAGAGTATTAAAGCCTGGCGGCTTGTTTATTTTTAGCACCTTGGTAGATGGCACCCTGCATGAGCTTAAATCGTCATGGGCGCAAGTGGATGATGATAAACATGTTATTGATTTCACATCGGATAAGGAATTGATTACATTATTAAACTCGCCACGTTCAACCCTGATCGAACACCAGGCACAAGACATAGTGCTTGAATATGAAAATGTCCTGCACCTGGTGCACGAATTAAAGGGGCTGGGCGCAAACCATGTTCCTAAAAAACGCAATAAGGGGCTGGCGGGTAAGGATAAGTGGAAAAAGATGACTGACAGTTATCAGGACTTTCAGGAGCCCAGCGGCATCTATCCGGCCACCTATAAGGTGTTCTCCGGTTTACTGGTAAAATTAACAGATTAAAATGACAGATGTTTTTATTACCGCAACGGATACGGACGCGGGCAAAACCTATGTGGCAAGAGCCTTAGCACAGGCTCTGGTTAATCAGCAAAGGAAGGTGGCCGTCTATAAGCCGATTTCGGCAGGCTGCGAACAGGTAGGGGATACACTTATCAATGAAGATGCGCGGTTATTAGCGGATATAGCAAACTCGGGACAAAGCATTGCAGAGGTTAATCCCATTGCATTTAAGGAGCCGATCGCACCACATATTGCCGCAGCAAAAACCAATACCGAGATAAGCATACGGGATATAGAACTAGGATTTGCCAAGGTAAAGGAGCTGGAAGCCGAATTCAATATAACCGAGGGTGCCGGCGGTTGGCGCCTGCCGTTGGGCGGTGGCAAGTTTTTATCCGATTTTGTCGTGAATACCCAACAACAGGTCGTTTTGGTGGTGAATATGAAACTTGGCTGCCTGAATCATGCGATTCTTACCTATCAGGCTGTCCTGGCGGATGGCCTCGACTGTGTGGCCTGGGTGGCAAACTGCCCCGAACAAATGCCCTACCTGGAGGAGAATATTGCCGAGCTTAAACGTTTTTTCCCCATGCCCCTGGTTGCTCGGTTAGGCTACTCAGACAATATCCAGGACGCAGCGCTAGCATTCGATCTTTCTGTCTTTTAGCTTGTCGATAAAAAGAGCAGTTTTCTTTAACCTCTTTGGCATCTATATGCTAAATTATTTAAAAATAACAAGTTTAAGGGCTTGGCTGGTTCCCCTAATTTAAGGAACTAAGGTTAGTGAACTTAGGATGCAGAAAAAGAGCTGCTTGTATTTATCCGTTGTCAGTGCACAGGAATCCCTGTTTTATGGTGATGTTTCATCAATTCAGGTATCCGGCGTAGAAGGAGAGTTTGGCATTCTGCCAGGTCATACCCCTTTACTTACCCGTATCAAGCCGGGGGCCGTGCGCTTAACGGATCTTGAACACAATACACAGATTATGTACCTTTCTGGCGGTATTATTGAGGTCCAGCCCCATAAGGTGATCATTCTTGCCGATGTTGCCATACGGGGTGAAGAGCTTGATGAAAAAGCTGCCGAAGAAGCCAAGCGACAGGCCGAAGAAAGTATGGCCATGCCGCTGCCCAAGGAAGAATATTCCGAGGCGGCACTTCAACTGGCTTGTGCGGTGGCCAAATTAAGAGTAATAAAGATGTTGCGCACCCTAAAAAAACGCCGATGATCAGGCGCCAATAAAACTCAGCGCAAGATAGCAGGCCAATAAGATGGCAACCCATAATGCCAGGTTGCCTACCGACTGGTTGCGACTAAGAATACCGTCTTTACCATGATACTTTTCCAATAGGGCCATAAAGGCCAAAATCTTGTTTAAAATAAACTGGTGTGCTGCTGCACTTGCAGCTTGGCTCATATGGTTACCTTTTCTCCAAATGCTGGGCATAAGCTTGCGGTAAAACCATTCAGGACCCAGGTTTACCGATGGCAGCTCCTTAGGATATATGCCTTTTAAGTTCAACCAGACAAAGGCCAATGCCGCAAAACAAAGTAATTGGGTCTGGGCCAGTACATGGCTTAAATCATAAGGATAATAATTCAGATCATAGGGCAGGATCTGATAGAGCAAGTTAGGGTAGATGCCTATGGCAATACACAGGGCCGCGGCTATCGCCATGGCAATTAGCATATTGGCAGGCGGGTCTTGGCTACGCAAACCGGAATCCTTGGCAAAAAAAGCAAAATAGGGGATTTTAATGCCTGCATGGTGAAACACACCGGCAGAAGCAAATATTAGTGTCAGCCAGACCCATTCATAGTTTTCCGTCAACACGGCACTAATCACCATAGACTTACTGACAAAGCCATTAAAGAGGGGAAATGCCGAGATCGAAGCAGCACCTATCACACACAGCAGCGTTGTTTTTGGCATGGTTTTATATAAGCCGCCAAGCTCTGAAGCCTTAATGCACCCTGTCATATGCAATACCGCCCCCATGCTCATAAACAGCAATCCTTTGTATAACACATGATTGAAGGCGGTGGATACCGCGCCATTAAGCGCAAGCTCTGTGCCCACGCCTATGCCAACCACCATAAAGCCCAATTGGTTTATCAGGCTGTAAGATAAAACCCGACGCAGGTCATTTTCGATCACGGCGTAAAAAATTGGAAAACAGGTCATAACAGCCCCTATATAGACAAGTATTTCACTGCCGGCAAAGCCCCTGGCAAGTGTGTATACCGCAACTTTTGTGGTTAAGGCGCTTAGAAAAACGGAGCCGCCGGGCGTAGCTTCCGGGTAGGCATCGGTTAACCAGGAATGTAACATCGGGAATGCGCATTTTATTCCAAATGCGATAAAAATAAACCAGGCCGCGGCACCTTCGAGTTCCATCAGGGTGAATGTTAGATCTTGGTGCTGTTGGAAATACAAAGCCGTACCAATTAACAGCAGCAAGCCCGACAGGAACTGGTAAACAAAATAGCGTAAACCGGCCGAGTAGGCATCTGGTGTTCGACGTGCCAAAATCAAGAAAACAGAAGAGATCACCATCAGCTCCCAGAAAATAAGCAGGGAGAGCAGGTCACCGCTAAAAACGGCGCCCAGAGCAGAAGCTAAATACACCATGCAGGCTATCTGGTGCATGCGATCTTTGACATGGAGGCAGTAAATAATGGAGAAGAAGGCGGCAATATGAAAAAGGTAGCCAAACATCAGGCTAAGCTTATCGACTCTGACAAGCGCCAGTTCGAAACTGAGTATCTGCAATTGCCTGCTGTACTCGGTTGGCATCAGGTAGAGATTTAATGCACCAATTAAGGGGACTGCCAGCACCACAAAACTAGTCAATCTACCTCGGGTAAAAGCACAGGCAATGGCGGCCAGTAAAAATGGCAGAAATGGCGGTATCTCAAGAGCCGTCATCATCAGGCTCCTTACTCCCAGTTTGTTTTTCATCCCGATAGTAGTCTTCCGGCCGCATTAATAATGTTCTAAGCCATTTGGCCACTATGACCAGGGCAATGCAGCCGATAAAGCCAAACATGGGGTAAAAGCCCCAAAGGTGCTCATAGGGGTGTGTGCTGTGGCGATGGAATATAAAGTCCAAGACAAAAAGCAAGGCACAGAAAAAGAAAAATATGCGGATCAAACGCTTAACGTTATTTTTGTCATCGAGTAGGTATTTTTTACTTTGTTTCATTCGCCTGACTCCATTACTGCCCTGATCTGATAAGAATAGCCTGTGCCAACTGAAATAGTGATTCAGGAAGGAAGAAAAGTACCAGGCAAACGGTGGAACTAAAGGCAATGGACAGCACCATGCTAGTAGGAACTCTATTTACCGGGGGCTTAACAGTTATTGCCGCTGCAGGAGAGAAAAAAGCGCGGATAGGGATAGGTAGCAAATAAAATATATTCAGTATGGAGCTAAATGCCAATACCAGGATCAGTAACCATTGCTCAGCAGTCATAGCGCCTTGGAGCAGGTACCACTTACTCCACAGGCCAGCGGCAGGCGGCAGGCCTATAATGGTCAGGCTGCCGATAAAAAATGCCACCATGGTGAAGGGCATTTGCCTGCCAAGTCCTGTCATATCACTAATGAGTGTTTTGTTTGTTGCAACCAGAATGGCACCGGCACAGAAAAACAGGGTGATTTTGCCAAAAGCGTGTACCACAAGGTGCATACTGGCGCCCAGAATAGCACTGCCGTTAGCCAATAAGGCCCCCATGCTTATATAGCCCAGCTGGCTGATGGTTGAATAGGCCAGGCGTTTTTTCAGGTTGTCTTGCTGTAGCGCCATAAAAGAAGCAAATAGTATTGAAAAACCGGCTAAATAAAGCATGAATTGTTGACTCGGTAGTTCAACCAACACATCAGTTCCAAAGATATACAGACACACCTTAAGTAGGGTAAAGACGCCTCCCTTTACAACGGCCACGGCATGCAACAGAGCACTGACGGGTGTCGGAGCAACCATGGCCGCCGGCAACCATTGATAAAAGGGGAAAACAGCTGCTTTGCCGATCCCCAAAACAAAAAGTGGTAACAACAAACTGGCGGCAGATAAAGCACCAGTATTCATTATTGGCCGGTTAAGCAGGCCACCCGGTGTAAAGTCGAGAGAGCCACCAATAAACCAGGTGCCGACGATAGCCAACAGGAAAAAGAGCACTGAGGTAAAAAGCAAGAATGCGAAATAAACTCGCCCCCCTCTAACAGCAGTTTCCTTGCCACTATGAACCACTAACGGAAAAGTGGTTAGCGTGAGTAATTCATAAAATACATACAGGGTTAACAGGTTATCGGCAAATGCAATCCCCATCACGGCAGTCATGGCCAAGGCAAAGAATTGGTAAAAGCGTGTTTGACTATGCTCTTGCAGGGCTCTTAAATAGCCAATTGCATAGAGTGCTGTGGTTAACCAAAGCGTACTGGCAGCCAGCGCAAACAGCAACCCAAGTGGCGTAAGCGACAGGCTTAAAGTCAGGCCCGGAATAAGCTCTATCCATTCTACCTTTACCTGGTTTGCCAATGAGAAATTGTGCCAAAGCTGACAAGTCACTAGCACCAAGACTAGTCCTGTGCCAATTGACATTAGTTCACAGGCATTTTTTAGCTTTCTAGTACAGGCCATGGCAAGGCACGCAAATACCGGCAGGATCACAAGCAATTGCAGGCTGCTAATGTCGGATAGGTAAGTCAAGGTGCAACCCCCAACAGCATTTGTGCCGTATGCAACGAAATTGACAGGGAAAAGCGTGTATCTATACCAAAATAAAGATTGGCCAAGACCAATAGCCAAGTAGGAACAAGTAAGGCTAAAGGCGCTTCTTTAATATGCTGGTTGTTTGTTGTTAGTGGCGAAAAATAGGCCTTTTCTACAATGCGCCAAATGTAGACCGCAGCCAATAACGAACCAAACAGAATAACCAGTGCTATCGGCTGCCAGGCATTCTCAAAACTGGCCAAGAGCATGTACCATTTGCTGATAAAACCAACGGTCAGCGGTAGGCCGATCAGACTAAACCCGGCTATCACAATGGCAGCCATGGTCCAGGGCATTTGCCAGCCCAGTCCGGCAATATCCGACAGCTGCACACTCTTTAGCCGATACATGATGCAGGCGAGAGCCAAAAACAAGGCGCCTTTCATCAGGGCATGATTAAACAGGTGCAATAGGGTAGCCATTAAGCCGGAGATATTATTCATGCCGAGAGCCAGCATCATATAGGCAACCTGAGCGACGCTGGAATAAGCAAAAATCTGTTTGAGATCCTGTTGGAAGATGGCTATAACTGAGCAGACTAAGATCCCAGCCAACCCCAAGGTCATCAGAATATTTTGTAATGGCAGCGTGTGATAGGAAAACTCGCTGCCAAATAGGCTAAAGATAACCCGCAGTAATATATATATGGCGATCTTGGTAGCGGTCGCGGCCAAAAATACACTGACGATTGAAGGGGCATAGGTGTAGGCATTAGGCAACCACCAATGCAGGGGAAACAAGGCGAGTTTCAGGCAGGTACCGACGAAAAAGAAAGTAAATGCGGTAAAGAGAGTGTTGGATTGAGGCGCACTTAACAATAAAACCGATAGATCCTGCATATTTAAACTACCGGTCAGCATATAGACTAGTCCTATGCCTATCAGAATAAAAGTAGCGCCCAGAGTGCCCACCAGAAGATAGGTTAAAGAAGCAATCAGTGCTTTTCGGTTTTTCCCCATAGCTATCAAAACATAGGAAGACAGGGCCGCTATTTCCATAAAAACAAAGAGGTTGAACACATCACCTGTTACTACCACACCTAGCATACCCGCCAGGCAAAGCAGGAAAGTGACATAGAATAAGGTTTGCTTGCCTTTTTTGATCTCTTCGCCTATCGACTTATAGGCTGCCAATAAACAAATACAGGCCAGGGCTGCCACGATAACGGAAAGATAAGCATTCAAGAGATCTATTCGGTATTCAATACCTATCGGGGCCTGCCAACCGCCCAGGCTGTATACCAGCTCGCCGGTTTCCCAGACCTGAGAGAGAATAATCAGGCTAAACAGCAGAGCCAATACACTGACAATACTGGCAAACAGCCAAACCAATGTCGGCTTTTTAATAAATAGGCAAAGTGGTGCAGCAAGCAGGGGCACTATGACCAAAAGTATTGGCAGCTGAGAGTTCACTCCAGTCTATCCTTAGCCCGTATCTCGTCCTCTTCTATGGTCCCATAGGCTTGCCTGATGCGAATAACCAGTGCCAGGGCCAGTGCGGTAGTAGAAATGCCAACAACTATGGCGGTAAGGATAAGTACGTGAGGCAAGGGATTGGAATAGAGCTCAAGCCCTTCTTTAATAATGGGAGCCGTGGCTCCCGTCACTTTGGCCATGCTGATATAAAATATAAATACGGATGTTTGAAATATGGTCAGGCCGACAATTTTTTTGATCAGGTTGCCCTGTGCGATCATTATATATAGACCGCACATCATTAGCGCCATGACTATCCAGTAGTTAAAGGATTCAAGTATATTCATCAGGCTTTACCATTTTCGGCCATTTGTCGTGTAAAGCTCATAAACACTAAGATGATCACGGCGGCTACCGTAATGCCAACGCCTACTTCAACCAAGAGTACACCTAGGTGTTGTGCCCTTATGGGGTCTTCTGCCAAGGCATGGTAATCAAGGAAGTTTTTACCCGAAACCAGGGCAAGCACGCCAGTTGCCCCGAAAACCAAGCCACCCAATGCGGCAAAGAATCGCAACCAGGCAAAACTAATCACTTTTAATGCCGCGTCCAGCCCAAAAACCATGGTATAGAGCACAATGGCCGATGAGAAGATCACACCGGCCTGGAAACCGCCGCCGGGGCCGAAGTCGCCATGGAACTGAACATAGAGCGCGAACATCAGGATAAAGGGGATCAGCATCTTAGAGACGATCCTTAATATATGGTGAGCCGCCATGGGGGCGGGTATTTCCGTCTTCCGGCTAACTTTTGTATCTGTTTTTAGCTCAAGCAGGGCAAGCACGCCTATGCCTGCGGTAAAGATCACCATTAACTCACCCAAGGTATCATAGCCCCGGTAGCTGGCAAGCACACTGGTCACCATATTAGCTATGCCCGTATCCAAGAATGACTGCTCTATATAATAGGCTGCGACATGTTGATGAGCCGGTGCTGAGGCAGAACCAAAAGGCGGCATTTGTAGGGTGCCGTAAACCAGCAAGGCGCCAGTGGTTAGTACCAGAAAAAGGGCGAGAACCGGTTCAGTGCGATGAGGTCTTTCAAATCGCTTGGTCAAGGCAAGCGTAGACAACAACAAGAGGGTTGATATACCAATACCTACCGCCGCTTCTGTAAAGGCGACATCCACAGCATCCATTACCACGAAAAAGCAAGCACTGAGTAAGCTGTATATTGACAGCAGCATAACAACAGCCAAGAGATCTCTCATCCTGACAATAGCCAGTACAGTGACAAGCAAAAAACATAAAATACTGATATGGATAAATGCCAGGCTCATTTTGCCTCCATATCTTTCTGCCATTTGCTGTTGTCCTTGGCTTTTGCCTTATATTTGGCTTTTACCGCGGTATTCGCCAAGGTATAGCTTATGGTTGGGCTGGTCAGAAGCGTAAAAAGTAAAATTAGTATCAGCTTGCTTAAGGTGGTACTCCAGTCGCTTTGCAACATTAAGCCGATCAGAATAAGGCCAGCCCCAGTGACATCACTAATACCGGCGGCATGCATCCTGCTGTAGAAATCCGGAAAGCGTATAATGCCGATACCGGCTATCAGGTTACATAAACAGCCGAGAGACAGGCACAAAAGGCTTAACAGGTAGAGGATGTCCATTAGTGTTCATCCTTACTCTCTTGCCCGCTGTATTCAAAAAAACGCAGGACGCCAATAACACCAATAAAATTCAACAGTGCGTAAATCATGGCAATATCCAGGAAATCCGGTCGTCCGGTCAAAAAACCCAGTACGGCAATAAACAATACGGTTTTAGTACCAAAAACATTAACAGCCAATATCCTGTCATATAAACTGGGGCCGAGAAATGCGCGCAAAAGCGCGAGTAACATAACCAGTAAAATGGTGGCTATGGCTATGACCAGCATCATGGTTCCAGCCTTTTGATGTGGCGGGTCAGTGTCCCGTCGAGCAGGCTTTCCATAAGCTCTTTGGTGAGAGTATGAACCCGTACCGAGTTATGGTTTAGTTCCAGGCTCAGCGTGCCAGGTACCAGAGTGATGGAGTTGGCAAAGATCACCTTGCTCATTTCATCTTTAAACTCCAATTCAACAGTGACCACCTGGGGGCTAAGTGACGAGCGGCCTTGTATAATTTTTTTTAAAACATAGTAGCTACCGCAAACAATTTCTTTCAGCAGCCATAAATAAAAGGGAAAGATTTTAGTGAGTAAATAAAGAGGCTGAGTTTCCCTGTCCATCAATTTCATGCTGCGGGCGATCATCAGCACCAAACCTATAGAGGCCAGCTCCAATACCAGGAGCAGGTTAGAGTGAATTTCGGAGTTCAGGCTCCAAAAAACAAACATTAATAAAAACAAACTAAAGGTTAAACGCATACATTACCTTTGTGCTCTGGGGCTGTTATCTCTTTATGTCATATAGCCAGTGATCCTTATCCTTGCTTTATTGATGTCTTAACTAGATTTCTTCATCCAAAGGCAATTTGACAACCAAGCAATCGGTTCGCAACTTGTGAAGCACTTTTTCGGCGGTATTGCCTAACAACCAGCCACCTATACCTTCACGACCAACGGTGCCTAGGATGACAAGGTCGCTATGCAGTTCATTGGCCAGATGAGGAATGGTTTTTTCCGGCGGCCCAACGGTTATATGAGGCACAACCGATGGCATATTGGCTTCCTCCAGCAGTGACACCAATTTCTCTTTGGCCTGCGGCGCTTTCTTCCTTAACACTTCGCTTTCATCAACCGTATCAAGTTCAAGTAATGCCTTGGCAATAGGGATGCTGAACACGGCGTGCAGCTCACTTTGATTAATCTTGCTCCAATCCAGGCCCCAGTTAAGGGTAAGATGATTGAGTTTTCTGTGAACAGCTTCATCATGTGCCAAATCTATGGTTAACAGAATATTGGCCTGACTTTTCCATTTTTCATGGCTAATGATTAAGATCGGACAGGGCAAATGACGAATAAAGTGCCAGTCAGAGGGGTGGTGGAACAAAGACTCACTACGATGGCCGGTTTTTATCACAAAATCAACGGAATGTTGATTGCAGTAGTCAACCACCCAATCGACCATTTCATCTTCCAAAGCGACAACTTTACTGTCTATCCGGCTCGAGTCTTCAAAGACACTTTGGAGCTGAGAGGATAGCAGCTGCTCATTTGTAGCAATTTGCTGTTCTACAGACAAACTTTTATCCGCCTGGCAGTTAATAAATTTTACTACCAGGATGGACGCATCCATAGGTTGAGTGATATCACGCGATTTTTCCAATGAAAGCTTTTCATTATCTGCAAAATCGGCAATCACCAATACACGCTTAACCATTGACTTCACTCCAGTTGCCCTTTTAAGTAAAGGCTAGAGTTTTATCTTTGTCAAAGGAATTGCATTGGACTCGCTTGTTCTTATCTCTGGTGAAATTTTCCTTTTCGCTGGTTATTTAGCCAGGTACCTTAGCCCGTTTTGTTTAACTCCACCACACAGGCCTTGGCAATAAAGCCCGAGCGTGTTTTGTACTCCACAGACTTACTAACCTTGTCATCTATTTGTTTGATCAAAAGCTCAGGCAGGGTGACATTGATTTTGTGACTGCGTCCTAAATAGGGAGTGATATCAAATTCTATCACCGCCCAGATAACATTTTGCTCACTGTTGGCTTCAACATAATGGTCTACGGACTTTGCGTGGGGAATACTCTCTCCATATTCGGCCAGTATTGTTAAATGTGCCGCGATTGCCTCGCCTAACTCTGCTAATCCTTGGGATATTGAATTTGAGGTGATTTGACAGCCTGGTAAATCAGGCACGCTCAATTGGTAAGTTTGTAAATCTTGTAGTTTTAAAATGCTGACCGGATAGTTCATTTTTGTTGCCATATTCTATTTGCTTTCACAACAACTCTAACAACTCTGTAGTATCTTTTCAATATAACCCCGATACCCCCGCGCGCAGCATCAGTCATAACTCTGGTAACTCTTCATATTCTACACGAAGTAACCCTGGCAACCCTGCGATTGGGTAAAGTAACCAATCACTATTTCTATGTGTCTTAAGATATAGATGTTAGTGATCTATCGGTTAGATTTAAGAATAGAGAAAGAAATTGACCGACTGAAGCAGACAAATAAGGGTTATATGGGTTATTTACCCGGATTGGTAAGTTTTCTTAGCAACACAGGAGCGATAGAAATGAGTGTTTTGTATTGAAGTAGGCAAAAGCCAAACTGGAAAAGGAAGATTGGTGTTTAATAGCTCAGAGGATTATTGTCTTAACCCGAGGATCATAGGCTCAGCCAAACTATCAAAATAATTAGACCAGGCCTGTTTAATCGCTTCATTAAAATTGGCCTTTAATTCATATTCAATGGCAAGCATAAAGGCCGTCTTCACCAATGGAAATTGATTTTCTTCAACACCAAAACTTTTGTGTTTTTGCCCGAGTTCGATAAGAACCGGGGTCAGTTCATCTTGCCGAGAAATATTACTTACCGCCAGGCTTAGTAGTGCGAAAAAATGTTCTTCCTGAACACTGCGGTCTTTTTTAAACATGGGTTTGATTAACGGGGCGTATTCAAACAGGCAGTCATAAAAACACCGGGTAAATCGTTTACCGTCTTGCTTTATGATGTCAAAGCTGGAAATAATCCGGGCAACATCTTCCTGAGTTAAAGGCATACCAAGAAGTTCCTGGTTTAACTGATCCTTTATAAATAATAGCTTAAGCAAATGAACTCGTTATTGGTTTTGGCTGGATATCTGGCAATAAAAAAGCCTAGCTGCAATAGCTAGGCTTTTTCTTGAATTTGGTCGGAGTGACAGGATTTGAACCTGTGACCTCACGTCCCCCAGACGCACGCGCTACCAAACTGCGCTACACCCCGAAAGCAAACGGGCTAATTAATGTTTGCGGCATGTATATTAATGATTTATTTCCATAATGCAAAGTAAAAGTCAGTAAAGTTAAATCGATCGCTGCTTTATTAGTCAGATTTATTATTTAAACTGAATTGCTTAATAAAATGTACACCATCTATCATTAAGGGAAAATCTGAGCTGACGGTTATTGGTGCTTCCAGTTGTCTGGAGTAGCTTTGAAAATTACCGTTCTGATCAATAAAAACCGATTTGTCCTTGTTAAACACCATGATGCCGTTTTCCATGGTATTGGCAATCACGCGATCATTTTTCAGTGTCAGTAAATCCGTACCATTACTATAGGTTTGCTCGGCAATGTCACAATCCAGCCAATTCTTGATCAAGGTAGGCTGCAGGTCCATATGGCTGGTTAACAGGGTTTTGGTATGGGGCTTAGCACCTGGCCAGATCAGCATGGCGGGCTTGATAGACAGGCTTGAGCGCGTAGACTCATTGCCTATAGAGCTTACCCAGATAATATCCTTGGTGCCTTTCTGTTGCTGTGCCAGCAGCAGGGCATCCATAAAGAGCTGAAACTGATAGGGATCATTTTCGGCAAAATAAAACAGGTGAAGCCCTGTATCAATATTGTTCAGTTTGTCTGCAAAAACCAGGCTGGAAATATCGGCCAACTCGGTTTTCTGTTCAAAGAGGGATTCAAACCATAGTGGTGCCTTACCTTTACTATCTGTATCTCCGATAAGGGTATAACTTTTAGCCAAGCCTTTTGACTGCAAGGCCTGAATAAGCAGGGGCGGCATTTTTTGCTTAAGTATGTCCTGCTGATAAATGCTGGGTAAGCTGTAGAGCAGGTTAAACCAGGCATCCTGGGGCAAGGCGGCATCTATATGATGATCAAGCTTTATTGAGGAAGCTTGTGAGCGCTGGGCAAACAATTTGTGCTGTTCAGAGCTAAGCATTTCTCGAGTGACAATCAAAAATACCGATTGTTTAGGCTGGTGGTTCCTTGCTGCACACTGATTGGTTAAGCTTGGGTAGGCAGGCACCTTTTCGGTAAAAGACAAGGGGCTTGTCTTGCGTTCAATATAGTCGTCTTTGTTGAACATACCGTATTTGGTGAGCAGGGTTTTCGCTGTACTGGGATATGATAAAGGTAATACGGTATCCTGACGCAATATATCGTATTCCAGTGTGGCATCCGCCCAGATATGGGTAATATGGCTGAAAAAGAAAGCGCCGACAAAGCTAAAAATAATGTAGCGGGCAAAATTGGTTTTTTGTAATTGTCTTAAGTGCTTCCAGGCATAGTTACTGACCACAAGTTGAAATGATAGGATCAATAGGCAAAGCACAATACTGACAAACCAAAACAAACGATGATCTTGCTTAATAAGGTTTGCTATCAAGGAAATAATTTGCTCACTGGATGATGCATTTAAATGATAGCCCAATTGGCTATAGACAAAAGCATCCAGGATCAGCAACAGTAGGCCCAGGGTAAATATGATGGAGGCACTGGTACGAATAAATTTGGTATGTGGCGCAAGCAAAATCAGCGGAAACAGTATGAGTACGAAACTCATAAAGGTGAGGAAGCCCATATGGCTGAGCCAGGTTGTTACCAGGTAAGCCTGGCCTAACAGGGTTTCCGGGGCACTTTCGCTAAATAGATAGAACGAGGATAAAGCAATCGCCGCGATAATATTGAAAAAAGTAAACCAATGGCTCCAGCTAATAAGATGTAACAGTCTTTTGCTGTAGGTTTTAGAATCAAACGATACCATTTATTATTGTTGTGCTCTCATAGTGATTAAAAGTTGTTTTACTTAGATTTTTCTATAGATTGCTTTAAAGCGCCAGTAAAATTATTCACTATGGCTTCACGTTGGTGCTCGGGCACCTGATTGTTTATAATGTCGGTGACGGTATTTCCCAGGCACATCAGCGCCAGATCTGGGCTTGCAGACTCTTTGACTAAGACATCAAATAAATCTTGGATAATTTTTTCTACACGTTCGTTGGAATACTTGGATACAATAGGCATCTTATAACTTAATTTTGCATTTGATTGATTAGCGATAAGTTTATCAAATGCCTGAACAATATAATACTGACCTTTAACTATGAGTTTAATAATTTCAAATATTGCCCTGCATTTTTTATCTAAAAAGGAAGAAACAGGCGAAGTCGCGATACGATTTGGTCCTGAGTCGGTTGAGGTTGGGCAAAAAATACAAAATTTTGTCGATGCCTTGCACGGCATCTATAACAGCAAGGGCAGTAAGGCCTATGGTCATTTTTCATCTATGCCCGCCGAAGGCGATTCTGCCCGCTTTATCGACATTATGGAAAGTTACCTAAGTGAAACACAGGGCTTTTATCCATTTAGCACCCAGGCAGCAAACCTGTTAAAAAACGAACTGGAAAAATACGATCTGGCGGAAACCGGCTATCTGGTGATTTGTCATTATGAATATATGGGCGGCCGTTATTTGTTGGCGGCTATCATTCCCATTACCGAGCATTATTCGGTTGACGGCGAGCTGAACATTTCCGCCGATCAACATCTGGATACCAATAAACTCCAGCTTGCCGCCAGGATAGATCTGTTCGACTACCAGCAAAACGTAGAAGGTAATCGCTATATCTCTTTTATTAAAGGGCGAGCGGGGCGCAAGGTATCCGACTTCTTTTTGGACTTTTTGGGTTGTGAAGAGGGGCTAAACTCAAAAGAACAGACTCAAACGCTGGTACAGGCAGTCGAAGATTATGTCGCTGTTTCTCAACTGGATGCGCAGGAAAAGCAACAAACCCGTAAGGAACTGCTCAATTATTGTAAAGAGCAAAAGGAAACGGCTCAGGAAGTTTCATTGCAGGAATTGGGTAATGTTATTTCACAGGAAGAGAAAGGGCAGGACTTTTACCAGTTTTGCCAGGAGCAATCTTACCCGATTGAAGAGTCATTCCCCCATGATCAGGCGGTGATCAATAAGGTCATTAAATATTCAGGCTATGGTAATGGCATCAGTATCAGCTTTGAACGCAGCCATTTTGGTGAGGATGTGGTTTATAATGCCGCCAATGACAGTTTAACCATTTATAAGGTGCCACCGAACTTGAAAGATCAGCTATTGGCACTATTGCAAAGTGAAGATTAATTAAATCAACAGGTTGACGAGTTACGCGTAACCATTTGGTAGACATATTTAACTATTTAGTGAGATAAGACTAGGAAAATTTCATGACAGAATTAACAATTACGCGCCCGGATGACTGGCATGTGCATTTAAGAGATGGCGCTGTACTTTCAAGAACCGTTGCCGACATCAGCCGCTATTTCGGACGTGCCATTGTTATGCCCAATTTGGTGCCGCCGGTAACCAATGCCGACGATGCCGCCGCCTACTATCAACGTATTATGGCAGAAAAGCCAGCGGCTCATTTTACACCCTTAATGGTGCTCTATCTTACCGATAACACCACGGCAGAAGATATTAAGGCGGCAAAGGATACTGGCTTAGTGTTTGCGGCCAAATTGTACCCGGCAGGAGCGACCACTAATTCATCTTCAGGTGTCACGGATATCACGAATATCTATCCGGCCCTGGAAGCCATGCAGGAAGTCGGCATGCCTTTATTGGTGCACGGTGAAGTTACCACAGACGATATTGATATTTTTGATCGCGAAAAAGTCTTTATTGATACCATTTTAAAACCCTTAACGGCTAAATTCAGCGAGCTAAGGGTAGTACTCGAGCATATTACTACCAAGGATGCTGTAGAGTTTGTAACCAATGCTGGTGAAAATGTTGCGGCAACCATTACCGCACATCATTTGTTATTTAACCGCAACCATATGCTGGTCGGTGGTATCCGCCCACATTATTTCTGTTTGCCTATTCTTAAGCGTAATATACATCAAGACGCTTTGATTCAGGCGGCAACCAGCGGTAATGAGAAGTTTTTCCTGGGCACGGATTCAGCGCCGCATGCCCAGCAAGCAAAAGAATCTGCCTGTGGTTGTGCCGGTTCTTATACCGCCCATGCGGCAATCGAACTTTATGCCGAAGCCTTCGAACAGGCAGGTGCACTGGATAAGCTTGAGGCCTTTGCCAGTCTGAACGGCCCTAAGTTTTATAAACTCCCGGTAAATAAGGATAAAATCACCCTGGTTAAATCCAACTGGCAGGTGCCTGCGACATTAGATTTTGGTCCGGATAAGGTAGTACCTATCAGGGCAAACGAAGAAATCAGCTGGCAGGTCAGTCAATAAGGGATACATGTATGCAATTATTTGTTAATGATCTGACAGTTATCGACTTTTCTTATCTGTGTAAGGAACGTGGCATTGTCGGTGAGAGTTGGATCGTTGATGTCAGGTTAAATGGTGCGCTGAATGATCAGAGCATGATTCTGGACTTTGGCATAGTTAAAAAACAAATCAAGGCAATTATCGATGACGCGGTGGATCACAAGTTACTCTTGCCCATGCAGGATCAAGGGCTAACAGTGACCAAGTCTTCCTATCATCAGGGACATGAATGTATCGACTTTGATTCAAGCCGTGGCAGCTATTATCTGCAATCGCCCGAGTGCGCCTTCGCCAAGATTAATGCTACTGTCATTTCCACTGACTCTGTTATTGAGCATTTAACCACAATAATAAAGGCGCAATTGCCAGAAAATGTTCAGGGACTTGAGCTAGAGTTAAGGCCCGAAAAAATAGATGGTTTTTACTATCACTATAGCCATGGCTTAAAACTTCATGACGGTAATTGCCAGCGTATCGCCCATGGTCACAGATCAAAAATTCAATTATATAAAAATGAAATGCGCTCTATCGGCCTGGAAAAAAAATGGTGCGAGAGATGGCAGGATATCTATATCGCCAGTGAGGAAGACAGGGTCGAGCACAGTCAAATACAACTGTCACAAGTGGCTTTAGACAAATTGACTCCCGATCACCATTATTTCTCCTACACGGCGCCACAGGGCCGGTTTGATATTGCCGTACCTGCAAGGGTATTAGATGTGGTAGATTGCGATTCCACCGTAGAACTACTGGCCGACTTTATTGCCAGAGAGCTTAAACAGGAATACCCACAAGATTCTTTCAGGGTCGTAGCTTATGAAGGAGTAGGTAAAGGAGCCATTGCAGATGCATAAACTCATTCTATCTTCACTAATCGCTACCAGCGCATTCTTCGCCAATATTGATCTGGCCCAAGCGGAAATAATCTTATCGGGTGAGGCAAAACAGGGCGGCTTGTTGGTAGGCAAAACCCAGCCTGGCAATAAGGTGACGCTTAATGATAGAGAACTGGCCATTTCGGCTCAAGGGGATTATGTTTTTGGTTTTGGCCGAGACGATGATAATCAGTACCGCTTGGTGATAACGGGCTCAAACGGTAAAAGTGAAAGCAAAAGCATTACGCCGGAAAAGCGCAGTTATAACATTCAGCGCATTGAAGGCATACCGCAAAGGATCATGAAGCCGGATCCCAAAGCCGTCGCCAGGGCAAAAAAGGATAACAAACAAATTGCCGCTGCCAGAAAAATAGCCAGTGACTTAACGGCATTTTCCCAGGGGTTTATTGCACCTATTGACGGAAAGATCACCGGTGTTTACGGTAGCCAGCGAGTCTTTAACGGTGAGCCTAAACGACCCCATTTTGGCTTGGATTATGCGGGCAAGACGGGTGATCCGGTTAAGGCCCCAGCATCAGGCAAGGTACTGCTTTGGGTACCGGACATGTTTTATTCCGGCGGTACCATGATCATCGACCATGGCCAGGGGGTAAGCTCTACGTTTTTGCATTTAAGCCAATCTTATGTCAAGGTAGGCGACATAGTTCAGCAAGGCCAAGTCGTAGCAGCAGTCGGTGCAAGCGGCAGGGCAACGGGACCACATTTGGACTGGCGAATAAACTGGTTTAACGTCCGTATCGATCCCGCATATGTACTAAAAATCAAGCCTTTATAATAACAGCAAAATAATAAGGCTGATGGGATGGGGTCAAAAGATGTTAAAAAAGTGCCTGATATTAGCCTTATATCTAGTTTCTATACAAAGCTGGAGTCTCACCTTGGCCGTCGGCTGGGAGCTCTGGTATCCCTATCAATATCATAATAAACAGCAGCAGTTGGCAGGTTTAGATTTCGATATCTTCAATGCCGTAGTTAAAGAAGCGGGCTTGGACGTTACCTATACGGAAATTCCATGGAAGAGACACCTTCACTATATAAAAACCGGCAAGATGGATATAGCCATGGGCTCTTCCTATACCAAAGAACGAGATAAATATGCTTATTTTACAGCACCTTACCGTCAAGAGGTGGTGAAACTCTTCGTAAAAAAAGGCATGGTTAGCTCGATAAAGCTCTCTTCCTTAAGTGATCTAGTAAACAGTCCCTATATGTTGGGCGTGGAAAGCGGTTATTACTATGGTGATGAATATCACAAATTGATTCAACAGGTTAGCTTTCAAGAGCACATCAGTGAAGTCATAGATATTGAAGAAAACATCACCTTATTAATGGAAGGACATCTAGACGGGATTTTAGTGGATCCTGTTACCATGAAGGCATTTACAAAAAAATACAAGATGCAGGATGAATTTGAACCGCATCCGTTGGAGGTTTATCAGACCGATATTCATATTATGATCAGCAAGGCTTCCTGTTCGCTTGCCATGGCCAACAATATAGATCAAGCCATTCAAAGACTAAAAGAAAAAGGCCAGATCGAAAGAATTATCGCGCAATGGTCGCTTGCTAGCCCCCCCTAAAGCACAAGAGTAGGTGATGTCTAAAGCCTATTACTAGTGACCTCCACAATAAGCCTTAGCTGTGTTTAACCTAACCCACAATGTATCAAAAATGATTCGAATGCGCTTTCGCTGGGCCGAAACTTTATAACCATTTTCCTTTCTCTAGCAGGCAAATAACTGAAAAGTGTCTATATTTAACTTTATTTGATAAAGCTTAATTACATTGGGGGTTCAATGGAATTCTTTAGAAAACTGTCTGTCAAGTTTAAAATTTTACTGATCCCGGCCGTTGGTTCTATTGGCTTCATCATTTATTTGTCCATTAGCATGTATACCTCAAGTGTTGCCGTTGATTTACTGGGTAATGCTCAAAATGTGAGATTTCCCCTGTTACAGGTTTCAGAGCGAAGTTTAGTACTGCTAGACAAGATTAAAAAAACGCTAAGTGATGCAGTCACGGAAGGCGAGATTGAACTTTTAGAAGACGCCAATACTATGGCAACTCAGATTCAGGCTAATTTTAAAAAAGCTGCCGGAGTCGATAAAGAAACGGCAACTGAGTTGAGGGAACTGGAAAAGCAGTTTGATAGCTATTATAAGCTGGCCTTTGAAATATCAAAGGAAATGGTTGATGGAACGGCAGATTTCTCGACTATATCATCTCGTAGTAAAGCAATGTCGGAACAATTGCTTAACCTGCAAAATAACCTGAACAGCTTCCAGAAAAAGCAGATGTCTTCTTTTACCGATGCCTTTATCCAAGTGAATGAAAAGGCGGAAGCAACAAATAATATTGGTATCGTGATGGCTATAATCACGATTGCATTGCTTTTTACCGTATCTGTATCTATTAGCAGCGCCATTCGCCACAACCTCGCCAAGGTGGTTGACTCTTTTAAGGGCATAGCACAGGAAAATGGTGACTTAACTGTGCGGATACAAACCAACAGTCAGGATGAGATAGGCGATCTCGTTTATTGGTTTAATTCATTTATGGATAAACTCCAACAAGTTATCAAGCAAATAGTAGATACGGCCAAGCCCCTGGCCGAAACCGCTTCTACCGTTGATGAGCTATCAGGGTCATCTAAGAATACCGCCGAGCGTCAAATGCAAACGGTTGAACAGTCGCTGCAGTCGGTAAATGAAATGAGCCAAAGTGTTGCCTCGATCACCAGTAATGCCGCGGATGCCGCTGATGCAGCAAGGAATGCGAATGAAGAAGCCGATAAAGGCCATCATGTTGTGAACGAAACCATAGATGGAATACAGGAACTTGCGGATAATATTAGTGAATCTGCCGCTGCGATCCTAAAACTTCAGGAAGACACCAACCAGGTTAACCAGGTCTTAGAGGTAATCAAAAGTATTGCCGAACAAACCAACCTGTTAGCACTGAATGCAGCAATTGAGGCCGCAAGAGCCGGTGAACAGGGAAGGGGCTTTGCCGTAGTGGCAGATGAAGTGCGCAGTCTGGCATCGAGAACTCAAGACTCTACCACAGAAATAAACCAGATACTGATGCAACTGCAAGAAGCGGCACAATCGGCGGTATCCCGAATGGAAAGCAGCAAGAACCAAGTTGAAACTAGTGTTGAAAAGGCTAATAAAGCCGGAGACAGCTTATCGGCAATTACATCGACCGTTAATGTTATTTCCGATATGAATAGCCAGATTGCCGTAGCAACAGAAGAACAGCATCAGATCTCTACCCTTATGGTGTCACATGTAGAGGACATCAAGCAAAGGGCAGAGGAGGCCTCTGAGGCCTCTGATCAAATGAACACGGTAAGTCATAGCCTGTCTGATCTGGCCTCTGAGCAGGAGAAAATAACCAAGTTATTTAAAGTCTAGCTAACTAAAATAAGCACATCTGGCTATCAACAAGTCTGAAGTACGGCTGATGAAGTGGCAAGATCACTCTACTCGTTTGACTGGCTTATCACTCTCACAGCCTCTTTTTGAATTAGTTGTTTATATATTTCATCAGATGTTTGCATTTTACGCTTTAGCGTCTACTTTTAGAGTTATAAAAGCAGTTAAAAACAATAACGTATAGTTTAAATCACTACCAATAAATTACTAAGGAATCGCATATGCTATGTCTCTTTAAAAACGTAAAATGGGTAGTTGTATTAGGCCTGTTTGTTTCTAGCCTTCTAACCATTAATCGAGCCTACGCCGATGTTGCCATTGTTGTACACCCAAGCAACAACTCCAATTTCGACAAATCTACCATCAAGCGAATATTTCTTGGAAAAGCCAAATCTTTTTCCAATGGCAGGGCGGCCATATTGCTTAGTACCAGCCCTAAAGACCCTATTACAGAAGAGTTTAATAAAAAGGTAATAGGAAAGTCGAGTAATCAGGTCAATGCCTATTGGTCTAAAATGATATTTACCGGTAAGGGGACCCCACCGCAAGAAATGGCATCAACAAGTGAAATAATTACCGCTATTTCAGCAAACCCGGATGCTATTGGCTATGTGGATGCCTCGGCGGCAACCGGCGATGTGAAAGTCGTGGCAACTTTTTAGACAGGGGCTATATCATGAAAATTTTTATTCTTATTATTACTTCCATATTGTTGTTTTCAGCGGCACCTGCAAAGGCTGATATCAAGTTTAGTGGCTTCGGCTCCATCATAGCAGGTAAAACCCTGGGTAGTGTCGAAGACCCCTTTAATCCCGGGCAGAAGCGCGATGAAATATTAACGGCTGATTTTTACGATGTCGGCCAATATACCAATGATCTAACGTTTAAAGCCGAATCCATCTTTGCTCTACAGGCAGTCGCTGACATAGGTAATGAGCTTTCTGTCACCGCACAGCTTGTCGCAAAGGGGGTTGATGATTTTGAGCCAGAGTTTGACTGGTATTATTTGACCTATCAGGCGAGCGATAACTTAACCTTGATGGCAGGACGCAGAAACATCCCCATGTATTACTTTTCTGAATATTCGGAGGTAGGGTACGCCTATCCTTGGATGAGACCGCCTTCTAACCTGTATTGGTGGCAAATTACCCAGTTTAATGGTGTGCACGCCATGTATAGCTTTGACTGGGGAGACTACTCAAACACAGTTACCGCTTTTTATGGTAACGAATACTCTCGTGACAATACAGAAATGGGCTACTATGAAGTATTGTTTGGTGGCGTAGACAGTACGGTTGTAGATGAATTCTGGACAGACATAACGGGAGTTAATTGGAATATCTCGGGTGGCAACTTTGATCTTCGCTTTGTTTATTTTCAGCATGACCTGGAAAGGACACGGCGCTTTATTGACACTACTTCGGATGTGGTTTTTACCAGCCAGCAGTTTTATGGTTTTGGCGGTACGGTAGATTTAGAACCTTTTACCTTCTTGTTTGACTGGAACTTTGTTACGCGAGACGATGGTTTGGGCACAGAATTTCCTACTTATCTGGTGTCATTAGTCTACACGATTGATGATTACCAGCCTTATATTGCTTACTCCAAAGCGGATCATGAACGAACCAAATTAAATGTGGATGATCTGGAGGAACATTACATTATGAGCTATGGGCTTCGCTATAACTTCCTCCCCAATGCCTCATTCAAAGTTCAATATGACAGGTTTGTAGACCAAGGACATGGGCCAACTGGCTGGGCTTATCACGGTGATTCAGATACCATCAGTGCCGGAGTGGACTTTATTTTCTAGTTGTATTACTTAAGGCAGGATCTTTAAAGGGTAATAAATACTATTACCCTTTTTTATGTCAGGCAGGGAGCTATATAATGTTCGGGATAAAGATAATTATCGCTTATAGGCGTAGGCAAGGATAGGAAGGGGCATTGAAAGGACTTT
>Ga0213831_1000163_pt1 | contig 83452 bp, 73 predicted proteins | sample SWATP12_FD_163421 | JGI IMG/M metagenome (GOLD analysis project Ga0213831, IMG submission 163421) | Coastal seawater microbial communities from Marineland, Florida, United States - SWA TP1 #2 | ecosystem: Environmental > Aquatic > Marine > Coastal | place: USA: Florida | collected 2016-08-06 | reverse complement strand
CAAGCTCAAGTCGAACATCACATATTACCGATAAAACGGGAACGCGCATATCCGAGATGCATTAAACCAAAACCCAGTAAATATCCCAATAAAAAACGCCAGTCAGCTGTTAACTGACTGGCATTAACCAGATGGTCGCTTTTTTGTTTTTCTAAATAATCGTTCACGAATAACTGACGATTAGGCAAAACAAGGAGAAGCAGACGCTGTATAGTATGAAGTCTTTTTACCCCACATCATTGGTCGATTTCCGCATCCTGAAATCATCGCTCCTACTACCTTTTGTTTCGCAGCAGTTTCGTAATAGATTACTTCAACTTCTGTATCACTGCTAAATGCACCGCTTGAAAAAGTCATTGCACATACAGCAAACCCTATAAACGCTTTTTTAATTTTTTTCATCATATATTCCTTAATATAAAAATATTTTTACAGCCTATGGCTCATTTCCACCTCTGTTGCATGGAATGCGAAGTTCACTGTAATAAGCTGTTGTCTCGCCTGATCTATAAATACTGCCGTTACAGAATTGAGTGTAATCACCGACTTCGTGTTGCTTGTCAGGGCTAGAGTAATAGATGCGTTCAACATAGTCTTTGGGATAGAAGGCAGCAATGGCTGCTGAGGTGCTGGCGCACAATGCAGTAATTAAAAGTATATTCTTAGGTACTTTCTTCATTAGATATTTCCTTATTTATTATTGTTTGTGACTAGTTAGGGAAAATAAATTACTAACAAACAACGATTTAACGATTCCCTTCGTCCAGATTAGATTATTTGTCACACAATCATATGTCAACAAAATATTAACACTTAATTTACGCTTGTGTCGGCTTTATGGCGTCACAATATCCCCACATTTCCATGCTAGGGTACTTACACTAGCCAATTCGATGCGTTCAGCGTTACAATGGTTGATAAGCATCCTTAACAATAATATGAATGGATTATCTATGTCTCTATCAGTTGTCATTTTAGCCGCGGGTAAAGGTACTCGCATGAAATCTTCACTTCCTAAAGTACTACACCCTATTGCAGATAAACCTATGGTGAGTCATGTAATTGATGCCGCGCGTTGTTTGAATGCAGAAAATATTTATGTGGTATATGGCTTTGGCGGAGATGTATTAAAAGCTAACGTTACTGGAGATGATTTAACTTTTGTTGAGCAAAAAGAACAACTAGGTACAGGTCATGCAGTAGATATGGCATCTTCTTTCATAAAAGACGATGAAAACGTGCTAGTGCTATACGGTGACGTACCACTAACCAAAGTAGAAACATTAGATCGATTAGTCTCTGCTAAGCCTGAAGATGGTATGGCATTATTAACCGTTCACTTAGCCAACCCTACAGGCTACGGCCGTATTATTCGTGACAATGGTAATGTTGTTGGTATTGTTGAGCAAAAAGATGCCACGCCAGAGCAGTTACTAGTTAACGAAGCGAACACGGGTATTTTGTATGCTAATGGCAGCGACTTAAAACGTTGGTTAAGCAAACTTTCGAACGACAACGCACAAGGTGAATATTACCTGACAGATATAATCGCAATGGCGCACAACGAAGGTAAATCTATCGCTACGGCACACCCTGAAACTGAAATCGAAGTTGAGGGAGCAAATAATCGAATTCAATTGGCAGCGTTAGAACGTGCGTATCAGCTACGACAAGCGGAGCATTTGATGATTGCCGGTGCAAGCCTTAGAGATCCGCTACGAATTGATGTACGTGGAAAAATGGCGATTGGCGAAGAAGTACAGATTGATGTGAACTGTATCTTCGAGGGCGAAGTCGTTCTCGCGAATGGTGTAAAAGTAGGCGCTAATTCAATATTAAAAGACTGTTCAATTGGTGAAAATACTGAGATAAAACCTAACTCTGTTATTGAAGGTGCAGTTATTGGTGATAACTGCTCTGTAGGCCCATTCGCGCGCATTCGCCCTAATACAACGATGAATAATAACTCTCATATAGGTAATTTCGTTGAAATGAAAAAATCAACGCTAGGTGAAGGCAGCAAAGCGGGTCATTTAACCTATCTAGGTGACACCACGGTTGGCAAAAATGTAAATATAGGTGCGGGTACAATTACCTGTAACTATGATGGGGTGAACAAGTCTCATACGATGATTGATGACAATGCTTTTATTGGTTCAAATAGTTCACTTGTTGCTCCTGTATTTGTTGGCGAAAAAGCAACAGTTGGCGCGGGCTCTGTGGTGACTAAAGACGTAGAAAAAGGTGAGTTGTCTATAGCGCGAGGCAAACAACGTAATATTCAAGGCTGGCAACGTCCTGAGAAGAAAAAATAAGACGTCTATCTATCACTAGGCTGGCAGTACAAACAGGCTGCTAGCACTAATAGTATAGTAGTCATTCTACTCTATAGTTACATCGCGATTATTCTGCAATTTTTGATTGTGTTTTAGTTGACGTTTTGGTTAAATAGCTAAGTTTTAAATCGAAACTTAGCTGGCCAAAACGAAACTTATGAGCAAACGCAATACCCAACAACGTAGACACATTATTATTACTGAACTCAATCAAATGGGTGAAGTTAGTGTCGACCAGCTCGCCAGAAAGTTTGACACTTCTGAAGTTACCATACGTAAAGATTTAGCTGCACTTGAAAATAGTGGATTATTGCTTCGCCGTTACGGTGGTGCAGTCCCCTTACCTAGCGAATTAATTGAACCAAGAAATGAAAAAGTTTCGAAACGAAAGATCAGGATCGCTAAAAAAGCTGCAAGCTTGATTCGCGACCATAATCGCATCATTATTGATAGTGGCAGCACAACGTCGGCCTTAGTGAACGAACTTGGGCATAAGAATGGTTTAGTGGTTATGACCAATTCTTTGATCATAGCAAGTCAGCTGCAGGCGTTAGAAAACGAACCAACACTGTTGATGACCGGCGGCACTTGGGACCCGCACTCGGAATCATTTCAGGGCAAGGTCGCAGAGAGCGTACTAAGGTCTTATGACTTTGATCAGTTATTTATTGGTGCTGATGGTATAGATATTAGCCGCGGTACAACAACTTTTAACGAATTACTCGGACTGAGCCAAGTAATGGCTGATGTGGCGAGAGAAGTCATTGTCATGGTTGAGTCTGAAAAAATTAATCGAAAAATTCCAAACCTAGAGTTAGGTTGGGACAAAATACACACCCTCATTACCGATGATGACATTGCATCAGACGTGAAAGAACAATTATTAGAGCAAGGCATAAACTTAGTTTGTGCCAAATGAAGAGTATAAGGATTCATTTATGTGTGGAATCGTAGGTGCTGTTGCACAACGTGACGTTGCAGATATATTAGTTGAAGGACTAAAACGACTTGAGTATCGCGGTTATGACTCGGCTGGCGTCGCTATTATCGATAACGATAAACAGCTTCATCGTGCGCGTCGTTTGGGCAAGGTACAAGAGCTTGCTGATGCATTGGCTACAACCCCATTGCTAGGCGGAACTGGTATCGCACATACGCGCTGGGCAACGCACGGTGTACCAAGCGAAATTAATGCTCACCCGCATGTTTCAGGTAACAATATTGCTGTAGTGCACAATGGTATTATTGAAAACCATCAAGAACTACGTGAGATGCTTACTAAAGAGGGTTACCATTTTGTATCTGAAACAGATACTGAAGTAATCGCTCACCTTGTACATCATGAACTCAAACACGCAGACTCATTGCTTGTTGCGGTACAAAAAACCGTTAAACAACTTGAAGGTGCATACGGCACAGTATTCATGGACAGCCAAGACAAAGAGCGAGTTGTAGTTGCGCGTTCTGGTTCGCCACTTGTTATCGGATATGGCCTTGGTGAAAACTTCTTAGCGTCAGACATGTTGGCATTATTACCAGTTACACGTAAGTTTGCGTTCTTAGAAGAAGGCGATGTAGCAGAAATCACTCGCCACGAAGTAAATATATTTGATAAAGATGGTAACGCTGTAGAGCGTGAAGCTAAAGAGCACGAAGTAAGCCAAGAAGCTGGCGATAAAGGTGAATATCGCCACTATATGCTCAAAGAAACTTACGAACAACCAACAGCAATTCGTAACACTCTTGAAGGTCGATTAATTGGCAACAAGCTTGATATAAACGCCTTTGGTGAAGGTGCTGATGAAATCTTCAGAGATATTGAACATGTGCAAATTATTGCGTGTGGTACTAGCTATCACTCAGGCATGGTGGCGCGTTATTGGTTGGAAAGCATGGCAGGAGTGTCGTGTAATGTAGAAATTGCAAGTGAGTTTAGATATCGCCGCTCTCACGTACCAAATAACGCATTACTCGTTACGATCTCACAATCAGGTGAAACCGCTGATACGCTCGCAGCGCTACGTTTAGCCAAAGAGCTTGGTTACCGTGCAAGCATGACCATTTGTAACGTGCCGGGTTCTTCGCTAGTTCGAGAGTCAGACTTAGCCTTTATGACTAAAGCCGGCGCAGAAATCGGCGTAGCGTCAACTAAAGCGTTTACCACACAGCTAGTCGGCTTGTTAATGATGACACTAGCGATTGGCCAGCATCACGGCATGGACGAAGCAACGCAACAAGCTATAGCAACATCGCTAATGACTTTGCCAAACAAGCTAGATGAGGTGTTGGCTTTAGCTGATTCTATCGAAGATTTAGCTGAAGATTTTGCTGATAAACATCATGCCCTATTCCTGGGGCGTGGGGATCAATATCCTATCGCGATGGAAGGCGCGTTGAAGCTTAAAGAGATTTCATATATTCACGCTGAAGCTTATGCGGCAGGCGAGCTAAAACATGGTCCATTGGCGCTAATTGATGCTGAAATGCCGGTAATCGTAGTTGCTCCACAAAACGACTTGATTGAAAAGCTAAAATCAAACGTTGAGGAAGTACGTGCCCGCGGTGGTTTGATGTATGTATTCGCTGATAATAACGCGAAGTTTGAAAGCGATGAAACAATGACAGTAATCAACGTACCACATTGTGATGACATCATTGCTCCTATTGTGTACACGTTACCGTTACAGTTACTTTCATACTATGTAGCTATTATTAAAGGTACTGATGTCGATCAACCGCGTAACTTAGCTAAATCAGTGACGGTTGAATAGACTCGGTCATCATTTTAATTATAGTGTAGGAGAGTAATAAAGTATCATACTAAGTATTAAAGTATCATACTGAGTAATAAAGTTGCATACTAAAACCGTCTTATCTATGCTTAATTTATGAGCATAAACAAGGCGGTTTTTTATGGCATCGAGAAAATTAGGAAACTCGGAGGCTAAAAACAATAAATGGATTAAAGAAGGTCGAGGCTCTGGTCAACATTCGGAGTATAAGCCTTGGATAACCGTTAGGGACTTACCTTCTGGTGGTCGAGTTCATAGAGTATTTGGTCATAAATCACAACGTACTCATCATTTGCTTTCAGATATAGAGCTTGCTGTTTTTTTGTTACTAGAGTGGCATCAGGATATTGTGCAAATTCGCGAGCAATTTCCTTTAGAAATAGAAACTACACGGCAAATAGCTTTAGAATCTGGAATTGACCACCCCAGTTTATCTGGTGTTATGCAATATATGTCTTCAGATTTTCTCGTTAACTCACAAGATCCTAACCAGCCTAAATTTGTACTCCAAGTAAAGCATTCAGAGGTATTGAGTGATGCTAGAACAATTGAAAAATTAGAGTTAGAACGAAGATATTGGCAGTTGAAAGAAGTACCTTGGTTTTTGATAACTGAGAGGGATATACCTGAAACCGTCATTAAAAATATCAAATGGTTGTACCCTGCCCAGCGTGATGAAATAGATATGGAATTGTTAATTCAGCGCGTTGATTATTATGATCATCACTTTTCTAAGAACCCCAATAAAAACATCATCGATATTTGTAAGAACTTAGATATTGCATATGAACTTCAAGTTGGTGAGTCACTAGCAGAAGTTAGGCACTTATTGGCTAAACGCTGTTTTACCTTTGATATTTTTGTCCTAGCGCCAAAATTAAAGGCAAAGCAATTAAAAACAGGGACAGCCAAGCTGTTGCAGGAGGCTTACTGTGTTTCAAATCAATGAGGTAGTTGAGTATAACGAAGTGCCCTATAGAGTTTTATTGTTGATGCCCGATCACCTGATATGGATTTCCCTAGATAATACTTCTGCATTCCCTCAACTGGTGAGCAATGAGGAACTAGAAATAGCTATTGATGAAGAAGTATTAACTCGAATAAATGACCCCTATTCTGAACTTTCTTTTCAAACTCCAGAAGAAGGTACAATTGCAAAAACAAAACGAGATAACAATTATCAGTTGATAAAGCCTTTAGTGGAATCATCAGAGTTTTACCTTGCTAAGTCGCGCTCAGCGATTATTAATCAAATTATCGAGAAGCATGGTTCAACTAAACAAACGCTTTATCGTTTAGCTCGCCGTTATTGGCAACGGGGGCAAACTCAAAATGCGTTGCTTCCTGACTACAAAAACTCAGGAGCAAAAGGCAAAAAGCGCATTGCGACTAATAAAAAGCTTGGTCGACCAAGGAAGTATATGCCAGGTACCGGTGCAATCATTGACTCATTTATTGAAAGGCTATTTCGAATTGCAATTGATAAGTACTTGTTAACTGACAAAGGTTACTCATTTCCCTACGCTCACCGAAGATTTAAATCTTTGTATGAAAACCACTTTCCGAATACTCCAGAAGAAGAAATTCCGACCAATTGGCAAATGATGCACTTTTATAAAAGGGAATATCAACAGGTAGATAAGATACAAAGGCGAGTTTCGCGCATCGAATATAATAAGGATGTTAGGCCGTTAATCAGTACCGCAAACACTCAAGTACTTGGACCAGGTTCTCGATATGAAATAGACGCGACAATTGCTGATATTTATTTAGTGTCAGATAGTGATAGGGCCAATATAGTTGGTCGTCCTGTCATCTACATGGTTATTGACGTGTTTAGTCGAATGGTTGCTGGTTTTTATGTTGGATTTGAAAATGCATCATACATTGCCGCAATACAGTCGTTAGCAATGGCTATGACAGATAAAGTTGAGTTTTGTAAGAAATACGGTTTTGAGATAACAAGCGAAGATTGGCCGGCTGTTGGATTGCCTGATGCCATTTTAGCGGACAGAGGGGAAATACTCGGGTATCAAATAGAAAGCCTAGAAAGTAACTTTTCTATACGTATTGAAAATACACCACCTTATCGAGGTGATGCCAAAGGTATTGTAGAGCGGAACTTTAAAACTATTCAAGCCGACTTTACTCCATTTGTACCAGGTGTGGTCACTGGCACGAAGGTCAAAAAACGAGGTGGAAAAGACTATCGATTGGATGCGAAATTAACAGTTCGGGCATTCAAAGAAATTATTTTGTCTTCAGTGTTGTACCATAATCAATTCGCGACGCTCGAAAAATACGATCGCGATGCTGATATGCCAAGTGATCTGCCTTTAGTGCCAAGAGAGCTATGGCAATGGGGATTACAGCATAGGACTGGTCGATTAAGAACTGCATCGTATAATGCGTTGAAAGTATCCTTATTACCAAGAGTTAAAGCGACACTTTCAGATTTGGGTGTTTGTATTTATGGTGTTTATTACACCTCCGTTGAGGTTGTTCAACAAGGCTGGCTACATCGTTCTTCGGAAGCTAAAAGACCTGAAAAGCTAGATGCAGCGTATGACCCAGCATCTGCTGATCATATTTATATTTTCCCAGAGAAAAACTCCACTAAATATTGGATCTGTAAATTAACACCTCGCTCAAGAGAGTTTGAAGGTGCGTCTTTTTGGGATGTTTGGCAAATTCAAGAAGAACAAAAACAAACCATGGCCAAAAGTAAGATGCTAGCAGAGCAGAAGAAGCGAGAACATGAAGAGTTTGTTGCAAATAAAATTAAGCAAGCAGTGAAAAGTGCTTCAGATCTTAAACCATTATCTAATGCTGAAAGAATATCATCTATCAATGAAAATAAGCGAAAGATTAAAGCCATAGAAAGGCAAAGTAATGCATATAGGCCAGAAGAAAATGTTAATGAAAAACAAGCTGATATCATTCACCTAACAGAGCAAGTAGATGAAGATTATAGTTATCCTGATCATATTAATGAATTATTTAGTGAGGATGACTAGTTATGGCGTTACCAAGTAATTTTGTCTCCGCAATATACAAGGACCCTGGTATTGAACGGTATCGTGGTAATCCATTTATTGAAGCATTAACACCAATAATGTCTGTACAGCAAATTAAAACAAGGCTGACAGGGGAAATTAAATATAACCCTCAGGACGTGTTTAGTAATGCCCGGGAACGAGCTCATGAAGTAGCAGCACTTCTTGATGACTTCTTTCAGCCGATAGCCAACCATTTACAGCTTGAAGAAAAAATATCTATCATGATCCGTGGAGGGTATGTTGGGAGAAACTTAGCTGATGGCTCGCTTAATACTCACATGCAAAACGGTTACGAAAGAATTATGTCTGGTGAATTGGATAACTTCCGCTTTGCTCAAACTAATTCAACAGCCAAAAGTTTATCTTTAATCGGTTGTTCAGGCAGCGGAAAAAGTACAACTATAAATCGAATTTTGGCGACCTACCCTCAAGTTATATACCATGAGCAACATAACTTTATTCAGCTATCTTATTTAAAAATCGAATGTCCTCACGATGGGTCTTTAAAAAGCTTGTGTCTAAATTTCTTTCGTGAACTAGACAGGGTGCTTCATACAAATTATGAAGATAAATATGCTAAAAAACGGCATAGCACTGAGATTTTGCTGGCATTAATGAGTCAGGCCGCTACTCAAAAAGCAATAGGCATATTAGTCATTGACGAAATTCAGCGTTTAAGTCAAAGACGGTCTGGTGGTAAGGAAAAAATGCTGGAGTTTTTTGTTGCATTGGTAAATGTTATTGGTGTTCCAGTTGTTATGGTTGGTACACCCAAAGCTAGGCCTATTTTTGAATTGGAGTTGCAGTCAGGCCGACGAAGTGCTGGATTTGGTTCACTGTTTTGGCAACCAATGAGAGCTGAAAAGCCGAGTAAAGATCGTAAAACAGGGGAATTACGCAAAACTGAATGGGTAGCATTTAGTGATAAATTATGGCGCTATCAATGGTTATTAAAGCGAGATGAAACGCTTTCTGATGATATCCGAGAATGCTGGTATGACTTATCACAAGGTGTGCTAGATATTGTTGTCAAATTATTCGTTTTAGCTCAACTTAGAGCAATAGCCACTGGCGTTGAGCGTATAACGGTAAATTTATTAAAACAGGTTTATCAAGATGAGCTTAAGCCTGTACATCCTATGCTGGCAGCACTACGTTCAGGTGACGTTGAATTAATTGCTAAATATTCAGATTTACAGCTAGTTGATATTGATAAAAAGGTACTAGATTTACGGCAAAAAATAGATGAATTAAAAGCTAAGCAAGATAAAGAACAACCATTTCAAAACAATGAACAAGCGATGCGACTTTATAACTTGTTATTGGCAATGGACTGTGACTCTCAAATATTACCACTGTTAATTGAACGGGCTTTCAACGATTACCCTAATTTAACTGTGCGGGAGCTAATGCCTATTGTATTAGATTGGTATGAAAAACCAGTTAAGTCTAAAACAAATAAAAAGCAGAAGAATGTTCAACAAACAAACTGGCACACATTAGACTCAGATGACATGCGTTTTAAATTATCTCAGGCTAAAAAAGGAGAGTTATATAAATCCTTAAGCTATGGTGATGAATTATTTGACTTACCTGGTTGGATAAAACAAGTCGGTTAACATGTTTGACTTTCCTTTACCTTATCGTGATGAGCTGATTCACAGTGTTATCGCAAGGTATGGGGTTCATCAAGGGATTGTTTCTCCTAAAGAGCTATTGGAGAATGTTTATAATGACCGAAAGGTAGTTGCTACCGTTGATTTGCCTAGTCATATTAATAAAATCTCTAGTTTATATCCGCAGAGTAAAGCTCCTTCTTCTGTGGATCTAATCTATTCACATACCCTTTTCCCACTATACGCTCCTTTTGTTGATGACAAACGCAGGAAGAAATGCCTTAGTCTTATGAAGAAACAAGCAAAAGGAACTACACACTTAGCTCTGGGTGTAGCTGCTTCACGCGTTAAACAGCCTAGATGGTTGAGATATTGCCCCGCTTGTCTTTTGGAACAAAGAAATAAATTTGGTGAATACTATTGGTTACGCAATTGGCAGGTTTTAGGCGCTGATAGTTGTTTGTTACATGGAGCCTTAATTGATTCCAACATACTCAGGCATCCAGTTCATAAGCATGAATATACACCAGCGACTCATCATTCTTGTCGAACGGATGATGTCCAGCCATCAAGTTGTATTCAATCTGATTTAATAACTCAAAGTGTTGATGAACTACTACAGCTTAAGCCTTTTGATTCACCAAGTTCAGAGCAGTGGACAAATTACTACAGAGCAACACTAGTTGATCAAGGATTAAATCGCGGCAAGCATATTGATTACAGTAGGTTAAAAGAAAAAGTAATTTCGTGCTTTGGTAGCAAGTGGCTTCAAAAATATGACTTATATCCTGAAGACTACGAAACATGTTGGCTCAAAACAATTTTTCGCAAACACAGAAAAGCATTTAGTTACTTAGAACATCTAGTTGTCTGGCATAGCTTGTTTGGAGATGAATGGCGGGTCGCTGATATCTTTAAGCAGATATGTTTGCAACCCATAAAACGCAAGGTAATCGCGATACCACAGCTTGCCGCATCAGAAAAAGATAAGAATAAATATAGGGGTTTATGGTTATTGGCCGTCGCCAAAAACGGCGTAAATGATGCTCGCAAGCATAAATTTGGTCACGTATATGCGTGGTTATATCGCCATGATAAGTTGTGGTTGTTACAAGTGAATAAACATAATAAAGCACCTAACATAATTAAAAATCCGAGGATTGATTGGAGTAAGAGAGATAGGCATCTAGTAAAATTACTATGCCATATAAAGAATGATTCAGAACTTAAGCTAGATGATCCACGTCATTCTATGAACTGGTATTTATCGAAACTTTATAGAGAAGCAACAGTTGGTAAGCATTTAAGTGAACTACCACTTTGCAAATTGTTTTTCTTGAGGTTTTGTGAAAATATAGCCGAATATCAAATAAGAAGAATAACATGTGCTGCTATTAAACAAAGCTTTACTGATAGCGCGTTACGACGATGGAAAATACTAAGGATGTCGGGGTTAAGTGAGCATAGGTTGACGCCTCTTGCTGATGCTTTTCTACTGAACATTTTACGAATTTAATGGATAAATTTAGAATAGATGGATTTAGTGATGATTCACTCATCAATGGTATAGGTTCTTTGTTTCGTAGAAATGATGGCTCTCTATGGCGTATTAATATATCTACTTCTCCTGTAAAAAGTGAACGCTCATATCTTACCTTGTCTCAATCCCCCATTATTGTGCGTCAAAGGGTTTTAAATTCGAAAACTGAGGTTAGCAAAAAAGGCTACCATAAGTCTTTTACGATCAAAGATACTCTTGAATGGCAGGTTGCTAAGGTAAAAGACTGTCAGGTTATTAAACATCATCGTAAAGCTGATGGTGAACAGTATTGCTTTGTTTTTCAGATAGAAGATGACATAACTGTTTACTTGCCTCAATTTGAATTAGCTAGAGCACTCTTTTTTCATGATGGCTACTTATCACGCACGGCTATGACACCAGATGTATTACAAGCTGAATTTGATGTCATGGTGAATAAAGATACAGGAGTAGCAACAATTGATGTAATGCCTAGCTGTACTTATAAAGTTGACTACTATAACGAGCCAAGCTGTAGGAGATTACTTAGTTGGATCTTGATAAATGATAACGTGCGTCGCTCGTATGAGAGTATTGGCCGATATCAATTATTGGAAGGCAAAGAGCTTGGCAAATACAGAGTGTGGGATTTTAAGTTCGATCCCCCACTGCTTTCAAATACCCGCTTTTCAGTCAAAGGCTGGTTTGATCCAGATTTGAACTCGATGTTTGTGCATGAAATAGAAGGACTTGCAGATATACCAATTGATTTACCTGACAAAGTATTGTTTTCACATCCTAATTTTACTAAAGATGTTAGTGGTAAAAGTAATGGTGGGTATGCCGCAGGTACAGAGCGTCCAGCAGAACACAATGTTGATGATGAGGCGAGCGCTAATATCGACAATAAAACAGTGATAATAAAACCACCTAGTATCACTTTGTCATTTGATAAGGCTGTTGAAACGATAAAGGTTTCTCAAAAGAATCGAATTAGTAGTAATGGTAAAAAAGATGATGAAGCACCTGATAGAGCTTCAAAAGATGTCAGTACCGACGAAGTTACTACTATAGGCGAATTACCTAATGCCGATTGGGATAACCTTGATGATCAAACTGATGATAGTCACTTGTACATTGGTAAGTTTGAAAGCTACTTCAAAATGCTTGAACTGCTCAAAGTTGAGTATGGGTGTGAAGTAATTAATTACCCTCTGCGGAAATTGCCCAAATTACCTCGTTGTAAAAAGCATTTATTAGTGACGGATGGTAGCCCAAGGTGCTTATCTGTTTCATATATTAAAACAGACAATAGCTCATACTATGTTTTAGAAGTTGATACGTCTGATACTAATAAACCACTATCAACCAAAGTTATAGAATCGTCTAGAATTGAAGATTTTAAATGGGCAATAGAAAATATTGAAAGAGAGTTACTTAAATGCTCACTTTCTTGGCCTAAGGATTTCATAGACAGATTGGTGGGGGCTCGTAACCATTTTTGGATATCACATCAAAAATCAGATCATAACGGCGCATTATTAATAGAAGATATAGAAGTATGGGCTTCAAGATTTAATCTGAAATTGCTTTAAACCCTCTTTTGTTGCGATATTTGTGTGTTTTGTATCATAAATGGCGAATTTTTCGTATATTTTACGTGGTGCTGTCTCGTTTTTCTCTTTTTTTGTTGAAGAGGATACTATAGTAAATTATAATCAGAAAAATAGTGAACATTTATACAGGGTTTTATTGTGGAAAAGTTTCATATTGTTTCCGCTCTTTGTCGACAGGTTGTAAAAGAAGGGGCGTCTAAGAATGTAATGTCTCAAATGGATCGGCTTTATGAGGCATTAAAGGAAGATGGAAATACAGATGAAGCTAAAGTATTAAAAAGGCTAATAAATAAAGCTGACTCTACTAAAATGATTGAGCCATCAAAAATAAATCTTTCTAAAGTTTCTTATTTGAAAGGTCAAGTTTTGACTCCAAATAGTAAGGTTCCAGTTGACAAAGATAGTGGTTCACCGCTTGCTAAGGTAATTTTTCCTGCTGAACTAAGTAATCAAGAAATACCGATTTTCCCAAGTCAACTTTCAGGAGCTGTTGAACAATTAATTAAAGAGTGGGCTAATGTTGACAAATTAAACTTGTTTGGGGTTAATCCCTCTTTAAGCTGTTTGTTATTTGGAATGCCTGGTACAGGAAAAACCCAATTGGCACTGTATATTGCGAAAATGTTATCGATGCCTGTGGTTTTGGCTAAATTAGATGGGCTAGTTTCCTCTTTGCTAGGGACAAGTGCTAGAAATATTACAAATCTTTTTAATTTCGCTGCGCAGCATAAGTGTATTTTACTTTTAGATGAGTTTGATGCAGTAGCTAAAGCAAGAAATGATAATCAAGAGGTAGGAGAAATAAAGAGAATTGTAAATACCCTATTGCAGTGTATTGATGAACGTGCAAATAATGGAATGACAATAGCTATAACTAATCATGAGGTATTATTAGATCCTGCGGTTTGGCGTCGTTTTGATTTACGCATGTTTGTTCCTAAGCCAGATGAGGAAGGAAGAGAAAAAGTTATTAGGAAATACTTGGCACCTTTAGATTTGTCAGATGAAAAAATCAAATTTCTTTCTCTAGTTACTGAAAATTTCTGTGGCTCAGATATTGAATTATTAATGACTCATTTCAAACGTCATATAGCTCTTTCGGATGAAAAAATTCCGTTTATAGACATTGTTAGAGCTTTGCTAACTATAAATGCTAGTACTACCTCAGAATTGGCTAGTTTCATAAAATCTAATTCTGATCCTAAGGTTATGTACAAGTTAAACAAAGATATCGGGCTTTCACAAAGAGACATAGGAAAAATATTGGATACTAGCCACTCAAAAGTATCTAGAAATATTAGAGAATTAGATAAGTCAAAATTAAGTTAATTTAAAATTAAATAGGGACATTTATGAAACACAACCCTTTACAGGTAGTATTGAATGCCAGTGATTATATTTATAAGCCAACTCCCAATATAGGGGGGTCACTAGAGGATTTTTATGGGGGTAGAGATGAGGATTTCAAAGAGCATAAAGAATCCCTGGATAGGCAGATAAAGCATATTCAAGAACATCTAACTAATTCAGGGAGAAGAATTGAAACAATCAAAGTAAATTTGAATCCATCAGCTTTAGCTAAATCGCATCGCCCAATGAGAACACTCTTCCATCCCAATAAGTCTCCACATATAGGTGGTCTTAATATCGGCTCACTGTTGTTTCAGGTAACTCCAAGTTCATTAAACTGGCTCCGAAAGAAAGTGAATGAAGCTGAATTAGAGAGTCGGCTTGTATATGATGAATACATAAGAAAGATGGTATATAAGCCTTCTTCAGCACGGAGCGAAACTGGTGCTGTAGAGCGAATAAGTTTGTATAGTGCCGAGGATAAATTAAACTTTACAGCAGATGAAGCGGTGACTTGGTTTAGAAGTGAGCAGGTAAGTAAAGGCTACTTGGTTGAGTTAATTGAGTATATCGAAACAAATACATCTGGATATGAAGTTTATCATCAACATATCGATAACCTAAAAACTGAACTCAATGATAGGTTAATCCGCCTAGGAGGAGGAGTTATTGCTTCAAAAGCAAGTTCAGACACGGAAATCAGCAACATGTTGTATGTAAGGCTTTACAAAGAACAAGAGAGCTTCATTGACTTTAGCAATGTAGCCGTTAATTGTAAGAAAAACAAGAAAAGCATTGACCTAGATCCTTTGCGGCATGAACTACTATTAAAAATTTTAATAGATAGTCCTTTAGTTAAGAGAATCATTTTACCTCCATTGGTGTCAAGATCAGATTTGAGCCCTTCAAAAGCCTCAAAATTAGTAAGTATGCCCGCTCGTACATCAGGCAATGATTATCCGTTGGTAGGTATAGTAGATTCCGGTATCAGTAATCCTGAACTATCTATTTGGAAATTAGATACTTCAAAGGGATTTAGTGATTTAGATTGCGATCCTGATCACGGTACACAAATAGCAAGTCTTTTGGTGGGGGGAAAGGTATTAAATCCTCAATTAGAAAATATTGAAGACGATGGCTGCTTACTTTATGACATATGGACTCCAATACATAGCGAACGAAATACGTTTTTCGATAATTTTGATGGATTGGGAGACTTTTTTGACTGGTTAGATATTGAAATAAAACAGGCCAGAGCTAAAGGGGTAAGGATATTTAACTTTAGTATAAACTTTAAAGAGCTTGTGAAAGATGATTCATATAGTTTTGCAGCGAGCCAAATAGATAGAATATCTAAAAAGCATGATGTAATTTTTGTCGTCTCTGCGGGTAATTTAGGTGCGCTAGATTTTAGAGCGAAATGGCCATCTCAACTAGCAATAACGTCTGACATTGATCGTATTCAGCAGCCCGCTGAAGCTATTTCAGCTATATCTGTTGGTGCAATCAATCCTCCTGGATATGATGAACATATTCACGGTACTCCTACTGTGTATTCTAGGCGAGGACCAGGGGTTGCTATGGGAGTGAAGCCAGACGTTGTTCATTATGGTGGATTTTCTTCACATACTACAGTTCCTGGTGTACTTACTCTTAGTTCTTCAAATGAAATTATGAATGAAGGTGGAACAAGTTTCTCCGCTCCTTTTATTGCTAAAACACTTGCGTCAATAGAGCATAAGTTAAACAAAAAAGTTTCAAGAAATGCATTGATTTCAATGTTGATACATCACTCAGATTTTCCTAGTGTTTTGAATAATAAAGATATTTCTACGTCGATTAAGAGAAGGTTTGTAGGGTTTGGAGTTCCTACAACGTCAGAAAACATGCTTATCACAGATGATCATTCAATTACTATTCTTTTTGAAGGTAAGTTAAATAAAAGTGAAGTTGCAGAGTTTGAATTTCAGTGGCCAGATAGTTTAGTCAATGAGGGAAAATGTTCAGGAATGGCGACTCTTACATTGGCTTATGATCCTGTGACAAGCCTGAAATTCGGTGCAGAGTATTGTCGCGTAAATATAGACTCCTTTCTCCAACAAGAAAGATTGGAAAAAGGCGAGTGGAAATATCGCAAAAATTGTGACTCTATTTGGAAAACAAAAGTTGGTAAAGATGCTTACTACGAAAAAAATCAAATTGAACATGGATTAAAATGGTGGCCTGTTAAGAAGTACAAAAAGCTAATGAAGCAGGGCGTTGGAAAATCAAACAATTGGCGTCTTAAAATCACATCAACAGAAAGAGAGCCAGGGGATTTTCCAGTTAACGGTATTGGCTTTTGCGCTATCATGACTATTGAAGATCATCGAAAGCAATCGAATAAGATTTTCGATGAGGTTAAGCAAACACTCAATGCGACAGGAGTCGATGTGAAAGCGATTCAAGTAGCTAGTAAAGTAGATATTGAGGTCAAAAGCTAATGCCACAGAGAGACTTGTTAGTAATAAAAGAGTATTTTGAGAGTTTAAGATTAGAACGAAAGGAATGTGACAATGAAATCTATTCAATAATAGAACTTATAGAAACAGTGAGTCAGAAGTGTACATCTGCGCAACCATCAATCACATTGCCCAGAATACAAGCCGCTAACTGTACAATCTGTAGAAAAAGAGTGATTCCAGATGGCTGAACCTTATTTCTTAGTATCAAAATATCCAGATGAGAACAGTCCTTCGGATATAGCTTTTACGCCAATCAATCAAAAAGCAATACCGAAAGAGTATTTGAGATTTAAAGCGGATGTTGAAGTTCTTATATCAACAACTAATGCGCTTTTTAGTAATGATAAAAGCATCCGGATGCAATTTTATGAAGAGGTTTTTTTTGCTGCTCAACTATGTTTTTCGGGTGAGAAAAGTGATCTATTAACTGCAAGTCAAACTTTAGATGAAATTAAAGATAAATTGACGTCTTCTTATTGGACCAAAATAAGAGATAAAATATTATTAAAATATGGCTTAGCCGTCTTTTGGGTGTCGCTGTTTTTGATTGTAGGACTACAATTGTCTAACGAAAGCTATAGGTTTTATTTCTTGTCATTAGTTGGTACATGTATTGGCTCCTGGGTTTCTTTAGCTACTCGAACCAAACAATTGATATTTGAAGATATCCGTCAGCACCTTTCCGAAGTCAGCTCTCCATATATTCGCTGTGTATTTGCGTGTGCTCTTAGCTTTGTTTTTATCATGCTATTAAAGGTTGGTCTTGTGGAGATAAAGCTTGGTGCTATATCGTCAAATGATGTTTCAACTAACCCTGAAATAGCGTTAACAGTAGGGATGTTGCTTGGTTTTGGTGAAAAATACTTGATTTCTAAAATTAATAATAAGTCTCAGGGAATTCTCAATTAATATTATGAGGAGTTTGTAGCTCCACCTACGCCAGTAATGACCTTTATTTGGTGGTTACTAAGTTGAGAGAGCAAAGGTACAAAATGCAAAGGAAAACTATAAGAAGCTGGAGTGATTTTGATCGACTGGTGGAGAGAAAACACTTCCGGAAGTGGATTTTTAGAGGACAGTCGTGTTCAAGTTGGGCACTTGAAAGTTCATTACATCGTGCTTTTGATGAAGCACAATCGATATATAAGTTGAAAAATGGAAAAGAAAAGAGTCTAAATAGATTTGAGCATGAAAAAGTCATGATAGATCGCTTTAAGTGTAATGCACATTTATACCTTAATCACTTGCCTCTGTCTGAAGATCTTCTAAGCTGGCTATCTTTAATGCAACATTACGGTGCTCCTACCAGATTGCTAGATTTTTCATTTTCACCGTATGTAGCCTTATTTTTTGCTTTAGAGACAGGTGAAGAAGATGCTGCTGTCTATTGTGTTAACCATAATGCGATACGTAATGACGATGACGAGTATTTTGGCAAGGATAGGCTCGAAGTTTACTCGAGGGTTCTGCAGCCTAAAAGTGAAAAAGATGATCCATGCCTTTTTGCATTTGAGCCAACTTTTTCTAATCAGCGCTTGCTTTCTCAGCAAGGCTTATTTGTTGCAACAAATACCCTAGAGATAAGTCACGGAAAAATTTTAAGTGACTATGAAGTTAAAGAAGAAGATGTAATAAAAATAATAATACCTGCAAAGCATAGATTCGAGGGTTTACGGAAACTCAATAAGATGAACATAAACTCAGCCAATATATATCCAGGCTTAGATGGTTTTTGTAAGAGCATGCGTCGACAACCTGTATTCGGTCTTGAATGGCAGAGAAGAATAGGTAATGAGCTGTAGTGGCATAGTTTTTTTGGACACGTGATTACTCTTTTTTATGAATATTAATTAATGACAAAAGCCTCTCAACTTTGTATTTTGCTTGACCTTAGCTAAGAGGCTTTAAATTAAAATTACTTGTAAGAGACAATCTAATACAGTGAAATGATTCTGTCGGCAGATTCGATAGTTTCTTTGCGGTGAGCTATTATGACTCTAGTAATATTTAATTTTCTTATAGAGTCATTGATTTTCGATTCAAGGTTAAGATCTAAATGACTTGTAGCTTCATCCATAAATAAGATTTTCGGTTGTTTGTATAGTGCCCTAGCCAGTAATAATCTTTGCTTTTGCCCACCTGACAAATTTGCTCCCATGTCACCGATTAGGCTGTCATACTTCATTGGCATTTTGGATATATCGTGATCTATTTCCGCAAGTTTTGCACATTTATATACGAACTCTAAATCTACCTTTTCATCAAAAAAGCTAATATTCTCACTAATGGTACCTGTCAATAGCTCATCATCTTGCATTACAGCAGCAATTTGCTTTCTATAATTATCATGCCCGATAGATTCAAGAGGTTCTCCATCAATTAATACGGAGCCTTTGTTAGGGGAAATTAGACCTAGCATTAGCTTTAATAATGTTGATTTTCCAACCCCAGAAGGACCAATAATAGCTACACTTTCACCTACTTGGACTTCAAAGTTCAAATTATTCAGAATATTCTCTAAATTTTCGTTGTAGCTAAAAGTGAGACCTTTAACTGTTAATTTACCATTAATTATTTGATTTGAACTAGCTGAATTAGCTGAGTTTTCTTTTTGGGATAGTGCTATGTCGGATAGTCTTTCTAAGTGGAGGCCAATCATTTTAAAGTCGATAATTTTCGACACGACATTAATCATTTTTTCAACAAATTGTCGCTTATAAGCCAAAAATGCTATTAGCATTCCTACAGTTAGCTGCCCATCCATTATCAAGAAAGCTCCAATGTATACTACTAATAAGCTTTCTATACCAAAAATAATATTATTAATGGCGGTATAAGTTACATGATACTTACCTATTACAATCCCGTAATTAACAGCATCACTGTATTTATTTAACCACTGACTTTCTCGACTGCTTTCAAAGCTAAATAACTTAATGGTTTGAATTGCCCTCATAGATTCCATAAAGTACGTGTTTTCTTTCGCTTTATGCACTAACTCTAGTTCATTCGCATTACGTAAAGATTTAAAAGACAAAACCCTAAAGAAACCGTACAAAACTACTGATAGCATGACTACAAGGGCAAGATAGCTACTGTAATAAAAAATAATAAGAACAGTAAGGATAGCCATCAAACCATCTATTGCTGTTTCAAGTATACCTGCTGTGAATAATCTTCTTATTTCATGTATAGAGTTAAATCTAGAAATTATGTCTCCGAGATGGCGCTTTTCGAAATAACTTGTTGGAAGCCGAATCAGATGATGAAACAAGTTTGCACCAAGCTGCAAAGAAAATAGGTTGCCAAAGTGAATTAAAGAAATACTCCGAGTTGCATTGGTTATAACTTCAAACAGTAGTACCAATGAAAAGCCAATTAGTAGAGTATTCATTAAATTAACATCATTGGTCAGCAATACATCATCAACAACTAGTTGAATATAATATGGGTTAATTAAAATAAATATTTGAAGTATTAACGAAAGAAAAAACAATACTAATAATGATGTTTTTAACCCTGTAATTCGACTCCATAGGTCTGAGAAATTTAATGAGATCGATTTCTGTTCTTTTTTGAAATCTTCAGTAGGCCAAATTTCCATGACCATACCGGTAAAATGTTTGGAAACCTCATCGTGAGATAATGAACGAATACCCATAGCAGGATCGTGAATAATAATTTTCTTAGCAGAAACGGATTTTAGTACAACAAAGTGATTTAGATCCCAATGCAGGATACAAGGCTTGCGTAGATTCTTAAGGTCTTGTAATTCTATTCTTAATGCTCTTGAAGCCAAGCCAATTTTACTACCCAAATTTATTAAATCGAATAATGATGCGCCACCTAGTGATACACTATGAAATGTTCTCATTGAAATCAATGATGTTTCTGCACCATAAAACCTGGAAACCATTGCTAAGCATGCTAACCCGCATTCAGCAGCCTCTGCTTGAAAATACATCGGCATATAAGATTTTGGTTTAATTAAATTTTTTAAGTCCATTATGTTTACTTTTCTAAAGGGATACTGAATAAATCAAGTTACGATAAATCTTTTTGAAGTTTATAAAGGGGGTCGAGCAGCCATCCAAATAAAGATCTACTTTCAATTACTATATCTGCTTCTAAATTGAGACCAGCTTTTAGCGAAACCTTTCCCTTAGGGGTATTAATGAACTGATCGGAAATAGAAATTACAGCTTTATATGATGGTTCTGATATTATATTTGGTATTGAAGTTTCATTTGGGTAAATAGGAGTTTGACTAACTTCCGAAACTGTTCCTTCATAAAATCCGAAACGTTGATAGGGAAAGCTACTATATCTAATCTTTACTCTTGCCCCTTTTTGAATGGAGTTAAATGAGGTGTTCGGTACAAAAACTACAGCATTCATTTTGCTGTCTTTCGGGATGATACTCAATAGAGGCTGTCCCGATTCTACATTAGAGCCTTCTTTAATAAGTATACTGCTGATTCTCCCTTCAATGGGAGATCTAAACTCGCTTGAACGCTCTAACTCTATTGAGTTTAGTTTTGATTTAAGCTCATTAACTTGTCCAAATATGAGTGTGGCTTGTTTATCAAAATCTATAGGTATCGTACGCGAAAGACTTTCCAGTTTTTGTTTTTGTTCTAAAAGATCCATTTTCTTTGACGCAACCTGTGCAAGGTTCTGCTCTAAAACCAATATCACGTCCTTTTGTCTTGTAATTTCAAGTTCGGATATATAGCCTTTTTCAGATAGAGAAGAAATTTGTTTTAAAATGTTCTGGTTTATTTTTAATCTATCTAAAGCTATTAATTTTTCTTGTTCTATATTTACAATTTTTTGTTGAATAATTTTAACCCGTTCACCTATATCAAAAGTAAGCGAATCGTGTTTTGCTTTTTCACTTTTCAACTGAGAGTTTAATAACTCAATTTGGCTATTTATGAATTGACCTGTTGATTCTTGCAATTCAAAGTCGGCTCCGAATTTTTCGCCATCAACAGCAAGAATTGCTTGGTTCTTTTGAACAAAACTTCCTTCCTCTACATTAATAGCAGAGACGATGCCTGCTCTATTGGCTTTTAATTTTACAACTCCACTTTCTGGTAGTGTCACACCAACGACTTTCACTTTCTTTGAGTATTTACCAAATGAAAGAAACATAAGTAATACTAAAATTAATAAAGATACTATTAGTGTTAGCCCAATAACTTTAGGTTGTTGAGCTAAACTTATTTCTCCTACAAGTTTTTGTTTTTTAAATTCTATTACTTCTTTTCTGTAAACACTGTTCATCTGAAATCTGGACCAATACGTGAGTAATTGCCAAAACAATCACGGTTAAATGAATCATTAAAGCTCAATTTGATATATATCTTCATGCATATTGGTTTGCGCAAACTCGCATTTTGATTCGAATTTATCCCATGCAATAGCGTTATGTAAGAGTTGCTTCTCTAGAAAATCGTAACTATGCCCTCTCTGCAAAAGGTCAGACGCAATATGAGAATAAAATGACTCTAAACTTGCACAGTTTTTGGAAGCATTGTTAAAACCTGTCGCTGTTTTAAATCGTGTAACCAAGCCTCCAGCGTAGCTGCCTCCTTGACACAAATTCTGCCAGCAACAATCATTACAACTATCGGATAAAGTATATTTGGCTCTTAGTAGACCTTGGAATACTTCAGAATTTACAAAATCTGAATATGTGTCTTTATTTACGTTAAATTTGTCGAATAAGTTTGGAATTTTTGCCAACTTCAAACTATCTTCTGCTCCGATCCCGCCATTACTACTAACTGTTAGAACCACATGATTTTCCAAAAACGACTTTTGTAATTGTTCTGCATATTCATTTCCGCAGATAATTGCCGAAACGGTTTCATCCAAAAGCCTTATGACACCTTTAGGTGCTCCATCATCGACCCAAGCATCAAACAACTCACACATAAACTGACCGTAAGTATTGTATTCTGGGTCTGATTTGAGTTGATGCGGTTCACTTGGTAAAAGAAAGTTCACACTCTTAGATTTCAGCTCTTTTATAAAGAAATTATATGCCTCTTGGCCTGTCAGTTTAGTCGATGCAACGGACAATATACCCAAATGAGGAATTTGTTTTTTGTTATAGGCACTTTCAAGTAATTTATAGCCCTTCATAACGGACGCAAACGTACCTCTCCCGGAAAAATCAACTCTACATTCATCATTGATTGATTCTGGTCCATCAAGGCTAACTCCAACTGTTAGTTGGTATTTAGAAAAAATGGTTATCCATTCTTCATCTACCAGTGTGCCATTTGTTTGAATAGCTAGTTTTAACTGGCAAATATCGCCGAGCTCTCTTGTTAATCTTTTACAGACAGATTCAAAATCGGTTTTCTTCATTAAGAGGGGTTCACCTCCATGAAAATCAATTATCACAGTTGAAACGCCGTCGTTTTCAATGGCTTTTTGAAGAAAAATTATCAGACTGTCTAAAGTAGACTTCTTTATAACTGGCGGGTTATTTTTGTAGCTAGTGTCCCCCTTATTAAATACATAACAATATGTACAGTCAATGTTACACCTTTCAGTGATTTTCAATACGATCTCTAAACATTTATTCATGTTAACTACGAGCGTCCTTTCATTATTATTAATTAGTTAAAATAAGTTAATCTTATATTTACAAATGATAAAAAGGGGTTGATTTTTAGTTATTTGTGACATAAATTCAAGCCCTCTTATAAATCATTGACATAAAAGGAAAATACAATGTCACTTTTAAGTAGTAAATTAAAAACACAATTATTCAGTAAGATTGGTCAATCTATGAATGAATCAAAAGTAACAACTTTGGATGATTGTGTCGTTACCAATGACCTGACAAAAACTGTATCAGGCGGTTCTTTCGCTAAAATAACATTCGACAAATGTACGTCAAACGGCGAAGTTGTTGCTTGTCCTAGCGAGCCATTTGCTAAAGTTGTTTAAATTTTGTAAATTTTAGCAACTAAAGCCGCTAAAAAGCGGCTTTTTTTAGTAGCCGCGCACAGGTCAAAAACTTTCGGAGGTTCAAACAACTAAAATGTGTAAACGTATTCTTTTTTTGTTATTCGCAATTGTATTTTCATCGTTTTCTCATTCCGTAGATGTCCTCCCTGATTTTTTGACAAAATCACAATTGCGTGAAGTTGCGAATGAATTGCTCAGCCAAATAGAAAGGGTTGATGCAACTTCAATTTCTGTAAGAAATAAAACGAGAGAAGTTAAGTGGGAAGAGTACAGAAAAATTGCATCCGATAGATTGATTAACTCTTCTAACTGGAATGAATTAGCTCACAATGTTGAAAAGTTACACTTAGGCATTGTTAATAGACACTCTTTTGTAAATTTTGAAGTAGCCAATATAAATTTGAAAGGTATTGATGTTGAAATATCGTGGCCTAAATTTAATATCGGATATACATGGCCAAAAATAGAATTCTATGATTTAGATTCAGGTAAAACAATAAATAAAATAGATGGGAAGCCATTTATAGAAATATTCGAATCATACTTTAATCACTTTTGTAGAATTGCTAATAAAAATGGCTGCTTGCGGGAGTTTGTTAGTCATTTAAGTAAAGGTTATTCTTTTGAAACTAATCGAGAAAAGTTAGAGCTGTCTTTTATAGATGGATTCAATAAAATTATTTCCAAATCTGAATTATCTTCGAGAGCATCAACTGCTTATTTAACAAAAAATTCGGTAAAAAACTGTGCGGATGCTTATCCTTTAGCGCCTGTTACTTTGTTATATTCAGGTAAGCAGGCTTGCTTATTCTTAGCTGAAAATGCTTATATTTTAAAGATCTTGTCCTTTTCAAGTTGGGGAACAGAACAGTCTGATTTTTACTGTCAGAATTATAAAAAAGACGGTTTGTGCCAGGAGATGAATGAAATTGTACGTCGAACTAAAGCAGAGCCTAAAGAAAACCTGATTATAGATGTGCAGGGCAATCGAGGAGGAAGTGAGAATACGCCTTGGATTGCATCCATAACAAACAACGGCTTTAAAGATAATCTAGTGCAGTACAAAAATATTAAAGAATTGAACTCAAAGCATATTAGAAGTGGCGTATTCTATGGTCTTCCGCAAGCGGAAGATTGGTATCAGAAAGTGTCTAAAGATAAAGAAAACAATAAAGGAAGTTTTTTGCCAGTAAGGGGAGACTTTTGTAGAGATGGAAATTGTACCGGAAGTCACATCGAATCTAAGAAAGAACATTTTGAATATAAAAAGTTAGCGATAGTCACAGATCATAATTGCGCAAGTTCTTGTGATGATCTCATATGGAGAAGCAAGAGCTTTGCGGGAGCACAAGTATTTGGTCAACCACCTAGTACAGACGGAGCATACGCAAGTATTAAAGGCTATGTGCTACTTACGGCCAAGGGAGAGTTACAAACGGCATTTGCAAGTGGTTACAGTAGAACACCTAGTTTTGAAGATGATCTTTTACTCATTACTTTTCAGATTCCAATTACTAAAACTGTGGATGATTTAGGCAACCTGTTAGATGGTGACAGCTCAGTATTAGATTTTCCACTGGAAGTTAATCGTGCTAATTTTAATAACCTTCAACAAGATAACTTAATCAGAACGATAGATTATTTAAACACTGGTGACTCTCTAGTTTCATCGAATTGAAAAAATAACAGTAGTATTAAGTAGCATTTTTGTAGTTATTTCAAACATGTTAGCTGATAAGTAGAAGAGTAAAACTACTCTTCTATGCGTATGCACAGGAGAAAGTTGTAGTGAAAAAGATCATCTCAGTATGATACTTTATTACTCAAGTTTGGTTTGAATTCATCAGTTATTAAATGTTTAGTATGAAACTTTATTTTTGGAAACACTGAATACGCAGCACTAGACCAAGTCTTTCAGCATGATTTAGTATGATACTTTATTACTTTCCTACAATAGATTTAGTATGCACTTATAAAGTACTCACCCACAGTTGTGTAGCCTCAAGAGCCTATTTGTTTGTAGAATAGGCTTTTTATTTTAATTATTTAGTTTATTCACTGTCAAAAATGAACATAGCAGTGCTAAACAACTTAGTTTTAATTCCTTAATCTAACGGGGCTTTTAAGGTTTGATTACGCATTCTTAAGCGGAGATTCTTCTACTCATTTAAAGCTAAGTAGCTACTCGTTAGCTTCTGTTTTCTGAAGCCAAAACTTAATAATCTCACTAATTTGGCCATTTTCTGCATTATGTTGCAAAGCACTTTTGATTTTCTCAACCAAATCTGCATTAGATAGCTTACTCATTGCGATATAAATGCCCTTGTTCTCGTTGGGTATTAGCTGCCCTCTTTCAATTTGTTCAACATCATAGCCTAGCTCTGTAACTTTCCAAGCATCTCTTAGTTCTCCACCCAATATGTAATCTACCCGCTTTTTAAACAGCATATGTATTGCTTGCGCGCGACTGCTAACAGCGTATTTTTTCGGTAAAAGGCCTAAGCTGGCCATATAGTTTTCATAATATTCAACTTTATAATCATCTAATACTACTGCGACTCTCGCTTCGGCTAACGAGACCTTTTGGCTGCTATGAGCAGACGATTTTAACTGCCAGAAATACACTTTTTGGCTGTTGTATGTAATAGGGAGTTTAAATAACCAATGAAAATTAGGATCTCGGGCGGGAGTTCTGTTGAGCCCCGTTAAAATAATATTTGGTTTCTGTTGAGCTTCCAAATAGGCGCGTGCCCATGTAATTTGCTGAAATTCGAAAGTAATGTCATTACCGCCCATTGCTTTATTTAAAATATCAACAGCCGCGCCTGAAATGTGGTTATCTTCTACTAATATGAACGGTGGGTTGTGTTCAACATAGGCTACCACCTTATCCTGTGTGTAAGCACAAAGAGATGAGGTAATAAATAGTATGACCCAAAATGACGTAAAAAGCGGCTTCATGCTAGTTAACAATAGTGCTGAGATATTTTAAATAATAGCAATGGATAGCCCATCAGTGTACTAAGAATCGGTATTCTTATATCTATATAAACGCTTTCAAACTTTGTTTCTAAAATATTCCTAATACATAAGCCCTTGTAATACAGCCTAATAGGTTACACAATGTAGCATTAAACATGCGAACTATGTGCTTCAGTAGACACGTGTACGTTTCAAGATTCGACACTGGAAGTTTGTGAAAATAACATTCAACTTATATTTCTGGGGTTTGCGGTACACAGATTAGAGTTTAGTCACTCGGCTTTTAATTACAACTTGGTTAGAAATATGATTGATTACATCAGCATTAACAAAGAATCATGGAACAAAAAAACTAAGGTACATATAGAGTCAAAATTCTATGATGTCGAAGCGTTCAAGAACGGTAAGTCATCCCTTAATTCGATAGAGCTTGAGCAGGTGGGGAGCGTTACCGGCAAAAAACTTTTGCATTTGCAATGTCACTTCGGACAAGACACCCTATCTTGGGCTCGAATGGGAGCTACAGTAACTGGTGTCGACTTATCAACAGAAGCAATCGCACAGGCAAAAAAGCTGTCTGAACAGTTATGTTTAAATGCGACTTTCATTGCTTCTGATATCTATCAGTTTGGCGAAGTTAATCGAGAAAAGTATGACGTTGTTTTCACATCTTACGGTGTACTTTGTTGGTTACCTGATTTATCGCTATGGGCGAAGCTCATCGCTGATTCACTAGAGGTTGGTGGTGAATTTCACATGGTTGAATTTCATCCATTCAATGATTTACTTAGTGGATATTCCTACTTACCTAGTAACGAGCCTGATATAGAAAGTGAAGGTACCTATACAGAGAATTGTGATGGGACAGAAACAACTGTAGTAACTTGGCCTCATTCATTAAGCGAGGTTATTAATGCGCTGATTTCCGCTGGGCTTACCATAGAGTATTGTAATGAGTTTGCTTTTAGCCCTTACAAATGCTTCGATGGCCTCGAATATGTCGATGGTAAAGGGTATCAATTGTTACACAAGGGAGCGCAAGTACCACTACTATACGCATTAAAGGCTTGTAAAAAAACTAAGTTTTAAGTTTGAAAAACAAGCCAAATGTGTGATGCAGTACACGAAATGTTGAGGAAAAAATGATTTTTGAAAGCTATTTGATGTTTGTTATTGCAAGTATCCTTTTATGTGTTGTTCCCGGGCCTGATATGGCTTTCTTACTAGTACGTAGTGTCGCTCAAGGAAAAAAAGCTGGTTATATTGCCGCATTGGGGATAAATGCCGGTGCATACATGCACTTGATCGCTGCCATTATTGGTATCTCTACTATTCTAGCTACATCTGCTTTGGCATTTTCAATTTTAAAATGGCTTGGCGCCGCTTACTTAATATACTTAGGTATTCAGGCATTACGTAATAAAGGGGCTTTTAATCTTGATGAGGCAAGTCCTACGGCGGTTAAAAGTAAAGAGATTTTTTGGCAAGGTTTTTTAAGTGATGCGCTAAACCCCAAGGTTGCCTTATTTTATCTGGCTTTCTTACCACAATTCGTTTCGTCACAAGGATTTAATCCTACGATTCAATTACTGATTCTAGGTGTTACCGCGAATGTGATCGGCCTGCTCGTGAATGTTGTCTTAGTTAATTCATCAACTGCGTTAACTAAAAAGCTTCGCCGTGGCAATGTACTTACAAAGTGGCTGAACAAAGCTATGGGAACCGTATTTGTCGTTCTCGGATTGAAGCTTGCAAACGAAAAGATCTAATAAAATAAGTATCCATGGTGTGATAGTTCGCTAAACTGCTTGATATTCTAATTGTATACTTTTTCATAAGTTGGTTGCTTCAGTTTACTCGAAAGATTCTGTGGCTCGTCATTACCACAATTGTTTTAAAGTGGTAAAACATCAATTTAAAGTAGTTTTTATCGCTACATTGGAGGTAAAAAGATGAAACTATATAATGTAATACTTACATGTGTTGTTATATTGTTGGTTGCATACATATTTAAAGAAGATGCTAGCAGTAGCCACTCTCCCCTCTTGTTAGTGAGCGAAAAATGTGGAAAAAGTGATGGAACGATAAGCGTCTTAGCACAACAAGGAAATAGTTTAGAACTCTCAGGTAACGACCAAATAGATACATCCACTAGCTTTTTCAGTTTTACATCAAATGACGAATCGCCATCACAGGCTTCGGATTATGAGAATACCGAAGAAGCAAAAGCTATGGAGCACGATGAAAGAATAATTAATGTCTACAATTCCGATTACACTATATATGATGAAGATGAATTGAGGGATATGGGGAATAATAACAATCTTAGAGCTCAATTAGAACTTTCTTTGCGTATATCAGAAAGCCGAGACAAAAGCTTGTATCAAGAAGGTGAGTATTGGGCAAGGAACGCGGTTGTTGAGGCGTACTATCAAAGCGATAAAGTATTGTTCGCTGTGGCTGCAGAACAAATGTCTACATATGCTATGTTAAAAGGGGCGAGAGTAGAAGATTATGCATGGATAGCGCTTGGAGCAAAAAGTGGCAGCGCTATTCTAAAAAGTAGATTAGAAATTACAAAGAGCATTATTCTTAATTTAACTGAATACGAAACAAAGCTTGCAATATCGATAGTGCCGTTGCTAGAAAATATGATCAAAAACGAAACATTAAGAGATAATCATTTCTAACAATATGTTATTTGTTTTTCGGCTCTAAAGCTTTACGCATTTTCCTAATCTTTGTGTTCTAAACAATCTATACGCAGCGCTTCTGTTGGTAAGGCTTTTTTCATTAAATGACAGTAAAACCCTTCTTCCTTTTGTTGGTAATGTTGGCAGGTATAACACATGCGGCAAGTAATCAAACCTGACTTACTGAATTCATTAAGCATTTTCAAATTTAAGCTATACAGCTGCGAAAGCTCGCTTGGATTAAATGCACTGAGCGAGTTTGACATCAACAAGCCAAAATTAGTTAATTCATTGACCATAGCTCGCGCATCTGCAGGAATGACGAAACTAAAGGATCTCGCATCAGCTTCACTATCAATTTTCTCTACATAACCTTTGTTGACTAGTGTCTTCAACGAGTCGCTCGCGGTTGCTTTAGTTACCGTAAACTCTTTAGCTAACATGCTGACAGAGCATAATTTTGAAGGGTGTTCGGCAATAAATATTAAAAGCTGTGCTTGAAGAGGTGTTAGTTTGTATTTTTTAGCAGTATCTTGCAGGGTACTTTTAAAGAGTGTTGCTAAGCGTTCTAAGCTTGCAATAACCTTGGCGTCTAAATTATCTATTTGTTCCGTCGGAGAAAATACATTTTTCATTTTGATTTCTTGATGATTCCAATTAGCTATTCTTGGCGCAAGCACTCAGCTTAGAAGCCATGCATATGTTTGGCATTTTGATCTAGTTTAAAATAACACGCGGTGTCATGTCACCTTTAAGTCTGGCACGATAGTTTAGAGTTGGTTATTTCATAGCAATACATCAATACTAACCAAGAATTGCTTAGAAATAGCTAATGCTTGACGGTAATAAGCAAAAAGCTACTCTCATTTTACAAGAAGAAAGTAGCTCTATTGGTAAAACTCAGGGGTCGTTTTCTTTATCACGGTAGTACAAAAAGTATATTAACCAATCGGGCATCCTTGCAGTGGAATAATGTAGTAGCCGTGCTTTAGTATTTCTTCCTGAACTTCTGGATTTGCCATTTCGCTATGGCAGAAATTACACCGTTTTTGGCTAATTTGAGTTTCTGATAGCCCTAACTGTTTTATATAACGCTCCGCAAACTCAGTTGCCTGGTTAGCGGTGTCGTCTGATACTAATACATCAAAGTGATAATAGTTTCCGTTAGCGGTGCTAACATGGGTATCAAAAACATGCACTTTCATTGTCTCGTTTTGAATCATTGTTTCTCACTCCTATGATAATCAGCCACTAATGCCTGGTAGGCTCAAGTCGCCCGACGCAACATCAAATACATTAACCACACAAAGTAATGGTGCATGCATTTGTTGGTTTACTCTTAACGCAGCTGTTACACCGTCATAATTGAAAGCTTCACTAAATCCAATATCTTTTAGAGGCACACGCACCAAAACTTCACTATTCTCCATGCTGAAATCATAACCAGGGCTATCAATAAAAATGGGGAGGCCAGGCCATGTTTTCGGCATTTTGGGTTCTTGGCCTTCAGGGATGTCCCTAACTTTCAGTGCACCAGCCCCGCAACTGTCGTCGGGGACTAATACAACCCAATGGCTATGCCACTCGTCGCCATCATTCGTCTTGATACCGTCATTGTCTTCATCGTATAAAGGCGTATCGTCAAAATCTGGATGTATCGTTAGTGCAAGCGCTAAGATTCCTTGATCAGATTCAAACCCTACGGCACCACTATTTAACTTAGTTGGCCAAACATAGCTATAAACATCAGCACCGGAAAGTTTGCCATTGGCTGTGGGTACATTTTTGCCTACCTCCCCCCGTACTTCTTGTTGAAAAACTAGATGAGTCCCATCTGCGGAAATTTTTGTATGCAAAATGTCAAATTCTGCCAGCGTATTAACTGAAGATTCGGCAAGTATATGACCTTTATGCCTATCATTATGTGCTTGAGCCGTTGTAAACAACGAGGCTGTCAGCAAGGCCGCTAGTATTTTTGTCTTCATTTTCATGTTGCAGATCTCTGTTGTTGTAAAGGTTGAGCAACTCTTACCCAACCTTAATGCTTGAATATGTCAGTTGTGTATTAAGCTAAACCAACTGCTTCGCGGACATCTTCCATGCTTGCACCATAATTGATGTGTAGTACCTGACCGTTTGACACTAAAGCGGGTACTGACTTAACTCCGAGGTTCTCAGCTTCGGATATTCGACCTGTTGCTTCTGCAAAATGTACTATTTCAAGATCAACTGATTTTTGATCTAGTAGGTCTAAAATTTGTTCTTCAGCAGAAACACATACCGGACAGCCTGCGTGATAAAAAGTTACTTTGTTCATTTTCATCTCCTTGAAAGATGATTATTGTTAGGAGTCCTTACTGTATGGCGGATTCAGAAAATGATCAACAAATTTTTAGATGGGAGTAATAGGGACAATATTTAAATTTAATTCATATCCATAAAGCTGTTTAAATTCAATGGTTTAAATTTGGTTTGTTTTAGATGGTATTCACTTGTTAGAGCATTACTAAACATGAGAAATGTAAAAAAACTTAAAAAATGAAATTTGTGGTTGACGTTAGTATTTTTTAAAACTACATTTGTAGTTACTTAATTACTACAAAGGTAGTAGTTGGTCAAAGAGGCAAGAGAAATGAAACTAAGTGACTTTGAATTAGACGTAATGCAATTCTTCTGGCGAGAAGGCGATTGCTCGGCAAAACAAATTCATGAATGGGTTTGTGAGCAAAAGCCGGCTGCCTACACCACTGTGAAAACTATTATTGATCGTTTGGAAGAAAAAGGGGCGATTAAGCGAATAGGTAAAGAAGGCCGAGCGATAATTTTTCAGGCGGTCATCGCGAAAGAAGACGTAGCACCAAGTGTACTCCCTAGTTTTATAAAGCGATTTTTTAGTGGAAGCGCTGGTAATTTAATCACGCACTTGATCGAAAACGACAAGCTTTCAAAAGAAGATATCGATTATCTGAATAAATACTTGGATGATAAGAAAGGAAACAAATAGATGGACTACTTGCTAACGAATATTGCGATCACGTCTCTAATGCTATTAACAGTCAAATTATTGAAAGAGGCGCCAGCTAAACTGCACCTGTGTTTGTTGCTGATTGCGCTAGTTGGCTGGTTCATTCCTTGGCAACTCATTGAATTGAGCGCAGTTGAGTCAGTACGATTATTACCAGCGATGATATCTACCGATATGTTTTATGAAAACCTCGCTAACATGAATCAAGTGGCATTATCGACAGCTCAAGCTGAATTGTTAACTACCCCTAAAGAAGTAACCGTTTGGAAAGGCGTGTTGTCGACGTTAGTGTATGTTTACCAGCAAATTAATTTTTTCAGTCTTTTTATTGGCTTATGTCTGATTGGAGCAACATTATTTCTACTGGATATACGTCGCTATCAATCCTTTATTCGCAAACTTACGCTTACTGCTCAAAATGGTGATTACTTGCTAGAGCGCAATCAGCTTAATTCAGTGCTAGTTTTTGGGCGCAAAGTACAAGTAAAAGTTATCGCTGAATCTCAGCCTGGTATGGCAACTGGTCTATTTTCCCCCGTCATTTGGGTTAATAAATCATTCATTAATTCATCGCAGCTAAGCACTATCCTGTTGCATGAAATAACGCATATTCGCCAGTTTGACCCGTTAACAAAGTGGTTAGCTACATTTGCCAGACGCATATTTTGGTGGAACCCATTGGTGCACACCATCGCAAAACAGGTGGAACTAATGATTGAACTTAATTGTGATCAATCTTGTTACCAAATTAAGAAGGAAAGTTACAGTATTGATTTAGCAGAAATTATCTTACAGCAATGTCGACAGCTTTCTTCTCAAATGGATAACGCAAAACTTAGCTACATTGCCACAATTCACCATCAAAACAATGTAAATATCAAGCGATTAGATTCGTTAAACAAGGAGAAAACCATGAAGTTAAAATACGTAACCATCGCATGTGCAAGCATCGCCTTTAGTTCACTGGTTGGCGCGGAAATTAATGCTAGCGCTAACAGCTCCAATCGGACTAAACCGGCATTACAGGTTGAAGCAAGCGAACCTATAAATGCTTGGGCTTTACGACTAAAAGAGCGAAGAGACAATGGTAAGTCTATGTCAATTTATCTACCAGATGCGCCAGAAAATGCAGACTACAATGAGCAGATAAAGCAGCTAGTAGCGTTAAGCAAAAACGCATTGAGCGCTGATACTGAAGTACTTGCAAGCATCTATCAGAATGTTGAAGCTTGGAAAAACAACCGAAGTGAACTGCCTGCACAGCAGAATTTCAGAGTAAATATGTACGTTATTACTATTCAGCATTTCTTACTCCAGCAGCAAGGTAAAATTGCAGAACGCGTAAATCTAATCATGGACGAATACAAAACCTTAGAGCAAGTACCACAGTTCTTCCGCAATCATTTGGCGCAGGCTTACTTGGAATTACATAACGCTGAAAAGGCAATCGAAACAATGTCCAAGTTTGATTTTTCTGACCATCGCGTAGCCGTTGGTGTAATTGCAAATGCCGCAAAAGCATTCGCTGCTAATGCACAATATGAGGAAGGGTTAGCGTTGATCAATAGTCGCTTGGCGTTGGGAGTTGATGCTAATGATAAACACTTACTCAACTTCAAACACGCCTTACTTTTAAGTACTGGAAATACTGCTGCTGCAAATGAAGTTGCTGCACTATTAAAACAGAAGTATGAGCAGGATACGCCATATAATCCACTACCTGTAACAGCAAGTAGAACGTGGTCGCCAATACTCGATCATATCTAACAAGTAAAAAGGCGATTGAGAACAATTAAAAGCGGTGGTTTTTATAACCACTGCTTTTACTTGTTTTTATGTCAAAAGTTTTAACGTAGTTCAAATCGACACGTTAAAAAATACGCTCTAAAGGATGTAAGGGCTTATATCAAAAGCTCGACTGCTGGCGTTAGCGGCTTTTACGGCTGCTAACATATTGTCTAGTTGCTCTCGATCGAATAACATCCCTCTTACAATGACAGCTGCTATGTTCTTAGTATGTTTGATATCTTCGAGTGGGTTATCATTGAGTAAAACTAAATCGGCGCGATAACCGCGCTTAATTTGCCCTGTTTTAATTTTCATCCATTGTGCAGGCGCAACTGTCGCAGCACGTAATACTTGTGCGTTAGTAAACCCTATTTGGCTCAACGTTTCTAACTCTCTATGCAATGAAAAGCCTGCGATCACACCACAAGCGCCAAGTGAGTCTGTACCAGCTGTAATTGGCACGCCTTTTTCAATTAAAGCATTTGTTATGACTGAAATAGCTTCATTATAGGTTGTGTAAAAAGATTCTATTGCTTGTCTTTCTTCTTGCGTTGAATAACTAGTTTCATATGGATTATCGTCAGGTAAACACCCTTTGGATACCAGTGAACCTTCTATCCAGCCTGGGTTTTGATATTCAAACTCAATAGTTTTTAGAAAGTTAGGCAGGTCTACCTCTTGTTGAATGCGTGTTTTATGTAGCCAAACTGTTGATGCAAGTGTGATATTGTTCAACTTGAGTTGTGTGGCTATATTCACAGCGTGCTCGTCTATATGTGCTAAGAATTCTTTGCTGTTCGATGCGAATAGTCCACCAAACTCGTTCATCAAATTGTGGGTGATGGAGTCAATATGCGCGAGTTGAGATTGACCAGAACGATATAAGTCGTTTAGTCGCAAGCCAACAGGTAGATGACCAATAACGGGAATATCAGATAACTTAGCCTCTTCATTAATAGCTTCGTAAATATCGGCATCTAAATGAGAACCAAGCTTGATAGCTTGATAACCCCTATTTTTATAATACCTTACAGCTTGGCGTCCTTGTTCTGGTGTTAAATAACTTTGATGTCGCTTTTCAAAATTGCTCCTAAACCAAGCGGTGATATTCGAACGACTATTAAGCTTTGGTGAAGCGATAAAAATATCAGGACCAACGTCTCCGTTGTTAATGCGCTCTTTTATGTCAAAATGATGATCCATCCCCGTCATTTCGCCTACTAGGGTAATACCGTTCGCAATATACAATAAGAGGTCGTTGTGACTTTTTTTGATATGGACGTGTGAATCAATAAGTCCTGGAATTAGAAACCTCCCCTGCCCATCGATAACTTCATATTGAAGTGGAATGTCTTCGATTTGTCCGACAAATTCGATCTTATCTTTATTGATCAGAACAGTTTGGTTGTAACGCATCGATTGTGCATCTTGCGAAAGTACGTTGATATTTTTTATCGCTATTGCTCCTGACTTCCCGATGAACTGTGACGAATCAACAATTTGAGTATTGCCGCCTAGCATGTGATCTATCTGCCAGCGAAAAATTGCGTAAGTGATTGTCAATAAAGTTACTATGAGCATTAGTAGTATAGGTAGCCATTTTCTTAGTTCAAAAATTCTCATCATTAAAGCTTCTGTGTTGGGTTGCCAAATAAATAATCATTAGGTAAATCAAATGTTGCCTAAATTATTCTTATCCTCACTAAAATCGCTTCGTCTGTTCCCGCGAAATAGTGAGATTCAACCGCCAATCTGACGCTTTTACTCAGCAAATGCTTCCTAAAACATGATTTGATAATGAAAAAAATGGGGTTTGCAGATGCAGATACTCATGACCTACTGGAGAAATGTAACGAATGCGAAATGCAGCTAATTTGCGCTATTGACCAAATAGACTTTAGGAGAAACTCCTTCGCTTTTCTTAAATGCACGATAAAAACTCGCTTGAGAATTAAAACCTGACGCAAGTGCTAAGTCTAAAATCGAGTGTTCATCATTCGTTTCTTTTAGTAACTTTTTAACGTGATTAACCCTATATTGATTGATTAATTCTCTAAAACTAACCTCAAAGCTATGGTTAATAACGCGTGATAGACTTTCAGGCGTCACTTCCAATGTCTCAGCTAAGTCTTTTAAAGTTAATTCATTGTCGAGATAAACGGCTTCATCTTCGAGCTTTTTTCGTAAAAGCGAGGCCGTTTTTTGGTAGTGATTACTGTTCAATTGACTTGATAAAGAACGTAATGACTCCTTCGAGTCGTGGATTTTGAGATTGTCATTCTTGTACCCCATAAAGCCAATGTAATAAGTAACGAATGCCACCAAAAGGTTGAAAAATCGCCACCGATTGCTGGATTCCTCCATAGCGAGAGAAAATGTAGCCAAAAATTGGTTTACGGTTAATACGAAACCGAGCAGTGCTCCCCATACGAGAATGTTCTTTAACCATCTATAAATGGGTAACTGTTTGTGATTATTGAATTGTGTCAGCCATGAGAAATATGTTATTACGACTTTGTAGCCTAATACAATGTAGGTAATGGACAATACAACGATAAGATAATCTTCGATGATATTGGATTGATCAAAATATAAACTTTCACTAACTAAGCGTTTCGCGAGCATATCGTTTTCAACAACGGTTAGTAGATAGACCAAAATATCATAGATCGCATACAGGCTACCGGGTAACAGGTGCCATAATTTTTGTTTGTTAAGTTTAAAATCAGCTTCTGTTAAGGACAATATATACAGATATATCAGCGGTGGTAACAGCAACTCCATTCCTACGGGACAATATCGAAAAAATGGGATGTTCCATAGCCCTGACGTATGTAAAAGCACTTTGCAATTTACAATGGAAAAAACGAGAACAGTAAAGCCTAAAATCTTTTTACTTTGTTGGTTACCATTACTAACCAACAATAAGACACTGGTAACAAGGCCTTGGCTTATACCGATGATTAGCAATATGTCAAATAGCGAAAAGGCAATAGGCATTCGGGGTGACTTCTAAGTTCACTATATTATCTAATTAATATCTGTGTTAGCGCAAATATACACACTAAAATTATTGTTTATACAGGGGCAGCAGCCCTTTGTTACATTGTGAGCAATTTGGGATTATTGTCAAACACTGTGCGCCTCAATACAGTACTACTCCAAAAACTCACCAACTAACTCCGCGATATAATCTTGTTCAGGCATTGTATCGCCACCATTGCCAAGTGTGATCAGAAACGCATTCTTCTCTTTATTTATTGCATACATGGTTCTAAATCCGTCATTACCGCCAGTGTGGCCATAAATGTCGAGTAATGGATTAAAGTAAATAACACCGTAACCATAGCCATCAAACAACTCAGCGTGTCGAGTAAACATGAGATTGATGGTTTCTTGCTGCAGTATTTGCTCGTTCATGATCGCTTCGACAAATATCAACATATCTTGCATCGAACTTACTTGACTAGCCGTACCTGTTGCGAAGAAGTTCACCCCAAAAATATGTTCTGTTGATGCCATATTCAACGCTGAATCAAAACGTAATTGGGTGTATTCATTGTACAAATAACTGTCTTGCATCCCCAATTCGCTAAAAACATTGGCTTGCATGAATGTTGTAAACGGTACACCTGATATTCTCGCAACAATTTCAGCCAATATGACGTAACCTGAATTGCTATAGTCCGCTTGGGTGCCTGGGGAAAACTCCAATGATGGATTGGTTACAAAATAACGGACAATGTTGTTGTTGGTTATTCCATCAGGGAGTATCTTGGTTGCCTTCTTATCATTGTAAAAATCGGGTATGCCAGATTGATGGCTAAGTAAATGATGTATGGTGATGTCACGCCATGTGGCGCTAAACTCTGGTATGTACGCCAGAATCGAGTCATCTAAGCTTATCAGTCCTTGTTCATAAAGTTTGAGTACAGCGATAGCGGTAAAGGTTTTACTCACTGAAGCAAGGCGAAACCCTGTATTTTCGTTTAGCGTCATGTCTTCACGAGCTAAGCCTTTCATGCCTTTGTACAACAAAGTACCGTTTTGCCATACCGCGATAATCATGCCGGGTTCATCATCGGCAATATTAGCGGCTAATAAGGTATCTAGAGTTTCGGTTAGTGTAGCTTTAGGTCCTGTTCTTATTGTGATGTCTTCTTTGTCATCACCGCACGCACCAATAACCAAAGAAAAAAGCACTAAACATACGCGCATTAGTAATTTGTAGCTCATTTACCAACTTCCTTTTTTGTTTCAAATTCGAGAGAGCGAAAGAAAGTTTAACGTGCACAAAAGATAAAAATAGTAGGCATTAGCGAAACTAAGTTGGTAATGGATGAATCGTAGATGAAATAACGTGGTGTAGAGTTTATTTGTATGAAAAATAAAAGAAAAAACTATTGCTCTACTACTGATAAAATGATGAAGTGTATACACAGATTAAACAAGGTTGTTTGATATTTGAGCGATAAAAGTGACGTAATGAAAAATGGAGCGGTAAATTATCAGCAGTTTTTACCACTGAGTGTTGTGTTAACAGCGTCGTTATGTGCGGTGATGGCATTTTCGCTGTTTGATCGGCAAACTCAACAAGCAAGCACACATCGTTATGCTCAACCTTTCGTGTTTACGCTAACAAAATCGGCAATACCCAAATTCCCGTTAACGATAGATTGGTCTGTTACGGGGGAGGTATTGGATAACGGGTATTTCAATGTAGGCTCATTTCCTCATGCTGTGATAAAAATATCAGCACCGCGAGATAGCTCAGTTGATGATCGTACATACAAGCTCTGCGTTTCCCGCAACAATATTTATACGCCAATTTATCTAGCCTATGAGCATGAAGGTGCACTCGTTCGACAGCAGCTCAATGTAACGTCTTCCGATGGCAAGTTGCTGTGGCTGCCGTTACCCAAAGTGTCAGCTAATACAGCATTGTTTCTCGAATTGTCTGGCAAGTATTTACGAGGGCAAGTCGCCATTTCAGATGAACGTCAAATAGTTGATAATCTTAAATTTGATTCTGCTGTGAGTGGCGCCTATTACGGCATTGCGACTTTAATCATATTGGCTAGTCTGTTTGTCGCATTGCTTGCTCATTCAGTGCACTATGCCAGTTATTCATTTTTACTATTGGTTACCGCCATTTGGATTAGTGCGGGTGAAGGTTGGTTGCTCAGCTTTTTTCCAACATCTTACTCTCTGCCATTTTTTACGGCTAATTCGTTAGGACTAATGTGCTTAATCGCCTTGGCAATGTTTAGTTCGCAATATTTACAAATTCGCGTTATTAGTAAACCACTTTTTCAAATACAGCGATGGTCTCAGCGCTACTTAATCATTGTTTGGTTACTGTACTGCGTATTTTTTAGAAAAGTACCGGAGGCACTCTATCAAGTTGTTTATGCGATTACAGTGATTGTTGGCTTGATTGTTCTCATTGCCAGCTTTATTGGTGCGTTAGCCAGCTGGCGACGAGGACGAAACCAGGCGGCATATTATTTGTGTGGATTGGCTATATTCATCATTATTGGTATCACGCAAGCCCTATCGATGGCTGCACTCATCAATTGGCAGGTAAACTGGCATTACATACAATTTGCGTCTTTAGTAGAGATTTTCATATTGGGCGTTGGTTTTATTGTTTGGCATCAACAACAAATTGAAGAACTTAGCCAAGTTGATGCTGAGTTAAATATTAAGATGAAAGAGCTTGAAGTGGCACAATTGGATATTGAGCAGCTGAAGAAAAACATGTGTGATAACTTAGTACCAGCAAATTTAACGCCGCAAATTGCACAAGTGGTGTCACTGTTGCCTAATACGATATTTATCAAAGCGAGTGGTAATTATTCCGAAGTTCATACAATCAAGGGAAACACTTTTTCTGAAACGCTAATCGATTGTAACTTGCAAACCATTGAAGATGCATTGGGCCAGCAGCGATTGGTTCGGTGTCACAAATCCTATTTGATATTGCCGACCTTACCCTACCAGCTAACGCGCCGCTCGTCGGCTGATTTCGACTTAGTCCTCAACGGGGCAAAAATTCCTGTTGGCCGTAAGTTTTTAAGCCATGTCAGAGCGATGTTTGATAACCAATAATATGAAAGCAACTACGTTAAATAATACTTTGTTTTAATATTACTAATACCAGCTATTTCAGGTATTCAATCGTACCTTATTACCTCTGAAACACAACGATATCAAAAGATTATCGAAGAATTTGGCGATCGAAAATTCAACCACTTTAATTACCGGTGGTGCCTCAGGCATTGGTAAAGTAATCGCCACAGCGCTAGTTCTTACTAATCAGGTAATTGTTTGCATTCAAATTGATGCTAGGTTAGCACTGAATTGGCTGCTAGTGATGCTGGTAGCCAAATAACCTCTTCAAATATCAACATAAGTAAAGTCGAAAACTTAACGAGCAAAGGTTTGATTTACTTCTATACTCAAAACTAGCATTTGTGTGAATACCTATAATCATGCTCGGATCAGTTAACGCAAACAAACGCATTTTTTCTTCAATTAACTTTGGCTTGCGCGGGATTTCTTGGCCGCTAATAATTCTTATTGGACTTTTAAGTTTTTCTACAAATGCCAGCAGTCAAAACCCACAGCAACAAATATTGTTGTTACTAGAATCAGGAGAGGCTACCAAGGCATTTGAATTAGCTGAAAGCGCAATGGATGATTGGGAAGGTGATCCTGCCTTTGATTATGCCTTTGCAATGGCGGCCAAAGCTACTGGTAACACACAGCTTGCAGTATTTGCATTTGAACGCACTTTGAATAGGCAGCCGAGTGCATATTTGCCTAGATATTACTTGGCAGTAACTTATTTTGATTTGCGTCAATGGTCCGCGGCACAAAGCCAATTTCAAATGTTGCAACAGTCCCAATCCGAGCATCAGCTTAGCGAAAATGTGACACATTACTTGCGCATCATTCAGCGGCAACTACAACGGCAAACAAGCCATTGGCAAAATTGGATTGCCGCTGGCATGGGAAGTGATTCAAATGCGAACAACGGCATTGAGGAAGAATTTGTTAATGTCCCTTGGTTAGGTGACATTAGATTAGTTGATCAAAGCCGTGAAATTAGTTCAAGCTATTCCGAGCTACAGGCGCAATTATTGTACGTCCAGCCAGTTAGTCAGCGACGTACCTGGTATGCTGGGATTAATGGGAAAACAACGCAATATGCTGACTCATTAGCGTGGGATCGTACTTACCTAAGTTTAATCGCAGGTTATCAGTTTCAGTGGCAAATTGTTGAGTTCGATCTAAGCGCGTTTCATCGACCGCTACGTTTAGATGGTGACGAATATCTCGATTATTCAGGCATTGTAATAAGTGGTGCTTATCCGCTATCTACAAAAAGTCATATAGGGGCAAGTATCTCCTACGCGCAAGAAAAATACCCTTCGTCACAAAATCGAGATAAAGAGCAATTTGTCGCTGCTATTTGGTTTGATTACAAGAGCAACCGGTTACACCACAAATGGATATTGAGAGTAGCCGGTGAAAATGCCAGCGAGAAAGGTAATGAGCATGTTGGTAGAAATTTATGGGGCGCTGCGTATCAGGCGTTCTGGCAAATTAACCGAGACTGGGCGTTGTTGGGAAAAGTTGATTATTTAGAGGGCGAGCATAGAGCGCCCGAACCATTGTTTTTAACTACGAGAGAAACGGATCTTCTCCGTATTGAAGCTCAGCTTAGCTACCGTGTAACGCAGCATTGGATGGTAAGTTTGACTGCTAGCCATATGCAGCACGACAGTAATCTTACGCTATACGACTATGAGCGAAGCAGAGTCATGGCAGCTATTCGTTATAGCTTTTAGGAGTGTAAGATGAGAGCACATTTTATTTATAGTCTTGCCGTATTTATCCTTGTTAGCACATTCGCATTTGCTACACCCAATCAAGTTGATGCTGGCAAAACGATTATGGCAATAGGCTCGGTAAAAGCGTTAATGAATGAACGCGAGCGTTCATTGCTGCGAAAAGCGCCAGTGTTTCTGCAGGACACTGTTCAAACTCAAGTTGATAGCCGAACACAGTTGAGAATGGTTGATGGCGGCTTGTTGTCATTAAAAGAACAAACGCAACTAGCCATAGCGAATTACGAATTCAATCCAGCCTCGGCGCAAGCGTCTATTGTTCTTACTTTAATAAAAGGAGGACTAAGAACGGTAACGGGGGAGTTGGATCGCAACACCAGTGATTATCATTTGAATACGGCTGTAGCAAGCATAGGTGTTAGAGGAACAGATTATAGTGCTCAACTCGTTGAACAAGACCTATTACTTGCTGTTTGGCAAGGAGCGATAGATGTACAAGTGTCGGTTGGAGTCAATCCGATGAAGTTCAGCTTAGGCGAGCAACATGAATATAGCGTGGCCAAAGTTAAAGCGAATGGTGAAGTAGAATTTCTATTAACTGTGCCCAAAGCTATTGCTATTGGTCATACGACTGAGTTGATTCCCGATGCTGCACCGGCAGCTGATGTTCTTGGTATTCGTCAAAAGGCAACTGAACCACCCGACTATGCCTATCATGTGCGGGCGTCGAATGATGTATCAACGGAATATGATCAAATTTCAGATGACTGGGTCGATGCAGATTTTAGTTATGGTGACTTAGCGCTATCAAACGATGGTTTTTCGCGAACTGGAACAGCTTCATTTGGTTTATTGACGCATAACTTCGTGAGTACAGTAGGCAACGTAGACAGTGCCACGATGGCCATGACGGTTGATTTTGATCAATCTCGCATACCAACGGGGCAATTGTCTTTCTTTGATAGCCAAGGTGAATGGTTTGCCGTGTTCAACGGGGTATTTAGTCAAACCAATTTAGACATCAATATTAATTTTGCGACTCATGGCAATGAATTAGCAGATGGCTCTATTTCGGGGGTGTTTGTTGAAAATGGTACCCAAATTTTTGGTGACATATCGTTGTCAGAAATCAATGACGCTACTGTTAATGCTGGCGGTACCTTCTTGTTGGGTGAGAAAGTTCAACCTTGATAGGGCTGGAATCGGGAAAGCAAACATGAATAAACATATGTTTTGGAAAGTGCTTTTATTCTCTTGGGTTGCTACGACTGGTTGTGGTCAAGAGCAGAGTGAGAATGAGAGTGAGATAGAAGTACAACCGATCTCACCACCTCCAGCTTTCTCCCCCTTATCAAGTGAACGTGCCGACAAGTCTGTTGCACCATTGCAGGGGGCAAATGCCAGTGGTCAATTTGTCCACCCTTTTGAAAATGAGGCGTTCGACGGAAATTTGCTGGCCTCTGTGCAAGCTTCTGACCCTGATGGCCTTGCTTTGGTGGCCTTAAGTTTCAATCAGCAAGAGCAATTAAAACTGTTGTGCGAACCGGGTGATGATTGCCCTCAAGGTACGTTTACCAAAACCGAAACAAACATAAACCCTACTCACTTTGGTGTGTACGTTGGGCCGCTGACGCTTGGGCTGTGGGTGTTAGATGACTTGGGTAATCAAATGATGGTCGATTCTGTTACGGTAAATTGGCAATTAAGAAGAATATCTAATGTGACCATTAATCGATCGGATGATGGAGTGGATCTCGATATAAACTGGCAGAATGACGCCGATATTATTCGCTATAATGTGGTGCTGGCTGCTGAAGAGGGAGTTATCACTGATAATTATCTAAGTAAGTTACAAGGTCAGGCGAAGTTAGCTGTTAATGGTGGACCGCAAAGCTTTTCTAATCTAGATCCCAACTTAAGTTACTACATTCAAGTCACGGGCGTTGATGGCAGCGGTGAAAGCGCATTTAGCTCAGAACTCCGCGTAGCAGTTCCATCAGGGCTACCCAACACCCCGCCAGTTGTCCAACAAGAGAGTTATTCATCATCACAAAATCAGTCCCTTACTGGTAATGTACTCACCAATGATTCAGACAACGAAAACGACTTGCTAAGTGTTTCTCCGTTACCTATTCAATTCCCAAGCAATGGTGAGTTACAGCTCAATAGGGATGGTAGCTTTGTTTATACCCCTTCGCCAAACTTCACTGGCGCAGACAGTTTTGCCTATGAAGTCCAAGATGGGCAGGGTGGGCTTTCACAAGGGAGTGTACAGATAAGCATTGGTGACTTAAACGATCCTCCAACTGCATTGGATGATGCGTATACGACGCCTTTTGATACCCCATTGGTAGTTACCGCTCCAGGTATTTTACAAAACGATTCGGACATAGACGGAGACGTTATTTCATTGATACTTACACCCGTTGAGAATGTGCAGAATGGCTCAATGACGTTACAAGCAGATGGCGGTTTTACATATACGCCCAACACGGGATTTACAGGTAGCGATTTCTTCGTTTATCAAATTCAAGATGAGGAAGGTCTCAGTGATAACGGACGTGTTGATATAGAAGTTGGCAATGCAAATCAGCCGCCAGTCGCGGTAAACGATAACTATCAAATGGACGAAGATACGACTTTAATCGTTAATTCTGGTGATGCAGATGCTTTATTGGCAAACGACTCTGATCCTGAGAATGACATGATACAGCTTACGGGTAATCTTGTTGAAACTGTCAGTAATGGCATGCTGACCATAGATATTGCCGGAAATTTTACGTATGTGCCCGATGCTAATTTTTATGGTACCGATAGCTTTACTTATGAAATTACAGACAATCAGGGTAACACCGCACAAGCCATGGCAACCATAGCTATTGCTGCGGTTAATGATGCGCCACTGGCATTATCTGATAATTACCAGACAAACGAAGATAGCTCTTTAATCGTGGCTGCTCCTGGATTGCTTGAGAATGACACGGATCCAGATATGGATAGCTTAACGGTTAATACATCACCCGAGGTAGCGCCAGTAAACGGACAAGTCACGCTCTCTGCTGATGGCAGTTTCACTTATCAGCCCAATAGTGGCTTTAATGGACAAGATAACTTTCAATATCAGATAACCGATCCAGATCAGGCTTCAGATGTGGCGACAGTGTTTATTGATGTGATTTTTGTGCCAACAATCCTTAAAGGAACCTCATTCTCTAATACCGGCAACTTAACATTAGAAGGACTTGGTGAGACAACACTAGGTTCTGGTATAGGTCAAGTACGCTATACACTCGGAGATTGTGTAAGGACAACGGATACCCAGTGCACGCTCAATGGACGCTATAGTGAGGATAGTGACAGCGAGTTTCAGCCAGGAGCGCAAGGCGACATTTATATGGTGTATGAATATAGTGGTACTGGCCCCACTCCAACGATAGCCGAGTCGATATCTCCGGGTAATGATTCCGTTGTCTTTAACGATCTTGGCGGGGCTATTTTTACGTTAACCCTTATGCCAGATTCTGGCGGTAATGTCGTCGCAAGCTTTCCTGCGACTAATGTTACTAGCCTGTCTTTTAGTGCCTTTCTGTCAACCTCTGCTGTATGTACAGGGTTGAATCAAGGTCAGCCGTGTAGCGTTGGCCAAGTGGGCCTTACGCCGGGAGCAGTAATCATAGGCAGCGTCGCTACCTTCAGTTTCGTCGTAGATAAACCAGTTTTTAATCCATAACTACGCACAGAAAATTGCTAGTTTTGTTTGTTATTTACAATCAATATTCTGTAACTAACAAATATATACAGATAAAGTGTATGAAAATTAGGTGGTAAGAAACATGTGAATAACAAGAATAAAAGAATTATTCATCAACAATTTGTCGGGGCTATAATTGCTTTGTTGTTGTTGCTTTGGCAATTTATGCCGATTAACACCCTTAGAGGTGCGCTTGAACGTCTTGATGGCATCATATATGACTACCGTTTAACCATGTTACCTGCTTGGCCTGATAGCGTTGCCAATATTCAAATCGTCGACATTGATGAGACTAGCCTTGAACAATTTGGTCGTATGCCGTGGCCTCGAAAACTGTTTGCTGATTTAACGCGTTTATTAACTCGCCATGGCGCTATTGTCATTGTCTTTGATATTTTATTTTCTGAGCCTGAAGCAAATGCTGCAGACAGCGTGCTTGCATTGTTAACTAATACTGAAGTTAGAGATAAAGTGCAATCGATCGCACCAATGCTAGACGGTGATACTCTTTTTGGCCAAAGCTTACAACAGAATGAAGTGGTTCTAGCGACGTTGTTCCATCAGGAAAAACAAATTGCCAAAGGGGTATTGCCAAGCGGTGATTTATTAGGTTTTCCACCCAGTGATAATCATAAGCTTCATCGTTTCTCTGGGTACTCGGCAAACATTGAAAAACTCGCAAACCATGCAGTAGGCCAAGGTTTTGTCAATGTGGTTCCTGATCGCGATGGTTTTATTCGGCGGGCACCTTTGGTTGTCACCTATCAAGGAAGTATCTATCCCTCCCTGGCACTCGATGCTTTTAGAGCATACAGCTTTGCAGAGCGTATTGAATTAGAGTGGCAGCCGCCGCAAAATTCGGTGTTATCTGCCATTAAAATTGGACAAACACGTATCCCAACCGACAAGTACGGTCAGCTACTGATACCATATCGGCAGTCATCCTACTATTATCCTTACACTTCAGCTGCAGACGTGCTTGCGAGCCGTATTAACGATGACCGATTCAATAACTCGATAGTGTTTGTAGGCACTTCAGCAATCGGGCTTGCTGACTTACGCACTACTCCCGTAGGTATGTTATTTCCTGGGGTAGAAATACATGCAACGGTGTTAGATGCACTGATGTCACCCGATACAATCCCATTTCGACCCGATTGGTGGCAAGGAGCCGTTTTTTTTATTTTGATCACGATTGCTATCGTACTTATATTGGTTCTACCTAGACTAGGTGCCGTGAAAAGTGAATGCTTCGCGCTTGGTATTCTGTTGTTAATTATTAGTATCAATCTATCCTTATGGCGTTGGTATGCGATTGATTTACCATTAACTTCTTCAATTACCATGACATTAGTATTAAGTGGTTACTTCATAAGTTATGGTTATCTCTCGGAAAACAAATTGCGAACGCAAGTCAAAGCTATTTTTGACCGCTATGTTTCACCAACGCACATAGAGGAAATGCTAGCGCATCCAGAAGTGCTTAATTTGAAGGGACAGAGTAAGTTCCTAACTGTACTGTATGCCGACATTCGAGATTTTACGCGCCTTTCTGAATCGCTGTCTCCACAGCAACTAACATTGTGGTTGAACCGGGTATTTTCACCGCTAACGAGGGAAATTTTCAAACATCAAGGCACTATCGATAAGTATGTTGGCGATATGGTTATGGCGTTTTGGGGAGCACCTTTACATGATGCCGAACAAGCTAATCATGCTATCGCAACAGCGTTTGCCATGCAGATGAGCTTAGTTGAACTTAACAAGCAATTTAAAGCAGAGGGGTTGCCATCGGTAAGTATTGGCATTGGGATTAACAGCGGCATGATGAATGTGGGTGACATGGGCTCTGAGTATCGCCTTAGCTATACTGTGCTTGGGGATGCGGCGAACCTCGGTTCTCGCATTGAAAGTTTGACCAAATTCTATGGCGTCCCTTTGCTAATCAGTGAGTTCACACGAAGTGCTGTGCTCAACGAACCAAATACTTCATACGCAATGGAAGATTTTGTATTAATTGATAAGGTTTATGTAAAAGGTAAATCAACACCAGTAACTCTCTATTTGCCATTATCACCCTTGCTTGATGCTGCTGAACGGCAGGTCTTGAACTGTTTTAATCAAGTACTCACACTTTATTTTTCCGCCAAGTTTCTTCAGGCCAATCAAGGGTTAGCTAAGATAAGTGACCAGTTTCCTTATCAATTATTACGCGACGTTTATCTCAAGCGCATAAAACATCTGATAAAAAATCCACCCGAAAGTAACTGGAATGGGGTGTATAAACACTCCCAAAAATAGGCAGTGTACATTAGTGTCTAAGTTGGATTAACCTATCTTAGGTGTGTTAAAGCGCGGTTAGCTAACCAATAATAACCCGGTTCGTTGTACGTCAAATATGCCTGATAACAGGTATAAAACAGTTTGATCTCATGGGAGTCATCGGAGCGCAATGCGAGCGTTTTGAGTTGTTCAAATTCACGGGTCTTATCTTCTGCACTAGGGATGTTTTGTGGATCAAAAGGTAAACCCGTACTTAAATATGCAACAACGATGGCTTGCCATAACTCGCGAATTGCTTGCTCTTTGTCAGCAATATAAGGCAGTAATTGGGTAAAAGCTTGGCATCCTGTAACAGTGTGTAATAGCGTGAAATCATCTTGGGAATAAAAGGCCGTTAGTGCGAACTGTCTCACCTCATCCAATGAGATGTTTTGAGGCTGAATGATACTTTGTTCGCGCTTAAGCAAGGCGCCAATCTCGTTCATTCGATCAACAATAATGCCAGGGGAAAAGACGAAGTTTTCACCCTTTTCTGCAACAGAGCTGAGGATCTCCGATAATGGCAGTGATGTGCGTTGTTGGTTAAGATCAAAGGTTTGGTATTCAGCACTCCAATACGCCAAGGCAATAGCGATCTCATCGGTGTGATTAATTTCTAGTGCATAGGCCAATCGGATCATGGCGTGAAAGGCTGATGCTGACATACCTGGAATTAAAATTGGCAATGTGTGAGTAACTACTAACTCGGTGCTTTTCGTAGATAATTGCTCACGAAAATACGCAAGATATTGCTCGTACGATGTACTATCGTCAAGCGCCTCAGTAAAATCAAAGTGGCTAGCTGGTTTATCTACAGGCTTTATCTTTGACAACTTATCAATACTGTTGTGATAGGTGGTTGTAAGCTTTTGTTCTGTCGCGCCTAGTTGATATAGCGCTATTAACGTCATGGGTAAATGCATTGCCAACCGATCACCATAATGTGGATGAAACTGACCTACTTTACTGAGTAGTTCGACAAGTACATGGTGTTGTTCCAAATTGGCTGTTGGCATATTCATCCCTGTTCCCTCAAAATTGATTCTCGTAATCATCAGGGTAAAACGGATGGGAGTCAATATGCTTTCTTTCTTATAATCTATTGATTTGTATTAACTTCACTAAATCTTCACTAAGTCTTCCCCGTTAATTTTACTCATGTTTGTATGAACTCTGATAAGGTTTAGTAAATGAATCACTAAGGAAGTAGCACATGATAATAAGAATGAATAAGGGATTAATTAGCCTGGCGTTAATGTTTATCGGATTAAGTTTTGCTCAAGCGATGAGCCTCCCACATTTTGATGATATTGCCGGCAGTATCGATGTCAAACATCAACCCGTTCCAATAGTTTCTGCCTATGAGTATCAGCATCAATCACATCTGTTGAATCAAACTCGACGCTATCAGGTTGCGTTGCCCGAGCGCTATCACATGAATAAACGTCGCTACCCTACCTTGTATGTCATCGACGCAGATTTCCAATTTCAACATGTATCTGCAGTGATTAAAAATTTAACACGCATGGGCAAAATTTCGCCAATGATCGTTGTGGGTATTGCTAACCAAGGAGATGATGATTACTTGATGCAAACCACTTGGCCTGTTGAAAGTGATCCAGCGTTTGGTGGTGCGGCTAATTTTCATCGATATCTAAGAGATGAGCTGGTACCACTCATTGATAGCCAGTTTCATACTAATGATAAAAAGGCACTATCAGGTTATTCGCTGGGCGGACTATTTACCTTGTTCAGCATGATGCAAGCTGACACACCATTTAATGCATTTTTGTCGATGAGTCCGAGTGCATGGTTTGACGAATATAGTCTACCCAAAAAACTCAAACCTTTACTGGTACAAGGTAAAATTACTGCGCCGGTGTTTATCTCTGTGGCACGGGAACAACAAATGGGCGTAGACAAAGTTGTAGAGGTTTTTGAACAGCACGCGTCTGATGAACTGGACTGGCAGTTCAAGCATTATCCGCAAGAAAATCATTTTTCAACCGCATTGCCAGCACTGTACGACGGTTTAGTCTTTTTGGCGCCCGATTTTGCGACCGACGGTACAGACATGCTAGAGATAGGGGATTACAAGCAGGTGTTATCACACTTTGGTAATCTCCGTGATCAGTGGGCGGGTTTTCAGTTTGAGTGGCTGCACGCGTATCAATTTGCTAAGTACATGTTTTGGTCAAAACAATTAGATCAGGTAGACAATGCACTGATTGAGATTAAAAAACGATTTCCTGAATCGTTGACACAAGTCTCGATAGAATTGGCTAAGGGTTTTAACAAACGTAAGGATCATCAGCGAGCCAAAAAATTATTAGACGCCGTAAACACCGAAGGGCAATCGATGCCAGGTTGGCATAAACAAATGCGAATTTATTGGCAATCACAAGGCGATCTTGATCTTGCTCAACAGCACCAGCAAAAGGCAATGACGCTGGCAAAACAATATCATTTTGAAAGCTGGGAGATATGGGAGTTACAGTAATACCAAGTGAAATAAATATTTGACCAGTTCAGAGCTATGTCAGGGAAGTTAGAACAAAGCAAATTGATGCTGTTGTAGTCATTCTCCATCAAAGAAATTTGTGAAGTTATCACTTTCCTGACAAGCTCCCAAGGGCGAGTTTAAAAGGCTTATATGCGGCGTTATTGATTTTAACAAGGGAACAACCATTCTTTGCAATCAATGCCTTGCCTCTAAGCCTTTTAATTCTCGCTGAATGATCAAATATTTAATTCAATTGGTATAATGCACATCATTAATAGATGCAACGCGTATTGAGTGTTCGGATTCAATACGCGGTACTTCTTGATGTTTAGCACCTAAATCTGACATTTTTCGACACAAATCACACAAAAAAACCACACAATTTTTTTACATCTAACCTAATAAATTAGTACAATAGCGCGCTTGTACCGATTGGTATTATCGTCGGATGTTATATACACGTTCTCGTTCAAACCGTATTAACAATAATAATAATGGATTTCAGTTTACATATATCCCAATTAAATCAATATCGTGCATCAACAACTGTTGGTGCATTAGTGAATGGTCACGCGCAATTTACATTGGAAAAACCTTCAGAACCTAAGCTGGATTGGCTAAAACCAATGCAACGCAGGCGCTTGAGCACGTTTGCAAAACTTGGGTTACATTGTGCACAAGCGACAATGGGGGAATTGGATACAAAAGTTGATACCGTTTTTTCAAGTAGACACGGAGATTTACATAAAACGAGTGAGTTGTTAGCTGACTTGGCTAATGATGAACCACTTTCACCGACTACATTTAGTCTCTCTGTTCACAATGCTGTGGCAGGGTTGTATTCCATCTTTACCCGCAATACCGCGCCTAATACTGCAATATCTTCGGGAAAAGATACTTTTTTTATGGCAATGCTCGATGCCTACTGCAAGTTAAAATCTGGTGTAGCGGAACAGATATTGTTGGTACATATCGACAGAGTGTTGCCTACACCTTATGAAATCTATGCGGATGAAACACAAGTTGATCATGCCGTGTCGTGCTTATTGACCTTACCAAACGACAAAAAAGATGTTGTTAGTTTCATCAGCCGCCCTGTTGGTGATGTTCGTCAAGGTGATTTTTTGCCACAATCATTGGCGTTTGCTGACTGGTTTCAAGCGGAAACGGCTAACGAGAAGTTAGCCTTGAATGGGGCCAGATACGCTTGGCAGGTGGAGAAGCTTCATGCTTAAGCTCATCAACAAGTTATGGCGCATATTTGCTACAGGCTTATCTTTTACGCTTTTTGGTATTGGTGGTCTTATTTTGGCACTGCTGGTATTTCCTGTTCAGCAGATCGTCATTAGAGATGAGCATAAGCGTCAAGTCATTGCTAGGCAAACCGTACATTATACATTTAAATTTTTTGTTGGTTTTATGGCATTCGTTGGTGTAGCTACCTTCACCATCAAGCAACGAGAGGCGTTTAAGCAGTTGCGTGGCCAACTAATACTAGCGAATCATCCTTCTTTAATTGATGTGGTGGTGCTCATATCTGTTATCCCTAATGCAGATTGTGTTGTTAAAGCGTACCTGTTGCGCAACCCGTTCATGCGTGGCGTGATAAAAAGTACTGGTTACATTAGTAATGCCGACTCTGATGGCGTTATTAAAGATTGTCAGGCCTCACTGGCCAACGGCAATAATTTGATTATTTTTCCGGAAGGTACTCGAACTAATCCGGGAGTCAAACCAAAATTTCAGCGTGGTGCAGCCAATATAGCATTGCGATGCGAAATACAACCAACGTGTGTCGCGATAGACATTCAACCGCCGACACTCACTAAATCTGAAAAGTGGTACCACGTACCTGAGCGACGCTTTGATGTGGTCGTTGCATTGAAAACCAATGTGCCATCAATTGAGGAACTACCTAGTGAATCGATTAGTAAGAGTGCGCGGGTTTTCACGCGAGATTTAGAACAGTTTTTTTTAGAGGAAGTTCAGTAGAATGACAGAGTTAAAAGCGAACTTAAAAGCGCTCATTATAGAAACCCTAGATTTAGAAGATGTGACCATCGAAGACATTGAAGACGATGAGCCATTATTTGTGGATGGCCTTGGGTTAGATAGCATCGATGCCCTTGAGTTAGGCCTAGCATTGAAAAAAGCGTACAACGTGAAAATTGACGCGAACTCAGAAGAAACTAAGCGTCACTTTCGTTCAGTGAATAGCTTAAGTGAATTTATTCAGACAAACACACAGGCATAGGGTAGCGAAATGAAAACTAAAGCTGAAATTCTCGATATGCTTAGTGATGTCTTAGTTGAAGATTTTGAGATTGACCGAGACGATATCACAGCAGAAGCTAACTTATATGAAGATCTTGATCTTGATAGCATTGATGCCGTCGACTTAGTGGTGAGACTACGAGCGATTACTGGGAGGAAAATTGAGCCTGAAGTATTTAAGCAGGTGAGAACGGTAGGTGATGTCATCGAAGCGATGGAAACCTTACTTAATTAATCCAACCCACAGTTTACTTCTTATAGATATTCGTACCCTTGTGAAAAAAGTCGCTACCATTTTAACTGTCATATTGGCTGTGCTGTACCCTTTCGTTGTATACGTGGGCTTGCAGGTGATGGCGCATCAGTTGCTGGCGGCTTTGCTTGCTGGGGTTTTCGTTATGAGAAGTTGGTTGTATCGGCATACACCTGCGAAGGTGCCTTGGATGAATGCGATCACTGTCATTGCAATCGGCATATTATCTTTAACCGCGTTATTTGATATTGAAATTGGCGTGATGGTATACCCCATTGCTGTTAACTTAGTGATGTTATCTATCTTTACTTGGTCGTTGTTTAAAAAACCATGCGTAATTGAAACATTAGCGCGCTTGCAAGAGCCTGATTTATCAGAGAAAGGTATTAGGTACACCGAGAAAGTGACAGTTGTCTGGGCAATTTTTTTCGCTGTTAATGCGATGATTTCTACCGCGACAATGTTACTCGGTGATTTGTCCGTATGGACGCTCTATAACGGATTCATTGCCTATATCCTCATGGGTACATTAATGTTTATTGAATGGTGTGTGCGCCAAAAAGTGAAAGCTGAGCACTAATGTTATGACGTTCGAGCATTTACGGTCGCAATCAACACTGTTTGTTACTGAGCAGGCAAGGATTTCAGGTGAGCAATTTCTTGGGGATTTGTCACGCTATTGCAGCCAGTTAAGCGCTATCGAAAATAACAAACAAGTATTGTTATTTGAATCTGATACTTATCTATTTGCCGTGAAGTTCTTCGCGCTTTCGATGTCGGGTTTTGACATATATTTACCACAAAATAGTCAACCACATACATTAGCGGCGTTACAATCTAGAGTGAGTTATTGTGCTGGATCGGCACTAGCAATTGATGGACTTGATAATCTAGATAAGCGAACCGGCTTGAACCTGCCGACTAACGTTGAATATCACTGGCCTGAGATTGGCAAGGTGTTTTTTTCTACCTCAGGTTCAACGGGCGAGCCCAAAATTATTGAGAAGTGTTGGCAATACTTGAATATAGAATGTGACACGCTAATTGCCACATTCGGTTTAGGCAATGAAGATGCATGCTTATCAACCGTGCCACATTTCCATATATATGGGTTATTGTTCAAGTTATTAGTGCCGTTAAAATTAGCGGTACCAATTTGGCCAATGATCGAATTTCCTGAACAAGGGGTAGCGCAGTTACAAAATGTCAGGCGCTGTGTATTGATCTCTAGCCCCGCATTTTTAAAGCGTTTAGTTATAAACAATCATTTTTCTGCTGAAAAAAATAAGCTAGTGCATGTGTTCTCTTCAGGAGGACCGTTGGCTGATGATGATGCGATTCAACTATATAGTCAACTTAACGTTGGTGTAACGCAAGTGTACGGTAGTACCGAGTCAGGAGGGATCGCTTTTCGTCGAGTTACCAGTTTACCCGCCTCTTTATGGCAACCTTTCAAAGGCATCGACATCAGTGTAAATGACAGCGGGCAGTTGCTATTGCGCTCTCGCTATATTGCAGAGTCTTCAATGCTGATGGATGACAAAATTGAACTAATCGATGGTAACTGGTTTAGATTGTGTGGCCGTGTTGATCGTACAGTAAAGCTTGAAGAAAAACGGGTAAATCTGAGCGAGGTTGAAGCGCTACTCATGGAGCATGCTTGGGTAGCTGAAGCTAAGGTACTTGTATTAAACGGTAAACGACAAGAGTTGGCTGCAGTGATTGGTTTATCTGAAGAAGGTCAGTTGAAAATCGAGTCAATGCGTCGATTTTTGTTTAATCGTCAGCTAAATCAATGGCTGGGTCAAAAATTAGAGTCTGTCGTGCGCCCCAGAAAATGGCGTTACGTACAAGAGCTGCCATACAATGCGCAGGGCAAAGTTGAACACATGACATTGGAGAAGTTATTTGAGTAAGTTAGTGCACATTCAACCCAATATAATCGAAGAGAAAGTGACAGACGAAGGTGTTGAACTAACATTGTGGGTTGATGCTGAGTTGGACTATTTTAAAGGCCATTTTCCTAATGTTCCTATTTTGGCTGGTGTCGCCCAATTGAACTGGGCGGTGGAGTTAGGTGTGGAAAAATTAAATTTGCCCAGCGCTAAAGTCAAAGACGTAGAAGTACTAAAATTTCAGGAAGTTATCACGCCAAATACAACATTGGTGCTGGCTTTGACGAAGACCAAAAGTAACAAATTTACTTTTCGCTATGCTTCTGACAAAGGTGTTCACGCTTCAGGGCGCGTGGTATTGGATCTGGAATAATGTCGTATTGTTTTGTCATACCTAATTATAATCATACCAATGGATTTCCAGAATTGGTCGCGCACTTGGCACAACAAGGTCGGCCGATCATCATAATTAATGACGCCAGTGATGAGTTGACCAGTCAAACAATCATGGGCGTAGCTAAGCAGCAACCTTTGGTGCAGGTGTTAACGCATGAATTCAACCAAGGCAAAGGTGGCGCTGTTCAAACAGGACTGTTGTATGCGCATGATCAGGGGTACAGTCATGCAATTCAAGTAGATGCCGATGGTCAGCATGATTTATATGATATAGATCGTTTAATCCAAGTGTCGCAGCAACACCCCGATGCTTTAGTTTCAGGGGCACCTATTTACGATGACTCGATTCCTAAATTACGTTATTTTGCACGCTATATCACTCATTTTTGGGTGACGATTGAAACTTTCTCCTTTCAGCTTAAAGACACCATGTGTGGCTTTCGTGTATACCCGCTAAAGGCTTGCCATGCGCTATTTAATCGTGTTTCACTCGGCAAGCGTATGGACTTTGATATAGAGGTGATGGTACGACTCTATTGGCAAGGAGTTGATTGCCGATTTTTGCCGACTAAAGTGATTTATCCAGAAGATGGTATTTCCCATTTCAATGCGCTTGATGATAATTTACGCATTTCGTGTATGCATACTCGGTTATGCCTAGGTGGGTTGATTCGATTGCCTAAGCTGCTTACACGCAACGTTAAAAGGTGGTTCGCTTAAATGGCTAAGCATTGGTCAACGGTTGCCGAACGTGGTTCCCTTTTGGGCATGAAAATATTGTTTTGGGTATATCGTCTGTTAGGCCGGCGAATACTTTGGTTGCTGTTGTTTCCAGTCGTTTTCTATTTTTTTCTAACGGGCAAAGCAACGCGACAGGCTTCCCGTCAGTTTTTAGTCAACGTACAGTATAGTCAAGGTAATTCGACTGCTGAAGCTGATGTTACTTGGTTTGATAGCCTTAAACACTTCTGTTCATTTGCGGATGCGGCGTTTGATAAGTTGGATGCCTGGCTAGGCCAAATTCCAGTTTCAAATATTGATTATCACCCAACCGGCGTTATGGAAAATATCGCCCAGCAGCAACGCGGTGCTGTTTTCATAGGTTCGCATTTAGGTAACTTGGAAGTTTGTCGGGCGTTGAGTCAGGGGCGTTATAACACACCGATAAATGTACTGGTGTTTACCGAAAACGCAGTGAAGTTTAATCAAATACTTCAACAAGTTAACCCCAATGTAAGTGTTAATCTGGTTCAATTGACGGATATTGGACCAGAGCTCGCGATTAGCCTGAAAGAGAAAGTCGATCAAGGCGAAATAATCGTGATCGTTGGTGACCGTACCAGTATTTCTGTCGCTGGTAGAGTGATTTATGCGCCATTTCTAGGTGTGCCTGCGCCCTTCTCGCAAGGGCCGTTTATTTTAGCGGCTTTGTTAGCTTGCCCGGTTTATTGGCTGTTTTGCCTAAAAGATAAGTCGCGCTATCAAGTGATTTTTGAACATGTGTCTGACGGTATTTCGTTACCAAGAAAACAACGTGAGCAAGTGCTTACGTCGCTAGTAGAACAATATGCTTCTAGGTTGAGTTACCATGCGGCCAGGTATCCGTTACAATGGTTTAATTTTTATGATTTTTGGCAACAAGATGCCAGTTCTGAGCGTAAGCAATTAGTGGAGAAAAACGTAAGTGAGTAGTAATGTAGTTACTTTTGGTAAGGCCCGCCTAACAATTGAAGATATTGTAGGGATTGCCGCAGGGAAAAGTACCGTAGAGCTTAGCAATGACGCGCATTTTGCCAATAAGATCAATTCTGCTGTCAAATTCTTAGATAGCTTACTCGAGGAAGACGGCGTCATTTATGGTGTAACTACCGGCTATGGTGATTCGGTTACGGTTGATATTCCGCTTGAACTGGTCAAAGAACTTCCCTTGCATTTAACGCGTTTTCACGGATGTGGAATGGGTGACGTATTTTCTCAAAAGCAAGGACGTGCGATTTTGGCAACGCGACTAGCTTCGCTCAGCCAAGGATACTCTGGCGTTGATTGGCCACTTTTAAACTTACTCGTTGCATTTATTGAACATGACATTGTGCCGGTGATCCCTCAAGAAGGATCGGTAGGCGCCAGTGGCGATTTGACGCCGCTGTCATACGTGGCTGGAGCGCTGATGGGTGAGCGTGATGTATATTACCAAGGCGAAATTAGGCCTAGTCATGAAGTGTTAGCTGAACTGAATTTACAGCCAATTTCGCTACGACCAAAAGAAGGTTTAGCGATCATGAATGGTACTGCTGTCATGACAGCGCTCGCTTGTTTGGCGTATAAGCGTGCAGACTATTTGGCTAAATTGGCGAGCCGAATTACTGCATTTGCGAGCTTAGCGTTGAAGGGTAATAGTCACCACTTCGATGACATTTTGTTTTCTGTAAAACCCCACCTTGGCCAGCAGCAGGTCGCAACATGGATTCGACAAGATCTTAATCATTATGAACACCCCCGCAATGCCGACCGCTTGCAAGATCGCTATTCAATTCGTTGTGCGCCACATGTTATTGGCGTATTACAAGATAGCTTGCCATTTTTCCGCACACTGATTGAAAACGAACTGAACTCTGCAAATGATAATCCGATTATCGATGGTCAGGGCGAACATGTACTCCATGGTGGTCACTTTTACGGTGGCCACATTGCCATGGCAATGGATAGCATGAAAACAGCGGTGGCTAACTTAGCTGATTTGGCTGATCGTCAAATTGCGTCATTGGTCGATACGCGATACAACAATGGCTTACCTTCAAATCTATCGGCAAGTTGCGACCAACGTAAATACATTAACCACGGATTCAAAGCGGTTCAAATTGGCGCGTCGGCTTATACGGCAGAGGCATTAAAACAGACGATGCCTGCAAGCGTATTTTCTCGCTCTACCGAGTGTCACAATCAGGACAAAGTGAGCATGGGCACGATTGCGGCACGTGATACATTGCGAGTATTGCAATTAACGGAGCAAGTGTTGGCGAGCACCCTACTCGCTGCGGTTCAAGGAATTCGATTGCGCATTCAGGCCAATGAGTTGGCGCACGACTCGTTATCGAATGATGTGATGGCGATGTATGATGACATTACAGGCTTTTTTGATAATCTGGTTGAAGATAGACCATTAGAGTCAGTGTTAAGGTTTACTGTGGATGCCATTCAACAGGAGCGTTGGAAGTTATATGAATAGCAAAAATGCCATTTTGTCAGCGAGTGTAGAGTACGAGATCCCTTTTCATGATTGTGATCCGATGCAGGTCGTTTGGCATGGTAATTACGCGCGCTATCTGGAATTTGCCCGTTGCGAATTGCTACGAAAGTTTCAATACGACTATGTAGATATGCATGACTCTGGATTTATGTGGCCAATCGTCGATATGCGTATTAAGTACGTCTGTTCGGCCATATTTGCCCAACGCATCAGAATTCATGCTTATCTCAAGGAGTATGAACACAATTTGAAAATTGACTACCTCATTGAAGATGCCGCATCAGGAAAAGTGCTGACCAAAGCAACAACATCGCAAGTAGCGGTATGCGTGCAATCAAAAGAAATGCAGTTTGAAAGTCCGGCAATACTGCGTGAAAAGCTTGCGGAGGTATTATGATGACTTATTTGTTACGAGTGATGTTTGTAAGCGTTTTTGGGGTGAGTTGGGTAGCAAACGCTCAGGAAATTTCGGCCGCCGACGCCAAAGCCTTGTTGGCCGTTAATCAAATAACTGAACAACATGGTAAATTCAGTCAGAAGAAATATTTCAAGCGCTTAGCAAAACCTTTCGTATCATCAGGTGAGTTTACCATTGATCAAAAAGGTCTACGTTGGCAAACACTTAAGCCCGCCAAAAGTGCCATTGTTATCACCGACAGTACAATGATGCTTGAAAGTAGCACGGGACAACAAACACAAATCAATCAAGGCGAGATGTACGCGCGGTTACTTAAGCAACTCATGTTAGGTCAGTTTGAGGCATTAGCGCCTTATTTTGCTATGAACACAACTGCACAACAGCAATGTATTGTGCTGGAGCCAAGTGAAGATAGTTTACGTCAGCTAATGTCTTCAGTGACGTTGTGTGGTCAGGGAAGAATCGATACGCTTGAATTACTAGATATTCATCAGAATAAGACGGAAATTACGTTACAGTACAACAATCTTTAATCAAACTAGACTGTTCGCTTAAATAAGAATAATAAGACTCAATATGACTATCTGGCATTCACTCTTAGCACCAAAACAAATGAGACTACGCACACGTTTGGCGTGTATTCAATTAGTATCGGTCATCATTATTCTGCTTGGTTTATTTATCACTGATCGTGTGCGATTCGAAGCTGATATTCTTTCATTGTTACCGCAGGATCATTCAGTAAGTTGGCAGCAAGCGGAAGACGCTTTTTTTCGCGCCAATCAGTCGAAAATAGTGTTGTCATTTGTCGGCGAAAATGCTGAAGAAGCGTATGATCAAGTAGCTGATTTTGCAACACAGCAACAGTGGAAAAGTACTCATGAGGACATCCCGTCGCTTGCTGAAATTGTCAGTTTTTACAGCCAGTATCGCGGCATGATCTTGTCTGGACAAGACCGACAGGTACTAGAACAAGGTGATTCGTTGTCTTCTGGCATCTTCGAAAAACTCAGTGAATCGCTGAACCCTTTTGTACAAGCATCGTTTGATCAAGATCCTAGTCTAACAATTAGTAATTTCATCGAGCAGTCATTCACCACTGGAAATGGTATTTCCTTAAAGGATGGGCGTCTTGTTAAGAGTGATGCTGGTAAAGACGTCTTCATTCTGATTCTACAGTTACCGCAAGACGCCATAGGTGTTGAAGCATCTCAGCGCTACGCGCTTGTTGCTATTGAACAACTGTCGTCTACACAATCAAACTTCCCACAAGTGAAAATTCGTTATTCCGGCCCGCTTTTTCATAATGCTGAAAACGCGAGTCAGGCGTCTTATGAGATGACCTTATTCGGCTCGCTTAGCTTGCTGGCGATGCTAGTGTTGGTTATTTTTTGTTTTCGCCATATTTCTGCACTCCTTGCTGTAGGTGTTACGTTGCTGAATGCCTTGTTGTGCGGGGTATTGGCCATGGTATTGTTGTTTGATCGGGTACATATCATTAGCTTTGTATTTGGTATTACCTTGATCGGCATTGCCATCGATTACTGTTTCCACTTTTTGACCGATATTGTCGAGCGCCGCGCAACTTTGTCAGAAAAAGCACTAGAACAAGTTTCACCTATATCCTTTGAAGTCCGATCATCGATTTGGCTGGGATTTATTTCGACTGTGGTGGGATACGCCCTATTTGCTTTTACGCCCATTGGTTTTTTTGCTCAGGTAGCGACATTTATTATCTTTGGATTGACGGGCGCAGTCATTGCTGTGTTCATGATAGTACCTAGCCTAATTAAGCAAATTGATAGTCATCAAACACTGGTCGCATTGGGTAGTCGAATAGCCATATTTTTTAAGGCGAATCGTCGTCGCTTACGGCTTGCCATTATGAGTATTGCTGTCGTCCTCTGCACCTCACTTTGGCTTCATCCGCTCACCTTTAACGACAATATTGCGTTAATGACCACGAGTAGCGACAAGTTGCTCGACAATGAGCGTGTTCATCGTGAATTATTGCTAGGCAAAAATAGTTATCAACTATATCTGACAGCAGAAAATGATGAGACATTGTTGGAGCTTGAGCAATCACTCGCTATGGCAATCAATCAAATGTCCAATCAGGCAACCATAACGGCTACAAGCAATTGGGTGCCATCTGAGGCAAGGCAACAAGCTAACTATCAATTGCTTACACAGCAGGTTAATCAGCAACTGTTTGCCGAAATCAATACCTTACTAACGGAAGATATTACGTTTGAACCGACTGAAACATTGTCATTAGCCGAGGCCCGTCAGTCGCCGATTGCGCCGCTAATTGCTAATAGCTATTTTAATGCCAGAGAAGCGGTTTTCTCTATGGTTCAGGTATCCAATATCGAACGAGCCGTGCTAGTGACGGCAATTGAACCGTATTTACCGCAAATCAAGTTGGTCGAAAAGTCAAAAGAAATATCTGCCATATTAACGGCTTCGCGAGAAAACTTGATGCATTGGTTTGTGCTGGCGATCGCGCTTTTCTTGATAGTCCTGTTATGGCAATTTGGCTTTGGCTTCATGGTAAAATGCATGTCGATTATCGGTACTACGGTATTGTTTTCACTGTCTTTTAGTTTCTTGGTGCAAGGCTCACTGAATATCTTTAATGTGCTCGCGCTGTTGCTGATTCTAGCGCTATCGATTGATTACCTCATTTTTTATCGTAAACGTCAGTTAGCACCAATGAATGTGATCGCCATCACACTCTCCGCACTGTCGTCTATTTTTGTATTTGGCCTATTGGTATTTAGCCAAACACCAGCAATTTTCGGATTTGGCCTAAGTGTGATGATCGGTCTCCTAAGCATCTATTTCACGGCTCCATTAATTACCAGCAAGGATTATGAAAAGCGTCTATGAACCAAGAAAAAATTGATATCGCGATTATCGGTGCAGGGCCTTCAGGGGCGGTTGCAGGCGCTATGTTATGTAGACTGGGATACTCAGTTGTTGTTATTGAAAAGCAGCACTTTCCGAGATTCTCCATTGGTGAAAGCCTGTTACCGCAATGTATGGCGTTTTTGCAACAGGCAGGGCTCGACGAAATAGTGTATCAACATGCAAGCGATTTGGCATTTCAACATAAAAATGGCGCGGCTTTCCATAAAAATGGCGTTGATACTCACTTCGACTTTCGTCAGAAATTCAGTGATGGACCAGGCACTACGTTTCAGGTAAAACGAGCTGATTTTGATAAGCTGCTGGCTGATGGCGCAAGTAATGCCGGTGTCGATATTCGATATGGCCAGCTGGTTGATGACGTAGACGTAGCAGGTGATAAGCCAACGTTGACTATCACAGACGAAAATGGCGATTGCTATCAGTTGAATGCTAAGTTTCTGTTGGATGCTAGTGGATTTGCTCGTGTTTTACCACGTTTGCTTGATTTGGAAAAACCGTCTGACTTTCCGGAGCGACAATCCTTTTTTACCCATGTAAAAGACAATATCTCAGATACTGGTTTTGATCGGGACAAAATCTTGATAACAGTGCACCCACAATGTTCAGATATTTGGTTTTGGCTGATCCCATTTTCAGATGGTACTGCGAGCATTGGCGTAGTGGGTGAATCAAAGCAGTTTGATGGCGCGCTATCCAGTGAACAGATTCTGAAAAAGGCTATCGCAGAAACGCCAAATTTAAAGGCGCTGCTTGAAAATGCACACTGGCATATGCCCGTCAATACATTGAAAGGCTATTCAGCGGATGTACAACAATTGACCGGAAAAAACTACGCGTTGCTGGGCAATGCCGGTGAGTTTCTCGATCCGGTATTTTCATCTGGGGTAACGATCGCTATGTGCTCTGCTTCTATAATCGCGCCAGTGATACATCGCCATTTGCAAGGGGAAACGGTGAACTTTTTTCAAGAATTTGAACAACCGCTACGCAAAGGTGTTGATTGCTTCAAAACATTTGTTAAAGCTTGGTATGATGGCGGTTTTCAGGACGTCATTTTTTACCCTAAGCAAGAACCTGCGGTACGAGAAATGATTAGCTCGATTTTAGCGGGTTATGCCTGGGATGAGGCGAATCCTTACGTGGCACAAAGTGAACGTCGCTTCAAAGTGTTGGTCGATTTATGTCAGTAAGCAAAACCTGTATCGTCCTGTGCGTTAGCGTATATTTATTGTTGGTAAGCAGCTGTGCAACATTAAAAGAGCAAGCTGTTTCGACGGTGGATATCGCCAGCAATGTATCACTAAAACTCACCTTGCCGCCAGAGTCGCTAGTAGGACGTAATTTGTCACAGTTGATGACCATCAGCTATGGTCAAACATCTCACCAAATGTTGGTGCAAGTGGCGTTTGAACAAGACAAGTTGATCATGGTCGCGGTAAGTGTGCAGGGTGTTCCTTTGTTTGAACTGGAGATGGATGCGCTAGGCCAGGTTGCCCTACAATCGTATATCAGCCTACCTGATTTTAACCCGATGTATGTGTTAGCAGACATTCAATTAACACATTGGCCTGTAGATGTTTTAATGCCACAGTTGCGAGGTGGGTTAATACGAGATACGGCAAACGAACAGCAACAATTGCGCGAGCTAGTTGTTAATAACGAGGTGGTCGTTCGTATCCATAAACGCCAGCAAAGTACACAATTTGAACATTTAGAAAGGGACTATCGGTTGCAGTTAACTGATATGGAAGAATAGTTATGAAGGCTTATTTAAATGATTTAGGTATAAACTGTAGCCTAGGTAATGATAAGGCCAGTGTACTGGCATCAATGATCAGTGAACGCTCTCCTCAACCAGAATGGTTGTCCTTGTCGACAGCGTTGGAAATTTCAGGTCAACCTGTGTGGGTAGGTCAAGTAAATAATGAACTCCCTAGCCTTGAATCCTTTGAACCTCACTTTCATAGCCGGAATAATCAACTGGCGTACTCTGCTTATCAGCAAATAGTGAACAGTATTCAGATGTTAAGTGAAGGTTTGAGTAATACGCGTATCGCGGTGGTAATCGGTACCAGCACTTCAGGTATAAGAGAAGGCGAGCTAGCACGTCGCACGCATTTAAGTGAAGGTGAGATGCCACAGCACTATGATTATGCGACACAAGAAATGGCTGCGCCTGCTGATTTTATTGCTGAGTTGAGTGGTGCAAAAGGCCCTGTTTATAGCATTTCCACGGCATGTAGTTCTTCTGCTAAAGCATTAGCTACAGCGAAAACAATGCTGGAAAGCGACGTTGCCGATTTGGTGATTTGTGGTGGTGTTGATTCGCTTTGCCAACTAACGATTAACGGCTTTAATGCGTTAGAATCCCTATCTGCTGATAAGTGCCAACCATTTGGCCAAGGACGAGATGGCATTAACATTGGCGAAGCGGCAGCATTGTTCGTTATGAGTAAACAGCCCTGTGAAGTTGCGCTGCTTGGCGCAGGAGCAAACTCAGACGCTTATCACATTTCGGCTCCGCACCCTGAAGGCATAGGCGCTATGCATTCAATGCAAGCGGCAATCGATAATGCCAGCTTGCCTGCCTCGACCATTGATTATATCAATGTACATGGCACAGGTACCCCAAAAAATGACGAGATGGAAGCAAATGCTATTTTTCAAATTTTTGGGGATAATACGCCAGTAAGTTCGACCAAACGAATGACAGGTCACACATTGGGAGCGGCTGGAGCGCTTGAAGCTGGTCTTTGTTGGTTGATGATGCAGCCACAAAACCCAATTAACGTATTACCGATGAACGTTGGAACATCAGAGCTCGATGATGCCTTGGCAGGAATCAATATTATCACTGAACCTACGCGAAAAATGGTCAATGTTTGTTTATCTAACTCATTTGCGTTTGGTGGCAATAATTGTAGTTTAATTTTAGGAAAAACAAGTGCATAACTACAGTCTTGAACAGTTAATCAGTCATCGTGAGCCAATGATACTTATTTCAGGCTTACAGCAATATAACGATGAACACGCACATGGTTGGGTGGATATTTCAACCGACTCGCCTTTTTACAATCAAGTACTTGGTGGTGTGCCTAGTTACATCGGCATTGAATATATGGCGCAAACCATTGCAGCATTTGCGGGTGCTAATGCACTAGACAATAACCAGCAGGTCAAAATTGGTTTCTTGCTTGGGAGTCGCAAATATCAGACAGAGCAAAGTGTGTTTAGCCAAGGAATGCGACTAGACATATTTGTTGAACAGCTCTACCAAGAACCTTCTGGACTTAGCGTGTTTGATTGTCAAATTAAACATAACGAAAAGATTATTGCCCAGGCCAAGGTAAATACCTTTCAACCTGATGGTGCATTGGCAATTATCGAGGAATAACATGAATAAAAGAGTTTTAGTGACGGGATCAAGCCGTGGCATTGGCCGAGCAATTGCGTTGAAATTAGCTGAGCAAGGCTTTGATATCGTAGTACATTGCCGTCAAGGTATCGAAGATGCGGAGCAAACCAAAATCGACGTTGAAAAGTTAGGTCAACAGGCATCTATTTTACAGTTTGACGTTTGTGATCGTGAATTATGCCAGCAAGTCATTACTCAGGATATTAGTGAAAACGGCGCTTATTACGGCATCGTGTGTAATGCTGGACTGACTCGTGATACTGCATTTCCTGCGATGACTGGTGAAGATTGGGATGTGGTTATTAACACTGGGCTTGCTGGGTTTTACAACGTTATTCACCCTGCCGTTATGCCAATGATCCAACTTCGCCAAGGTGGTCGTATTGTTGCGATGACATCCGTTTCTGGTGTGGTAGGTAACCGAGGTCAAGTTAACTATAGCGCTGCCAAAGCAGGTGTTATTGGTGCGACCAAAGCACTGGCGTTAGAGCTAGCCAAGCGAAAAATTACCGTTAATGCTGTTGCGCCTGGGTTGATAGAGACCGACATGACCGATGATTTACCGACGAAAGAAATTCTCAAAATGGTACCAATGCGTCGCATGGGCAATGTCAAAGAAGTCGCGGCGACTGTGGGTTTCCTGTTCTCGGAAGATGCCGGGTATATCACTAGACAAACAATCTCTGTAAATGGTGGATTAGCATAATGAAGCGTGTTGTCGTTACTGGCATGTCGAGTATTACTGCATTAGGTTCAGATTGGCAAACATTCAAGCGAAACCTCCAGCATGGCGTGAATGCCACCCAAGTAATGGATCAGTGGCAAAATATCGAAGGACTCAACACCTGTATTGCAGCGCCTATTACTGACTTTGTAAAACCAGCCCATTATAAGCGAAAACAAGTGCGTGCAATGGGGCGTGTTTCTTTGATGGCGACAACCGCTACTGAGCAGGCATTGATTGACGCTGACTTACTTGGTCATCCGAGCCTGACAAATGGTGATACTGGTATTTCCTATGGTTCGTCATCTGGTTCTCCTGCACCCATTATGGCATTTGGTGAATTGCTAAAGAATGGGGACATGACCGGAGTAACTGCGACAAGTTACATCCAAATGATGAGTCATACCGCGCCAGTTAATATTGGTGTATTTTTTGGTGTTAAAGGGCGTTCTATCACTACGAGCTCTGCGTGTACTTCAGGTTCTCAAGGGATTGGATATGCCTATGAAGCGATTAAGTATGGCCAACAAAAAATAATGATCGCAGGTGGTGCAGAAGAGCTTTGTGTCACTGGGGCTGCAGTGTTTGATACGTTATTTGCTACCAGTGTTCGTAATGCTGAACCAAATCAAACGCCTCGACCATTTGATGCAAATCGCGACGGTCTAGTGATAGGTGAAGGCGCAGGTACCTTAATCTTAGAAGAGCTGGAAAGTGCGCAAGCGCGTGGTGCTAATATCCTGGCTGAGGTCGTTGGATTCGGTACTAATGCCGATGGCAACCATGTCCACAACCAACCGCAGAAACCATGGAGAAGGCGATGCAATTGGCCTTGGCAGATGCAGACTTAAGTGCGCAAGATATCGGTTACGTCAATGCTCATGGTACATCGACCGACAAAGGTGACATTGCTGAATCGGTGGCAACATATAGTGCATTAGGTGCGTTGCCAATTAGCTCACTAAAAAGTTATCTAGGTCACACTTTAGGTGCATGTGGTGCCATTGAAGCATGGGCCAGTATTCATATGATGAAAGATAAGTGGTTTGCGCCAACATTAAATCTTGACGAGGTCGATGAGCAATGTGCACCGCTAGACTATATTCGCGGGGAAGGACGAGCCATCGATACTGACTATGTGATGTCGAATAACTTTGCCTTTGGGGGCATTAACACGTCATTGATTTTCAAACGCTGGAACGTGTAAAGCGTATTGTTTGGAATGGTATAAGTCCGGTTCTAAACCGGACTTATTGGTATTAAGCTCGGCTTAAATTTACATCGATTTCTTGCGATAACAAGATAATCCATTTGTTGTAATTTCTATGGATAACGTCACCTTTACGTGTGCCTTGCTGATACTGCAAGTTGCGGCTCTTACGATATTCAATAGAGTAATCTTTCTGTGAGTATTTAATTTCAATCTCTGCGTAGTGGTCACGCACATTGATCGCAGCAAAAATGCTGTCATCAGTTTTCTTAATTACACGCCATCTTTTGTATTGCAGTGCCGAAATGATACTTTTTTCAACTTGTTCTTTGCTCACATCATAGATGATGGATTGATTGTTAAAGTTCTGTACTGGTTGCGTTCTGGCACATGCTGCAATCAAGACAAGCATCATGGCAGCGATGATTAGTTGTTTCATTATTTTTTCCTTAAATTGATAACGAAATAAGTCAGTGCTAGCGGTTCGAACTAATGAGCTGGATTCCAACGCTAGGCGACATAGTTTACTATAAGGCTACCCGTATCGTCATCGTGATGGTTAAATTAATTGTGAACAATCGCTCTAGTCTATCGCTGTTTAATCATTTACCTTCGTTGTGCCGCATCGAACAAGTACAAATCTTGGTTTTTGATTGCGCGCCGCTTAATGACGGACTCGAAGAAGCTATCAAGGTAGTGGAAAAGACTTCTCATCTAACAACAAATGAATGCCAGCAATTATCTCAGCGTAAAAAAAGCCGCCAGAAACTTCACTTTTTAATAAGCCGAGCATTGATCAAGCACTATGTATCTAGCGCCCTTTCTTTGCCAATTGATACGTTAAGCGTCGTGTTTAACTCTCAGTTAAAAGTGTTACAGGTGTTCAAAGGTTATACCTGCCTTCCATTGTCATTATCGCTGAGTCACTCGAAAGAGCTGATTGCTATCGCGCTTGATTTTAATGCTGCGAATAAAATGTTAGGCATAGATGTCGAATGGCTCGACCTGCGTCGTCCTGTAGGAGATATGGCACAATTAGCTTTTACGGCAAGTGAACAAGCCAACATTGCTGACTCAACAGATCCATTTCAAACGTTCTACCAATATTGGACGCAAAAAGAAGCATTGATTAAAGCAACACAAGGTTCAATATTCTCTAATTTTGAGCGAGATGTCAGCACGGAAATCGGGCAGAGAGAGTTAACTCATCAAACAGTTAAACTGGCTCAGTACATATTAACGGTGGTGTCACCACCTGACGTCTTGTGTCACCTTTACCCTGTTGTGCCAATTACCCACAAACTTCTCCAAGTCTAACGTATCTAGCTCGAATTAGAGTTATTGCACCAAAATCGCACTTTTTATGCGTAACAATGAAGCATTCAATATTCCAAACATTTACCGTATTTCTTTAAGTTAATGATATTTATCTTATTTTATGTTTGGCACGATCACTGAATAACTGTGTAGCAAGTAAATTATTTCGTTGCTAGTCACATTGGCGCATTGACGACAATGTCGGCAGTAAACGGAGGGAGAATAAAATGCTGCACAAACTTAGCTTTCATAAATTAACGCAAAGAGCCGCTCAGCGAATCAAAACGGTTCATTCTACGGGGTTAGTATGCTGTTTTGCCCTATTGATGAACAACCATGCCATTGCATCTGCTGATCAGGCATTGGGATATCCAGAAAAAGAAGAATTAACGCTTGGTTTCATCAAACTTACTGACATGGCACCGCTCGCTGTTGCCTACGAACGCGGATATTTTGAGGATGAAGGGCTGTACGTCACGCTTGAAGCACAGGCCAACTGGAAAGTGTTACTTGATGGTGTTGTGGATGGTCGACTAGACGGAGCTCATATGTTGGCAGGCCAACCGCTGGCTGCGCGCATTGGTTATGGCACTAAGGCCGATCTCATTACCCCTTTTTCTATGAACCTAAATAGTAACGCGATTACTGTAGCTAATGATGTTTGGCAAAAAATGAAGCCTCACTTGCCTACGGATACAAACGGCAAGATTAAACATCCGATCACGGCAGATGCGCTTAAACCTGTGATTGACGACTATCAACGTCAAGGCAAGCGTTTCAACATGGGCATGGTATTTCCAGTGTCTACTCACAATTATGAAATTCGCTATTGGTTGGCCGCGAGCGGCATTCACCCAGGTTTTTATGCGCCAGAATCGGGTGATACTTCTGGGTTAATTGACGCTCAGGTTCAGCTATCGGTAACTCCCCCGCCGCAAATGCCTGCCACGATGGAAGCGGGTACGATCAAAGGTTACTGCGTAGGTGAACCGTGGAATCAGCAAGCACTGATGAAAGGATTAGGTGTGCCAGTGATCACTAATGCGCAAATTTGGCGAAACAACCCAGAAAAAGTGCTAGGGCTAACGCAAGCATTTGTTGAGCGTTATCCAAACACCACTATTCGTCTGACACGCGCTTTATTGCGAGCGACTAAATGGTTAGATGAAAACAACAACGCTAATCGTGTCGCAGCGACTAAATTGCTAGCACAGTCGCAATATGTTGGCGCTGACGCTGAGGTGATAGCCAGTAGCATGACCGGCACGTTTGAATTTGAACGTGGTGACAAACGCGCAATGCCAGATTTCAACGTGTTTTTTCGCTACAACGCTAACTTCCCGTACTACTCAGATGCGATTTGGTTTCTTACCCAGATGCGTCGATGGGGACAAATCAGTGAAGACAAATCGGATCAATGGTTTGAGGACGTTGCCCGCTCTGTTTATCGCCCTGAGATATTTAAGCGTGCAGTACAGTCGCTGATCGATGACAAGCTATTGCATGCGTCAGACTTTCCTGACGTGTTGTCACAGGACGGATTCAGAGCGCCGCAATCGCATTTTATCGACGGCAAAACTTTTGATGCCCGTAAACCGAACGCTTATCTGGCACAGTTTGTTATCAGTAAGACCGCAGGCATTAAGCAGGTTAACAAATTACGCTCAGAGCCAGTAGATATGACTCTTGAGTAACCAAGGTAAAGCGCTTCAATTTTCAATCAACCGTCAACTTTTACGGAAGGACACTATGTCACTATTTGCCAATTTTTCCATTACGCCTCGTCAGTTTGGCGATGCAATATCTGACGTATTGCCAGCGCTTAGACGTGCACTTACGGCAGCGATTGTGCCAATACTCGGTGTTGTCATGTTCGTCGTTGTCTGGACGATTGCTGCTGGCAGCATTCAGACATCACTTGGTCAATTCCCTAATCCTGCTTCGGTCGCACAGCAGACAGTAAATCTTTATCAGGAACATCAGGCGGAACGGGAGAAAGCGGAAGCTTTTTATCAGCGCCAGATAGAGCGAAATGCAGCACGATTAGCTAAAGATCCCAACTATCCCGCAAAAATAAGACCTTACACGGGCAAGGCGACTTTTATCGATCAAATCCAAACGAGCTTGATTACTGTGTTAGCTGGCTTTGGTTTAGCTGCCGCCATCGCCATACCTTTTGGCATCATGATCGGACTAAATAAGGCGCTTTATACTGCGACCAACCCAATCATTCAGCTGTTCAAGCCTGTTTCGCCACTCGCATGGTTGCCACTAGTGACTATGGTAGTCAGTGCGCTCTATACCAGTGATGATCCGTTATTCGCCAAATCATTCGTAAATTCTTTGATCACTGTGACACTGTGTTGCATCTGGCCAATGATCATCAACACCTCGGTTGGTGTCGCCTCAATTAACAAGGACTGGCAAAACGTCAGCCGAGTATTACGACTACCGCCTTTGGTACACATCAAGAAAATTGTTTTACCCGCTGCCATCCCGTCAATTTTTACGGGGTTGAGATTGTCTCTAGGTATTGCATGGATGGTGTTAATCGCCGCTGAAATGCTGGCACAAAACCCCGGTTTGGGAAAATTTGTATGGGATGAATTCCAAAATGGTAGTTCGCAATCGCTAAGCCGCATTATGACGGCTGTGCTGGTGATTGGTTTAATTGGCTACTTGCTTGATCGTGTCATGTTGCAGTTACAACGCCTGCTTTCATGGAACAAAGCGTCGGCACAGCGCTAAGCCAGTGAGATGAAAGAGGAGATCAAAAATGAGTGTACATTTAGATATTAGTCATATCGACATGGTGTTCCCCACGCCACAAGGGGAGTTTACCGCGCTAAAAGACGTTAATTTGAAAATAAAGAAAGGTGAGTTTATTTCGCTCATTGGTCATTCAGGTTGTGGTAAATCGACCGTACTCAATATCGTGGCTGGACTAACACAAGCGACCAAAGGTGGCGTACTTCTTAATAACAAAGAAGTGACTGAACCTGGGCCAGAACGAGCCGTAGTCTTTCAAAATCATTCATTGCTGCCGTGGTTAACGGCCTATCAAAACATAGAGTTAGCAGTTACGCAGGTATTTGGGCGAAAAAAATCCCCAGCCGAAATGCGAGACTGGATTTCGCACAATCTAGAATTGGTGCATATGACACACGCCATGCACAAACGTCCAGATGAGATTTCTGGGGGGATGAAACAGCGCATTGGTATTGCTCGTGCGCTAGCGATGGAACCGGAAGTACTGCTGATGGACGAACCTTTCGGTGCATTGGACGCACTGACCCGCGCACACATGCAGGACTCACTGATGGAAATCCAAGACACGCTGAATAACACGGTGATCATGATAACCCATGATGTTGATGAAGCGGTGTTGTTATCAGATCGCATTGTCATGATGACCAACGGCCCCGAGGCAACCGTGGGTGAAATATTGTCTGTTGACTTGCCGCGCCCGCGAGATCGCATCGCGTTGGCTAAAGACCCTTTGTATAACCAGTATCGCTCAGCCGTGCTGACCTTCTTATACGAAAAACAGCGCAAAGTAGAAACCATCAAGGGATCTGCGTCGTCCACAAAGCCGAGAGTTGCGGCGGCCTAACAAATATTGGGAGAGTAGAAATGTCGAAGAAAAAGAATATCGTGGTAGTGGGTAACGGCATGGTCGGTCATCATTTTGTTGAACAACTGGCACAACAGCATGATCAGCAATACCAAGTAACAGTGTTATCGGCTGAGTCGCGACTAGCCTATGATCGCGTACATCTATCGGAATACTTTTCTGGTAAAACCGCTGACGATTTAGCCATGACCAGCGTAGAACAGTATCAAGCATGGCAGGTGGGCTTCAGAACGAATGCTAAAGTGACAGACGTAGATCGTCAGGCTAAGCGTGTTACTACACAAGGCGGTGAAGTTTTTGAATATGATACGTTAGTGTTGGCGACAGGCTCATATCCCTTTGTTCCACCAATCGAAGGCAACCAACAACCGCATTGCTTGGTCTATCGTACCATTGATGACTTAGATGCCATTCAAGCGAGCGCGGCTCAGAGTAAAGTGGGCGTAGTAATAGGTGGTGGTTTGCTTGGCCTCGAAGCGGCCAATGCTCTAAAAAATCTCGGATTAAAAACGCATGTAGTAGAGTTTGCGCCTCAGCTAATGGCGGTACAGGTAGATTCAGGGGGCGGTCGACTGCTGAAAAGCAAAATTGAAGCACTAGGTGTTTCTGTGCATACCAACAAAGCCACTACATCGATCAGTGAAGGACAACAATGCCGTTATCAACTTAATTTTAGTGATGGCAGCGTGCTAGAAACTGACTTGGTGTTGTTTTCAGCTGGAATACGTCCGAGTGATCAATTGGCACGTGATTTTGACCTTGAGCTTGGGGCTCGCGGTGGTATCGCAATTAACGACTACTGCCAAACGTCAGATCCGGATATTTACGCCATTGGTGAATGTGCTGTTTGGCAAGAACGTGTTTTTGGCTTAGTTGCACCGGGCTATCAAATGGCCAAAGTGGCAGCAGCGCACATTCAGGGGCAATCTCTGTGCTTTACGGGTGCCGACATGAGTACCAAACTAAAACTCATGGGCGTTGATGTAGGCTCTATTGGAGATGCACATGCCAACACCGAAGGCGCGCAATCTTACTTCTATGAAAACCAACCGAAAGGGATATATAAGAAAATTGTTGTCGATGCGAGCCAAAAAACCTTATTGGGTGCGGTATTGGTAGGAGACAACAGCGAATACGATACACTACTTCAATACATGCTCAACGGCATTGAGTTACCTGAATTTCCAGAAAGCTTAATCTTGCCTTTGGCCTCTTCTGATGCACCTGCTTTAGGCGCCGATGCATTGCCGGATACGGCAACCATTTGTTCATGCCACAATGTACTGAAAAGTGATATTGTCAGTGCTATCGATCAAGGTGCTTGCGATGTAAAACAAGTAACCGCTTGTACGAAAGCAAGTACAGGCTGTGGTGGTTGTTCAGCATTATTAAAAAATGTTGTCGACGCCGAACTGAGCCAACGAGGAGTCGCCGTAAGTAAAGACATCTGTGAGCACTTTGCCTATAGCCGCACTGAACTTTTCGATATCATCAAGGTTGGGAAAATCGAAACTTTTGAACAGTTATTGGCGTCGCATGGCAAAGGGTTAGGCTGTGAAGTGTGTAAACCAGCGGTTGGTTCGATACTCGCATCTGTTTGGAATGACTATATTCTGAAAAAGGCTCATATGCCGCTGCAAGACACAAACGATGTCTTTCTGGCGAATATGCAGCGCAATGGCACCTACTCGGTGGTGCCACGTATTGCCGCAGGCGAAATTACCCCAGACAAACTGATCACGTTGGGCAACGTGGCGAAGCAGTACAACTTGTACACCAAGATCACCGGTGGGCAACGGGTCGATCTGTTCGGCGCACGCAAAGAGCAACTACCGGATATTTGGCAGCAATTGATAGATGCCGGATTCGAAACGGGCCACGCCTACGGTAAATCTGTTCGTACGGTTAAATCTTGTGTCGGGTCAACGTGGTGCCGATATGGCGTACAAGACAGCGTCAACATGGCGATCTTGATTGAAAATCGTTACAAGGGGATTCGGGCTCCTCATAAAATCAAATTTGCGGTTTCTGGCTGTACCCGTGAATGTGCCGAAGCGCAAAGTAAAGATATTGGGGTAATAGCGACCGAAAATGGGTGGAACCTTTACGTTTGTGGTAACGGTGGCATGAAACCGCGTCATGCTGACCTATTCGCGACAGATCTCGATGACCAAACGCTGATTCAATACATTGACCGTGTGCTAATGTTTTACATCCAAACCGCCGACCGCCTGCAGCGTACTTCAGTATGGCTGGAAAACATGGAAGGTGGTCTCCCACACTTACAGGACGTTGTTATTAACGACAGCCTAAAATTGAATGAGTCACTCGAACAACAAATGGCAACACTCATTGAACGCTACCAATGTGAGTGGAAAACCACCTTGTCTGATCCCGACGCACTCAAACGATTCAAAGCATTTGTTAATACAGAACAAGTTGATGAATCGATTACTTTTGTCAACGAACGTGGCCAAATTCGTCCGACACCTGTTGGCATCATCCCAACAAAAACCATCGAATCACAAGCGTCAGAACAAATACCCGTAATCGACAGCGAAACGGTATAAGGAGTAGAACATGGCTGAAACATTAATGACACCCGATATCGCATCAACAGAGCAACTACAATGGTTGGCAATATGCACACTTGATGCATTAGTTGAAAATGCGGGCGTGTGCGCCCTACTTGCCAATCAGCGCCAAGTGGCACTCTTTTATCTACCGACACTCACACCGTCGATTTATGCGGTCGATAATTATGATCCCATCGGTAAAGCTAATGTCTTGTATCGCGGCATTGTCGGCAGTACCGCAATAGAAAACAATGAAAGCGGTAAGCAAACACATACCGCCTTTGTTGCTTCGCCGCTATTTAAACAACAGTTCTTATTATCGAGTGGCCAATGCTTGCAACAAGACGATGTTCAACTAAAAACCTATCAAGTTCGTGTTCGAGATAACATGGTGCAATTGCTGGTGGCACCTGAGGAGAGTGCATGGGTAACGCAAGTATAGTGCACTCTACATGCGCCTATTGTGGCGTTGGTTGTGGTGTGGAATTAACGCGTTCTGTAGCGTCGAGGGTCGATGAAGCGGGCGAGTTGTCGCTAACCGGAGCGAGAAATCACCCCGCTAACTATGGACAGTTGTGCATCAAAGGGACAAATTTATTGGCAACAACATCGCTCGATGGTCGATTGCTATACCCTGAAGTCGGTGGGGAGCGTGTGCCATGGGAAAGTGCCACCTCACAAGTTGCGCAACGTTTCAACGACATCATTGCAGAGCACGGGCCTGACGCTGTGGCCTTTTACGTATCAGGCCAGCTATTGACTGAAGACTATTACGTCGCGAACAAGCTAATGAAAGGCTATATTGGCAGCGCCAACATCGATACCAACTCGCGTTTGTGTATGTCGTCGGCGGTAGCTGCCTATAAGCGTGCGTTTGGCGAAGATGTTGTGCCCGGATGCTATGAAGATTTGGAGTTCACAGATCTCCTTATTCTTGCAGGCTCAAACGCGGCATGGACGCACCCTGTGTTATTTCAACGCATTGAGCGAGCGAAGGCATTAAATCCTGAGATGAAGATTATTGCGCTGGATCCACGTAAAACGGCAACCACCCAATTTGCTGACATTCATCTGGCCTTAGCACCTGGCTCTGATGCCGCATTTTTTAACGGCTTGTTTCATTTCATGAATGAGCATGGCGCGATTGATCATACATATATTCAAGCAAATACACTTGGGTTTGCGTCAGCATTAAAATCGGTACAGGAATGGACAACGCAACGTGTCGCGGCATTTTGTCAGGTTGATGAACAAGCGCTATTACGTGCTTACCAGCTATTTTGTCAGTCACCCGCTGCTGTTACTATGTACTCCATGGGCATTAATCAATCCGCAGCTGGCGTGGATAAGTGTCAGGCCATCATTAATTGTCATTTGGCAACGGGTAAGATTGGTCAGCCCGGATGTGGGCCATTTTCGATCACTGGACAACCCAATGCCATGGGTGGACGAGAAGTCGGTGGCTTAGCAAATCAGCTGGCTGCTCATTTGGATTTAGAAAATGCGGAGCATCGTCAGCAAGTACAAACTTTTTGGCAGTCGCCGAGAATAGCCAGCCAAGAAGGATACAAAGCGATTGATATGTTTGACACTATGCTAGCGGGCAAAGTGAAAGCTATATGGATCATGGCAACGAATCCACTAGTGAGCCTACCAGACAAAAATAAGGTAGAGCGTGCGCTTGCTGCCTGCGATTTGGTCGTGGTGTCTGATTGTGTGAATAACAATGATACTTTGGCGTATGCAGACATTAAATTGCCCGCTGCTCCCTGGCTAGAAAAAGACGGTACAGTCACCAATTCTGAGCGTTGTATATCGCGTCAACGCAGTGCAGTACCGCCCGCTGGTGAGGCAATGCCAGATTGGCAAATCATCGCAAATGTTGCTCAAGCCATGGGGTTTGAGGGATTTGATTATTCAAGTGCACATGACATTTTTAACGAACATGTTGCGCTAACGGCCTTAAACTGTGGATCTGAACGCCAGTTTGATTTGACAGGCTTGGGTAAGTTGACGAAATCGGCCTACGACAAGCTGCGGCCTATGCAATGGCCGATTAACGCGCAATCCCCCGATGGGCGCAAACGCTTGTATCAGAATGGTCAATTTTCAACGGCAAGTGGCCGCGCGAATTTTATCCCTGTATCGCCGCAATTACCCATATTGAAGCAACACAAAAGCTTACCTTTTATACTAAATAGTGGCCGTGTACGCGATCAATGGCATACCATGACACGTACAGGTAAAGCGTCGGTGCTCACTGAACATAGTCCGTTTCCACTGCTGGATATACATGAGCGGGATGCCAAAAATTTCAATCTAAGTAACAATGACTTGGTTAAACTACATAACCCACTTGGCGAAGCTATTATCTCCATTCGAATAAATGATAATGTGAAGGCAGGACAGCTATTCCTGCCAATCCATTGGAGCGATCAAAACACCACAGCTGCAGCGGTTAATCGTTTATATCACGGCATTACTGATCCTATTTCAGGGCAAGCGCAAACCAAGCAAACAGCAGTACAACTAAGTAAAATACAATTCGCACAATATGGCCAAATTCATAGTCGTGTTACGGTTAACTGCAACGCTGATTTTAGCCAGCGAGCGACTACCAGCTTTGGTACGACAACTGAATTTGCTAATTTTCAGACAATTAAAGATCCGATTAAGTGGTGTCAGCAGTCCCTTGGTATTGAAGGAGAATGGAGCTACCGCCTCAGGGATAATGTTGCGTCGATGTGTTGTTGGCAAGACGGACGACTTGTGGCATTCGTTAGCTTGTCAGCAACTCGACAACAGATTAATTGGGCGTGGTTAACTTATGCATTTGAACAGCAGACGCTTGAAGTGTCTTTACTGGCTGCACTACTGGCGGGACGTGTTGATAACAGCTTTGCGCAGGGTAAATTGATATGTAGCTGTTTTGATGTCCGGGAAAATACCATCAATACCGTAATAAAGGCGGGAACTCAAACCGTCGAACAGCTTGGTAAAGAACTAAAATGTGGTACGAATTGTGGTTCGTGCAAACCCGAGCTTAAACAACTCATTGAACAGCAAGTAATACCAAGTGAAATAAATATTTGACCAGTTCAGAGCTATGTCAGGGAAGTTAGAACAAAGCAAATTGATGCTGTTGTAGTCATTCTCCATCAAAGAAATTTGTGAAGTTATCACTTTCCTGACAAGCTCCCAAGGGCGAGTTTAAAAGGCTTATATGCGGCGTTATTGATTTTAACAAGGTTCCTACATGGATGTAGGATAGTAGGGCAACGCAGGACGCAGTTGCCGAGAATAACCATTCTTTGCAATCAATGCCTTGCCTCTAAGCCTTTTAACTCTCGCTGAATGATCAAATACTTAATTCAATTGGTATAAGAATATGGTGAATACTTAGCGTTGTTGATATTCAGGATGTAGTTCGATGTAATCACACCAAGTATGGAAATCGGTGTATTTGAATCGCTTGTCGGTGGCCTTGTACCATTTCGATTCTGCCAATGCCGCGAGTTTGAACTTAATTTTGTGACCGTCGATGGCAACAAAACAGGCAAGATCGACAGCCGTGCGATTAATAATTTTTACACGTGCGTAACCATCGAGAGAAAAACCATAAACATTTTCTGTGCGTGGTCTGGCATGTAATGCAAACGAGGTAATGAAAACACCGATAGTGACCGAGAACAATAGGTTTTTGATATAAAAAATATTTTTCATTAACTTTAGGCAAAAATTATCGTGACGAACTCCTAACTATTATTCTAACGAGAGACGGGCGCTTTCACATTATTTTTATAAATTTGTTTTTTTGCCCTTGAAAGCCTATATTGGCGTCTCCATACTTCTCTTATCGAAACAACTCTGTGGTTTTCACTAAACCGTTTGCGCTAGCGACAGAATAATAATTAGAGTAAAAAAAATGACAAAGATTGTACCAATTTCAAAAGAACAACATCAGAATTTAAAAGTAGCCAACCAACGTGACATGTCACACCTTGAAGGCCAGCACATCATGCCAGTAGCGGCACGTGAGTATGCGCAAGCAGCAACAAGCTACCCAGTTGTATTTGTAAAAGATCCTGACTCTTCTCGTTACCGCAGTGTTGCGATGTTAGGGTTAGAAGCGGGTGAGAACCTTTACTATGCTAATGAAAAGTGGAACGTGATTTTTGTACCACAAAGTGTATCAATGTTGCCATTTGCGTTAGGTCTAGATCCAGAAAAAGAAAACACGCTGACAGCGTGTATCGATGAAGATAGCAAATACGTTGGTGAAGAAGGTGATTTCTCACTTTTCGATGCAGAAGGCAATGAAACAGAACAATTGAAAAATGTTCGTGACGCTTTAGGCCGTTTATATGAGAATGAAGTGGCAACTGAGCAGTTCATCAAAGAACTTTTAGAAAACGACTTGCTATTAGAGCTTGAGTTACAAGTAAGCTTTAACAATAACGAAAACAAGAAACTTGTTGGTCTTTACAGCATTGACGAGAAGAAACTAAACGCACTATCTGACGATAAAGTATTAGATTTCCACAAGCGTGGTTTATATGTACCAATTCACGCAATGTTATGTTCTTCGGGTCAGGTGAATCGTTTAGCGCAATTACGCAATCAAAGTGATAACCCTGTAAAAGTAACAGGTATTCGTTTTCAGCCAGCTGAAGCAAAATAAGTCAAATCTATGATTTCTCAAAAAGGAGCTTCGGCTCCTTTTTTGTTTTTTAAATACATTGATATTAACCTGTCCTCAATTGTCGCCATAAATCTCAGCTTGTTGCTTGTTTTTTATTCAACAAATTGAAAAGCTGTGCTAGTTTAAAAGAATGCTGATTCAATTGTGGAGCCTTTATGGCAGGAGAAAAACCACTTTCAAGTGAGGTTGATGAGCGTATTCAACAACTCGCGGGTGACATATATGTACAGGTAGAGGAAAGTATACTGTCGTTGCTCGAATCACAAAAAGCATCTATTGAAGTCACAGAAGAACAAGTTGTTAACCATCCAGCATTCCAAAAGTTGGCTAAACAAAGCCAGGAACAACTTGAAGCAAGTCAGCAGCAACTCAATAGTCACCAAACTCAAGCTGAATCAGACGCTCAGCGTATTTCAGACCTTGAAGATGAGGTTGCCCGCTATCAACAAGCTACCGAATCTGCTGAAGCCTTTAATGACGCAAAACTATCTGATACTGAACAGGCGCTCAAAGAAAAAATTGATGAAATAGCGTCACTTACCAGTGAAGTGAAGGTATTACAGAAATCACTAACCGATGAGGCAAATAATAAAACGTCGTTGGAATCTGCATTAGCTGAACTCAAAGAAGACCATGGCAAATTACAAGATCAGTATACGCAGCTAAACAAAAACGAACAGGCGAAAGCCGCCACGCTCAATGTGCAAAACCAGCAAATATCTGAACTCAAGAACCAACTCGATATTGTTAACGCTGAGTTGTCTCTTGAGAAGTCCAGCAATGAACAGGCTTCGTCGTCGTTAGCGCAAAACAATGAGCAACACGACCAACAGATTGCAGACTTAACGCGTCAACTCGCTGAAAAGGATGCGTTGTACCAGCAGTTGTTAAGCGAGAAAGATTTGCTGGTGGCCGAGCAACAGGCGCTGTCAACAAGCGTAGCAGAGCTATCTTCCAATCATGCGTCTGAATCCGCTGAAATTGAAAAACTAACCAGTGAGATAACTGCACTGCAAAGCCAGATAGCGAGTAATAAAGAAGCGTATCAGGAGCTGCAGTTAGAAGGTGAGAGTCTGAAGTCACAAGTGGCGTCAATTCAAAGCCATAACGATGTGTTAACTGATGAACAGCAGGTACTCATTGATCAGTTAGCAGAGCGGGAAGCTGAACTGGCAAAAGCCAACAAAGGCAATGAGCAAATAGAGCAACTCAACCAAACGTTAGCACAGGCTCAACAGGCACTCGCCGAAATGACTGCTGCTAAAGAGGCAGAAGTGGCTGCGAAAGAATCGCTGCAAGCAAAACATGATGAGCTCGCAGTGCAAGTTGAGCAGCTACAAACTGAAAAAACTCAGCTAACAGATAACATCAGTCAACTAGAGGAATCTCTTACGCAATCTAAAGCATCGTTAGCCGATGAAGATCAGCAAATATCACAACTTAGAACCCAAGTGGAAGAGCTTACTACAGCACTTAATGAAGCAAAATCAACTGGAAAAGATGCAACAATAGAGCTTTCTCGCTTTAAACAGTCATTAGCCAGCACACAGCATGAACTCAAAGAAAGAACGAAACAGTGCCAGGCAATAACGCAACAATTGGAACAAGTGCAGCAGCAAATCGCCCAGCTTGAACAAGAAGCCAGTGAGTCAAAGAGTAAATTTACCTCTGCAATAACAACATTAACTGATGAAAACAACCAACTTAAATCACGCATCGAATTTAAAGACGAAGAACATGACAAAACAGCGCAGTCATTGCTCGCCATTCAAGAAAAGCTCAATGAAGCAAGCGATCACAATCAACAGCTAGCCAAAGAGTCTGCACAGCACCAATCACTCGTAGATAAACTTAACGCAGAGCTTAGTGCGACAAGAGAGCAATTAGCGCAAGCACAGGAAAAAGTTGAGGGACATCGCGAAAAACAAGAAGAGGAATACAGCAAAGCTCGTGAGACGATCAAATACTTGCGCGATGAAAATCATGAATTACAGACTGAACTCACTGAAAAAATCACTGAACTCGAAGATCAGATTAGAGAATATCGTTTGCGATTTGAATATGCGCAAAAACAATTGGAAAAGTTGCAGTCTTCATGAAGAAAATCGTTATACTAGCGCGGTGTTAACGTTTAAAAAGTGATTTATTTGTGTCAATTGTTCAATCATTAACTAAGTTGTCGCTGTGGCAACAATACGCGTTTAGTGCCTCATTGTTAGAGCGCATGTTACCTAATTATCAGTTATTTAGTGCCAGCTACGAGTTTGGCGACGAAAAAGTATTGAGAAATCAGCTCAATCTGATCTGGCAAAAGCTAGATAAATCACAAAAAGTTAAACTTAACTATGAAGCACAACTGGCGAAACTCGAACCACTCGTGCCAGATCCTGAAATGTTTGATTCATTTGGTGTTTATCCTGCATTAGACTGCACAATGGCGATGATGTCGCTGTTGCAGGCGATGCAAGACAGTGATGAACAAGGGGCCCCAAGTGTTTCTCGTCTATCGCTGAACAGCGTTAACTTTTATGTGGAGCTTATGATATCGCAAGAAGCTGACAGTGAAGTGAGTCAGGCGATGATTGATAGCCATCCACTGACGCAATGGGAAAATGAAACGCAGCAGGAGCTATGCGATGTTTTGGCCGCCTCGAAAGAAAACAAAGCGACATTAGATAAGGTTCGTCAACTTGTCACTGAAGAAGGCTTATCTAACTTGGGGATAGAAGTCGTCGACTAACCGCTAAACCTGATATAACGCGTAGCGAACTTGACCCGCAAATTTCTCTTTTAACAACGTAAATTCTTGCGGAATACTATCAAGTGACGCGTCGCGTTCGGTCTCAATATAGATCAATGCATCCTCAGCTAACCAGCCTTTAGAGAGCTGAGTTAATGTATCATCGAGAAAGCCTTTGTAAAACGGCGGATCGATAAAAACGATATCAAATGGTTGCGCGGGTGGTTGCACAAGCATAGCCAATGTATCGCCCTTCACAATTGAAATTTTTTCGGCATTGAGTTGTGTTTTGTTGGCTTCCAGCTGTTGGTGCGCTGTTGGGTTTTTCTCTATCAGCATCACATGGTCTGCTCCACGCGACCACGCTTCAAATCCCAAACTTCCTGACCCCGCGAAACAGTCTAAACAACGGCTACCATGAATATATGGCATGAGCCAGTTGAATACGGTTTCCTTGACCCGATCTGTGGTAGGTCGTAATCCCTGGGCATCGATGACGGTAAGCTTTCGGCCGCGATGTTGGCCACCTATGATTCGGATCACACCAACACCTGACTTTGTTTGAGCGGGTTTTTGGCGAGTACTACCAGAACTTTTACGGTTATTGCGCATATCTTGAGCTGCTTTGGTTTGTTGTTAGAGATTTCAGTGATACTATACGGGCAATTTTATCCTTGATTGGTACAAGTACCAAACATTTACCTGAATTAATGCTGTAACGTTTAATTATGTCGAAGAAAAAAGGTATGTTTTCCTGGCTAGGTTTTGGTAGCCGAAAAGAAGACAAAGAAGCGCAAGAAGTTGTAGATGAACACTCTACAGAATCAACAATTGATACTCCTGCTCATGAGCAAGTTGCCGCAGAAAAGGCTGAAAGTACACTTGACGAGCAACGAGAAGCAATAAACACTGACTTGCCAGAGCCAGAGCCAGAGCCAGAGCCAGAGCCAGAGCCAGAGCCAGAGCCAGAGCCAGAGCCAGAGCCAGAGCCAGAGCCAGAGCCAGAGCGAGAGAC